>Ga0209638_1001084_pt1 | contig 17709 bp, 15 predicted proteins | sample BarGraNGADG00211_FD_184490 | JGI IMG/M metagenome (GOLD analysis project Ga0209638, IMG submission 184490) | Arctic peat soil microbial communities from Barrow, Alaska - Barrow Graham LP Ref core NGADG0002-211 (SPAdes) (version 2) | ecosystem: Environmental > Terrestrial > Soil > Wetlands > Peat...
ATCCGGGTCATGCACAGCAAGCTGGGCTTGCCGTTGACCTCGGCGCTGCAGGACCCGCACTTGCCGGCCTTGCAGTTCCAGCGCACGGCGAGGTCCGGGACCTGGGTCGCCTGGAGCCGGTGGATGACGTCGAGCAGCACCTCACCGTCGTTGACCTCGACGGTGTAGTCGTTGAGGTCGCCGCCGTCGGCATCACCTCGCCATACCTTGAATTTTGATTGGTGGCTCATGCCTTCTCCCCTGAAGTTGACGCAGTCTGCGGGTTGTCCAGAACGGTGAGCTCGGGGGCTGTCAGGTACTTCTCCAGCTCGTGGCGGTCGAACAGGGCCAGCAGGTCGGGCCTGATGGTCGGCACCGGCTTGTGGGTCAGCTCGATGGTGTCGGTCCCCGGGGTGAGGCGACAGACGAGGTTCACGCCGCGCCAGTTGGGGTCCATGATCGGGAAGTCCTCGCGGGTGTGCCCGCCACGGCTCTCATGGCGCTCCAGCGCCGACTTGGCTATGCACTCCGACACGTCGAGCATGTTGCGCAGGTCGAGCGCGAGGTGCCAGCCCGGGTTGAACTGGCGATGCCCCTCCACGGCGGCGTTCTCCGCTCGTTTACGCAGGCCCTGAAGTTTCTGCAGCGCCTCACTGATTTCGCCCTCTCGGCGGATGATGCCGACCAGGTCGCTCATGACCTGCTGCAGCTCCGTGTGGACGGTGTACGGGTTCTCCGGTGTGGGGCTGTCTGGCGGCCTGGTCTGAGCGTCCGCGTGGAAGGGCGCGAGTGCGGCCTTCCCTGCAGACTCGAGGTCCGCCTCGCTGGCGGCGGGCCGTTTCTCGCCGAGCCCGGCGACATACGCCACAGCGCCCAGTCCGGCGCGCCGGCCGAACACGAGCAGATCGGACAGCGAGTTGCCACCGAGCCTGTTGGCGCCGTGCATGCCTCCGGAGACCTCACCGCAGGCGAACAGTCCTGGGACCGCAGTCCCTTCGGTGTCCGCGTCGACCTCGACGCCGCCCATCACGTAGTGGCAGGTCGGGCCGACCTCGAACGGGGTGGCAGTGATGTCGACGTCTGCTAGCTCCATGAACTGGGCATACATCGCCGGCAGCTTCTTCTTGATCACTTCTGCCGGCAGTCGCGTTGACACGTCCAGGTAGACGCCGCCGTGAGGTGTGCCACGTCCGGCCTTGACCTCGCTGTTGATCGCCCTGGCCACCTCGTCGCGCGGCAGCAGCTCAGGCGGGCGCTTGTTGTTCTCCTGGTCGTCGTACCACCGGTCGCCCTCCGCCTCGGTCTTGGCGTACTGGTCGATGAAGACGTCCGGAACGTAGTTGAACATGAAGCGCTTGCCCTCGGAGTTGGTCAGGATCCCGCCATCGCCGCGCACCGACTCCGTCACCAGGATGCCCTTGACCGACGGCGGCCAGATCATCCCGGTCGGGTGGAACTGTACGAACTCCATGTTGATCAGGTTGGCGCCGGCACGCAGGGCGAGCGCGTGCCCGTCACCGGTGTACTCCCAGGAGTTGCTGGTGACCTTGAAGGACTTGCCGATCCCGCCCGTGGCCAGGATCACGGCGGGGGCCTCGAAGAGCACGAACGCGCCAGTCTCGCGGTAGTACCCGAAGGCGCCGGCGATGGCGCCGCCGTCCTTGACCAGCTCGGTGACGGTCAGCTCGGCGAACACCTTGATTCGCGCCTCGGGGTCGCCGAACTCTTCCAGGTCCTGCTGCTGGAGGGAGACGACCTTCTGCTGGAAGGTGCGGATCAGCTCGAGTCCGGTCCGGTCACCCACGTGGGCGAGCCTCGGGTACTCGTGTCCGCCGAAGTTGCGCTGGCTGATCTTGCCTTCGGGTGTGCGGTCGAACAGTGCACCGTAGGTCTCAAGCTCCCAGACCCGGTCTGGTGCCTCTTTGGCATGCAGCTCAACCATGCGGGGGTTGTTGAGGAACTTCCCGCCACGCAGGCTGTCGGCGAAGTGGACCTGCCAGCTGTCCTTGGAGTTGACGTTGCCCATGGAGGCCGCAATTCCACCCTCGGCCATCACCGTGTGGGCTTTGCCGAACAGCGACTTGCACAGGATCGCGACGCGCAGACCCTGCTCGCGGGCCTCGATCGCCGCTCGCAGTCCGGCGCCTCCGGCACCGATGACGATGACGTCGTAGCTGTGCTTCTCGAGAGTGCTCATCCGATGAACCTCAGATCAGAAATGGTGCCGGAGTAAACCAGCGCGATGTATGCGTCGGTGAGGACCAGCGTGGCCAGGGTGGTCCACGCAAGCTGCATGTGCCGCCCGTTGAGCCAGCTGGCGCGCTCATAGAGCCAGTACCGCACCGGGTGCTTGGAGAAGTGGTTGATCCGGCCCAGGGTGATGTGCCGGCAGGAGTGACAGCCCATCGTGTACGACCACAGCAGCACGACGTTCACGACCAGGATGATGTTGCCCAGACCGAAGCCGAAGCCGTTCGGGCCGGTCGAGGAGTGGAATGCCTTGATCGCGTCCCAGGTGTTGATCAGTGAGATCAGGACCGCGACGAACCAGAAGTAGCGGTGCGCGTTCTGCATGATGAGCGGGAAACGCGTCTCACCGCTGTACTTGCCGCGCGGCTCGGGCACCGCACACGCGACCGGCGACTGCCAGAACGCGCGGTAGTACGCCTTGCGGTAGTAGTAACAGGTGAGCCGAAAGAGGAGCAGGAACGGCAGGGTGAGGATAGCCAGCGGGATCATCTTGGGGAACGTGCCCCAGGTCCCGAACTCGGCGGCCTTACCGCAGGTATCGCTGAGGCACGGCGAGGCGAACGGAGACAGGTAGTGGTACTTATCCACCCAGAAAGCATCCTGGGAGGACGTGCGGATCAGGCCGTACAGCACGAATGCCGACAGCCCGATGAAGGTCAATATCGGCGACTTGCGCCAGTTGTCGACGCGCAGGTAGGCCTTGGAGATGGGCGCCCTGCCCGGCGTGTCGACCCCGACCGCGGTATCGGTAGCCATTCAGGCCACCCCACCGGTCGAGCGTGAGCCCGCGTCAGAGCGGAGTCGCACCTCAACTGCGTCAGCGGGATTGCCCCGCATCAACTCCACGCGCTCGCGCAGTTGACCCACGTTAGGTTCCGCGGCCTCCATGTCATTTTTCGCCGACATCAGCGCTCCCGTCATCAGTGGGGCGCCGCGTTGCGCACCACAAGCGGCATTGTCGCCTAACTAGCTACAAGGCAAACAACCGGGTCGCCTTGACGCGGTTAAGGTCGAGGCGGCCGTGGTCACGAATGTTCTTGCGTTTGCCTTGGCAGGTCATGGTTCTTGATGGTTCGCGTCCTGTGAACCCGCCCCGCCGATGAGACAATCATCACAGGTTCTGTTGGGCGACCCCGCGGGCTGGGCGAACTGTCCGGTGGCCCCGAACGCGGCACGGCGGGTTCCGCGTCGCAGGCTGGCCAGCACGGGTCGTCCGGCGACCAGGACCAAGAGGGCGGTCAGGATCCCTCGTGGCAGGTCCCAGGCCAGGCTGGTGGCGAGGTAGAAGGCGCCGTAGTGGGAGAGGTTGGACGTCATGGCCTGGCCCGGCACGAACGCCATGCCGACAGGAGCCCCGGAGGTGAGGAAGGGCCAGAACCACAGGTTCATGACGAACCCGTAGGCCAAGCCGGCCACCAGCCCGTAGGCGGCCAGGACCACCCGTTCGCGGCGCCCGCTGGCCCGTGGCAGGCAGCCGGCGCCGAAGCCGACCCAGCCCGCGGCGATCATCTGGAACGGGGCCCAAGGGCCGATGCCTCCGGTCAGGAAGGCGCCGACCAGCACAGCCAGAGCGCCGAGAACAAATCCCATGCCACGCCCGAGCACCCGGCCGGCCACGACGATCAGGAAGAAGATCGGCTCCAGCCCGGCGGTCCCGGCGCTGAACACCCGCAGCGCCCCGCCTGCGGCTGCGAGCACTCCGAGCACCGCGACGGTCTTGGCATCCATACCGCCGGAGGACAGCTCGGCCATGACCAGCGCCGCGAGCAGCGCGATGAGCAGCACGAACAGCCACGGCGCGTCGGTGCTGTGTGCCAGGGCGGAGCTGGGTCTGGCCAGGAAGGGCCATCCGAAGGCGGCCAACCCCACCAGCGTGGTCGCAGCCAAGGTGGTGGCCGCCCGCCACCGGACGGCAAGGACAGGGTTGCCCGGGGTCAACCATTTCTGAGCGTGCCGAAGGCCTGAAGCGGTCACGATGCCTCCAGTGCCGACGCGACGTCCGCGACGCTGAGCCAGGGCTGCGGGTGCATCACCTTGGCCACCTGGGGCGCGAATGCCGGTGAGCCGGCCAGTACCGACGCCGCGGGGCCGTCGGTCACGACCTCGCCGTCGGCGATAACCATCACCCGATCAGCCAGCACGGCCACCAGCTCGACATCGTGGGTGGCCACCAGGACACCGTGCATCTCGGCTGCCAGCGAGCGCAGCGAGGCGACAAGCCGGGCCTTGGCGCCATAGTCCAGCCCGCGGGTTGGCTCATCGAGCAGCACCAGCGGTGGCGCTCCTGCCAGCACGATGGCTAGCGCGAGAGCCAGGCGTTGCCCCTCGGAGAGGTCGCGTGGGTGTGTGCTGTCCGCGACGTCGGGTGCCAGGTGCCTCAGCAGAGCGCGCGTGGTGCCGGCGGCGGCGCGCACGTCGATGTCCGCGGCGCGGCACTCGGCCCCGACGCTCTCGGCGTACAGCAGCATGCCTGGGTCCTGGGGGACCAGCCCCACGTGCCTCAACAGCTCGCGCGGCTTCAGCGTGGCCGGGTCAAGGCCACCGGTGCGCAGGCTGCCTGCTCGCGCGGGCAGCTGGCCGCAGGCGGCGGCCAGCAGGGTGGACTTGCCGGACCCGTTGCGACCCATGAGCGCCACGACCTCGCCCGCGCGCACCTGCAGATCGATGCCGCGCAGCACCGGCCGGCGCCCACGGTTGACCACCAGGGCGCGGGTGGTGAGCAGGGGCTGGCTCTGAGCGTCCATGGGCAACGACCTGACCACCCTCGTGGGGAGCCGGCCAGCAAGATTGGCGCGCATCGGCCCGGCGACGCGCCGGGCGTCCCGCACGGACAGGGGCAGCGGCGACCAGCCGGCGAGGCGACCGAGGTCGACGATGGGCGGTGAGACCGGCGACATGGCCATCGCCGCGGCGGGCAGGTCGCAGCTGACGTGCCCGTTCTCGACGACGACCACGCGGTCGGCGTACTGCACCACCCGTTCGAGCCGGTGCTCGGCCAGCAGGACGGTCAGTCCCAGGTCGTGGACCAGCCGGGTGAGGGCGGCGAGCACCTCTTCGGCGGCGACCGGGTCAAGGGCAGAGGTCGGCTCGTCAAGGACCAGGATCCGCGGGTGCGCGGCCAGCACCCCGCCGATAGCAACCCGCTGCTGCTGGCCACCAGAGAGGGTCCTCAGGGTTCGGCCACGCACGTCGGCCAGGCCCAGCAGGTCAAGGGTCTCCTCGACGCGTTGGCGCATGACGTCCCCATGGACACCGAGGGACTCCATGCCATAGGCGAGCTCCTCCTCGACCGTGTCGGTCACGAAAGCGGCTGCGGGGTCCTGACCGACGACACCGACGATGTCCGCCAGATCGCGGGGACGGTGGGTGCGCGTGTCGCGACCGTCGACGGTGACCCGCCCGATCAAGGTGCCACCACTGAAGTGCGGGACCAGCCCGTTGACGCAGCGCAGCAAGGTGGTCTTGCCGCTGCCTGTGGCCCCCACGACCAGGACCAGCTCACCCTCGTCGACATGCAGGTCAACGCCGCTGAGCACCGGCTTGGCGCCGTCGTCAAACCTGACCCCAACGTTCTCGAACGAGATCATGGTGTGCTCCCGATGTGCTGAGGGTGGATGTCGTCAGGGCGGGTATCGGGGTTGTTGATGTCAGCAGCGTTGATGTCCGAGGGGCCGCCGGCACGCTCACGCGCCCGCAGCGGTGGCATCGGAGCCAGCCAGGCAGGAATCAGCCCGAGCAGCACGCCCAGGGCCGGTAGCCAGGGCAGGGTCGGCCACACTGCCGGTGAGGTCTGCAAGATGATCCCGGCCATCGCGCGTTGGGCCGCCACCATGACGAGCCCGCCTACCATCGCGCCGCTGGAGGCGACCACCCACTCCGGCGCAGCCCACGGGTCGGGCCGGTAGCGCGAGCGCCGCTCGCGGCGGGCCCCGACCGCCAGTGACGCGGCGGCCGCCGCCGACCCCGCAAGGAGCAGCGGCAGCCCGAGCAGCGGTGCGGAGCCGCCGTCCAGGAGACCGTAGACCCCCGCCACGACGCCGCCCAGCCCGAACAGGGTCAGTGCCGTGGCCTTTCGGCGCGAGCTGGCATCGCGGTGCACCGAGCGGCCGTATCCTCGTGACTCCATCGACGCGGCGAGGTCCAGCGAGCGCTCCAGGGCGCTGTCCAGCACCGGAACCGCGAGTCGGGCCAGCTCACGGGGACCGCGCCCGGCGTGTCCACGCAGACGTCGTGCCGCCCGGACGCGCCGGGCGTCGTCCACGAGCTGGGGTGCGTAGGTCAGCGCCACCACCAGTGCCGTCCCGACCTCGTAGAGCGTGGCCGGGACGTAGCGCAGCAGCCGCCGCGGGCTGGCAAGAGCGTTCGCGGCACCGATACAGGCCAGGACCGCGGCCAGCCGGGCCCCGTCATAGGCGGCTGCCAGCACACCCTCCAGGGTCACCGGACCGCCCAGTCGCACGCCACTGGAGCCGGTTGGCAGCGGGATCTGGGGCAGGTTCAGCAGCACGGTCTGACCGGGGACACCCCCACCGAGCAACGCCACGAGCACCACGCGCATCGCGATGACGAACAGGCCCAGACGCAGGAAGGCACCAAAAGGCGATGCCGCACCGCGCTCGCGACGCGCCGCCACGACATAGCCTGCGACCGCCACGACCAGGGCGAGCAAGAGCGGGTTCGTGGTCCGGCTGGCAGCCATCGCCAGGCCGATCGCCCACGCCCACCACGCCGCCGGGTGCAGCAGGCGCGGCAGCCGTGGGTCCTGGGCGGCGCGCGTCACAGCAGCTCCGGTTCGTTCAGTCGCTGGTGGCGTCGCGGCCACGTCGCCATGCCGCCAACCCCAGGAGAGCGACCAGGACAATCGCCCCGGCCCCACCCAGGACCAGCCCGCGCGAGCCGGTTGAGCTCGCGCCGGCGGACTTGCCGGTCGGGCTGGCCGCACTCGCCTTGGGAACGGCGATGGTGATCTTGGTGTCCGGGCTGGCTGCCGCGGCGGACACGTGGGCGACCGGGTCGCCGCAGCCGGTGGCCGGCCAGCCGTCAATGGCGCAGTCCAGCGTCTTGTCGATACGCAGGGTGGCGCCACCGGCCACCAGGATGTCTGCACCGGTGGCCTTCTCGGGCACCGTCACACAGGTCGCTTTGGGCGCCGGGGGCGTCGTGGCGTCGGCACTGTCAGCCGGGCGGCCGAAGTCGAGAACCAGGCCCACGCGTTTGCTGCCCGCCTTGGCCGCAACCCCAGCGCACAGTGCGGCGAAGGTTGGCGTCGCCCGAGGGGTACGCACAGAGCTTTCGTCTGCGACCGCGAACCGCCAGCCCTCGACGGCTCCGTCGGCCGGGACGGCCTGCGCGGGTCCGGTCGCGGCGAAGGCCCAGGCGCCCTTGGTGAGGTGGAAGTACCCCCAGTAACGGTAGGCGGCCGCCTGAGCCGGTGCGGCGAGCACGCCGCCAGCCAGGGTCAGCAGGATCGCGATGACCGCAGCGCGCAGTACGCGGGTGCGACGGGGGGACTTCATGGGTTGGACCTCTCTCGCGTCGGAGAGGGAGGCCGGGCTGAGTACACCACGGCGACCGACTCCGGACCGCAGACCTCGGCGGACGAATGATGGAGCCTTGGCCCACGATCCGGTGCTCCGGCTCGCCGCATGGCTTCGATCGACGCCGTTGAGGGCGCGACGGCCGAAGGCGGCCTACGGTTGCGGGTCAGCGCCGGTGTCCGACCGGCTTCCCCAGACCGCGGGTGTCAAGTGGTCGAACGTTCCCACGTGCACCGCAGAACAGTCAAGTCACGCTGGCTCAGGTCGCCTCGGCCAGGACGGCGGCGAACTGGTCAACCATCCAGTCCAGGTCAGCGGCCTCGATCGCGATCGGCGGAGCCAGACGCACGGTCGATCCGTGGGTGTCCTTGGCAAGGACTCCCTTCGCCAACAGACGCTCGCACATCTCGCGGCCGGTCATCAGCGCGGGGTCGATGTCGACCCCGGCCCACAGACCACGTGTCCGGACGGCCAGGACGCCGTGACCGATGAGGGCCTCAAGGCGGAGCCGCAGCTGCTCGCCGAGCACCCTGGCGCGTTTCTGGTACTCCCCCGTGGCCAAAAGCTTGACTACCGCGTGGCCCACTGCGGCGGCCAGCGGGTTGCCGCCGAACGTCGAGCCGTGACTGCCTGGCTTGATGACTCCCAGGATCTGCCTCGAGGAGACCACTGCAGAGACCGGAACGATGCCGCCGCCCAGCGCCTTGCCCAGGATGTACATGTCCGGCACCACGTTCTCGAGCTCGCACGCGAAGGTGGTCCCGGTGCGACCTAGCCCCGACTGGATCTCATCGGCGATGAACAGCACATTGGCCTCGGTGCACAGCGCGCGAACCGCCGGCAGGTAGTCCGGCGGGGGCACGATCACGCCGGCTTCTCCCTGTACCGGCTCGATCAGCACAGCGACCGTGTGGGCCGTGACGGCTGCGCGCAGTGCTGCGGCATCGCCGTAGGGCACAACAGTGAAACCAGGGGTGAACGGCCCGAAGCCCGCTCTTGCCACCTCGTCGGTGGAGAAGCTGACAATCGTGGTGGTGCGGCCGTGGAAGTTGCCGTCCGCCACGATAATGTTCGCCTGACCGTCAGGGACACCCTTGACGTCGTAACCCCACTTGCGGGCGACCTTGATCGCCGTCTCAACGGCCTCCGCACCGGTGTTCATCGGCAGCACCAGATCCATGCCGGCCAGGGCCGCCAGGTCGTGGCAGAACGGTCCGAGCTGGTCGTTGTGAAACGCCCGGCTGGTCAGCGTCACACGCGTCAGCTGAGCCTGGGCAGCTGCAACCAGGTCCGGGTGGCCGTGACCGAAGTTCAGAGCGGAGTAGCCGGCCAGGGCGTCCAGATAGCGTCGACCCTCTACGTCCGTCACCCAGGCGCCGTGGGCTTCAGTGATCACCACGGGAAGCGGGTAGTAGTTGTTGGCCATGACACCCTCAGCCAGCGCGATGTGCTCGTCGGTCGAGGAAACGCCGCTCGCATCGACGGGTTGGAGGTCAGTTGCAGTCACTGAGGGGTCCTTTCAGGAAATAGTTCGGCGTGTCAGGTCATCGGCAGGATATACGTTGGTTCAACGCCCGGCCGGACACGGGTCTGTTTGTCGATAACATTCAGCGGGCTCGAGCCAGGGATAGGGCGAAACGTCCTTGCGGGTCTGTCAACCAAACGTCGAGATCGAAGCCGGCCTTGGCCAGCTCCCCCTCGATACCCTCTGGTCGGAACTTGGCCGATATCTCCGTCCGGATCTCCTCCCCAGTCTGCAGACTGATGTCAAGGGCAAGCTCCGAAAGGGTCACCTCGGCGGCGGCTGTGGCCCGAAGTCTCATCTCGATCCACTCGTTCTGGCCATCCCAGATGGCCACGTGCTCGTAGTTGGCCAGGTCGAAGTCTGCGCCGAGCTCGCGGTTGAGGACGGCAAGCACGTTGCGGTTGAAGTCCGCGGTGACTCCGGCCGCGTCGTCGTAGGCGGGGACCAGGACGTCGGGGCTCTTCACCAGGTCGGTTCCGAGCAGTAGCCATTCGCCGGTCACGAGGGTGTCGCGCAGGTCGCCCAGGAAGACGGCTCGCTCGTCGGGCAGGAAGTTGCCGATCGTGCCCCCCAGGAAGGCGATCATTCGTGGGGTCCGTCCGGGGACCCGGTCGAGGTGTTGGGTGAAGTCTGCGACGACCCCGTGGATCGCCAGCATCGGATAGTCGTCATGGATCGCCACTACCGCATCGCGCAGGGCGCTCTCGGAGACGTCCACGGGCACGTACTGGCGCAGCGTGCCCTCCTCTCGCAGTGCTTCCAGCAGGAGGCGGGTCTTCTCGGAGGAACCGGACCCCAGCTCCACCAGTGTGTGTGCGCCGGTACGCCGGGCGATGTCCCCTGCGTGCGCGCTCAGGATTGAGCTTTCGGTCCGTGTCGGGTAGTACTCCGCAAGCCGGGTGATCTGTTCGAACAAGTCGCTGCCACGCTCGTCGTAGAACCACTTCGGTTGGAGCCACTTGGGGGTGCTGGTCAGTCCCAGGCGTGCATCACGGCGCAGCGAGCGCTCGGCATCGTCTGGTATCAGGTGGACGTCGATTACCGGTTCGGTCATGGTCATCCTTGGTCCAGGGGTTGGATTGAGTCCAGGGGTTGGATTGAGCAGTGGGCCACGCTTGCCTCGAGCAGGCACAGGTCGGGCACGGCCTGCCATTGCTTCTGGCCGGGGTCCAGTGCCTCGGAGCTGACTGTGACGCTGCCCTCGCCACGCTGGAACCACAAGGCATGGCTGACCGTTGTGGCGGCAATGTACTGACCGTCGTTCAGGAGCAGGTTCAGGCGGGATCGCGGCGCCAGCGCAAGCACCTCAAGTGCGACGCTTGCCACGGCCGTGGCAACCGAGTTTCCCGTGTGCAGCTTCTCTCGGACCAAGGCCCACAGGAACGCGGAGTCTGTCGGTGCGTCCAGCCTCATCAGAACCGCAGGCGGTAGCGCGGTGGCCAGCGCGGCAACGGAATGCGGCCATCCGTCGATCACACCGTTGTGGCTGAACATCGCGGCTGCCTCGACGAAGGGTGCGCAGGCAGCCTCGCTCACCGGCATACCTGATGTGGCGCTGCGAACGGCGGCCAAGATCGCCCCCGAGGTGATCGAGGCCGCCAGGTCGGGAAGGCAGGTATCTGACCAGATCGGGGTGGCCCGCCGATAGCGACGCGCGACAGCTCCGGCGCCCGGGTCACCGGCGAGCCAGCCGATTCCGAAGCCGTCGGCGTTGACGGTGCCCCCACCACGCATGTCGTTGGGTGCCCACGACTGATGCAGCAGCGAATGCGGTTCGTGCAGGAGACAACCCGCCAAAGACACCGGTGGACCGAGGTAGGCGAGGTGACGACACATGCCTCAGTCGACCTCTGCGGGGGCAGGGTCGCGAGCGCAGCGGAATCCGGCGAAGATCTGCCGCCGGATCGGGTAGTCCCAGTTACGGAACGTTCCTCTTACCGCCACCGCGTCCGAACCGAAAGAGCCACCTCGCAGCACCTTGTATTCCGAGCCGAAGAAGACCAGGGAGTACTCCGGATACGGGAAGGCGGCGAAGCCCGGGTATCCACCGAAGTCGCTGCTGGTCCACTCCCAGACGTCGCCGATGAGCTGGTGTACGCCAAGTGGTGAGGCTCCGCGGGGGTAGGCACCAGCGCCTGCGGGACGTAGGTGGCGTTGGCCGAGGTTCGCGTGCTGGGGTCCCGGATCCTGATCACCCCACGGGTAGCGCCGGGACCGCCCGGTCGCCGGGTCCCAGCGTGCAGCCTTCTCCCACTCAGCCTCGGTGGGCAGTCGCTGCCCTGCCCACCTGGCATATGCCTGCGCCTCGTGGAAGCAGACGTGCATGACCGGTTCCCATGGGGGAACCTGTTCGCGTATGCCGAAGCGCAGCCGCCACCAGGTGTCGCCCTCACGTTCCCAGAACCGGGGGGCGGTCAGGCCGGCCTCCTGGCGGTGTGCCCAGCCGGCTGCACTCCACCACGCGGGCTCGTCGTAGCCGCCGGCGTCGATGAACGCCAGGTAGGCGCCGTTGGTTACCGCCGCGGTGTCGATGAAGTAGGGGTCCACCTCCACCGCGTGGGCCGGGTGCTCGTTGTCCAGGGCCCACGGCTCCGTGGAGGTGCCCATGGTGAACGGTCCGCCGGGCACCAGAACCTCAGCTGCGCCTAGGGGTGCCGGCGGTGGCGGAGGCGGCGCGTCCAGGACCGCGCGGCCGGCCCTCAGCTGGTGGGTTGCCAGCATTGTCTCGTCGTGCTGCTGCTCGTGCTGGGCCACCATTCCGAAGGCGAAGGCCTTGTCCAGGAGCGGCCGTCCTTCCAGGGGACTGTGGGCCAGGACGTCCAGGACCTTGTCGCGGACCTCGCGCACGTAGCTGCGGGTCCCCTCCGGACCCAGCAGCGGCAGCGAGGGCCGGTCGGCGCGGGCATGCTTGAACGCGTCGTACAGCTGGTCGATGTCGCGCCGCACTGGAGGGCGACCGCCGACATCGCGGACCAGCCAGAGTTCTTCCTGGTTGCCGACATGGGCAAGGTCCCAGACCAGCGGAGACATCAGCGGCGAGTGCTGACGCACCAGGTCGTCGTCGTCGACGGCGTCGGTCAGTAGCCGGCTGCGGTCCCGGGCTCGGGTGAGCACCTCCGCGACGTGAGAACGCCAGCGCTCGGGGGTCACCTCGGGAGTCGGCGATGTCCCGGTCATGCCGTCCGCCGCCGCCCCGGCGGGGCCAGGCGCACCGCAAGGTCGTCGAGGACCTGCCTGCGCTGAGCGTCGGTGAGGTCGAGGTGGTCCAGAGCGTCGGCCCCGAGCTGGACGACCTCGTGCGCGGCTACACTCAGCACCGGGTCTGCCAGGCCGTCGCGTGCAGCCTCGAACCAGCGATGTGCGCCGGCCTGAGTAAGGTCCAGAACCCGTTCGATCGTGGCTGGGCGTGCCATCAAGGCGGCTAGGAGGGCAAAGGGCGCGACCCACCGGGAGCCGGGCTGTGCGTCGATGTAGCGGATCTCGAGGTACCCCTTGGGGCGAACCGGCGGGAAGATCGTGCTCAGGTGGTAGTCGAGGTCGTCGAACGTCGGCCGTCGGCCGACACGTGCCGGCGCGGCGATCCAGGTAGAGAACGTCAGTCCGGGCGGCGCAGCCCACGAGCGGCCATGGCCGCGGACACAGATCACGGGGGCCTGCATGGCCATCCGCGCCCATTGGCTGGCCGGGTCATCGCTGGGCTCGGGTGGCAGGGTGAAGGGTGGGCAGGTGCTCAGCGTTGCTCTCAGACGTGCCGAGGCCCATCCGGTAGGACGTCCGTTCAGGTTGGGTGAGTTGGCGAACAGCGCCACCAGGGCCGGGCCGAGGGCATGGGCGGCTTGCCAGCGCGTCGCGATCTGGTCGGCTTCGCCGGCGTCGAGGCAGACCTGTATCGACGCGGTGCTGCACATCATCCGGGAACCGTGCGGACCGATGAGGTCGAACACAGACTGCATGGCTGCGTATCTGGGAACCTGCAGCAAGCGGTTCGGCGGACGGTGCGGGTCCGTGCCGTGGTCGCCGAGCACGAGCCCGCATTCGCCAAGGAGATCCGCGAGGGTTGCCGCGTCCGCGGTGGCAACAGCGATGAGGTCGGCGACAGATCTGGTCGGTGGCGTCGAGATCTCAACCTGGCCACCGGGCTCGACGGTGATCAGGGACCCGGCGGGAAGGTGGAGCTGGTCATGGTGGGGGTTGATCGTCTGTGGTGCGTGCGGCCCCAGCGCAAGTCTTAGCAGGCTTGCGTCCAGGGGTCGGCTGGGATCGCTGCCGTGGTGGACGGTCCACTCGAGCTCGACGCCGTGCAACCGCGGAGGTCCGTGCTTGAAACAGACCATCGCCACGTAGATCTCGGCCTCCTCACGATCTCGCAGCGCGGTCGAAGGCTGGTCCGGCAGGTGCAGAACGGTCACGTCGGTTGGAGTACCCATGACGCGATAGTTTTACTGCCCCCACACCGATCGGCAACCCCTTTGCGGATGAAATCTGAGGGCCGCCGTCGCTATCTTCTGGCAAGGTCGCAGGCCACGGCGCCCAGCCGCTGGTAGGACTCCAGGACCTGGCGTTGGTCATCGGCGAGGTGACGCACCAGGACGTGGCTGTACCCGAGGTCGCCGAGGTCTGCGAAAGCCTGGCTGACCTGGGCGACTCCCCCGATCACCAGCGACTCAGGAGCCAGTCCCCGATAGCCGGCGGACACGATTGGATCGGTCACCCGCCGGGCGTCGGCTGGGTCTGAGCCGACGTGGACATCGCGCCTGATGGCGGTCACACCCACCGGCCGGCCATGGGTGGCGCAGCTCTCGCGGTACTGCTCGATCTGCCGGGCAGCCTGCGCCGGAGTCAGGCCCGGTGCGGCGATCCACCCCTCACCGAGTCGGGCAGCCCGCTCAATGGCCGCTGGTGCCGAGGCACCGACCCACACGTCAACGGGCTCGGGCGGCAGTGGGCCGCTGCGGGCAGACCTCAGCGGCAGCGGCTCGTCAGTGGTGACCTCCTCGCCCGCAAGCAGACGCCGAAGCACCGCCAAAGTCGACTCAAACCGTGCGACGCGTCCGCGCAGCGGCACGCCCATGGCGCCGAACTGGTCGTCGCCACCACCCAGGGCACACTGCAGGATAAACCGCCCGCGCGTGAGGCTTGCGAGGGTCCCCACCTGTTCGGCCAGAGTCACCGGATGCCACAGCGGCAGCAAGAAAAGCGCGCCAACCGGCCGTTCCCCCCACTCGGCCAGCAGGCGGCCCAGCATCGGTGCGCTCTGGTAGTAGGTGCCCCCCGTGCCGTGATGCTCGCCCAGGAAGAGGGACTGCAGCCCTGCGTCTCGTGCGGCCCTGACCCGCTCGACCATCCATCGTGCGCCGGCCCGCGCGTCTGTGGTGCCGTAACCGCTTCGTTCGGATACCCCGATGTGCATGTGAACCGTTCCTCAACAGTGAGCAGCAGTGAGTCCTGCTCAAGTTTGCCCCACGAACAGTGGTGAGCGCTGAGGTGAACGTCCCACCCGAGGCCCGTCTCTCCCGGCCGGTGCGTTCGTCGGAAGGGCGCCCCTCCTGTGGAGGTTGGCAACTGGGCGCCAAGCCTGGCGCGGTTACCTGCCGGGCCCCCAAAATAGGGCATCTCACACCGGAGCTGGTGATTGTCGCGAATCAGCCCTGCTGCCAAGACCGCCTACCGCGTTCTTGGCAGACAGGGTCGACCCCGCAATGATGTCAAGGGATCCGGGGAATCAAGATGAGGCGGGCCACCACGTCTTCCAGAACGACCTGGGCTGATCACACCTGGGAGTGGGGGCGCTGCGCCAGCACGCTGCAGTCCAGGCGATCCGGGGAAACTGCCAGCACCGAGGGCACATCCCAGCAGTGATCAGCGGCCGAGAGGCTCCCTGGCTTGTTGCTCAGCCAACTCCGGTTGGGAGTTGGTCTGTTCTGGGCACCTCGCGGGCAGCAGCAAACACGCCGATCACGTTTCCGCTGGTGTCGCGGTAGACCGAGGCGTTGTACAGGACTTCGGTGAGCGTCTCGTGTCCGTTGCGGTGGCGCATGGTCAGCGGGTAGTTCACCGCTTTCCCGTCGGTGATGACTCGCTGGTAGATCTCTTCTGCCTTGTCGGGGTCGGTGAAGTAGTCGGAGAAGGGGGTCCCGATCAGCGCGTTGCGGCGGACGCCGGTGGCCTTGACCGTGGCCTCGTTGACGTCGGTGATCTTGCCCTTGGGGCTGATCGTCACCAGGGGTTCCAGCGCCGCCTCGATCAGGCTCCGGGCGTACAGGGCTGCATGGCTCAGGTCGCTGACATCGCTATAGATCACGGAGGCGCCGGCGACCGCGCCGTTCTCGTCGCGGATCGGCGAGACGGTGACGGAAACTGACAACACTGTTCCATCCTTTCGGGCACGGATTGTCGCACAGTCACCCGCTGGCCTGCCCGCGTTGAAGTTGGCCAGGATGGAGATCATCTCGCCGGCTCGGCCCTCAGGAACCAGCAGGTTGATGGGTCTGCCGATCATCTCCTGGCTGGAGTAGCCGAACATCCTGGCCGCGGCCGGGTTCCAGCTCGTTACGACGCCGTTAAGGGTCCTGCTGACGATCGCATCGTTCGAGCTCTCGACGATCGCCGCCATGCGCTGGGCGACCGCCAGCGCCTCCTTCTGGTCGGTCAGGTCGCGGTGCATGGCGGAGGTGCCGAAGATCGTGCCGTTCTCGTCGCGGATCGGTGAGACTGTCAGCGAGACCGGGAACACCGTTCCGTCCCTTCGGACCCGCGTGGTCTCAAAGTGCTCGACACGCTGGCCGATCTTGATCTGTTCCAGGATGGCTTCGACTTCGCCTGCCCGATCCTTGGGCGTCAAGAACGCGGCGGGCTTGCCGATGATCTCTGCACTTTCGTAGCCGTACATTCGCTCGGCCGCAGGGTTCCAGCTCGTCACAACACCGTTGAGCGACCCACTGATGATGGCGTCGGCTGAGCTCTCGACGATTGCCGCGATCAGCTGGGCGTTCTTGACCGCCTGCTGCTGTTGGGTCACGTCGCGTACCGCCGTGATCACCAGCAGGACGTCCCCGGTGTCGATGTGGGACAAGCTGATGTTGATCGGGAACCGGGTGCCGTCCTGGTGGCGTCCGCTCAGCTCCAGGTCGAGCCCAGTGGACCGCGCCCTGGGGTCTGTGAAGTAGTCCTGGCGGTGCTCGGCGTAGATCTGCCACAAAGACTCGGGGACCAACGTGTTGATGCACCGGCCGACGAGCTGGTCGCGGTCATAGCCGAACAGCGACTCGGTCTGGCGATCGACAAACCGGATCACGCCTTTCTGGTCCATCCCCACTAAGGCGTCGGGGACAGCCTGCAGCAGGTCCTCGAACCTGCTCGTCTGAGTAGGCATCTCGTTCCCTTTCGAACAGGCGCAAATGATTCATACTGTCGGAAATGACTCAAAGTATGCGAAATTCAAAATCTTACTCAATCTTTACCTGGTAAGTGTGCCATGGAGTCCGGTCGGGTGTTCGGCCTTATGTCTGACCCCATTCGGCCAAATCAGCGGGCGCAGCTCCGGGAATCTCGGGTCGATGGGGCCCATCCACTCTGGCCCGGCCCCGGGTAGCCATCCATCCGCTGCATGGCCGGCTTCCCGCTCGTGAACTCCGAGCCGCTGGTCATGGCATCGTCCAAATGCCGTCCGGGCAAGGAGGTGGAGCGCTCTCGGTGCGTCAGGTCCCTCTCTGTCAGAGGCTGGGCCACAGGTCTCGCGGCGCGCAGATCGGGTCGTCGCTCATGGCTAATCAACGACTCTGGGTGCTTATTGACGAACGGGATCACACCGGGCAAATCCAACCCCGAGCCAGACACCAGGGAATACCTCACAAAGGTTTCCAAGCCCCTGTCGTATGCCCGGGCGTCAGGTCTCTCATGAGCTGCGGCGGATAACTCCGAACTCGCGATAGCTCCCGACAACCGTGGCGCCGGCGGCCTCGCCGGTCGCCGAGGTTCTTCAGGGGTCAACCCCTGGTCCTGGCGTGACACCTGAGGTGCCTCCTGACAGCTGAAGGGTCGGTTTCGCATGGCCCCGAGCGAAGGGGGCGTTCGGCTCACTTCACTTCGATACCGGTGGCCTTTGTCGTCGCGGACTTGGGCATCGTGGTGGTCAGCACCCCGTCCTTGAGCGCAGCGGGGACGGCCTGCTCGGCGATCGGCACGGGACGTACGGCCTCGTACCTGAACGAGCCGGTCATCCGGGTCCAGTGGCGCGTCACTCCTTGGCGTTCCTTGGCCGTTCTCGAGCCGTGCACCATAACCCGGCGGCCCGAGATGTCGATCGTGATGTCGCCCTTGCCGGACTTCCGCAGTTCGTAGGCATATTCGGGGTTTCGGGAAGGTGTTTTGCCTGCTCAGGGGCTTGAGGGGGTCGGTAAACGGCGAAATCGTGTAGGC
>Ga0209638_1001085_pt1 | contig 17666 bp, 14 predicted proteins | sample BarGraNGADG00211_FD_184490 | JGI IMG/M metagenome (GOLD analysis project Ga0209638, IMG submission 184490) | Arctic peat soil microbial communities from Barrow, Alaska - Barrow Graham LP Ref core NGADG0002-211 (SPAdes) (version 2) | ecosystem: Environmental > Terrestrial > Soil > Wetlands > Peat...
TAGTCCAGCATCTGCCCGACGACCTCTCGCCGGATGCGCGTGTCAGTTGCCCTCTTAACTTCGACCAATGTCGGCACGCCATCCTGATCGATGAACAGGTGATCGAGGTGCCATCGGCCGGCCCCTGAGTCGTCACCAGCAACGGTGATCTCTCTCTCAACGAGCAGCCATCGGCGCGGATAGGCCTCGTCCATTTGGTCACCGCCCAGCAGCTCAGGATAGTTGGCCAGTAATGCTTGCAGGCGGTCCTCCGAATCGTACGCTCGTTCTTCCATCGATGTCAACTTCTCCCCTTCGTGCAACAGAAAAATGCGATGTTTCATGGGCTCTCCCTTCGGTCCTCTGTTACAGATCGCAGCTTCACTCAGTTGCTGTAGATGCCTGTCCTGCGAAGAATCTCAAATGCGCTGCGGAGGTGTTCCAGCACTCCCTGGACGTCGTTGACATCCCAGAACACGAGCTTGTCGCCGAGTGCGTATTTCAGCCCTTCCACTTCTTGGCGAATCCGCTCGAGTTGGGGACCATCAGAGACTGCGACGATCTTCTGAACACTCGGATCTGCCGCCGCCTTCTGCAGGTTCAGCACCAGACTATCGATCGAACCGGACTTCTGAACCTCGAATACCAGTTTGACCTCGCCAAGGTTGCCGATGCGCGCCGTCCAGACGCAATCAACGCGCGCGCCTTTGCCGACAAACACCTCTTCCTGGGAGGTGAACCCCAACGTGATACCAATGGTGTTGACGGCATCCTTCACCTCATCGTGATTCCACCCCACGACAATAGGGGGAACAGCGTTGACAACCTCTCCTGCCACTTGTGCCAGCCAGTAGAAGCAGAAGTCCAGGATGTAGTAATCTCCGGGTAGCCCTGCCTTGGCGAGCGTCCCGACTAGCACCTCGCATTCGCCAATGAAGGCACGATATTGTGTCGGCGTGAGGCTGTAGGTCTTTTGGAGCTCAGGCAGCACGCCCAACTTGCCTAGCGCGATGCGCGTCTGTTTGTTCCATGGGATGAACTGATCAGGGTGCAGATACGACAGCGCCTCACTAATGGAGGATGGCCCCATGCCGTGGAATGAGCCAACCACAGCAGCATATGTCTCAACTGGGTCTCTGGACGCATAAAGCTCCCGTAGGTACCGTACGACCGTGGGCAATCCGCCGCTGTTCATCTCGACGATACGTCCGGCGTAATAGGACTTGTTGCCCCAGACAGCCATGGACCATAGATGAGCAAGGACTTCCTCAAGGGTTGACGTCGTGAAATCATCGAGCTTGCCTCTCAGGTCCTTCTGGAAGAAGCGCTGATTGATATCTCGTTCTGCAGAGATCTCCTTGCCCTTCTCTGTCTCAAGAAACGCCTTGAACTTCACTATGTAGCTTTCGATCGTTTTGTCTGTCATCGCACGCTCCTTCGGCCTCCACTCATATAAATCATGCTGTCGTCGATGCGGGACACTACAACGCAGTCGCGGGCATGTCCGCTGTTGAAAAAGCCTAAACGCCTGCTGCGCTGTTGAGCACTATTGGTTATCCCTTTCCCGTGTTCTGTTCCCAACGCAGACATTCTCTGGTTCGATCCCGTCCTGTATCCACTGTTCATGTTTCTCGTACGCTGTTTCGCTGGCCAACTTCAGTAGCTTGCCAGAGTTCTCTAGCTGTTTTCTGATGCCCCCTGCGAGTCTTGCTCCGAGTTGTCTGCCCACCGCTGGAGTGCCACGCGGCAGCGCTCAATAAGATCAGGGGTGAACGAGGCACTGGCCTTGTGCTGGTATATGTATTGCAGAATGGCCTTGGTGCCCAGGATCGGAATGTAGCTACCAGTGTTTGTGTTCCCCAAATGCAAATCATCGGATACGTTGGCAAATGGGAAAGCAAGGATTGACTGCACGAAAAGCTGCTCCTGAATGCCGTGCACAGCTAGGTAATCCTTGACTTGATATGCCTCCTGTGTTGCCTGTCGCTGGTAGCTCTTGCGAGGCTGATCACCGTGGTTTATCGCCAGTCGACCCAATTCGTCAATCGAGACGTCGCCATGGTTTGACTTGGTCTCAATAACAAATGCTCCGGTCGGACCGATAACAACGTGATCGATGTCTCCATATCCCCGGTAGAGTCCATGAAAGACGGCGTACTGCCGCTCGTCAAGGTTCGCCAGGACGTTCCGGACCTCCTGTTCGGCCTTCTGAGCTTTCCTGTTCTCGGCAACTTTTCTGTTGAACTCGACCACCACCTTGCGAAGCGTTAGGGGAACAGAAGCCAGGAGCAGGAAGGCAAGTAGGACGAAGGCTGCGAGATCGAATCCGAAGACCACACGCATGAGTCGTGGGCTTGAAGCCAAGAGCGGCAACAGTACGGGCAACGAGATGATGAGAAGCAGCATGACCGCCATGCCACCCAAGAACGACGTCCAGCGAGCGCGGTTCACTCTCTCCATCGAATCCTGCAGATCGACTATCTGTTGTTCCAGAAACGTCCTTGCTCCTCTGCCAGTGCCCATCGTTGCCACCTCCCACGGTGCCGGTACAGTTACTAACCAAGGTCGACCACTCCTTCGAGTCCATTGCATAGGACACGGCCTCGACAGCTCGAAAGCCTTGGAGATTACTCCGAGTCAGGCGTGCCGTTGCCTTCTGCCAAGACCATTAGCACAAGCTCAGCATAGGTGTCAGATTTCGTTCGCGCGCTGACTCTGATGAACTTATCACCTCGCTGAAACCACGCAGTATATTCACCAGCATCAGAGATGATGTCAACACTGCCTCGCCTGCCCAGCCAATCCAACAGCCATGCGGCACTTGCGCCGACCCCAAAATACGTCCCCAAATCCCCTATGTCGAACCCTGCCGCCCTGAGTCGTTCCGTCACTTCTGGATTAGTGACGTCGATCAACAGATCATGGAGGTCTTGGACCACGGAAGGATCCATCCCATCATCTTGTTTGCCTCGTCTCGGAGCCATCTCTTCCTCCTCAACTCTGTCTCTCTCAGGTGCAGCCCCGCCGAGTTGGGTATTGAGTGTCAGTTCCCGCCCGGGCTCTCCGACTCTGCCGTGAGTTCAGCTTCCACTTCGCTGGTGCTCAGTTCCTGCAGAAGGGGCACACCCTCCTGCTCGCGCAGCCTATCAACGTCGTCGATCTTCTTCTGCAGCAGTCTGCTTCGGCTGTTCTTGAGCATCGTGTAGTCACGGTTGACCTGGTCAATATGACTTCCCAGCTTGTCGAATTCCTCCACGAATTTGCTCCACTGCTTCCGGAAGGCTCCAAGGATCGCGAGCATCTCCTTGGAGCGCTGCTCCACCGCAAATGTGTCTACTGCCTGATGAATGACGGCCAAGACGGCAAAAAGCGTACTGGGGGAGCACAACACAACGTGCCGTTTCAGGGCGTAGTCAACGAGTCCTGGATCGCTCTCCTGGGCAAAAGCAAACACAGATTCAATCGGGACGAATAGAAGAACGCACGACACGGTTCCATGTTCTTCATCAATGTAATCGCGCGTCGTAATCTCCTTGACGCGGGCGCGGACATCGCGCACGGAATTCCTAGTATGCTGCTTAACATCCCCTCCATCCTTGGCGTCGATAACCTTCAGGTAATTCTCGATCGGAAACTTCACATCCATGTTGAGAACCAGATCGTGCGGCAGGAGAAACGTGAAATCAGGGCGGTTGCCAGTGCCCTGCTCCGTCTGCCGGCGATAGTTGAACCCTTCCTTGAGTCCCGAGACACGGAGAACATCATCGGCCATGCGCTCTCCCCATTGCCCGCGAGCGCGACTGCTGGCAAGAGCCTCACGAAGAGCGTTGGCTGTCTGACTGAGGAGCATCGTCTGCTGGCTTGCTGTCTTCAACTGGCCTGCAAGTTCTCCAAATTTCTGCTCACGGTCGCTTTCCAGAGAGTGCATCAGCTTTTGCACGGAATCCAGTTGTGTATTCATGGTGCCTAACTGCTGGTCGATCAACTTCTTCTTCGATTCCAAGTCCATCGCTGATTCCTTCTGTTGCCCTGCCAGTTTCTCTCCTGCGAGTTTGACGACTTCGCCAGAAACCTTCGTGAGAGCATCCACGGACAAGTTGCCAAATGAATCCTTCATCTGGCCCACAAGCGCTTGCGTCGCCTGATCGGACTCCGCCTTCGTCTGAGCGATCAGCGCCAGAGCCAGAGCGGACCAGTTGCCAAATGAATCCTTCATCTGGCCTATGAGCGTTTGCGTCGACTCGTCGGACTCCGCCTTCGTCTGTGCGATCAGCGACTGAGCGAGTTCCTTCGACGCTTTCAGCTGAACAATACGGAACAGCAGGGCGACGCCGAATCCTAGAGCAAATCCCACAAGCAGTGCTGGCACCAAAATCTCGTAGTGCATGTGACCTCCCTTTTGGCAAATCAGGTCAGCGCTGTCTCTGGATTCGCGCGAGGGCCTGCTGCCCAAGTGCTCCTATTGCCGACGACTTATGGCTATTCTGTTTTCCCTGCCTCGCCCTTCGCATCATGCACCGCTGGTGCAATTGCTGTCAGTTTGAGCAACACCCAGTTGACCATACTGATAATCGCTTCCCCTTCATGCCATGGAACCACGATGTCATTGTGGTCGACAACGTTACGAAACGTTCCATAAAGGCCCCGTAACAGGTACATCAAAGCCTGACAATCCCCTCTTATCATTCCGCTATGAACTGCCACGAGCTTGTCCGCTCCAAATATCCAGCGTCAGAGGAGCCTCGTGATCTGTCGGACCATATCATCAAGCGTACGACTGATATGGCCCCGAGCAGCCGCAAGCTCGAGGATTTGACTGATGACCGACGAATTCTTGATGGCATGTTCCTTCTTGGTTATCCCCAGTTCGGTCATGGCCTCTGAGAGACAGCTCTGGAGAACCTCCGAAGTCAGCTCCTCTTCTAATGTTGCCTCAAGATCGTTCTCAAAGCATCCATATCGGTTACCAATGGTGGTTGGAGGCCAATCAGCTGCATCTCCCTGCACAAGCTCTAGCAAGTACCGGTTGATTCGAGGGTCCGCCTTCTTGTCCAGTGCTCGATGACACGTGGGGCACACGCCTTCAGTGGGGCCCAGATGTGCGTCCCCATCCCAGATGACGTATGTCGGAATACCAAGATCCTGGAAGACAGCACGGGGACGTGCCAGGTTGTTCTTGCCATTGCATGGTATCACTGCTACGCCCTGCCCCTGAAGGTCTACCTCGAGGCGCTTCGCGGTGGTGAGGATAGCAGCACGATCGTCTTCCCCCTCAACTAGTACCACCAACCCGGCAAAGAAACCCTCGTTCATCCACGGATTCATGAGGGTCTCCAGCTTCGAGCGCAGTTCCTTCTCGGTACATGCATATGCGGGCCCGAGCTTTGATAGGACTGATGCGACAGAAGACTGAACAATGGACGTCTGTTTTGGGGCACTTGAGTTCTGCCCCGGGACCCTGCGTACGAGGCGCACGCTGCTAAATTCACCCATACGTACGAACAGAGGAGAGTGCGTGCTGTAACAGACCTGGGTGTCATTGGACACGCCGGGAATAGCAGCGCCAGCCAGCCGTGAGAAAACTTCTGCCAGGTAACGTTGACGGTCTGGATGCTGGTACAACTCTGGCTCCTCCATGACGATCATGTAGCTTGGCAGACTGGCGGCACCTGCTGCAAGAGGACTGCTCCCGTCTGCTATCTTGCGTGATCCGTTGCCAGCAGCTAATTGCTCCATGAGACTAATCACACAGGCTCTCTGCAGGCCGTTGCCGACGTGTGTAACTGGCGCCCTATATCCACCCTCAACAAGGAAAGCCAGCGCGGTTGGAGGTTTGATCTCCACGAGCTGTGACGTGTCCCATTCGAGCTCAACGGAGGAGCCTGGAGCAAGCTTGTCCAGATAGCCAGTGATGCCAAGCGCCAGCACCCCCAAGTCACTAGCGTGGTGAGACACCAAGTCAGAGAAACCTTGTTTCATCTGTTGACTGAACTCAGAGAAGTCAGATGCCCCCGCGAAAGCCTTACGAGCAGACATGTCAACCAGCTGAGTTAGGGGCGAACTCCTACCTTCCTGTGCATCCTGCGCAGCGTTCTGGATGGCAGGAATGTAGAGAACTCGCCAGTGGTCTTTCAAATAGCCATTCCCGACGCCCTTCCATCCGAAAAACTCGCCATTGTCTGCACGGTAGGGACACCTCTCCGGGTATTTCAGAACCCATTCCGAGAGATATTCATCTATGTCGTCGGCCTTCGTCACACTGGGCATCTCTGAGTACTCGGGTTTCTTGCGCAGTTCGTTGTAAGCAGTCTTCTTCCCTGTGGCACCCCCCTCGGCATGCTCAATGCAATCAAATTCGGCGTTAGCACGACGAGTGCCATGCGACTCTGGGTTAATCTTGTCTCCCACGTACGAAAAGAGCCTCTGTATGATGAGAATTTCTCCGTCCAAATAGGGAGCGAATTGTGCTTTCTCGCCATCGTCCAAGAGTCCAAATGTCCCCGTGAGACATATGGATTGTTCTATGTTTCTAGCATAGAAGTCCTCCCGACTAACGGGTAACGTTGGGTCCTGAAAAAGACGAATCGCACTTAGGAACGCCGACTTTCCCGCACCATTGGCACCGACCAATACGGTTAGGCTATCGAAGTCCAAGATAGCATCCAATACAGATCGATAGTTCTGGACGTGAAGTGACTTAAGAATCATCTTCAGCGCACCTTCACGAAGTGGTATGCAGTCTTGATGTGACTGCTGAAGTAGTCGCCCTGAGACGCAGCTCTCAACAACCCATCGTAAACACCGGCGGGCACGTGGTCATATCTGTAAACAGACGCATTCTTGAATCCAATGGTCAGTTGTTCGGTTCCAGAATCATACTCAACCCAGTCAAGATTGCTCGATTGAACTTGAACTCTCTCCGGCATTGTTCCTCCTCTGATACTCCCCAGAGTCTACTTCTTCGTCTTGTTTCTCTGGGCCAATGCGCTACCAGCTGCCGACTTCGATTCTTTGCTCGTTCGACGGTCTCTAAGGACTTTCGATGCCGCTGATGCTGCAGCCGAAGATGTTGACTTCTTCGGCGCATGTGTCTGAGACAATGCACTGCCGGCAGCTGTCTTGGTCTTATTGCCTGTCTCTTGACTTCGCAATGCTTTCGACGCGTTGGATGCTGCCTTGCCTCTCGTAACCTTGTTCTTTCCCATAATGACCTCCCGTTTCATTGATTCGTCCTAGTAATTGCCCTGTGACATTCAGCCAGTACTCTGGCTTCGAGAAACTCCGTCCTGCATTGTCCATTCTCACGACATGGCCGATGGGCGCAGCAAGACCAAATTCACCATACCAATAACGGCTTCGACCTCTGCCGTGGGACATCAACGTCATTGTGATCAAGACTGTTGCAGAAGACGTCATAGAGACCGCCCAGAGGGTTCCTCATGGCTCCACGTTCAGCAGACCTCTCGACCGTGTGTGGTGTCGCACATCTGGGTAGTTGCTGTCAGCAGTCTTCTGTCCGTCACATATGTAGTACAGGTGAGAAACATCGCCACATTTGTCGCATTCTCCTACGTTCAACGCCGGGCCTCCTCCACAAATTCCCTTAGGGACGTTCTGGTTCTATTCGTCGAAGAGCAAACCAAGTTGCATGCCTGGTTCGAAGTGACACATGCCGCATTCGTCAGAAGGCATCATTCGCGTTCACCGGCAACCCGGCAGCCTTCAACTCACGCAGCAATAGAAGCTTCCAACGCTCGTCTTCGGACCAAGGAATGAAAGTGACCCCAGAATAGTCCGAGGGGAGTTCCACTCCGTCTTCATACAGGGCGCATACACGTGATCTGCCAAGCCTGCCGATGAAGTACCCCAGTTCGAAGATGACGTTCTGACGAGCACGCGGAAGGAGAGCATCTTGCATCTGTTGCTGATGACCCTCGTCATCGCCAGTTAGCAACACAACTGCAAACCCGACGTCAGCATTTGATTCGACTTTCTCAATGATAGTCTGGCCCTTGTTGGGCTCATCTTTGAGTATAGTAACAGCTAGGCCAAGTCTTCTTAGGAATGCTTCTACGGTCCCTAGTGCTCCAGTATCATGGCCATGGACCAGAAACACACTCTCAGAGACTACTCTGGAAGACAACGTCTGATTTGCCACCGGAGCACAACCGTTCTCCTCTGGGATCAGCTCGAGCCTTCCAATAATGGATTGCAGACGGGTTACTCTCAGGGAGATGCCCTGACGCCGACTGTCAACCTGCTCCTCAAAGGACGGGTTCATTGGAACTGAACCTCCCACAGACTCATCGTACTCCTGCTGCAGTTCATCTGTCGTGAAATTCCGCTTCAGATACTCTGCATTGTAGTCATCCCAAGCGTAGTAGTCGCGCCACACTTCGCCCAACTGCTGCTGGTTCTGAATAGGCCGGGCTAGCAGTTCCTTTCCTCTTGAGATAAGTTCTGCAAACTTGACTCTGGCTTCTGCGCGCGAAACCCTGAGATTGCATTCTAATTGTGGGCGTCCCTTGTCTGACTTCGTCGTCATTCAGTGCCCCCTACACGTGCAGGTGTATCGCCTGCCACAACACCACTCGTCGGCCCCACAAAATCGGTGTCAGCCGCTCGAAAACTGGTTGTCGCAGCTGCAACGGCGTGATAGTTCTCATCCAACTGAGGTTGAAGAAGAATCAAAGCCGATAGACGGCGAACCATCTCGGTGACATAGCGTGCCTCGTCAATGGTCAGGTCACGCCCCAGAAGAGTGCGCTCACGGTAGCTGAGCCACTTCTTGATGACTTGATAGCCACCGATGACGTAGTTCCAGACGTTGACCGGCACGTTCTGCCAGAACGCGAGGTCGTCGAGCCAGACGTCGTACGTCTGGCGACCCAAGAGGGCTAATGCGTCATCGAGTGTGATCCCGATCGCACCAGCGCCCGCTTCAATGGCCTCAAGTTCGGGAGCAGAGTAGTCGCGCTTGGTCAGGCGGCCCTTGCCGGGCATTGTGACTCCGTCTTTGCCTCCGTGACCCCAGCCCGCGGTGATGCCAAGGTCGCCAGCAGCAGGATCCAGTACGTGCCCCGGTGAGACTTGCAGACTCCCGACGGACCGCAGCTCTGGTCGGACAGCGCCGACGCTGACACCGTCGACCGGTATCTCAGTGTCCAGCAGTGCAACCACTGTCTTGCCTAGTGCAGCTGAAGACTGCAATAGTGCACGCGTTGTCGGCAACGGGATGCGTGGCCAATCCTGCCGAATGCCGTCGGCATTCTCGGTCAGGTAGGCGGGCGAGAATCCAACGGCAAGAGCGTGCATCCAAACGATCCCGGCAGTCTCAGTATTGCCGTCCACATCAGTGATATCCAGCAAGGCAAGATAGGAACGGGCGCTAGTAGAGAGATTGGCCGTGATGATCTCATCAACAGGTGTCTTAGGTGCAAACATCTGGCCGACCATATCTTTATCTGGCTTGGCGTCAACAGAGACGCGCTTCAGTCGCAGAGGAAAGCACGAAGCATCAGGGGTAAGGAAATGATCGTCAGACAGTATAGACGTCCAGAAGAAAGGGACTCCTTCAGGATTGCTCGACGAATAGACACGGCTCATGAGAAAGGAGTTGCCTAGCCAGCACTGCTTCCATAGGGTGGGACGGGGGCGATTCCAAACGCTGCCAACCTGAGTGTAGTAGCTCCATCGACTATCAAACGGACGGAGTGCATATCGTCTGATTCTGGACTCGTCGAATCGTTCCGTCGCGAGAGCTTTCTGGCGTGCCTCTGGCGGCACAAAACCAGCTGCGGCATACTGTAGCGGATGTCCTAAAGCAACCAGTTCGTTCCACGAGACGTTAGCATCGTAGTACTTCCTCATGCGAAGATCGAGCAGAGAGCGGTCAGTATCGATAAGCGCTCCGCCACGCTTCTCCATCAGGCCGTTACTGGGCGATTCTTCACACAGCTCCGTTAGCTTTGGCCACGTGTCGTATGTTGAAGTGTCACCACGAGGTCGAAACGAGTACTTGTTCGCGGCAGAGGGCAACGCGGTCGTGTAGACCGGATTGGTTACGGTGGTCAAGCTCTCCAAGAGATCTTGCCGCTTGGACGCCCCCCAGAAGTTGCGATAGTAGACAGTTGGTGCTTGGTGGCGTGGCGAGGTACGAACCAGCGTTGCTATGGCAGTGCCAACCTTGATGCCCACGCTGTGGTACTCAGTCGAAAAGACCGATGGATCGGGCCTTCCGTCTGGCGTCCTCTTGCCAGTCGCCCGACTATCACCATTCATGTTGTCGAACCACATAGCATCAAATTCCTCATTCAGGCGTTTGCGCATCACCACGAATGACGGGTCTCCCAGGTACGAATAATTGGAGATGTAGCTGACGACGCCCCTTCCTGGCCGCCCCTCAGTGATGCGGCGCTCCGCGATCCTGAAGAACCGCACGTAGAGGTCATCCAGATTGAACTTGCGAATGCCCCAGCCACCATCCTGCACGGCAATATTGAGACCGTCCTTGTAACAGTCGACCAGATCGCCCTCTTCCTCTGCGTGGACGCCGGCAAAGGCGTTGTACGGTGGATTGCCCAGAACGACGAGAATCTGCTCCTCTTGCTTGATGTTGCGGGCTGCGTCTCGCTCGTCCGTCATTTCGGGGAACAGCAGTTCCTCACGTGTCCGCTCGTGAACGCCGGACGGACTTGGGGACCAGCCGGTCAGCGAGTTGGTCAGATACACTCCGGCGCGCTCCTCATTCTGTAGGGGTGCTCCCATCGAGGTGAGCAGTAAGCCCAGTTGCAAATGAGCAACGACAAAAGGCGCAGGCATAATCTCGAAACCATGGATACGCGTCATGGCAGCCACTTTCACGTCCTGAACGGACAAGGCATCAAGACCTTCGTCGTCCAGCGTATGCTTGATGCGACGCAGAACCTCTACCAGGTACGTGCCAGTACCACAGCATGGATCCAGCACGACGACCCTCGGATCAGCGAATCCGCGCGGAATGTCCAGTTCGGTCCGGAGGACATGGTCAACCCGCTCCACCTGATAACGTACGATCTCGTCGGGCGTGTACCATACTCCCAAGTCCTTGCGAAGCTCCGGGTCAAACTCCTCCAGGAATGGTTCATAGAAGTACTGCACGGCCTGTTCCTCGCTGAACGTCGCAAAGAACTGTGTGCGGTCAACCCGGTTGAGGACGCCCGCCGCCCAATCCAACGGTTCCACCAGGTGCAGTGGTAGCAACTTGCCGGGCTGAGACACCTGCTCGAAGAGAGCGCGAATCATGGGGACATGTAGTGACCACTGGGCGTCTTTCCAGTCGAAGTCCTCATTGTCACTGTGCCCCCGACACCACAGTACCCACGCGGAGAACAGCCCGTAGAAGAGCGTCTGAATCAGGGTGGACCGGAAGAAATGATCGCCCTTTTCCCCTTCAAACGTCAGCCCCAGGGACGACTCCAGCGCCGTGCGCACGGCTGTCAGTGCCTGCAGATCGGCGTGCTCGATACGCGCTCGAGCATCGCGAGCGTATGAGGCAAGGAACCACGCCACCTGCTTCGGCGAGGCCAGCTCCGCTTTTGCCAGCATCACGCGCCGTAGGTATTCCAGGAAACGCTCTTCAAGCTCATTTGCAGCCCTCTGCGGGTGTGCAGCCAAGGCCCAAAACTCCACCTCAGAGGGAGCCAGCATAAAGTGCTCCAGTACGGTGGGTTCGCCTTGACCGTTCCGCCGCACGAGCACGAACTCGCACAGGTTGGTCACCAGCACAAGCCCGTAGGTCTGGAGGTAGCTACGCACTTGCGTACTCAGAGCCACGGACATAATGTCATCACTCGGTGGCTTGACCTCCAGCGCGCCGCGTTCCGGTATCAGTCCGACGTCATCCCAGCTGCTCGCAGTGTTGCCACGCAGCTGCTGAGTGGTGAATAAGCCACCGTCGGGGATGCCAGCGCCAGTGTTGTGCAAATGTACCAGACATCGCACAGCAGGCGTGAGAGACTTGCCAACATCGTTGAGCAAATTGCTGAGCGGGGGGTAGTATGAGGTCTCCGGTACGCCTGCTCCCGACCGATGGATCTCACTGACGTCGCTCAGATACTTCCCCAGCGGACTCACAGGCATAGCAACACCGACACAGCCATACAAACAGCACCGTCAGCACATACTTCACACAGCAGAGTACGCACGATGAACCCTCCAGCTTTTGTCAATACGTTTCATACAATGGAGACTATAGCACCAGAAAGAGATTTCGAAGCCCCCAGTTCTGGGAGCTCAGCAGCTGAGCGCCCGGAACCTCACGATCATTACTCCTTGTCTCTTGGCGCGCCGAGATACCTGAGCACCTTCAACTCCAGTTCAATAGAACGCTCCATGACTTCATCCGTATCCGCAGCCATGAAATTGCGCCTCGCCAACTCCTTGGCTGCGATCTTGGCCAAGTATCTCAGATTCCTCTGGCTGGATAGGTTGCTGCATTCCTCGATGTAGTCAGGACAGTCCTCGTTGACGATAACCATGCCTCCTTCAGCGAGCTGGCTATGCACAGACGTACCAAGATGGCGCCAGTCAAGCATGAGCTGGGTATGGTCAGATTTTGGCCGTGCCAATGTATCGGGTGGTTTTGGAGGAGGACTGGGGACTTTGTCCTGAGTCCCATCGCGCGTTTCGTGTGCTGTCCCCATATTCTCACGAGTTCCAGCAGTACCACCAATGTTGTGTGATGAGTCTCGACCGCCCTCGAGGTCCAGATCATGCAGAGCGTGTCCCATGGCCTCGCGCAACTTGTGCAGTGCGTCCGATTGTTGTTCAGTGGAGTGCTTCTTGCGCGCATCTTCGACTTCGGCTGCAAGTTGTGTCTCGACAGACGCTATCGCATGCGCAAATGCCTCGAAAGCCTCGTCTCGCATGTAGTTGCTTCGAGTCGGGGCGACGGTCAGAAAAGATGCTTCAATGGAACCGTGCAGCACCCCCTCCGTCCATGGTGCATGCTGAAACTCGGGCAACCGGATAACTTCCTTTACGACACCTCGGCCCTTGCTCGTCAGTGATACACCATCTCCTGACTCAATGCCACTTGCAACTATGGACAGCGACACGGTGGCCATTCCGCAACCGGGAACGTCCAGATTGGTGACACTGAAAGGAGTTCCTTCGACGGGTGGAGGTGTGACGCGCTGCCCTGCAACAAATACCATGACCGACCCGTCCCGACGCAGCAGCTCCGCGAAATTCTTTGCCAGGTACTGCTGGAGCGTCTTGGACGAAAACAACCGCATCGTGTCTCGCGATATGTCTCTCAATTCGACATACGTGCCGTGGTCAAGGCCAAGCAACTTCTCCTTGTCGGGTTCAAGTGCTGGCTCGATGTGGGCTGTGGCCTGTCCTTTTCCCATCGACAGCCGCCAGACTGCACTACTCCCTTGCATCTTGGAGACAAACAAGAGTTTCGCAGCAAACGATTGGTACCCAAGAATGCCAATACCCATTTTCCCGATTACCTTGGCCGGGTCTATGTGTCTCTTTTGTAGCTCTTCCGAACTCGTTTTGATGGAATTCGCCAGATTTCGCACGATGCGGTCCATCTCCGACTCCGACATGCCACACCCGTCATCGACCACCGATACGGTGTTTACCTTGCCATTCTTGCAGTCTATGCGAATTGACTGCGCCCCTGCGTCCATACCATTGACAATAAATTCTGCTAGCGCCACTCGCGGATCCTCATACACATTTGCCAAGAGTGTCATGACCTTTGCCTTGTCTGGAAAATCGAACGCGACTTCGCTCATGTTCGTCTGCCCCCCTTCGTTGGAAAATCCTGAAAAGCCTGCCACAACGTGAACTTCTGCTCGTCGAGTAATGCCCCGAGTAGCGTTGTGACATAGGCCACGTCCGCCTTGTTGATACGTTTGCGAAACGCGTTCCGTCGACTCTCATCCGACGCCACGACCGCAAGGGTCGAGCTAAGATCATACAGTTGCTGCAAGAACACTTCGAGCAGATGATCTGTTTCGGCGAGACTGTCCTCGGTTGCCGTGGTTGCCTCTCTGAGCAACGCAAGTTTCGCGTTGAGCTCAGCGGCGAGCCTTCGCACTTCATCGATCAGTATCTGCTCTGACCTCCTATCGACGACTGTCCTTTTAGCCGCTACAGGAACAACATGTGCAGATGATTTAAAAGGCAGTGCATCCTCAGACTCTGCTGACGGCCCCTCGACCTCGACCAATTTTATCAACTGGTTGCGGGTTTCCTCATCTTTCGGAAGCCTGTGCCCTGAAAACCAATTCCACGCCGTCTTGTAGGGCACACCAAGGTACTCAGCGAGTTCCCGTGCTGTCCTCGGCGGCTTGCTCCGTGATTCCAGACTCTTCCTGATGTCACTCATGTTCCGTCTCCTCGTTGCCTCGCTGTCCATGAAGCAACTCGTTCCATACCCCATTCCCTATTCGTACCAGTTCCTTTCCCTCGGCCAGCTTGAGAGCTGCGCGAACCGACGATTCCTTTACGCAATATTTGTGCTCGACGAACAAGAACTCTCGAATCTCATTCAACGTTACTCCTCCCCCTTTCGCCCGCATCATGTGCACGACAACGTCAAGTGTATTACCGGCCGCAGGATATCCCCACTCACGCAGAGCATACGTCCCTAGACCAGCCCACGCAAACCGATGGTCACGAGACAGCGCGGCGTGTACATAGGCCGCACTTACTCCATCGCCACCACACTCCTCGTCGAGATGACGTGCCAGGTCGGTGAAGTGACACGGCACACCAAGCTTGGCGAGAAGCGCCTCCAGTTGATCTGCAACGACTGGAGGCGATATCGCAGTCAGCAACAAGGCCGCGACGGCTTGCACCGACGTACCTGGCAACTCAGAGTGGGACAGAATGTACATCGACGCTGCAGATACGTCGCTGTCCGAGACAGGTCCCCGTCTTCGGTTCCGCACCTCTCGCAGATATGCTGTAATAGAGTCCAGTTGCCGTTCCGTTCCTCTGCAACATTGGACTCTGACACGTCCAATTCTGTATTGTCCAAGAGCCTGATCGGACTTGAGTGCATACAAGAGGAAGCGACTGGCGGCGGTTACATCAACGGACTGTCTCTGGCCACCAAGAACCGCCGTCACTGCGCTCGACAAGACGCCCGGCGTGACAATACAGAATCGGTGCAGTCTCGCCCAGAATGACTGGTAAGAATCTTGTTCAAGGAGATCACCCTGCAGCCTCCGGGTCGCTTGCACCACAACCTGCTGCACGCGCTGATACGTTACATTGGCTGCCCTTGAAATACTGCGCATGTCTTTGCCCCAGAGGAATAGCAGTCTCAGGTACTCTCTATCCCTTTCCGACAAGGAGGGGGCCCGAGACTCGCCGAAATCGCAGTACTCGGTCAGCAGCTGTTCCAGCGGAAGCTGGGGAACATCAGCCACCACGCCAGCGTGCATTCTGGGCAGACGGAGACATGCTGATGACACGTCCCCAGATGCATCTACATGCTGCTCTATTGCCACCACGATGGTAGATTCGTCTGGGACCGAGAGCTCAACGTGCAGAGTCCCGTCGAACAGATCGTACAACATGTGGGTGGCGACTTCGGCAAAGGCATCGACAAATGCCGCCGCGGGATCTGACTCACTCAGGGTTCGACGAAGATATCCTGAAACTGTATGCACGGTGATCAGTGGTTCGGCTGCCACGCACGAAAACAGTTCTTTGAAAGCCTGGTTCTCGTTCAAGGTCCTGAACAGGTGATGTTCAGCCTCGGTAGCTAAAGACATTATGCAGCCACTAGCGTCAGCCTCTACATCCTCCCATGAGCCCTCGCCAAAGAAGACCTTCCTGACTAGAGCGCGAGTTTCAGCCTCAGTAAGGGCGCCCATTGTCAGAGCAGTGCAATCCCCGTATTGACGAACCAGCAGGCTCAAGCCTCCCGCCGCCGAAGACATGCTCGCGTGCAGAGAATCCGCCTGCTGTCTCACCCGCTCTCTTTCCCCGTCCTCCCCTTAGGCAATCGGAATCGACTGCGTCCAGGTGTCTTGAACCTCGCTCGTGCTGTCCTCAAAGCTCGCTCCAATTCTGCGAAAACCGCTGTCACTTCATCGTCGGAATAGGAATAGGTGTTGCGGTTGGCACAGTTGCTGAGTACCCTGATGCGTTCGAGCGTCTCATTGGTGCGTCGTTCTACGACACGCACAAAGCGCTCGTGTTTGCTTTCCGGCACACTCTGTGTTCTTCTCACGCCACTCATGCAAACATTCTTTCTTTTCTATGAACATTGTCAAGTTCTGGTACAAGTATTTCAACTACTTGTACATATTTCTCATCCAATCGTGCTTGATCAGACACTAAACTGGGCGTCACCGACACGCTACCCGCCGAACGTGGTCCCATTGTGTGCATCCAATGCATCTCTCCCGGGCCACATCCTCGAATCCTCCGGCAGCAGAATGGCCGAACCGTGAAGCTGGTAGTATGCCTTGCCGTTGTCGTAATCCTCTTTGAGGCGCTTGCTGACAACAAACCGGTAGCCGTCAGGGTCGACGGTGACGTAGCCGGCGTCGAACAGCTTATGGATATCGGCACGCAGGAGGATGCCGTTGGTGACGTCGTTGGTGTGTGTGTCGGACCACTCGATGATATGCGCGGCTTCAAGGACGGGCAGCGAGTGCTCCCTGCTGACTGCACACTGACGATGATAGGCATCGGTCACTTCGACGCGGAACGTCCCCTGACCTTGACGAACCTCACGCAGGGCATACTGCGGCGTATAGTCGGGGCTGTAAAAGGGCAGCGCATGAACCTGCGGCGTTGATGGGGTCAGTTCCAAGTTGCGGAGTACCTGTCGTACGATGGTCTGATCGTCGGCGCTGGCCATATGCTTACCCGCCACGAGACTGCCAGTGTGGCACGGGACCCACAGCTCCCGGGGCAGATAGACGATCTGATCGAGCACTGCACAGCCCACGTCAGTGTTCCACGAGTCTGCGCCGGGGTGCTTGTACCGCATGATGACTTGTCGGAACGCGTCGATCGTTGGTACGCCATTGTGGACACCAAATGCATCCCAAGCCATCTGCAGGGGGAGGACTGAGTAGTGCATGAACACGCCCGCGCCCGCGATGAAGTCGAGAGGGCTGTGGAGCTTGAGGAGCCAAAGCGTCCCAGGTTCGATGAGTCTGCGTGGTGGTGCGCTGGGAACCCAGAAGTTCACCTCGTCGGTGATCTCGTTCCACTGCAAGTACTCGAACCAGTTGTTGTCCGTGATACCCAAGAATGCAGACAGCATTTCCGCCCTCCAACATACTCGACACCACTACTGTAACCAATGGGAGGGTTTGTCAACGCCTCCCATCAGAATCTGGTGCCCTTGGTATCCTTCTCCAAGAAAGACTGCAGGCATGCCACCGCCATAGCAAGAGTGCTGCGCTCTACAGCTCGTACCGCTGAGCCGTCACCGGACCGTCTACCAAGCCCAGCCTTGTCTGTCGGATTGACCATCAGCGCGGAAGGTCGTACTTATCCTGGAGGGTGTCCAAGATACGGGCGAACGCAGCTATGTCTGGCGAGATGTTTCTCCTGTACCGACTATTTGGCAGATGTGGTATCATGTGGTAGTTGCAGATTCTTGAGGGGGTGCACTCATGAAGAGAACGCATCTCCTGGCTGTCCTGGTAACCATTCTC
>Ga0209638_1001087_pt1 | contig 17645 bp, 15 predicted proteins | sample BarGraNGADG00211_FD_184490 | JGI IMG/M metagenome (GOLD analysis project Ga0209638, IMG submission 184490) | Arctic peat soil microbial communities from Barrow, Alaska - Barrow Graham LP Ref core NGADG0002-211 (SPAdes) (version 2) | ecosystem: Environmental > Terrestrial > Soil > Wetlands > Peat...
AGCGAATAAAATGCAGGTCTCCAAACTTCCGGAGACCTGCATTTTTTATTTCCTCAGGGCAAGCTGCCAAGAACCATTTTCGATGTGCGCTTGCTCAGGCTTTCGATTAGGTCGATCTTACGCTTCCACTTCCACCTTGGGCAGGTCCTTCATGGCTGTTTCGATGGCATGCGTCGGATACTCAAAGTCTTCCAGCTCGCCATTCAGGTAGGACTGGTAGGCGGTCATGTCAAAGTGCCCGTGACCCGACAGGTTGAACAGGATCACGCGCTTCTCGCCTTTGGCCTTGGCGTCCAGAGCTTCGTCGATCGCCACGCGGATGGCATGGGCGGATTCGGGAGCCGGGATGATACCCTCGGCCTTGGTGAACTGCACGGCGGCATCGAATGTCCCGATCTGGGGAACGGCAACCGCTTCGATCAACCCGGCGTCATATAACGCTGAAACACTGGGAGCCATGCCGTGATAGCGCAGGCCTCCGGCATGGATGCCGGCCGGCATGAAGGTGTGACCGAGCGTATGCATCTTGACGATGGGGGCCATCATAGCCGAATCGCCGTAATCGTACGTGTAGGTGCCCTTCGTCAGCGAAGGCGTTGCAGTGGGCTCCACCGCCAGCAGGCGTGTGCGCTGCCCGTCCTTCAGGTTCTGGCGCAGGAAGGGATAGGCGATGCCTCCAAAATTCGAGCCGCCGCCCACGCAGCCAATGACCACGTCGGGGTACTCGCCTGCCAGGTCCATCTGCTTGAGGGCTTCCTCGCCGATGACCGTCTGGTGCATCAGCACGTGGTTCAACACCGAGCCCAGGCTGTATTTCTTGGAACCACCCGAGGTGGCCGCCACTTCCACCGCCTCCGAGATGGCGATGCCCAGCGAACCGTTGTTCTCGGGGTCCTTGGCAAGCAGGGAGCGCCCAAACACAGTGCGATTCGATGGGCTGGCAAAAACCTGCGCGCCAAAGGTCTGCATGTAGATGCGGCGGTAGGGCTTCTGGACGTAAGAGATTTTGACCATGTAGACTTCCAGGTCAAGACCGAAGAAGTTGCAGGCCATGGCCAGGGCCGTGCCCCACTGACCGGCGCCGGTCTCGGTGGTCATGGCTTTCGTCCCGGCCACCTTATTGTAAAAAGCCTGCGGGATGGCCGTGTTGGGTTTATGGCTGCCCACCGGCGAAACGGACTCGTTCTTGAAGTAAATGTGGGCCGGGGTGTCCAGCATCTTTTCGAGACGGCGGGCACGCACCAGCGGAGTGGGGCGGTAAAGCTTGTAGATCTCGCGCACTTCCTCGGGGATCTGGATAAAGCGCTCCATGCTGACTTCCTGCTTGATGATCTCCATCGGGAACAGCACCGAGAGGAACTCGGGGGTGATCGGTTCCTTGGTCATCGGGTTCAACACCGGGGTGGGCGGCACGGGGCTGTCGGCCATGACGTTGTACCAATTCTTTGGCAGGTCACTTTCATTCAACATAAAACGGGTTTGGTCAGACATATTAATCTCCTTTCAGGATAAGCGAATCGGGTAAATGGATTACAGGGTATAGGCAGCTCAGAAAGAAGAGAACCTTCAGGGTGGGTGAAATGGTATTGGTAGCATGCCAGCGGCTCCTTAAACAAAAACGCGTTCGTCCGAATAACGGGACGAACGCGTAGTCCGTGGTGCCACCCGAATTAAGGTCGCTTAATAAAAAACCCCTGCATTGTGCACAGGGGAAAGCCAGCCTCACTCTTGTCGGTCAACGGGTCAAGCCGATGGATTTAACCTTGCTCATCGAACCTGGCAAATTGACCTGGCCCTGGTAACGGTGGCCGCTCCGGCTCAGGATACTCGGCTTGCGCCTTTCGCCTGGCAACTCCAAGGTCCATTCGACTTCATCGTGCGGGCAGGACTTTCACCAATTACCGCCTGCTCTCTAGTCCGCCGTGTGAGGTTTACTCGTCCTCTTCAACGTTTTTCAAGTATTAGGCGTGATTATATGCAAATATGGCGGATTGTCAATAGTTGAAAATCCGGGGGCATCCCTATTTTTGCCCTTTTTTCCTGGGGACTCTACGCCCGCCCCAGGTTACGCCAACCAGTATCACCACCACCACCAGGATGCCCAGCGTAATAATGCCGGACATATCGGTGATATATACCGGTTCGGGCATGGGAGTGGAAGTTGGGGCAAGGGTGGCAGCCGTGGTTGGCGTGGGTGTGGCACTCCCAGTGGGAGACGGCGGAAGAGTGGCTGTCGGCGCGGTAATAGTTGGTGCCAGTGTTGGGGAACCGAGGGTTGACCTTGTTGTGGGTGTGAGAGTGGGTGCCAGCACTGCCGCGGCGCTTTGACCGTTTTGGCTGCTGCCCTCAATATCGTCAGCAGCCTGGGTTGAGGCGAATGAACGCAGGCTCCCAGCCAGGGTGGTACCGGCAACCAGGATGAACAGCAGGATAATGAGCGATCTGGGGAGGCGGGGATGGTTCATCGTCCTTCCGAGTATATCATGAGAGTAATCGCGGATGATTTGCCGCTAGAGGCTGACTTTTTCTGCCGGAGGAACAAAAAGAACTTCCCGCGTAAACCCTGCGGCAAGTTCTCTCTGGCGGAGAGGGCGGGATTCGAACCCGCGAACCTTTAGGGTTACACGCTTTCCAAGCGTGCGCGCTAAGCCAGCTACGCGACCTCTCCGTAAGGCGGGCGAATTATACCATTAATGAAAAACCGGGCGGCGAGTCGTTGACTGCCGCCCATGTTGTGCACGGATTACCTGTAAATTTATTTAAATCGTTTAATGGACCCTGATTTCCACCCTGGCAGGTATGGTAATGGGGATCGGGCGCAGAGCGCCATTGCCGTTGGTGGTCTTGCCGTTCCCGTTCAGGGGTCCGGTCTTTTTCTTTTGAGGCAGCGGAATATCGCGCGGGGTAAGCATGTTCCAGCGCGAAGCACCCAGGTAAAGGATCTCGAGGATCAGGTCTTCGTAGGAAATCCCCTGTGCCGAACACTGGATGCACAGGTCGCTGTAGTTGGGGGTCAGACCGGGCAGCGGGTTGATCTCCAGCAGGCGCGGGTTGCCTTCGCAATCCAGGCGGATATCGGTGCGCGAAACGTCGCACGCGCCCAGGACAACATGCGCACGCCAGGCTAATCGATGAAGTTTCCTGGCCAGGTCAGGGTCGAGCGGAGCCGGGCAGAGGTAAACGGGCGCACCGTTCGATCCCACCGACTGGGCCTTGGCTTCCAGGCCGTAAATGCCGGGGGTGATGGATCGGCTGCTGTCCAGTTCCAAAATGGGCAGGCGCAGGTAGCCGTCTTTCTCATACCATTCCGGATGACGGGAATAGAGCACGGTATCGTGGCGGCCCATGATACCCACCGTGAACTCGCGGCCGGGCAAAAAGGTTTCGACCAGGGCCGGTTGGTGATACAGGCGGATGACGTATTCGGCGCGTTCGCGCAGTTCCGCCTCGTTGTTCACGATGGCTTTACCATTCACGCCCATGCCGGTGCCCTCGCGGGCCGGCTTGACGAAGAGCGGGAATTTCATTTCAGGTCGCAGCGGCTCGTCGCCGAAGGTGAATTCCTGGAAGGGGGACACAGGCAGGTTCCGGTCCCGCCAGATGCGCTTGGTCAGCGTTTTATCCAGCGCGATGGCGTTGGTTAAAACCCGCGATCCGGTATAGGGAATATTGAGCATTTCGAGCAGTGCAGGAACCTGTGCTTCACGTGCATCACCCCCCAATCCTTCGGCAATGTTGAAACAAATGTCGGGCCGGGCTTCCCTCAAAGCGTATGGGAGATCCCGATCAGCCTGGAGAAAAACAGTCTGATGGCCATCGGTTTCGATGGCAGCCCTGATGATGTCTATGGTCTCGATATAGTCGTAGTCCGCGCCGGCATCTGGAGGTACATCCGCTGGGAGGGACTTGCCATGCTCCTTGATGTTGGCGAGCACGGCCACCCGCCACGGATGGGCCGGGCGCGGGGCTGAACTGGGAGGTTTATCGTTTTCCTTTTCTTGCATCGGAGCGTTCATTTTTTTAACCTTTCGAAAAGATTTAATCGGTTGGGAGTATACGCCTTAATTGGATAATTACAAGAGGTGGGATAGATATTGTAAGGTTTCTGGGAAGAGAGTCTGGACTCCTCATGCGCCGGAACCAAATTGCAGATGGGTCTTTATGAGGTAAACCCTCCCTGCCAGGGTGGGATACGGTTGCAACTTCCAACGGAGAATTTTCAGGATCGCTTATTTCTCCATGGGCGTGACGCGCAGCGTGGGAAGTTCAGGTGGCTTGCGCAGCATGAACCGGTAAGACATGCGTCCAAAGTGGATCACGTCCCCGTGACTGAGGCTGCGCGGCCCGGTCAATTGCTCGTAGTTGATCCATGTCCCCGCAACGGATTTTTCATCGGAAAGAATGTATTCGCCGTGCTTTTCCTTAAGCCGGGCGTGCCGCGGCGAGACCGATGGGTCGTCCAAGATATAGGTGGCCTGGATCGGGTCCGAGCCAAAGATCACCTCCGCGCTGGCAATGGGAATTGGCGGCGCGGTGATCGGCTGTCCGTCGTCCTTCAAACGGACCAGGTAGGCTTCGGAACTTTTGACCATGTTTTTTCGTTCCAAATGGAGGCCGCTCTTCCTCCTCTCGGGATGGACAGGTTGGGTCAGCGGGTCCAGCCGGGACCGGCGGCCGGTGGCAGTCTTGCGGCGGTTTCTTACGCGGCTGCTGGTGAAGATCACAACCAGCCCTCCACCTGCGAAAAAGATGGCGCCCAGCGCAACCCATTGGCTGTTTCGGGAAAGCCAGGGAAGTAAACCAAATTGGGGCTTGACGACGGTGACCAGCACCGGGACTCCCAGGCTGACCTTGCTCAAGCCGTAACTATCCACTGCTTTCACGGTCAGGATGTGCTGGGCGCTGATTGTGTATCCCTTTAAATCCCAGGTGAATTGGTCGAACGGAGCGGAAGTATTTTCGCCTGCCTGGATACCGTCCACGTACAACACGGTCCGCACCAGGGGACGGGTGCGTTTATCGGGAAATTCGACGATGATGCTGATGGTTTGTTGGGCGGGAATAAATGAAGCGGCCGCAGTGGTGCGTGCATCCGGGGCGGTGCGGACGATTTGCTGCGGCGGTGCCACCAGGATCGGATTGGGCGGCTGCACATCCAGTTCAAAGGGTATGTCCGCAGAGGAGACCGGTCCACCGTTCAGAGTCACCTGGACTGCCAGGGTATGTGACCCGGAGGTAAGGATGCCGGAAGAATATTCCAGCAGGTAGGTGTGTCGCAGGGGCGCCAGGTAGTCATCCGGGCTGGGTAACTGTTCGGCGCCCGAGAAAAAGAAGGATTGCCCCCCGGTCTGGATGGCCAAATCCTTAAGTGCCGTGGCACCGGAGGTGGAGAAGAAAGCCTGCGAGCTTACGATCCAGACATCCACGCGGATAAAGCCGGCGACGGCGCGCTTTGCCAGGTTTTGCAGCAGCGGGATGTCGCCCTCAGCCGGGATGCTGGTGATGTACAACACCACGGGTTTCCGCCCGGGTTGGGAGCTGGGTTCGGAAACTGCATCGAGGGCTGCTGAAAGGGTTTGGGGGCTGGAGACCAGGTTGTTCAGGTCCGGTTTGTAGGCAGCCAGGGCCTCTGAAAATGCGGCGGTCGTCACCAGGCGGGTCGCCGGGGTCCCGCCGGTGGGAATAAAACTCAGGTCGTCGCCCAGCGAATCGGGGTGTGCGGCCGCCCATTCCTTAAGCGCTTTCATTATCTTGTCGATGCGCGTGACGGCGTTGACATCCCGGTATGCAAAGAACGGACCGGGGTCCAGCGCCAGGGCGAATTCCGTCCCCGGCTGGAGTTCCTTGAGGCTGGTGAGCGGGCGGGACTGGGCATCTTCCAGCAAGGAAACGTCCGTGCGGGTCAGCCCGCTGACGAAGTTGCCGGACGCGTCGAACACGTCCATCCCGGCGGTGATGGCTGGGAAGGAGTCGGTTTGCAATCCGTAAACGCTGAGGCGGGCCGACGTCTGGGCGCGCGTGGGAGCCACCCCCAAATAAAGCAAGGTTATGACGAGAAACAACGCCAGGATTTTACGCATTCAGGGGGGTGGGATTATTTATTACTATCCTTGACTTCTGCATCCACGATTTCATCGGATGCAGAAAGGTCTTCCGGTTTGCTCTTTGGCCCCGGAAGTTTGATCCACTGACTCGCCCCCGCCCAGCCCAGCAGGATGGCGCCGACCGCCGTCCCGGTCACCTGGAATGGAACGCCGGCAATGATGCCCATCACCAGGCCCTTTGCCAATGATGGCCCCCACTCATCCTTCGCCAGGTAATGCTGGATCATTGTGGTGGCCGCGGTGCCCAATACCCCCACCGTTATGCAGGTGAAGATCAGGGCCAGCGGATCGACCAATTCAAAAATACCAAAGACGTTATCCAGCACGATGGTCGTCAATGCCGCCAGCGGGTGGATGGGCGCGGGCGGAATTGAAATTCTGCGAGGTGCGGAAGGTATGATCTCGGACATTTTGTTTTCTCCTACTCCCATTCGATCGTCGCGGGTGGCTTGCTGGTAATATCATACACTACTCTATTGATTCCGTGCACTTCGTTGACGATCCGGCTGCCCACCTTCGCCAGCAGGTCGTAGGGCAGGCGCGCCCAGTCGGCAGTCATGAAGTCATCGGTCACCACCGCCCGGATGGCGCACACCTCCTGGTAGGTGCGTTCGTCCCCCATCACGCCCACCGAGCGGACCGGCAGCAGCACCGCGAAGGCCTGGCTGGTCCCCGCTCCCTTCCCCAGCAGCCCCGCCGCGGCCAGCTCCTGGGTGAAGATGGCATCCGCCTGGCGCAGACAGGCAACCCGCGCCGGGGTCACTTCGCCCAGGCAGCGCACGCTCAAGCCCGGACCCGGGAACGGCTGTCTCCAGACCAGACTCTCCGGCAGCCCCAGGGCTTCCCCCACAGCCCGCACCTCATCCTTGAACAGGTAGCGCAGCGGCTCCACGAGCGACATCTCCATGTGCTCCGGCAGTCCGCCCACGTTGTGATGGCTCTTGATTCTCGCGGCCTTGTCCCGGTCCGGCGCAGCGGATTCGACTACGTCTGGATAGATGGTTCCCTGGACGAGGTACTTCGCATCCCCCAGCTTCCTTGCCTCGCGTTCGAAAATGCGGATGAATTTCTCGCCGACGATCTTGCGCTTCTGCTCCGGGTCGGTGATCCCCGCCAGGGCGGCGAAAAACTCGGCGGAGGCATCCACTGCCACCAGTTCGGCCCCCATCTTTTCTCGAAAAGTGCGCGCCACCTGTTCAGGTTCCCCCTGTCGGAGCAGACCGGTATCCACGAACACCGCCACCTGCTGGTCGCCGATGGCTTTGTGCACCAGCGCAGCCGCCACAGACGAGTCCACGCCGCCGCTGACCGCAGCCAGCACACGTTCACCTCCCACCTGGGTGCGGATCCTGCCCACACTTTCCTCGATGATGGAGGCCGGGGTCCAGTCCGGTGCGCAGCCGCATATCTCCTGGGCAAAATGCGCAAGCACCTGCGCCCCGTTGGGGGTATTGTTCACTTCGGGGTGGAATTGAACCGCGAAATACCGTCGAGAAAAATCTCCCATCGCCGCGATCGGGCTGTTGTTACTTTTCGCCAGTGCAATAAACCCCGGCGGCATTTCCATGATCCGGTCGCCGTGTGACATCCACACTGCGGACACGGCATCCAGGATGGTGCCGGGCATCAGCGGCTGGATCTCCGCCGGGCCGTATTCCCTTTGTGCGGAAGGGTCCACCTTGCCGCCCAGGGTGTGTACGAGTAACTGCATCCCATAGCAGATGCCGAATACTGGCAGCCCCGAGGAGATGACATAGCCGGGCAGCGTCGGCGCGCCCGCGGCATAGACCGAGGCCGGTCCGCCCGAAAGGATGAAGCCTTTGGGCTTAAGTGCCAGCACTTTTTCTGCAGGCGCGTCCCACGGGAAGAGTTCGCAGTAAACGTGCGCCTCGCGCACCCGGCGGGCGATCAATTGGGCGTACTGGGAACCAAAATCGAGGATGGAAATGGATTGATGGGACATGGATAAATTAAATTCTGATCAAGGGTTGGAAGTTGATCTTTGAACATCCACCATTTCGGATATAAGGTGAAAATGCAGATGTGGGAATTCCTGGGCCTCCCCGCCATTGACGATCAAACGGTAAGATGCCAGGTGATTTTCAGCGACCAGGCTCTGTGCAGCGGTAACGAGGTCCGCCAGGAATGGACTGGCAGGTTCCAGGTCAGAAAACGCGCGGATTTCTTTTTCCGGCATGAGGATCACATGGAAAGGGTAAGCCGGTTTCGGATGAAAAAAGGCCAGCACAGAATCCGTTTCCCGCAGGCGCTTGACGGGGAGGGCAAAAGAGGCGTGGTTCAACATAAAGATGAAGACCCGGTAGAAGAAGGGCCGTTTTAACCAGCTATAAATTCTATTCATCCTCGAAGATGATATGGTCCTCGTCCATTGACCGGATGATCGCGAGGGCCTCCACCGGTACTCCCAGCGGCTTAAGCTTTTCGCGCCCGCCCTCGAACACCTTTTCGATCAGCGTCCCGATGCCCACGATGGTCGCCCCGGCTGCCTGCGCCAGGCGCACCAGTCCCCAGATGGTGGCGCCTGAGGCCAGGAAATCGTCGATGATCAGGATCTTTTCCCCGCCCGCCAGGTATTCAGGCGAGACGATCAGGTCGACCATGCGTCCCTTGGTATGCGAGGGGGCCATGGTCAGGAAGACCTCGTCCGGCATGGTGACCGGCTTGGATTTGCGCGCATAAACCACCGGCAGCCCCAGGTGATAAGCTGTTGTCAACGCCGGTGCGATCCCGGAAATTTCCGCGGTCAGCACCTTGGTTGCCCCGATGTTGGTAAACCGCTTTGCCAATTCCCGACCGCAGGCGTCCATCAGGATGGGGTCCACCTGGTGGTTGATGAAGCCGTCCACCTTTAATATGCCGTTGCCGAGGTTTTTTCCGTCACGGCGGATGCGTTCGATGAGTTCCAGCACGAAAGCTCTCCTCAATAATTTTGTGCAAAACCTGACAGCTTCGATAAACATCTGTCAGGTCCACGCATGACCATTTTACATCCGGGAAGGAGAACCCGCTAGTGTGTTAGAATCCCGCCCATGGGTAACCCGCCCCTGGTACTGGCGTCGAACTCCCCACGCAGGCGGGAACTGCTTGCGCTCGGCGGATGGAAATTCGAATCCACCTCCCCTGAAGTCGATGAAAGCCAGCACCCCGGTGAAGAGCCTGGGGATTATGTGCTGCGCCTGGCTGAAAGCAAGGCGCTTGCCTGCTTCGCAGCCGCAAACCCGGAATCCATCATCATTGCGGCCGATACAACCGTGGTGGAAGGGAAAACCATCCTAGGCAAGCCGGGAAATGGCGCCGAAGCAGTTGAAATGCTGCGCAAATTGCGCGGCCGCACCCACCAGGTCTATACCGGCATCGCCGTGATTCAGAAGTCCGGCGGGAACTCTGGGCGCGACCTGTGCGTCACACAGGTACCCATGCGTGATTATGACGATCGGGAAATTAATGACTATGTGACCAGCGGGGACCCGCTCGATAAAGCCGGGGCTTACGGCATCCAGCACCCGCTGTTCCACCCGGTCGAAAAGATGACCGGCTGCTACGCCAGCGTCATGGGGCTCCCGCTCTGCCACCTCACCCGCACCCTGCGTCCATTCGGAATTGCCCCTCTCAAAGATATGGCGGCGGAATGCCAGTCCTGGCTGAACTATGCCTGCCCCATCTTCGCCCGGGTTTTACAAGGGGAAGGGGTCGGTTAAATTGAAAGGTGAATTGATGAAACCTGTACATGCTTTAAATATTGTCCTGATGCTCACCTTCCTGGCCGGCTGCACTAGCGGGGTCGCAGGCGGCACCCCAACCTCTTCCCTGCCTACCGCCGTGATCAGTGTTACCCACGTCCCCAGCGGGGGGGATGCCCTGCGCACCTTTTTGGACGGCATGGTGGCGAACGATTACCCGACCATGTATGCCATGCTGACCCAGGCCAGTCAGAAAGCCATTTCCGAGGCTGATTTTGCCAAGCGCTACACCGACGACCTGAATGCATTGAGTGCAAAAACGGTCGAATACAACATTCTGTCCATGCTGACCGACCCGCAGAATTCCCAGGTGTCCTTCCATATTAACTACCATACCAGCCTTTTCGGAGATATCCAGCGGGATTTCAATGTCACCATGGTGCTCGAGAACGGCAGTTGGCGCATCCCATGGGACGACAGCCTGATCCTGCCCGAGTTGGCCGGTGGAAAGAAACTGGCGACCACCTATGACACCCCGGCACGCGGCGACATCTACGACCGCAACGGCAATGCCATCGCAGCCGAGACGGACGCCTATTCCCTGGGCCTGGTGGCAGGGAATCTAAATCCGGACAGCGAAGGTGCGGCTATAACCTCGCTTTCACGGCTAACGGGTGTGCGCCGCGAAATCATCCAAAACAATTATGATAACTATGCGCCCGGAAATTACGTGCCGGTGGGCGAGGCCAGCGCCGCGGCGGTAAATGCCTCCGGGATCAGCGGATACAGCGGCGTCCAGGTCAGCGCTTATACCTCCCGCTTTTATGAACCAAACCTGGCCCCCAATGCAGTCGGGTACACTTTGTTCATCTCACCTGAAGAAGTCAATACTTACCGGCGGCTCGGTTACAGCGGAGCGGAACGGATCGGATGGGAAGGCGTCGAAAAATGGGGTGAAAGCTACCTGCACGGCAAAAACGCAGCCAAGTTATACGTTACTGCCGCAGATGGGACTTATGAGACGGTTTTGGCCTCGGCGAATGCTGAACCGGCCTCATCCATCACCCTGACCATCGATTCGGATTTACAGGAACAGGCCCAGGCCGCCATGGACGGTCTCCCCGGCGCGATCGTGGTGATGGAAGTCAAGACCGGCCGGGTACTTGCCATGGTCTCCTCCCCGGGGTTTGATCCCAACTGGTACGACCTGAACAATGTCAACCGGGTTTATATGAACGAGCAGCCCACCTTCAACCGGGCCGCCCAGGGCACGTACCCGCTCGGCTCGGTATTCAAGATCGTCACCATGGCAGCCGCCCTCGAGAGCGGCGTCTTCACCCCCCAGAGCACCCTGGACTGCCAGTACGCCTTCACCGATCTCCTGCCCAGTGGCCCCCCTTTATACGACTGGACTTATGAATACTGCAACAACCAGAAATTGGCGACCGGGAAAGACGTCTGTCCCTCCTGGCCTCCCAGCGGTTTGCTGACTCTCCCTCAGGGCCTGATGCGCTCCTGTGACCCATGGTTCTACCACATTGGGTACACCCTTTATACGGATGGCAAGGGTACCCTCATTTCCGATATGGCCAAATCCTTTGGGCTCGGAAGCGGCACCGGGATCGGGCAGGTAGGCGAATCGAACGGCACCATCCCCAACCCCACCGACGGCACCAATGCCACCAGCATTGCCATCGGCCAGGGCGACGTGCAGGTAACCCCGCTGCAAGTGGCCACCTTCATCGCGGCGGTCGCCAACGGCGGAACGCTCTTCCGCCCGCAGTTGGTGGAAAAGGTCCAGCCCGTCAGCGGTGATGCGATCACCATCTTCCAGCCCCAGGCGAACGGCACCCTGCCGGTCACCTCTGCAAACCTGAAAGTCATCCAGGATGCCATGCGCACCGTGGTCTCCGATCCGAAAGGGACGGCCTATGCCAGGTTCGTGGGCTTCCCCTTCCCCGTGGCTGCCAAAACCGGCACCGCCGAAAGCAACGTGACGGACCCGCATGCCTGGTTCGCCGGGTACAGCCTGGCTAACCTGCCCGACAAACCCGATATCGCCGTGGCGGTGATCGTTAACAACCAGGGCGAAGGTGCCACCTGGGCGGCGCCGATCATGAGGCGGGTGATGGAAATTTACTTCAACGGAAAACCTCAGACGGTCTACCCGTGGGAATCGGGCTTCGGCGTGGTCAACCTGGATTACGGCGTGCCGCAACCAACCCCCACCCCGGGCCCGTGATTCGTATGCCCATGGCCCAGCCCGACCGTACCGCAGAATCCCTTGCCCCGCTCCCCCGGCAAGACACCGGACGCATCGTCCGTTCCCAGTCGGGCTTCTTCAGCGTGCAGACCGAAAACGGCACGTTCACCTGCCACCTGCGCGGGCGTCTTAAGCAGGGCAAACACGTGGGCGATATCGCCGCGGTAGGCGACCGGGTTCAAGTCACCTGCATGCCTGACGGCACCGGGAGCATCGAGGCCGTCGAACCGCGCCGCAGTGCCCTGGTCCGGCTCGACCCGCGACCCCAGGGAGTGTACCAGCAGGTCATATTAGCCAACCCCGATCAGGCCGTGTTCGTCTTTGCCTGCGCCCGTCCCGCCCCCCGTTTGCGCATGCTGGACCGGTTCCTGGTCATTGCCGAAAAACAGCGTCTGCCGGCGGTCATCGTGGCAAACAAGATCGACCTGGTCGGTCAGGAACAGGCCGAGAAGATGTTTGGCTTCTACCCGCCCATCGGTTACCCGCTCATTTACACCTGCGCAAAGACCGGACAGGGCGTGGACGAATTGCGCGAGAGGTTGGCCGGGAAAGTATCTGCGCTGGCCGGACCGAGCGGGGTGGGAAAATCCAGCCTGCTCAACGCGGTCCAGCCAGGGCTGGGGCTGGCAGTGCGTGAGGTCAGCACGGCGATCAACAAGGGACGGCACACCACCAGCGTGCGCCAGTTGTTTCCCCTGGAGGGCGGCGGGTATGTAGCCGATACGCCCGGGATGCGCTCGCTGGCATTGTGGGACACCGAGCCGGAGGAACTGGATGGCTATTTCCCCGAGCTGGCATCGCTGGTATCGGCCTGCCAGTTCAACGATTGCAGCCACAAGACCGAGCCGGGCTGTGCCGTGCGGGCTGCCGTACAGGCAGGCAGGGTGCATCCGCAGCGCTATGATTCTTATTTGAGATTGCGCGCCGGAGAAGAGTAGGTACCGCGCGACTTCGCATGACGATAAAACATGGATAATAACTGGGACCTCCTCGGACACGAATGGGCGGTTGAGATGCTCAAGCAGCATCTCACGCGTGATTCCGTCCGGCACGCCTACCTGGTCACCGGTCCTCCCGGGCTGGGACGGCGCACCCTGGCGCTGCGCTTTGCCCAGGCTTTGAACTGCACGAACCCGCCCGCTCCCGGCGATCCTTGCGGAAAATGCAAAACCTGCCGGCAGATCGAGCGGATGCAGTATACCGACCTGTTGGTGGTTCAGGCCGAAAAGGAAGGCGGCACGCTGAAGGTGGAACAGATCCGCTCCCTGCGGCAGACGCTCTCGCTGAAACCATACCAGGGGAAATACCGGGTTTCACTTTTGCTGCGCTTCCAGGAAGCCAATTCGAGCTCGTCCAACGCGCTGCTCAAAACACTGGAAGAAACCCCGGAACACGATGTCTTGATCCTTACCGCAGACACCGCCGAACAGCTCCTGCCCACCATTGTTTCCCGTTGTGAAACCCTGCGCCTGCGTCCGCTGCCGGTGGATGCAGTGGAAGCTTACCTTAAAGGGCGTGCAGTGGACGATTCAACCGCAAGCTTGCTGGCGCATATCTCCGGCGGACGCCCCGGCTACGCCCTGCGCCTGTTGGGGGATGAGGGAGCGCTTAAATCTCGGGCGGACCGCCTGGACGAAATGCAAGACCTGCTTCGATCCACGCGGACTGTTCGTTTTGCCTACGCAGAAAAACTAACCGACCGGAAGCATGCATCGGGAGAACGCTTTCGAGAAACCCTGGTCTTGTGGCTCTCTTTCTGGCGGGACGTGTTCCTGCGCCTCTCGGGTTCCGAATCCCCGCTCACCAACGTGGATTACAGCGACTCGGTCGATTCTATGGCTGCAACACTGACCCTGGCTGTGGCCCGCAAACTGGTCGGAGATGCAGAGGGGGCCATCGAAAAGCTGGAGCGCAATGTCAATGCCCGCCTGCTGGCGGAAGTGGTATTGCTGGATTGGCCGAAGATCGCATGACAAATAAACGGCTTGACCACAAAGCCACAAAGGCTCTAATAATTATTAATGCACCAAGGAATTTGTGGCGGTGTGTCTTCATCCTCTCGGTTCTTGTGCTGATCCTCGTTTCCTGTGCCCCCGCGGCACCACCCGCCTCAACTTCCACCCCAACAGCCTCCCCCCTCCCGTCGCTGACAGCCACCGCTACTATCATCCCGACCCCAACGCCAACCATCACGCCCACGCCTGAACCAGCCTGGTACACGCCGCTCAACCCCACCATTGGTCAGTTAAAATTCCAATACGCCGAAGTGGTGAATAAACGCGCCCGGGTCTATCCCACTTTCCAGGACGCGGTGGCGAAAAACGGGAATTACGGATATCTGCCCAAATATCCCGCCTATGTGGCGTACACCGCCAGCCGGTCCAGCGAGGATGGCCGCACCTTCTTCCTCACCCAAAATGGCTGGATGGACGGGGCGGACTTGCAAATGCTGACCCCTTCCACGTTCGCCGGGTTCGAGCTCACCCGCGCCGTGGACTTCCGTTTTGGCTGGGTGCTGGCGGATACCCAAAGTGTGAACTCAGCCGGGACGCCCATCCGGGCTTACTCCCGTTATGAGGTGGTACATGAGGTCCCGGCGGTGACGCAAAACCCTGGTCACATCGCGGTCGGCGCGGACGAGTGGCTGCCCGAGGATAATGTTGCGCTGATAAACCCGCAGGTCCCGGCGGAGGCTGGGGCAGGCGCCTGTCGTTTCATTTACGTCGACATAGCCACCCAAACACTCGGCGTTTACGAGGACTGCAAGCTGATATTTGCCACCCTGGTTTCAACTGGGGCAAATGATTGGACCTTCGAGGGTGATTACAACATCCTTTATAAGGTGGAATACAATTCCATCCTGCCCCCCGAAACCTCCACCAGCAATTATTACATTGAGCAAGTGCCCTATTTTATGACCTATGCCCAAAACTTCGGCTTTCACGGAGCATACTGGCACGATAATTTTGGGGCTGCTGCCTCGCACGGCTGTATCAATCTGTCCCCGGCGGATGCGAAATGGCTGTACGATTGGGCTGTGATTGGGACCAGGGTGATCATTAGTCCGGGGAAATAAAAATTGGTTTAAGTCCCTGCCGCTTCTGCTTCAGGTACTTCTGTCGCGAGTGCTTTTTGCGAGGCTCTCCCGGCCAGGGTTGCCAGCACAGCGCCTGACGCGAACAGAATGATGTTCAGGATGAATGGCAGGTTCTTGTTGATTTCAGAAAGCGTTCCGGCGATCCAGCCAAAGGGGGAAGTGATCAGGATCGTGCCAACATACATGATCGATTGAATGCGCGCACGTTCTTTTGGATCAACCGTGAGTACAACCATCTTGTCCACGAGAGGACTGACTGCAGCAAAGCAGCACGCTTCCAGGAATACGCTGATCACAAGAAAGAAATATCCCTGATCCGGGGCGGTGACCAGAAGCACCTGGCTGAGGACATAGCCGAGAAAACCGAACAACAGCGGCAGCTTGAAGTGCATCTTTCCGATGCGCGGCATCACCACAAAAAAGAAAATCATCATGACCGCCGATTTCATGAATGGAAAGTAAGACAGGTACTGGGCGGGGACGTGTAACTTCTCAGTCACAATGATTGCCCAGAAACTCCCGCTGATTATCGAGGAAATGCCAAGTACCAGCAGGATCCCGGCAGTATAGAGTGTCTGCGGAGAATGGAGCACCGTGCGCACAACACCTTTATACTCGCCCAGCACATCCAGGACACTCTGGTGACGCGTCTCATGCATGCGGACTTTACCCTGCCGGGTCTCTTCCGTCATCCAGTAGGTGACGAAAGCTTTCAAGGTAAACATGATTGCTGCAAAGATGTATAAGGCGCGCATGGTCGGCACGAGTGAAAAAGCGCCGATGAACGCTCCCGCCAGGGGCGCGATAAAGCCGACGACAATGTTGGCAATATAGATCCAGCTGTAAATATCGACCAACTGGTCTTGATCGGCATCTTCCACCAGCAGGCAGGTCCACGAATTGTGGGTGAAACGCCAAACGCTGTTGGTCACTGCCGCTGCCAGGAAATACCAATAATTCTGAGCCAGGGCTGAGATCAGTGCCGGAACGCTCCACGCCAGGATATCAAAGATGAGGGTGGTGCGCCTTCGTCCCAATTTATCGGTGACTACTCCGCTCAACAGCGCCATGATGATCTGAAAGCCCCAGCTGATGCTTACAGTAAGACCAATCTGTTTATCAGTCAGGCCAAGCGCCAGCATGTAAATCGAAACATACGGAGCATAAAGGTTGAAAGGGATGCCCCATAATGGCTCGGTATACACAACTCCGCGCGGGTTCCCGCGCAGGCTTTTCAGGGTGGTAAATAGCGAGTGATTAATCAAACAGTGTATTCCTGGCCGTTGTCCAACGGGTTTTCATTGCGATGCATCTCGTCTCTGAAGGGAATACCTACCAACAGGGAGTGAGAGATTATCAGCGCGGGGGATTAATATTTATCCCTGGTCGACATCTGGCATAAAATATTTACTTAACCGCCGCTGGAATGACTCTCTGCTCTTCGTTCGCGCCTGCGCCGGTACTGCTCGTGGATCTCGCCCACATGCTTCACCTTCTCGGCGATGGCAGCCTCCAGCCAGTATTTCCCCTTTTCTGCCGTTCCCAAACTCCCCGCCCCGTAAGCGCCGGTGCGGGTATCGTCCTCCCAGGGCGGGTTGGCGGTCAGCGCGCCGCCCTCGATCCAGTCCATGTAATAGTTGGGGGTGCTGATGAAATCGATCTCGTCCACGGCACGCTCGAGATGGACCAGTTCCGGGCGCAGATGCAAAACGAGCGAAGTCTCCAGCTCGCAGGCGTGACCCATCCCGCCCAGTTTGGATTCCCGTTTGGCTTCCAGCGCGGCCACTCCCTGCGGTCCGGACAGGTACAGGAATGCCGTGGCGCAAAAGATCTGCGGGTATTTCTCCCCGGCGTACTTAACCACGTTTATCAGGAACGAAGAACTGCCGCCGTGCCCGTTCATCAGGTAGAAGCGGGTGAAACCGTTTTTCACAAGGGTGTCGATCACAGCCAGCCAGAAGTCCTCGAAGGCGCGTCCGCCAGCATTGAAGGTGCCGGGGAACGAGCGCCGGTGAGTGCTCACCCCGTAGGGAAAGACCGGCAGCGAGAAGGCCTGCCCGGGAATGGCCCGGGCAGTTCCCTTTGCAATGGCCTCGATGATGAGTGTGTCGGTGGACAAGGGTGCATGATATCCATGCTGTTCGGTATGACCTGTGGGCACGATCACCACTTTCTCGCGCTCCTCCGGAAGCACCAGGGAAGTCGCGTTCAATGCCGGCAACTCCAAGGTCGGTATCCCGCTTCCCAGGTCCAAACCAGCAGGCGTCAACACATGCACCGCGGTAAAACCGTCTTCCAACAAGTTCCCAACCAGGTTGCATACCAGCGCAGCGAAAACCTGCTCCTGCACCTCCAGCCCGCTGCCCTTCCAGCCAAAGGGGATGGACGGCAGGATTCCCACCGGCTGGGTCGCCTTAAGCAAGGTGGAGACAGAAGTCGGGTCTGGTATGCTGCCGAGCGGCAGGACCAGGGGTGTGTCG
>Ga0209638_1001088_pt1 | contig 17635 bp, 18 predicted proteins | sample BarGraNGADG00211_FD_184490 | JGI IMG/M metagenome (GOLD analysis project Ga0209638, IMG submission 184490) | Arctic peat soil microbial communities from Barrow, Alaska - Barrow Graham LP Ref core NGADG0002-211 (SPAdes) (version 2) | ecosystem: Environmental > Terrestrial > Soil > Wetlands > Peat...
CTTGGCCTGGAGCTTTGATTGACAATGCGGTCGATCTTTTCCCGCCGCCGGGGCTGCACCCGGCGCACCGGATAATTTGAAGATTCTTCATAGGGTTATGCCTCCCGACCTGATGGCCGTTGACTCTAGTGTTCTTGTTATGTTCTTTTAACTTCCCCCTTGAGAAAAGGCCGAGAAGTTGTGCGCCGCCCAACTGAAATCGAACGCCTGTATCTCGACTTCGACGGCTTCTTCGCCAGTGTCGAGCAGCAGGTGCATCCGCACCTGCGCGGCAAGCCGGTGGGCGTGGTGCCGTTCAAGGACGCTATCCATACGTGTGTGATTGCCTGCTCGCGCGAGGCCAAGCTGCACGGCGTCAAGAACGTGATGAACATCGAGGAAGCGCGCGAGCGCTGTCCCGATATCATCCTGGTGCCGCAGTCGCCCGATCTCTACCGCCGCGCTCACAACACGCTACTGTCGGAAATCTCGGCCGTCATCCCGATTGATGCGGTCAAGTCCATCGATGAACTGACCTGCCGGGTCTCGCCATCCGAACGCGGCGATCCTTGCGCTTTGGGCCTGCTCCTCAAAAAACGGATTGCCGACAATATCGGCCCGTTCATCTTCTGCTCGATTGGTTTTGCCGCCAACCGACAACTTGCCAAGATGGCCTGCAAAGCAGGCAAGCCGAACGGCAACATGGTCTGGCATCCAAACGACATGCCGGGGCCGCTGCTCAAGCTGACCCTGCGGGATATTCCCGGTATCGGCGAGCGGATGGAGCAGCGCCTCTTGCGCTTCGGCATCGCGACGATGGCTGACCTGCTCGCCACTCAGCCCAAGCACATGCGCAAGCTTTGGGGCAACGTCACCGGCGAGCGGCTTTGGTACGCGCTGCACGGCTACGATGTGCAGGCACCACCATCGGGGCGCGGCATGTACGGTCATGGCCGCGTGCTGCCGCCGGATCACCGCACGCCCGACCATGCCAAGGCCGCGTCACGGTTATTGCTGGTCAAGGCGGCGCGCCGTATGCGACGCGACGGCTGGAACGCGGGCCGCGTCTGGCTCTGGCTTGAATTGATGGGCGACGCCTCGGTGTATCGCGACGCCTGGCTGCCAGCGGTACACGACGATCAAGCCGTGCTGTCGGCGCTGGAGCGGATGTGGGACGGGGTGCGGTTGGCGCTCCCACGCCGCCCTAAGATTATGCGTATCGGGGTGACGTTGCTCGATCTAACCCGCGCTAGCGAACGTCAACTCGACATTCTGCTTAATGACGACAAGCAACGTCGCCGATGGGAGGACACCACGGCGGCAATCGACACCCTCAACCGGAAATATGGCCGCACGCTGGTCAGCATCGGGCCGTGGACGCCGCCGCCCGGCGGCTATGCCGGCGGCAAGATTAGTTACACCCGGATTCCACGCGCGGAGGATTTCTGGTGAATTGGAAAACCGACCTGAAACTGGCCGACTTAGAAGCCGCAACGGCAATCGAGGTCGTGTGCAAACGATGCGGACTTGCGCGCTATGAGACGCAAGCAAAACTCATTGCGGAGCCGAGGTTCAGGAATCTCTATCTCGATGAGGTCGAATACAGTCTGTGTTGCTCAGACCGATTCTGCCGAGGCGGCGTGCGTATCTCGCTTACCCATGACGATAGGAACGAGGGATTTGTCGGTGGAATGGCGTAATATTCTCAAGGTGTATGAATGTCTGCAATTGGCATTAAGTGGACATGGCAGAACAGCCAAAATAGGTTCGCTCGCAGCCTCAAAGCGGGCCGCGCCTAAACGGGGAACGACGTGACTGGCAAAAAATACGGCGTGGTTTCGCCCGAGGTCATGAAATCCTATGACGGGCTCGGCTTCCTCAAGGCGATCGTCGACGGCACGCTGCCTAATCCGCCGATGAGCGAAGTGCTCGGCTTCCACCTAATCGAGGTCGAGAACGGCCGCGCGGTGTTCGAGGGCCTGCCGGAATACCGCCACTACAATCCGATCGGCACCGTGCATGGCGGCTTCGTGGCGACGCTGCTCGATTCCGCGCTCGGCTGCGCGGTGTTCTCGACACTCAGCAAAGGCGACGCCTGGACCACGCTGGAATTGAAATTCAATCTGGTGCGTCCGCTGACCAAGGACACCGGGCCGGTGCGCGCGGAAGGCCGCATCGTGCATCGCGGCCGCACCGTCGCGACCTCGGAGGGCGATCTGAAGGATCGCGCCGGCAAGCTTTATGCCCACGCCACCACGACGACGATGATTTTCCCGGCCAAGGGCTGACTTCGCCCCGGCCATGACAACGAATTGAAACTGACGCTAGTTGTTATTGGCGCTGAGCGACGGCCGCAGGCCAAGCGGGTGTTCGCTGTGCGCGCTGCGCACGACGTGCGCCCGGCCTTGATTGCGGGTGAATTCGCAATAGGCGAAACCCAGCCCCGAAACCGAGCCGCGGAAGCTGTTGCTGTCGGTGCGCACCAGGTTGAAGCAGGGCTCGATCGGTAATCCGCGCAGCGAGGCGCAAACCGACTCGCCCTTCACCTGCAGCGTGCCGGCTGGCAGCGCGGCGTAGCGCATCGGGCCCTGACCCTGGAATTGGATGGAGCCGACCACCGAGCCGTCGGGATGGACCCGGCCCTGCCCGCGCGTGCCTTCGAAACAGGTGTAGGAGAACATTTTGCCGATGACGAATCGGCGCGCCTCGTCGGCGCTCATCTCGCCGGCAATGGCCGGGACCGCGGCCAGCAGGCCAACCAGTAACGCAACTGCACGCACCATAACCGCACTCCGACTGACGCCACCGGTTTACAGAATCCACGGCCCGCTTTTCAAGCCTGTCGAAGTGTAGCCGCCGTTCGTCGCTAAATCCTGAACATGGTTACCCGATTTTGACCACGATTCGCCCGCGCACCTTCCCGTCCAGAATGGACGCCGCCGCCGCCGGAACCCCGGAAAGGTCAATTTCATGGGTCATTGACGCCAGTTTTTGGCGATCCAGGTCGTTTTCCAGACGTTTCCAGGCCTCTCGCCGGCGCGCAATTGGGCACATCACGGAATCGATGCCGTAAAGACACACACCGCGAAGAATGAACGGGGCAACCGAGGTTGGCAGGTCCATGCCGCCGGCCAGCCCGCAGGCGGCCACCGCCCCGCCATAGCGGGTCATCGACAACAGGTTGGCGAGCGTGGTCGAGCCTACGCAATCGACCGCCCCCGCCCAGCGCTCCTTGGCCAGCACCTTGGGCGGCCCGGCGAGCTCTTTGCGCTCGACAATCTCGGCCGCACCCAGGCTTTTGAGATAATCGGCTTCCTGCGGACGCCCGGTGACCGCGCTGACGCTAAAGCCGCGCTTGGCCAGGATGGCGACGGCCACCGAGCCGACGCCGCCGGCCGCCCCGGTTACCGCCACCGGGCCGCGTTCGGGCGTGAGCCCGTGGCCTTCCAGCGCCATCACCGCCAGCATGGCCGTGTAGCCGGCGGTGCCGATCGCCATTGCCTCGCGCGCGCTCATACTCGCCGGCAGCGGCACCAGCCAATCGCCTTTGACCCGCGCCTTCTCGCCATAACCGCCGAGATGGGTCTCGCCGCAGCCCCAGCCGTTGAGGATCACCTGGTCGCCCGGCTTCCAGGCCGCGTGGCTGGAGGTTTCCACCGTGCCGGCGAAATCGATGCCGGCGATCATCGGGAAGCGGCGCACCACCGGCGACTTGCCGGTGATGGCGAGACCGTCCTTGTAATTGAGCGTCGAGTATTCGACGCGGACGGTGACGTCGCCGTCCATCAGATTGGCCTCGTCGAAGTCGGTCAGCGCGGCCCGGGTAGCCCCGTCCGACTTCTCGATCACCATCGCCTTGAATGTCGCCACGCCCGCCTCGCTGCTTGTCCCGAGCCCGAGCGGGTTTTCGCAGCGTCAGCGGCCCGACGCAAGCGGCTCATACCGCCGAGGGGACGAGCCGCCCGACCGGCTGTTCAACGATGGGCAGGTTGATGATGGCCGACAGCACGCCGAACATCACCGACAGCCACCATATCGGATTGTACGAGCCGTAATGGTCGAACACGAAGCCACCGAGCCAGACGCCGAGGAAGCCGCCCACTTGGTGGCTGAAGAAGGTGAACCCGAACAGCATGGCGAGCCAGCGCGTGCCGAACATGACCGCTACCAGCCCCGAGGTCGGCGGTATGGTGGACAGCCAGAGCAGTCCGGTCACGGCGCCGAAGATCAGCGTGGCGACCGTGCTCGGCGGCAACAAAATGAACACAGCGATCGCAATGGCGCGGGAGAAATAGATGATCGACAGGATATAGCGTTTCGGCATGCGGTTGCCGAGCCAGCCCGACACCAGCGACCCGACGATATTGAACAGGCCGATGGTCGCCAGCGTCCAGCCGCCGACCTCGGCGGAAAGTCCGCGATCCAGCAAATAGGACGGCAGGTGCACGGTCACGAAGGCAAGCTGAAATCCGCAGGTGAAGAAGCCGAGCACCAGTAACACGTAGCTGCGATGTCCGAAGGCCTCGGCAAGCGCGTGTCGAAGCGATTGCTGCGCTGCCGGCGCGACGGATATATTCGCTGCGCCGCTACGCGGCGTGGATAACGCGATCGACAGCGGCAGGATCAACAACATCAGCCCGGCGAAGATGGTCAGCGCCGTCTGCCAGCTGTAGGCATCCATCAGCGCGACGGCGAGCGGAGAATACAGAAACTGTCCGAACGAGCCCGCAGCCGTGCCGAAGCCGAAGGCTGTGGATCGCCAATTCGGCGGCACCAGCTTGCCGAGCGCGCCGACGATGATGGTGAAGGCGCAGCCGGAGAGGCCGAACCCGATCAGCACGCCGGCCGATAACGTCAACGCCGCAGCCGTCGTCGCATGCGCCATGATCACCAGGCCGAGCGCATAGAGAACGGCGCCGGTTGCCAAAACCCTGGGAGCGCCGAAGCGGTCGGCGATCGCGCCGGCGAAGGGTTGGCCGATGCCCCACAGCAAATTCTGGATTGCCAGAGCCAACGCGAACACTTCGCGCTCCCAGTGATTGGCCTGCGACAACGGCGTGAGGAAGAACCCGAGCGACGACCGCGGCCCGAAGCTGATCATGGAGATCAGGCAACCGCAGATGATCACCACCATGGGCGTGCGCCAGCCGACGCCGGCCGCCGATTTCGCAACCGCCCCCTGCAATGTCATCGTTGGAATTTCTCCGGCCGAATTGATCGGGCCGGACCCTATAGAGCCCGTGGGCCTTGCCAAAACGAATTATCGTGATCCTAGCCATTTGCGCCGCGCATGGCTTAAGTGGAACCGTTATTAACGAGCGCTTTGGCGAGCAAAAGCCTTGCCGTCCTCGGACCGAAGCCATTCCAGGCTATGGCTTACCGGAGCCGCTTGTTCTTCCTTGGCGGCCTCTTGTTCGGTCAATTTGGCGTCGCCCCAGGTCGGCTCATCCGAGCCATCGCCCCAGTTGCGCGGACGATAGAAGGCATGCACGCCGAGCTTGTAGATCTTTTTCATTTCATTGACCCAATCGGGATGGACCCAATAGGCGTGATAGTGGGTGGCCTTCGCCACCTCCGGCATCCACAGCTTGCCGCCGAGCATGTCGTGGGCGATGCGCTGGGCGCGCGCCCAGGCATCCGGCTCGGTCACCACGTCGGGAATGCCGTCGCAGGCGAAGGTGAACTGGCAGGCGAGATGGCGGTTGGCGTTCTGATAGACGACGCCGCAAACGTCGTTGGGATAGAACGGCGAAAACACGCGGTTCATCACCACCTGGGCGACCGCGATCTGCCCGCGCACCGATTCGCCGCGCGCTTCGAAATAGACCGCGTTGGCGAGACATTTCTCCGCCTTGGCGAGCGCCGGCCCGGTGAGCGCCAACCGCTCGGCCGGCGATTTCGGCCGTTGATCGAGGCCGGTGACTTCACCCTTGCTGGCGATCATTTCTCCGGCCTTGTCATCGCCACGCGGCTGCGGCGGAGCGAGCGCCGATTGCTTGATATCGGGATCGACGGACGCCATCACCACCGGCGCCTCGCCCGGCGCCCACGGCATGATCGGCTCCCGCACCGCGGCCAGCGGATTGGCGCCGAAATAGATTTGGGAACCATCCCTTCGGCCGGGCGAATTATCCGCAGAGGACGGGTGCATATCGGGCGACGTCAGTTGCTCGTCCGGAGCCGTGGCAAATTCGTATTCCGAATAGGGATCAAAGCGGCTATTGGCCTCCTCGCTCTTGAGCGGCGCATCGGCTCGCGGCGCGTCGGCTTGCGCCTGCGGAACCGGCTCGATCGAAAGCAGCGGCGGCAATGGCGGCAGCGGTTCGCGCGGCCGCGCCAACAACGAGTCGCGCTTGCTCTTGCGATTGATGGCAGGGAATTGCAGCGGCGCGTTCGGGTCGCCGAGGAACTGCGAGGCGATCGAACCGGTAATGTCGGTCGGGTCGAAATTCGCCAGCGCATAGAGCGGCGGATGCGGGATGGCGGTGCCGATCGGGCTCGGCAGGCTGAAGGTGGCGGCGTGGATGGTGCCGAACGGCGAGGCGATCACATGCCTCTGCGCGCGCGCGGCAACTCCCGGCTGGCGCACCAGCAGCGCGCCGAGATCCTGGAAGCCGATCATGTTGGGCAGCAGCGCGAAGACCAGCGCGCCGAAGCCGATCGACGCTTGTCTCCGCCGTCGACGCCTACGCGAAACCGCCATCACTCTACTCACGCCACTGGATTACCGGCAATGCGACAGGTTTTTTTATGGACTGATTAACCTTGCGAACGTGTTAACCGCGCGCGGCGCGGCTACCCCATCCCTCCACTGTGAATTGTCGCAGCGTGCAAGTTGCCGGCGAATTAGTGGGCAACCGTTCGGCAAAAAACGTTAACCATATCGCAATCGCTCGCCACCAAGATCGCCGCGCAAGACCACATCCGGGCCGGCATGCTTTCGTCCATTGTTCCATCGACCATCGCCGGCCAAACGCTGCTGCTCGCGGCACTGGGCATCGCCGCGCTGGCATTGGTAGGCGTTTGGCACCGCCGCCTGGTCGTGCAAAATCGCCGGCTGTCGAACGCACTCGACAACATGACGCAAGGCTTGTGCATGTTCGACGCACAAAGCCGCGTTGTTCTCTGTAATCGCCGCTATATCGGCATGTACAATCTGTCGCCCGAGATCGTGCGGCCGGGCTGCTCGCTGCAGGAACTGATGCAGCACCGCAAGGAAACGGGATTGTTTTCCGGCGACGTCGAGGCGTATTGCCGACAGATTTTTAAAAACATCGACAAAGGGCAAAGCACGCAATTTTACGTGCAATCCAGCGACGGCCGCATCGTGCTCGCCAAGAACGAGCCACTGCCGAGCGGTGGTTGGGTGTCCACCCATGCGGACGTCACCGAACAGCGCCGAGCCGAGGAAGAACGCGCCGCCAGCCAAGTGCAGCAGCAGCAGCGCGCGGCCATTGACGAGGCGATCGCCTCGTTTCGGCCGCAGGCGGAGAAGCTGCTATCGAGCGTGAGCGGCAGCGCGACCGCCATGCGCTCGACCGCGAGCGCGCTGCTTGGCTCCTCCGACCAGACCTCGCAGCGCGCGACAAGCGCCATGCGGGCGTTCAACGAGGCATCCGTCAATGTCGAGACCGCAGAGGTCGCGGCCGACGAATTATCGCGCTCGATCGGCGAAATCAGCCGCCAGCTCATCCACACCAGCAACGTGGTCGGGCTCGCGACCAACGAGGCGCGCTCAACCGACGGCGAGATCGCCGGTTTGGCTTCCGGCGCCCAGAAGATCGGCGACGTGATCAAGCTGATCCGCAACATCGCCGGCCAGACCAACCTGCTCGCGCTCAACGCGACCATCGAAGCCGCGCGCGCCGGCGAAGCCGGCAAGGGCTTCGCGGTGGTCGCCTCGGAAGTCAAATCGCTGGCGGTGCAGACCGCCAAGGCGACCGAGGAAATCGCCAGCCACATCCTCGCAGTGCAGAATTCGACCGTCGGCGCGGTGGAGGCGATCCGTCAGATCGCCACCCGCATGCAGGAGATCAACGAATACACCACGGGGGTCGCCGCCGCGGTCGAGCAGCAGAATTCGGCGACCGAGGAAATCTCGCACAACGTGGCACGCGCTGCGGACGGCACCGGTCACGTGGTGGCGGTGCTGGGCGAGGTCGCGGGCGCGGCGACCGAAACCCGCTCCTCGGCGGAAGGCGGTTTAGATTTTCAACGAGTCATCGCTACGCCGTGCTGGCCGCGGTCTTGCCCAAGGCTGCCTGCGCGGCGGCGAGCCGCGCGATCGGCACGCGGAACGGCGAGCACGACACGTAGTCGAGCTTGATCTGGTGGCAGAAGGCGACCGAAGCCGGGTCGCCGCCGTGTTCGCCGCAGATGCCAACCTTCAGATTCTTACGGGTTTTTCGGCCGCGCTCGACCCCGATGCGCACCAGTTCGCCGACGCCCTGCTGATCGATCGACACAAACGGGTCGGCGGCAAGAATCCCGCGCGCGGTGTAGATGCCAAGGAAGCTCGCCGCATCGTCGCGCGAGATGCCGAGGGTGGTCTGCGTGAGATCGTTGGTGCCGAAAGAGAAGAATTCCGCAGTCTCGGCGATCTCGCCGGCAAGCAGACAAGCGCGCGGCAATTCGATCATGGTGCCGACCTGGTAATTGAGCTTGGCGCCGGTCTCCTTCGCCACTGCCTTCGCCATGGCGTCGATGCGCGCCTTCACCAGGTCGAACTCCATCTTGGTGGCGATCAGCGGCACCATCACCTCAGGCACAACAGGCTTGCCGGTGCGCTTGGCCGCTTCGACCGCTGCCTCGAAAATGGCGCGCGCTTGCATCTCGGCGACTTCCGGATAGGCGATGGCGATGCGGCAGCCGCGGAAGCCCAGCATCGGGTTGAATTCGGCAAGCTCGCGCGCCCGGTCGGCAAGCTTTCTCGGATCGGCGCCCATGGCGGCCGCGACTACCGCGATCTCCTCCTCGCCATGCGGCAGAAACTCGTGCAGCGGCGGATCGAGCAGCCTAATGGTCACCGGCCGGCCGTCCATGATCTCGAACAGCTCGACAAAATCGGCGCGCTGCATCGGCAACAGCTTGGCGAGCGCGGCGCGGCGAAATTTCTCGTCGTCGGCCAGGATCATCTCGCGCACCGCCTGGATGCGGTCTTCGTCGAAAAACATGTGCTCGGTGCGGCACAGCCCGATGCCCTCGGCGCCAAAGCGCACCGCCGCTTTGGCATCGGCCGGCGTATCGGCATTGGCGCGCACGCCGAGCTTGCGCACCTTGTCGGCCCAGCCGATCAAGGTGGAAAATTCGCCGGACAGTTGCGGCTCGATCATGTCGACCTTGCCGGCCAGCACCTGGCCGGTGGAGCCGTCGACGGTAATTAAATCACCCTTTTTGAATGTCTGCCCACCGGCGGTCATGGTGCCGGCGGCGTAATCGACGCGTAAGCTACCAGCGCCGGAGACGCAGGGCTTGCCCATGCCGCGCGCAACCACCGCCGCATGCGAGGTCATGCCGCCGCGGGTGGTGAGGATGCCTTCTGCCGCATGCATGCCGTGAATATCCTCAGGCGAAGTTTCCACTCTTACCAGGATGACCTTGCGCCCGTCGGCTTTGAGCTGCGCGGCCTCGTCCGGCGAGAACACGATCTCGCCCGAGGCGGCGCCGGGCGAGGCCGGCAGGCCGCTGGCGATGACGCGCCGGTGCGCGCGCGGATCGATGGTCGGATGCAGCAGCTGATCGAGCGCCAGCGGATCGACGCGCAGCACCGCCTCGTTCTTGGAGATCAGGCCCTCATTTGCGAGTTCGACCGCGATGCGCAGCGCGGCCTTGGCGGTGCGCTTGCCGGAGCGGGTTTGCAGCATCCACAGCTTGTTTTGCTCGACCGTGAATTCGAGATCCTGCATGTCGCGGTAGTGGCGCTCGAGCGCGTTGTAGATGCGCTTGAGCTCGGCATAGGCCTTGGGTAGCGTGTTCTCCATCGACGGCTTGTCGGAGCCGGCCTCGACGCGCGCGGCCTCGCTGATTTCCTGCGGCGTGCGGATGCCGGCGACCACGTCCTCGCCCTGCGCGTTGATGAGAAATTCGCCGTACAGCTTCTTCTCGCCGGTGGACGGATTGCGCGTGAAGGCGACGCCGGTGGCCGAGGTCTCGCCCATATTGCCGAACACCATGGCCTGCACGTTGACCGCGGTGCCCCAGCTTTCCGGAATATTGTGCAAGCGGCGGTAGGTGTTGGCGCGTTGGTTCATCCAGGAACCGAACACCGCGCCGATCGCGCCCCACAATTGTTCGTGCGGGTCTTGCGGGAACGGCTCGCCGCGCTCCTGCTGCAGCCGCTTCTTGTAGAGCTCGACCAGTTCGGCCCAATCGTCGGCGGTGAGGTCGGTGTCGAGGCTGTAGCCCTGCCGCTCCTTGTGGCGGTCGAGCAGTTCCTCGAAATGCTCGTGGCCGACGCCGAGCACCACGTCGGAATACATGGTGATGAAGCGCCGGTAGCTGTCATAGGCGAAGCGCCGGTCGCCGGACTTCTTCGCCAGCGCCTCCACCGTCTGGTCGTTGAGGCCCAGATTGAGCACCGTATCCATCATGCCCGGCATCGAGGCGCGGGCGCCGGATCGGACCGACACTAAAAGCGGGTTGCTCTTATCCCCGAAAATCTTAGCCGTGATGCGCCCGACCTGCGCCAAAGCTTTCTCGACCTGGGCGCGCAGGTCTTTCGGATATTGCTGGTCGTGCGCGTAATAGTAGGCGCAGACCTCGGTGGTGATGGTGAAACCGGGCGGCACCGGCAGGCCGAGATTGGCCATTTCGGCCAGGCCGGCGCCCTTGCCGCCCAGCAGATTGCGCATGGAAGCCTTGCCCTCGGCGCGGCCGTCGCCGAAGCCGTAGACCCATTTTCCTTTGGACGGTTTTTGCGCCGGGCGCGCTCCCGCCTTGGGCTTGGAAGCCTTCCGCACAGCCTGTTTTTTGCGTTTTGCGCTGACGCGCGGGGATTTTCGTTTAGCCATGGCTCAAAAATTGGTGGGAGGACGGATGGCCCTTAAAAGCACCCCCAGGGACCGCGACGCAAGCCCGAATTCCCGCCTATTTGAAAAGTCCAAGGCCGAGAATGCCGAACACGATCAGATAGACCGCGACGATGATGTTGAGCAGGCGCGGGATGATGAGAATGAGAATGCCGGCGATGATTGCGACGATGGGTTGCAGGTGAGCGATGCCGATGACCATGACGGTGTCCCCTTTGGTTGCACGTGAGAATGAAACGGCGATGCCGGCGGCGAGTTCCTTCTTCAACTGTCGTCCCGGCCGAGCACAGCGAGGGCCGGGACCCATACTCCGCAACCTATCGAGAATCCCGGGATTATGGGTCCCCGCTTTCGCGAGGACGACAAACTAGCCTACCCCTCTATCCTGGAAAAATCCGCCACCGCGCGGGTGGCTTCGCGGATCTCGTTGAGCAGCTTGAGACGGTTTTCGCGCAAAACCTTGTCGTCCACATTGACGGTGACTTTTTCGAAGAAAGCATCGACGCGCGGGCGCAGTTTCGCCATGGCGCTCATGGCGGCGGCAAAGTTTTCCTTGGCGACGGCGGCGGAGGCGTCCTTCTTGGCGATGTTGATCGCTTCGGCCAGCGCCTTTTCTTCCGGCGCCGCGAGACGCTTGGCATCCGGCGCGCCAGCGTAGCTCTTGTTGTCCTTCTTCTCCTCGATGCGCAGGATGTTCGAGGCGCGCTTGACGCCCGCCAGCAGGTTCTTGCCGTCGTCGCTGTCGAGAAATTTTCCGAGCACCGCGACGCGGCGGACGATCAGCAACAAATCATCCTGGCCTTCGAGCGCGAACACGGCGTCCACCAGATCGTGCCGCGCGCCGTCCTCGCGCAACTGCACCTTCAGGCGGTCGGCGAAAAACGACAGCAGGTCGTGGGTCTGATGCAGATAGGAATGCGCCTGCACCAGCACGGGGCCGGCCAGCTGCTTGGCCTTCTCCGACACCAGCACTTCGAGCTTCACCGCCAGCTCGATATCGGTCGCGCTCAGCTTCAAAATCTGCTCGTTCAGCGGATGCAGCAGCGCGATAGCGTCCGCTAAATTTTCGTCGCGGCGAATCACGCTGAAGTGCCGCCACAGTTGCAGGCGCAGCGGCAGCCGCAATTCGTTTTCGACGACGATGCGAATGACGCCGAGCGCCGCGCGCCGCAGCGCATACGGGTCCTTCGATCCAGTCGGCTTCTCGTCGATTGCCCAGAAGCCGACCAGGGTGTCGATCTTGTCGGCCAGCGCGACTGCAATCGAAACGGGGTCGCCTGGCACGAGATCGTCCGGGCCTTTCGGCTTGTAATGATCCTCGCAGGCGTGCGCGACCGCCTCGTCCTCGTTCTGCGCCTCGGCGTAGTAGCGTCCCATCAAGCCTTGCAGCTCGGGAAATTCGCCGACCACGTCGGTCAGCAAGTCGGCTTTGCACAACTGCGCGGCGCGTGTCGCCTTGGCGCCATCGGCGCCGACGAGCGGCGCCAACTGCCCGGCCAGCGCAACGATGCGCGCGATGCGCTCGGCCTGCGTGCCGAGCTTGTCGTGGAACACGATTCCGCCGAATTTCGGCAGCCGGTCTTCCAGCCGCGTCTTCAAATCCGCGTCGTAGAAGAACTTGGCATCGGAGAGCCGCGCGCGGATCACGCGCTCATTGCCGGCGATGATCGCCTTGCCGCCATCTGCGGCTTCCTCGTTGGCAACCAGGATGAACTTGTTCACGAGCTTCGCGGTGGCGGCGTCGCGCAGCACGAAACATTTCTGGTTGTTGCGGATGGTGGCGCGGATCACTTCCTCGGGGATCGCGAGGTACGCCGCGTCGAACGCGCCGATCAGCGTCACCGGCCATTCCACCAGGCCGGCGACCTCGGCGAGCAGGCCGTCGTCCTCGACCAGCTCGTAGCCTTGCGCAAACGCCAGATGCTTGGCGTCGGCGAGGATGGTGGCGGCACGCCGCGCCGGATCGAGCACCACCTTGGCCGCCTCAAGCTTGGCGACGTAATCGTCGACGCGGCGCACCTTGAACGGCGCGGGCGCCATGAAGCGGTGGCCGCGCGTCTGGTCGCCGGATTTGATGCCCCCGACCTCGAAGTGCACAATTTCCGGCTCTTCGGTCTCCGGCCCAAATGTCGCGACGATAGAATGCAGCGGGCGCACCCAAGTGAGCCTCCCGCTGCCCCAGCGCATGGACTTCGGCCAGGGAAACGTGCGCACGACCTCCGGCATCATCTCGCCGATCACATCAATCGCCGGCCTGCCCTGCTTCTCGATCACCGCCACGTAAAAGTCGCCCTTCTTGGCATCCTTCTCGACCTTGGCCTCGCCGATCAACGACAAGCCGGCCGCTTTGAGGAAGCCGGCGATCGCGCCTTCGGGCGCGCCGACGCGCGGGCCCTTCTTCTGTTCCTTGATGTCCGGCTGGCGCACCAGCACGCCGTGCACCGACAGCGCGAGCCGGCGCGGCGTCGCGAAGGCCTTGGCGCCTTCGTAGACGAGGCCGGCCGCCACCAGCCGGTCGGTGACCATTTTCTTCAAATCGTCGGCGGCGCGCGCCTGCATGCGCGCGGGGATTTCCTCAGACAAAAATTCAAGCAAGAGGTCGGGCATTATGCGAGCTTCTTGTGGCTGCCGTCACAGGTCGGCTTGCGGGTGCTGCGCTTGCAGGTGCAGAAGAACACCTTCTCGCTCTTCGCGGCCTTGAACTCGATCGGCGTGAAGGAGGTCGCCTTGTGCGAGCCGTCGCAGAACGGCTGCGTCTTCGAGCGCCCGCAGGCGCACCACCAATAGCTCTTGCCGGCCTCGACTTCGACTGGGATCGGTGCGCGGCCGCCGATTTCAGGTTCGCTCATCCCGCCGCCCCTCCACCTTCCGTCGCCAGCCAGGCTTCGCCACAGGCTTTCGCCAGCTCGCGCACACGCAGAATGTAACTCTGCCGCTCGGTGACCGAGATGACGCCGCGCGCGTCGAGCAGATTGAACACGTGGCTCGCCTTGATGCACTGGTCGTAGGCCGGCAGCGCCATCAGGTGATGCTTCCTGTCCTTGCTCCAGCCATCAGCGAGGTACTTTTTGCACGCCGCTTCCGCCATCTTGAACTGCTCGAACAGCATGGCGGTGTCGGCGAATTCGAAATTGTGCCGCGAGTATTCCTGCTCGGCCTGCAGGAACACGTCGCCATAGGTGACTTTCTTCTCGTCGTCGCGGCCGTTGAAGTTGAGCGCGAACACATTGTCCACGCCCTGCACATACATGGCGAGCCGCTCCAGCCCATAGGTGAGCTCGCCGGCGACCGGCGAACATTCGAACCCGGCAACCTGCTGGAAATAAGTGAACTGCGAGACCTCCATGCCGTCGCACCAGCATTCCCACCCCAAGCCCCAGGCGCCCAGCGTCGGGCTCTCCCAATCGTCCTCGACAAAGCGGATGTCGTGGATCTTCGGATCGATGCCGATGACCTTAAGCGAATTGAGATAGAGGTCCTGGATGTCGGGTGGCGACGGCTTCAGGATCACCTGGAATTGGTAATAGTGCTGCAGCCGGTTGGGGTTTTCGCCGTAGCGGCCATCCTTCGGCCGGCGCGAGGGCTGCACGTAGGCGGCGTTCCAGGGCTTGGGCCCGAGCGCGCGCAACGTGGTGGCCGGATGGAAGGTGCCCGCTCCCACCTCCATGTCGTAGGGCTGCAGGATCACGCAGCCCCAATTCGCCCAGTACTGCTGCAGCGCCAGGATGAGCCCCTGGAACGAGCGCGACGGGTCCAGATTGTCTGGGCGCGAGCGGTCACTGGCGCGAAGATTCGCTTCAGCCATCGGAAAATTACTGATTTTTAAGCACGGGAATGGATTGGGACCCTATCGGCGGGTCAAAAAGGGGTCAAGGCGGCGGGCAATTTACCGGGCATTGAACCGAACCTGATAGCCCTGCGACCAACGAGCAGAACAAGCTCGGTTATCCCCGCTGGAGGCGGCAATGTTGGAATTTCAACTTTTTGGTCTGGCGTTTTCGGTGCTGTTTTTCGGCGCCATGGTCGCCGGTAACCCGCGCGTGCCCCGCCGCTGAAGCGACCAAGCCATTAGCGAAATCGCTAAGATTAGAGGCGGTATTCGCCGGTCGTCGGATCGCGCCGCAGGGTCGGTCGGTTTTCCATATCGGAAATGCGCACCTTCGCGCGCTTGGCCTGGTCGAGCTCCTCGTTGATCCGGCGCGCTTCCTTCGCCACCCAGTGCACGACCATGGCGCCGCCCAGCGCAGCGAGCGACCATTTCAGCAGCGGCGAGAGCAAAATCGGGGGCATGGCGACACCTCGTCAACGGCGATAATGCAACTTATTGATCGGAAAACAAGGCGATTTCGCGGCCTCGCGCGAAACCTAACCTAGAGCCCGTAGCGCGACCATAACGCCCGCGCCTCCAGCGCCGACAACAGGTCAGCGGCAAGGCCGCCCTGGCGGGCGAGCGCATCGAGCGAGCCGAGGCCCGGAATCCGGCGGCCAAACAGGCCGCGGTCGGCGGCGATCAGCGGCGTGCGCACTTTCTCGCCATAGCGTTCGCGCAGGGTCGAGCGCAGGTCGCCGATGCGGTCGGCCAATCCCAGTTCGATCGCCATCTGCGCGGTCCAGAACTCGCCGGAGAACAAGGTCTTCTCGTTGCCCTTCAGCTTGCTCCCACGGCGTTCTCTGACCAGAGCAATGAAGTGCTCGTGGATGTCTTTCTGGATCGTCTTGATGCGTTTTAGGTCTTCCGGTTTCTCCGGCAGGAACGGATCGAGCATCACCTTGCGCTCGCCGGAGGTGTAAAGCCGGCGCTCCACGCCGAGCTTTTCCATAAGTTTGGGGAAGCCGAACGAGCCCCCGACGACGCCGATCGAGCCGACGATGGAAAATTGATCGCAGATGATTTCATCGGCGGCGCAGGCCAGCATGTAGCCGCCGGAGGCGCCGACATCTTCGACGAAGGCGATGACCGGCAGCTTCTTTTCCGCGGCCAACTGCCGGATGCGGCGGAAGATCAGATGCGACTGCGCGGGCGAGCCGCCCGGCGAGTTGACGATCAGCGCCACGGCGCGCGCGTTGCGGATCGAGAACGCCCGCTCCAGCGAGCGGGCGGTCGAGGACAGCATCAGCCCGGGTCGCAGCGGCGTGACCACGCCGATGACGCCGGATAGCCGCACCACCGGCACCACCGGGATGTCGGTGCGGAAGCGCGCCGGCACCAGCTTGCACAGAAGCTCGAGCGTGCGTTTGAGGATATCGGGCATGGGTTGGGTCGCGGTGGGCGCCATTCCGGGCAGTTAGGCATCATTGGAACCCAAGTCAAAGCCCGCCGGCAACCGGGTGCGGGCGGCCTCCTCTTAGGTGCAATGCAGCAAATATCGCATTCCTGACCAGGAAATGCCCTAAATTGCCTATTTTTTAACTTTGGAATGCTTTTTGCAATGCGGTACGTGCCGGCAAACTGACGGTCATTGGAAGAGGCTGATTGATGGATCCCAAGCTCACCATTCTGTTCCTGCTAATCAGCAGTGTTATTGGGCTTTCGCATCTCAACGACGAGAATCTGGCCCGCATGCGGCGCCAGCTCATCATCCGGCGTTGGCGCGAATTCATGCCGGGGCGGCGCAAATCCTAGGCAAAATAGCCCGCGTTTAGGTTTCAGTAATACGCAGCGTTCCCCCGCCACGCAGCACGGCCTCCGCAGCCGCGGTCGGCTTGCCGTGCTGGTCGTTTAGGATGAGGCCGGGATAAGTCACCGGCGCGCCGCCGCCCGATTTCACCGCGCGCACCAGCACGCGAATGGCGGGCGCATCGGGACGTGGATAAACCGGCAGCACGGCGATGCCGCCGAACTCAGCCGTCAGCGCGCTCTGCACTTCGGCCAGCGCATCGGCGCGCCAGATCAAGCTCAGCACCCCTTGCTGCTTGAGCAGGTGCGCGGCACCCGCGATCCAGCGCCGCAACAGGCCGGGCGCCGCCGCATGCGCGAGGCGCCGGCGCGGGTCAGGCGACAGGTTCTGCCGGGTCGCATCGTGGAACGGCGGGTTCATCAGCACGCGATCGGCACTGCCGGGCGCAAGGCCTGCCGCCGCGAGCGCTTGCGTATTCTCGACATCGAGGGTGAGCACATCGACGCGGTCGTCCAGCCGGTTGAGCCGCGCATTGTCGGCGGCAAGCCGGCAAAGCGCCGCATCGATCTCGACCAGCGTGACCTTGAGCCCCGCCACCCGCGCCGCCAGCGCCAGGCCGGCGGCACCGACGCCGGCGCCGAGGTCGATTGCGTGTTCGTCCGCGCGCGCGGCGGTGGCCGCCGCCAGCAGGATCGCATCGTGACCGACGCGATGGCCGGCGAGCGGCTGGCGCAAGCGCAGCCTGCCGCCGAGCACCGCATCTTCGCTGGTTTCGAGGACGTCAGTCCGCATCGGGACGCAGCTCCTTGCCGAGCCCAGCGTCTTCCAGAATCTGCCGCGCCGTGAGCTCGTGCCGTTCGGCCACCAGAATCCGCCGTGGCAATACACCGAGCGAGCCTTCCAGCACGCTCATGTTCTGGTCGAGCACCATGGGACGAATGCCGGCGCCCTCAAGCAGGGCCACCACTGCCGAGACCAGAACCATGTCATTGGTGCGAACGAGTTCGCGCA
>Ga0209638_1001090_pt1 | contig 17628 bp, 21 predicted proteins | sample BarGraNGADG00211_FD_184490 | JGI IMG/M metagenome (GOLD analysis project Ga0209638, IMG submission 184490) | Arctic peat soil microbial communities from Barrow, Alaska - Barrow Graham LP Ref core NGADG0002-211 (SPAdes) (version 2) | ecosystem: Environmental > Terrestrial > Soil > Wetlands > Peat...
GACCGGGCACCGCGTACATCTGGCAGCGACCGTCCGGCCCGTTCCGGTGACACTCGGGACGACCGCGCACCGCGTACATCTGGCAGCGACCGTCCGGCACGCAGCTATGGGGCTCGCGACGACCGCCCACCGAGCACCTCCGATCGCCGGGACTACCGCGCCCCGCGTACGTATGGCAACGATCGCGCGGCCAGCTCATACGAGAAGCGTGAGTCAGGTGCACCCCGCACGGACTTCAAACGTGACGCAAACTATGGCAAACGCACGGATCGTCCAGCCCGCACATATGAGAAGCGCACCCCCATGCCGGCCATCGACACGACGCCCGTGAGCATCGCCGAGGACAACGCCTTCGCGGCTCTCGGGCTCCCGGCCCCGCTCGTCGAGCGCTTGGCCCGCGATGGCATCACGACTCCGTTCCCGATCCAGACGGCGACCATTCCGGACGCACTGGCCGGACGCGATGTGCTCGGTCGCGGGCAGACCGGCTCGGGCAAGACGTTTGCTTTCGGATTGCCGACCCTGACCCGGCTCGCTGCCGGTGACCGGGCCCTGGCCCGTCGCCCGCGTGCCCTGATCCTGACTCCGACCCGCGAGCTGGCGATGCAGATCAGCGACGCTCTCGAGCCGTTCGTTCACGTGATGGGCCTGCGTCACAAGCTGGTTGCGGGCGGTATGCCGTACCCGCCCCAGCTGATGGCTCTGGACCGGGGGGTCGATCTGTTGATCGCCACCCCGGGCCGGCTCAACGACCTCATCGACCGCGGAGCTGTCCAGCTCACCGATATCGCGATCATGATCCTCGATGAGGCAGACCACATGGCTGACATGGGCTTCCTGCCGGAGATCACTGCCATTCTCGATGGCCTGCCACCGGGCGGTCAGCGACTGCTCTTCTCCGCCACCCTGGACCGTGGCATCGACGAGGTCGTCAAGCGTTACCTCACTGACGCCGTTACCCACTCCACTGATGGCGCGACTGCCAGCGTCACCACCATGGACCATCACATCCTGCTCATCGACCCGATGCACAAGAAGTCCATCACCGCAGAGGTCGCCAATCGTGCAGGACGCACCCTGGTCTTCGTGCGGACCAAGCTGGGTGCCGACCGTGTCGCCGAGCAGCTGCGTGAACAGGGAGTCTTCGCTGCCGCGCTGCACGGCGGCCTGAACCAGGGCGCCCGCAACCGAGTGCTTAGTGCCTTCAAGGACGGCAGCCTACCCGTTCTGGTCGCCACGGACGTCGCGGCCCGCGGAATCCACGTGGACGACATCGGCGTCGTCCTGCAAGCTGACCCACCGGCGGATCACAAGGACTACCTCCACCGCTCAGGCCGTACGGCCCGCGCAGGTGAGAAAGGCTCTGTCATCACGTTGGCCCTGCCGCACCAGAGGCGCGGCATGGAGCGAATGGCTCGCGAGGCAGGGGTGGACGTGGTGGCGACGCGCGCCGTCCCCGGCGACGCGCTGCTGACCTCGACCGGTGCCTGCCGGCCCAGTGGGGTGCCGATCCCAGCCAGCCAGTCCCGTCGTCTGCTTGAGGCTCCTCAGCGGCCTCACCGCCGCCCTTTCGGGGGCAGCGGTCGCGGCGGCCAGGGCGGCGGTCCGCGTCGCAACAACGATGGCCCGCGTGGATATCGCGGCTCGCGCGACTGATCGACCCGTCACACCCCAGAGGGTCTGACCGGCAGCAGCCGGCCAGACCCTCTGGGGTGCGGCCGCCGGCAGCGGATTGGCAGGTCGACCGACCTGGGGGAGTCATGTCGGCCCGACCTGGGCGAGAATGGTGCAGTGAGCATCGACAACGCCACGGGCAAGCTGCTGGTCGCGACGCCTCGGACCGGGGGCACGGTTTTCCGGCGAAGTGTGGTGCTTGTGCTGCAGCACGATGACGAAGGCGCCCAGGGCGTCGTTCTCAACCACCCACTGCATGCACCCGTCTCTGCCGTGTTGCCTTCCTGGCAGGACCACGTCACCCATCCGCCGAACGTCTTCCAGGGTGGCCCTGTAGCGCTGGACTCCGCGCTGGGTTTGGTAACGGTGCCCGGCGATCAGCAGGAGCCGATTGGGGTGCGGCTGCTCTTCCGCGGGATCGGACTGGTCGATCTGGACGTTCCGCCGCTCGTGGTGATGCCCGGGGTGGCCGGGCTCCGGATCTTCGCCGGGTACGCCGGGTGGTCCGATGGTCAGCTCGAGCAGGAGATCCTTGATGGCGGGTGGTACGTCGTGGAGTCCGAGGCCCGCGACGCCTTCACGCCGGAGCCGGAGACCCTGTGGTCCACCGTGTTGCGCCGACAGCGCGGCAATCTCGCATTTGTCGCGAGCTTGCCGGAAGACCCCACGATGAACTGAATGACCCGGCACACCCGCGTTGGTTAGACTTGATCACATGAGCGACTCGCGGATTCCCGTCAACGGGCTCGATGACCCGAACGAACCCCTCGCGCCCCAGAGGGAGCCCTCTGGACCCGCGACGACAACAACGGTGATCGAGCGCGAGCGGGTCGAGGAACAGATCAGTGAGCCGGGCGACCACGAACGCTTTTCGCACTACGTCCGCAAGAACAAGATCATGGACAGTGCCATGTCGGGGGAGCCTGTGGTGGCGCTCTGTGGCAAGGTCTGGGTGCCTGGACGTGACCCCAAGAAGTTCCCGGTGTGTCCCACGTGCAAGGAAATCTTCGACGGCCTGCGCGCCCCGCAGGACGGCCAGAATTAGGTAGGAACGCACAGGCTGCGACGTGCTTTAGCACACCGCAACGCCATGAGCCGGCTTTGTACCCCCCGCATGTCGTGGGCCGGATCCCGTTACTGTTAATGGCCTATGAGCACCGCGGCCGCCTCCCATCTGTCACCGGCATTCCCGGAGCGCGCCGCATGGGGGACAGCGTCCAAGCTGCGCGCCTGGCAGGCGGACGCGTTGACGCAGTACCTGCGTTCACTCCCCCGCGACTTCCTGGCCGTCGCGACTCCAGGGGCTGGTAAGACCACTTACGCGTTGCGTTTGGCGACCGAGCTCTTCGCCACCGGTCGGATCAGCCGGGTCACCGTTGTCGCGCCGACCGAGCACCTCAAGACCCAGTGGGCCGATGCGGCTTCGCGGGTCGGCATCCGGATTGACCCCCACTTCACCAACGCGGCCGGGGCTCATGGCGCGGAGTTCCAGGGTGTGGCCGTGACCTACGCGCAGGTCGCCAGCAAGCCGCTCTTGCACCGGGCGCGCACCAAGGCCGCGCCAACGCTGGTCATCCTTGACGAGATCCACCACGGCGGCGACAACCTGTCGTGGGGAGACGCCATCCGAGAGGCATTCGAGCCGGCCACCCATCGGCTCGGGCTGACCGGTACCCCGTTTCGCTCCGACACCAGCCCCATCCCGTTCGTGCGCTACGAGATGGGCGCGGACTCGATACGCCGCAGCGAGGCCGACTTCACCTACGGGTACGCCGAGGCGTTGCGTGACGGGGTTGTCCGCCCAGTGCTGTTCCTTGCCTATGGCGGCTCGATGCGATGGCGCACCAAGGCCGGCGACGAGGTGTCGGCCCGACTTGGGGAACCGATGACCAAGGATGCGACCGCTCAGGCGTGGCGCACGGCACTGGATATCAAGGGCGAGTGGATCCCGTCGGTCCTGGCAGCAGCGGACAAGCGACTCACGGAGGTGCGGCGCGGGGTGCCAGACGCAGGGGGCCTGGTAATTGCTTCGAACCAGACCCAGGCCCGGGCCTACGCCAAGATCTTGCACGCAATCTCGGGCGAGAGGCCCATTGTCGTGCTCTCAGACTATGCAGGCTCCTCAGGCAAGATTGAGGAGTTCGCAGAAGGAAACCAGCGCTGGATGGTTGCGGTCCGGATGGTCTCCGAGGGTGTGGACGTCCCACGGTTGTGTGTCGGGGTCTACGCCACGTCGACGTCCACGCCGCTGTACTTCGCCCAGGCTGTCGGCCGTTTCGTTCGCGCGCGACGCCGCGGCGAGATGGCGTCGATCTTCCTGCCGAGCGTCCCGCTCATCCTCGAGCACGCGGCGCGCCTGGAGGATGAGCGAGACCACGCCCTGGACCGGGTTTCCAAGCCTGGTGACAAAGCCTCCATGTGGTCCGCCGAAGGTGGCCTTCTGGATGCTGCCAACCGGACGGCGTCGACCGCAGATCTGGATCAGATGTCGTTCGAGGCATTGGAGTCCGAGGCTGAGTTCGACCACGTGCTCTTCGATGCGCAACAGTTCGGTCTCAACGCCGAGGTGGGTAGCCCTGACGAGCAGGAGTTCCTGGGGCTGCCAGGGCTGCTCGAGCTTGACCAGGTGGCGACATTGCTGCGCGCCCGTCAGTCGGCGCAGAAGGGTTCGTCGCGCACGAAGGGCGACCCAGCGCTGGCCACCCACCGTGCCATGGCAGCCTCCCGCAAGGAGCTCAACTCGTTGGTGTCGGCATACGCCCGCAAGGCCGGCGTTCGTCACGCGGTTGTGCATGCGGACCTGCGCCACAGCTGTGGCGGGCCAGCCATGGACCAAGCCAGTGCCGCTCAGGTCGCCTCGCGGATCGAGACCATCCGGCGCTGGTTCGTCGGCCGTAGCTGAGCCGTTGAGCCTCTCGGCCCTGTGAGGTCTCCACAAACGTGACCTCTGGCCCTACACCTCGTCCTTGCCCGGTGCGAAACTGCATCTGGTACCTAGGTGTTGGGAGGGTGCGATGTCTGAGCGACGATCAATCGGGCCAGTGGACACCATGTGGCTGAACATGGACCGGCCTAGCAACCTGATGGTCATCGACGGGGTGATGTGGTTCGACGAGACGATCGACTGGGAACGGCTCGGCCCACTGATCCAGCATCGGCTGATCGACCGCTACCCCGTGTTCTCTCAGCGGCCGGTGGCTGCGTCCATCCCATTCGGCATGCCGCAGTGGGAGGATGACCCGGACTTCGACCTCAGCCGGCACCTGAGACGGGTCACACTGCCGGCACCAGGCGACGAGGATGCGCTGCAGCGTTACGTCGAGAATCGGATGAGCGTGCCGTTCGACCGCGCTCACCCGATGTGGGAGTTCCTCCTGGTTGAGGGCTACTCCAGTGGCTGTGCTCTGGTTTCGCGGTTCCACCATTCGCTCGCTGACGGCATGGCCCTCTCGCAGGTGCTGCTCTCGCTGACAAACGCCTCACCCGGGGGGGACGTCGAGGAGCTTGAGGCGCAGGAGTCGTCCTCCCGGCGCTCACGGGGTGTCGTGGGCGCCGTCCGGGCGCTGCGGGACACCGGCACGCAGACAGTTCGGGACGGCTTGCATGCCATCTCACTGCTGCCCGAGCTGGCCAACCCGTCTCGGGCAATGGACGTGCTTGAGCTCGGCTGGCGAACCGGGCAGGTTGCGGACACGCTGCTGCTAGGCCACAACCCGGAGAACCTGTTCTCGGGGGAGCCAGGTGTCGACAAGCGGGCGGTCTGGTCCGGGCCGCGTGCGGTCAGGGACGTCAAACGCGTGAGCCGCCTCACCGGGGCCACCGTCAATGACGTCCTGGTCGCCGCGGTTTCCGGAGCCGTCAACGCCTACCTGCGTGATCGCGGCGTCGACCCGCTCGACCTCACCACCATGATCCCGGTCAATGTGCGTCCCCCTGACCAGCCACTGCCCCGAGAGCTGGGCAACAAGTTCGCTCTGGTCTATCTGAAGATGCCGACCGGGGTGAGGGCGCCGCTGGAGCGGGTAGCCGAAAGTAAGAGGCGGATGGACTGGATAAAGGTCTCCCCCGAGGCGTTCATCACCTTCGGTCTGAACAAGGTCATCGGGCGCATGGAGCCGCACCTGTCCAACTCCATCGTCAACTTCTTCTCGAACAAGGCCATCGGGGTGACGACCAATGTCGTCGGACCCCAGAGCCAGCGCTACGTGGCAGGTGTGCCGATCGCCGGCGCGGTCTCCTGGGTGCCCGGTTCAGGCCGGCAGACTCTGGGAGTCTGCATCTTCAGCCTCGCCGGCAGTGTACGGGTTGGTTTCAAAGTCGACGCCGCCATGGTGCCGGACGTCGAGAAGCTCGTTCAGGCATTCGACGAGGACCTGGACCAGCTCTTACGAATCGCGGCCAGCGCCTCATGACAGGTTTGCCAAGGAGGAGACCATGCCGACCGACCATGCAGCGGAGACGGTTGTCGTTGCCGCACCGATGAGGCGGGTCCTGGCCACGATCCGTGATGTCGCGAGCCAACCCAAATGGGTCAAGGAGATACTCGAAGCCGAGGTTCTCGAGCAGTACCCCGACGGCACACCCGCCATGGCTCACTTTTCGGCAACCTCGCCGGTCGGCAAGGACACGTACACGTTGACCTATCAGCATGCGGCCGATGGGATGAGCTGGAACTTGGTCAAGGGTCGACTGCAGACAGGTCAAGACGCCTCGTACACGCTCAGAAGTGCTGGCCGTGGCAAGACCGAGGTGACGTTTGACCTGACCATTCACCATAATCTGCCCCTGCCCGGCTTTCTTCGAGGGCGAGTCATCAGGGGTCTGGTCCACAGCACGGTCGATGGACTTAGGGGATATGTTGAGGCCTGACCACCGGGACGTTCGAGTGGCATGACCGTTTGCCAACTCGTGGCAAGGTAGACACCATGACGCAGCCATCCGGGTGGTACGACGACCCACAGGACCCCAGTCAGCTTCGCTACTGGGACGGCGTGGTCTGGACCAGCCACGTCTCACCAAGAGTGTCGCCGACCGTGGAGCAGTCCACGATTGGTATGCCGTATGGCGTCATCCCGGCTTCAGCGCGTCCGCAGTCCCCTGGCTCCCGCGGAGCCCAAGGCGCCCGCACTGTTCAAGACGCCTCCACTGCCCCACGCGGTTACGACTCACCCCAGCAGGGCCCGGGACAACCTGGCGGCCAGTTGTCGGAGTACGGGCAAGGCCCGGGGCCGCTCGGGCAGCAACAGCTGGGCTGGCAGCCGCACAGGGCGACAACTCCCGACGGCGTTGTGCTGTCTGGTTGGTGGCTTCGCGTGGCCGCGCGTGTGCTGGACGGGATTATCACCTTCGTTCTCGCGCTGCCGCTCACGGGTTGGTTCTACTACCGTTACTTCGACGAAGCGTTGACGTGGGTCAATGGTGTTGCCGCCCAGTCCGCCGCCGGGTCTGCGCCGGTGGTGGCGTTGCCGCCGTGGAGCATCTATCAGTACGCCTTCGCTGCCCTCATTATCCAGCTTCTCGCCGCCGCCGCCTATGAGGTCTTCTTCCTGAGCCGCAGTGGTGCCACTCCGGGCAAGAAGATCGTCGGTATCAGTGTGCGTCTGCGCGACCAGGCGGGACCGCCGCCGATGACCACCGTTCTGGTCAGGACGGGCTGCTTTTTCGGCATGCAGCTGGTCAACATCGCCTACCTGCTCGACGTCCTGTGGCCCTTATGGGACGTCAAGAAGCAGGCCATCCACGACAAGGTCGCTGCCACCAATGTTGTCATCGGACCCCAGCCAAAGCGCCGTGGGTGAACGGTGGTAAACACAGTCTCAGGCCAGGGACAGGAAGAGCTTCTCCATGGTCTTGATGTCCAAGGACTCCTGACCACCGGATTCCGCCAGGCACTGCTTGAGACCGGAGCTGATGATCGCGAAGCCTGCCCGGTCCAGGGCATGGTTGACCGCGGCAAGCTGGGTGACGACCTCCCTGCAGTCTCGACCCTCCTCGATCATGCGCAGAACGCCACCGATCTGACCTTGGGCGCGACGAAGGCGATTGACTACGGCGCCCATCTCTTCGGGGTTCAGCTCAACCATGGTGACTCCTAGGATTGTTGAATGACGATGTTCGGCGGGTTGCGCTGTGAGGTCGCTGTCCCATGGTGATGCAGCTCAGCTGTCCGCGATTGCGGAGGTCAAGGTGTCAAGGGCCGCAGCGAGCCGGCGCCAGGCCTCGTCGGCGACAGATGACAGGGCATCATTGTCCGTCACCGACACCATCACTCTGGGATCGAGCGCCTCGACGACGGTCGTGTCATCATCTAGGTACCTGACGACGATGTTGCACGGCAGTAGCAAGCCGATGGACGGCTCCACCTGAAGTGCCGCGTACGCCAGCGGTGGCCGGCAGGCGCCAAGGATCACCTGGGCGGGGACGTCGACGTCCAGCTTTGCCTTCAGCGTGGCCTGAATGTCGATCTCGGTCAGGATGCCGAAGCCATGGTTGGTGAGCGACATCCGAGTGTCGTCCAGGGTGTCGGCAAAACAACGGTGGACCTTCGTGGTCATTGCGTAGGACACAGTGGTTCTCGTCTTCCCTTGTGTGGCTCAGGATGTGGTGCGTGCGGTAGGCGAGTCGCCAGCCTTTGACTTGGCGCCCGGTGACTCGCTGGCCTGGGCCCGCAGGTCATCCATCTCAAGCGCGCGGACTCCGGCGATCACCTGTTCCAAGGAGGCGGCCGGCAGCGCCCCTGGCTGACTGAAGACGAGGATGCCCTCACGGAAGGCCATCAGAGTGGGGATGGAGGTTATCCGTGCGGCGGCCGCCAACGACGGCTCGTCCTGGGTATCGACCTTGCCGAAGACGATGTCAGGATGAGTCATGCTGGCCTTCTCGAAGATTGGGCCGAACGTGCGGCACGGTCCGCACCATGACGCCCAGAGGTCCACCAGCACAATGTCGTTGTCGAGCACGGTCTGCTCGAAGGATGTTGTGGTCAGAGCTTGGGTGGGCATGAGGATCCTTTCGAGGTCTGCATGATACCTCATGGGGTATCACGTGTCAGTGTCGACAGACATTCCTTTAAGGTCCACAGCATTGGGCACCGACGTGGGTGCAGCATTGCAGCCCGCCTTCTGGCCAACCGATGGCGGGCTGCGTGGTGGCGAAATGAATCTGCCGGGATAATCCGGGATAGTCCTGCCTAGATGAACAGAAGCTGAGCCCCCTCGGTCTTCTCGATGAAGTCGCTGGCGCTGATGATGTCCTCGACCTCGTCGTAGAGGTCTTCCATGGTGAGTTTGTTCATGTCGGCGGACATTCGGCAGGCCCAGAGGTGACCGCCGGAGGCCACGATCTGCTCGAGGAACTCGGGGACCTCGGGCACGTCCAGGTCCGCGATGGACTTCTTCAGCCTCGACGTTGCCATACCCGTCATTCCTGGGAGCCCGCCCAGGCCCTGTGGCATGTGGGTGGCGGTGTTACCGAGCATGGTGAACTTCAGGTCTCCCATGGTCTTCTTGTTGATCATGTCGAAGCCCCAGAAGGTGAAGAAGAGGTGGACCTCGCAGCCTTCGCCCAGGGCTGCGTTCGCCAGGATCAGGCCGGGGTAGGCCATGTCAAGGCTTCCCTTGGAGCAGATGATGGCTAGTTTGCGACCGGCGCCTACCTCGGAGTCGAAGCTGGGGACGATCGCCGGGGAGGCGTCTGTGTTGGTCATGTCGGTCTCTTCTTTCGTGGGTTGGTGGGTCAGACGCAGCCGTGCGGCTTGGGCAGGCCGGCCACGTAGGCCATCTTCTTTGCGGGCTTCTGAGGGAACAGGGCGAACAGCGTCTTGATCGGGATGCCGCCAACGGTGGACACCCGTCGAAGGGTCGGGGTCTCGCCCACCTCTTCGAAGTCCTTGCGCAGGAACCGGATCGCCTGCCAGTGCGCGTCGGTCAGGGTGACGCCGATCTGTCCGGCGAGCGCGGTCCCGAGTGCGTCATCCCACTCGGTCGGGTCGGTGAGGAAGCCCTCTTCGTTGACGTGGATCTGATGGCCGTTAAGGGTGGTCACGGGCATTGCGCTCTCTCCTTCTACTTAGCGGGGTCTGCTTAGCGGGGTCTGCTTAGCGGGGTGTCGGGTCGCGGTCTTGCCGACCATGGACATCTGGGTCGGCACCGGCATTGAATGACCCGGGAGCAGGACGTTCCAGTAGATCCAGCGGAACCCCATCTTGCCGAGATGGTTTGCCCGGGTCTCCTTCAGCAGGCTCATCGGACCCACCAGTGGCAGGGGGTACTTGCCCGACAGCGGTTCGGTGTCGTAGTTGAAGTCGATCAGCAGGGCCTTGCCATCGCCGGACTCGATGAAGCAGTTGGCGTGGCCGTCGAAGGAACTGGTCATCGGCTTGCCGGCGATGAGCTCCACGAAGTTGTCCGTGAAGACCTCCACGGCGAAGTGTGCGACCGACCCGGCCTTTGAAGCCGGGATGTCCGAGGCGTCGCCGATGGCGAAGATGTTCGGGTTGGCTTTGGACTGCAGCGTGTGCTTGTCAACAGGGACGAAGTTGAGCTCGTCACCCAGACCGGAGCGGGCGACGAAGTCTGCGCCCATGTTCAGCGGAACGGTGACCAGCAGGTCGAAGGGCACCTCGCGTTCGTCGTAGGAGACCAGAGACTTGTTCTCGACGTCTATCCTCTCGACCATGAAGTCGGTCTCTAGGGCGATCTTGCGTTCGTCGAGCAGGTAGCCGAGGGCCGTTGAGCAGATCGGCTTGGTGAAGGCGCCGGGCAGCGGCGTCACATAGATGATTTCTACTCGGTCACGCAGACCTCGCTCGCGCAGCCACGCGTCCGCCAGGAAGGTGAACTCCAGGGGGGCGACCGGGCACTTGATCGGCATGTCGGTGATGTGCACAACGAGCCGGCCGTGGTCGAAGGTCTGCAGTGCCTTGGCTAGCGCGGTGGATCCCTCAAAGGTGTAGAAGTCGAAGATGCTGTGGCGCCATTCCGTCTCGAGCATCCCGGGGGTCTGGTCGGGCCGGGGAGTGGTGCCGGAGGAGATAACCAGATAGTCGTATCCCAACGTCCGGCCGTCGGTCAGTGCGACGCTGTTGGTCGCGGCGTCCACGCGATCGACGTCACCGATCACGAAGTCCACACCGTCGGGCAGGGTGGCGTGGCGCGAGCGGGTGACCTGCTCAGGGGTGTAAGTGCCGAACGGGAGGAAGAGATAACCCGGCTGGTAGTGGTGGACGTCGTCGTGGTCGACGACCGTGATGTTCCACTCGGCCGCGGCCAGACGGCGTCTCAGCCTGTTGACGATCATCGTGCCTGCAGTTCCGGCACCCAGCACGAGCAACTTGTTCACGGACCGCTCCTAGCCTCTGTGGCGTCCCATACTCTTGCACCACGCTAGGAAGAGTTCCCATCTCGGAACAGTGCCAAAGGTCCTGAGTACCCCAAGGGGTATGTCACCGGAGGCATCGAGCCCCCCCGTCGCGTCGAACCTGGGTGAGAATGGTCGATTCTCGTCGCGGTTGGACGCCGACCTAGTTGGCGGCGCTGGCCCATGCGCCGGCTTCGTTCCAAGGTCCCTGCGCTGACCGAGCACACACCGCCAAGGGCACCGAACTGGCGGCAACGTGCTGGCGCATCGCCTCACGACGAGCCCCCATCAAGGCTGTCGTCGCCGTCCTCGTCGTCATCGAGCATCATCCTGATCACGATCTGGCACATGGCCACCACCGGCGCTCTCTTCGACGATCCCGGACCCCACTTCTCAACCCGGCGCAACCCCGAGAAAGCCAAGCATCGCGCCATCGAACAACTACGGGCGATGGGATACCAGGTCATCCGCGATCCACCTCAAGAGCCCGCGTAGCAAGGGAATCTTAGGGCCAGAGGTTTGGGTGGAGGGCCTGCAGGGTGAGCCATCCGCCGGAGAGGTTGCAGGCGTCGAAACCTTCGTTGAGAAGCACGCGGGTGGCCAGGTAGGAACGGACACCGCTGGCGCAGTACACGCTTACCGTGCGCCCGCCGGCCAGCGTGGTGACTTCGTCCAACCTCCCTCGCAGCTCGAGGTGGGGAATGTTGAGGGCACCGCCGACATGGCCCTGCGCGTACTCCGAACGCGTCCGCACGTCCAGGACGAGTGTCGTTCTCCTGGTGTTGTCCAAGTCTTGTGCCTGCCACTGCGGCATGGTGGCGTCCAGGACGTTCTGGGCGACGAATCCCAGCATGTTCACCGGGTCCTTGGCGGAGCCGTACGGCGGCGCGTAGGCGAGCTCCAGCTCGGCGAGGTTGTCGGCCGACATTCCCGCACGGATGGCTGTGGCGAGGATGTCGATGCGCTTGTCCACGCCGGCGCGGCCGACGCCCTGGGCTCCCAGGAGCCTGCCATCGGGGGCGAAGCTCGCGACGAGGTGGACCTGCTCGGATCCCGGGAAGTAGCCCGCGTGATGGCCCGGGTGGATGTGCACCACCTCATGGGCGATCCCCGCCCGACGCAAAGTCGCCTGGTTCGCGCCGGTTGTGGCGGCTGTGAGGTCGAAGACCCGGACGATAGCGGTGCCAAGGACCGGCTCCTGGGGAGTTGTCCGGCGCCCGCAGATCGAGTCGGCCGCCCGGCGACCCTGCCGGTTGGCGGGGCCGGCCAGTGGTACCGGGATCCGGGCCCCGGTGATGGCCTGGGTGACCTCAACGGCGTCGCCGACCGCCCAGATGTGCGGGTCGGAGGTGTGCTGGTCGCCGTCGACCCGGATTGCGCCGGTTGGACCCAGCTCCAGGCCGGCGTCGAGCGCCAGAGCGCTCGCGGGCCTGACGCCGACGTTGACGATGACGAGGTCGGCGGCCAGGCATGTCCCGTCGGACAACGTGACCGTCACGGAGCCCGAGCCACCCTCTCGTGATCCGTGGATGGAGTCGCCTAATGTGACGGGCATGGCGGCGCCTGGTCGGACAGCTTGTGCGGACACGCCCAGATGCAGGTCGACCCCGTGCGCGGCGAGCTCGTCGGCCAGCAGCGGCGCGAGCTCGGCGTCCAGCGGTGGCAGGACGTGGTCGGCCAGCTCGACGAGGTGGACCTGCAGGCCGCGGGCGCTGAGGGCCTCGACGGCTTCCAGGCCGATGAATCCGGCACCGATGACGACGGCGCTCGGGGATGGCTGCCTCTGCCCGCGGGCAGCCAGCAGGTCCTCGATGCGCTCCCTCAACGCGTCGACGTCAGGAACCGTGCGCAGGGTGTGGACGGCCGGGTGGTCCAAGCCCTCGATGGGCGGACGCACGGCGACCGCACCGGGGGAAAGCAGGAGCGCCTCATATGGCAGGGCGTAGGTGTCCGCGCCAGCCTGGATGGTGACTTCCTGGGCATGCTTGTCGATGCCGGTGACCCGGTGGCCGATGCGCACATCCAGGTTCAGGGACTCGGCCAGCGAGTCGGGAGTGTGCAGGAGGAGCTCGTCTCGCTCGGCGATCTCGCCGGACAGGTGGTACGGCAGGCCGCAGTTGGCGAAAGAGACATAGGCCCCCTGCTCGAGGACGATGATCTCGACATGCTCGTCCAGTCGGCGGGCACGCGCCGCGGCACTCATCCCGCCGGCGACGCCTCCGACGATGACGATTCTCTTGGGTTCATGCGCGGGGCCGGTTGCGGTGGTCGTGCTCATCAGCGGATCTCTGCGCCGGCGCGCAGCCACGCGCCGATCCCGCCGGACAGGCTTGCCGCGAGCCAGCCGAGCCCGCGCAGGTGTTGGGCTGCGGTGCGTGAGCGTATGCCGCTGGCGCACATCACGACGACCGAACGCCTCTGGCGCAGCCTGCGCGGGGACTTGTCCATGTCACCGCGGTCGACGTGCACAGCCCCAGGTGCATGCCCGGATTTCCATTCGCTGGATTCCCGCACGCCGAGCATGGTCGCGCCACCGCGGACAAGTTCCAGGGTGCGCCCGGCGTTGACCTTTGATCGGAGGCTGTCCTCGGCTGGTTTGCCGCCGAACAACCTTCGGAGCCGTTCGAGCACAGAGTGGGTGGTCAGGGGGTGGGCAGGGGCTGGGGTGTGGATGAGTTGGTCACAGTGGGCTCCATGGATTCAGAGTATACCCTATGGGGTATTTTCTGAACGTATGTGGGTGATGTTTGATCGTGCCACGCCTGTTCACCGAGGCCGTTCCGAACCCGGCGTACTCGATCCGGACAGCCCTCAAGTCGTCAGCCGCCGCATCTCACGGCCGGCGCTGGGACTCTGCGAGGGCTCGTGAACACCTGCAGCTACGGTAAGTGCGCCCAGGCCGGCCATCTTCGTGTTCAGTTTGAGGCGGTTGGTCGACTTGAAGGTGCGCGGCCGCGTGGGCGACGTCCACGACAGCCGTGTCCGGGGTCAGCAGCTTGTTGTGCGGGCTGCTCACGCAGGTCGAGCCCGCAGCAGGCTCGGCACCATGCGGGCGGCCCAGGCGGCGGGTCGCGGAACCCGCCCCATTCGTCCAGTCGGGATCGCTGACGGCGTCGTGCTTCATCACGATGCACCCTCGGCCTGCGCCATGCCGTGACAGAGCTGTCTGGGCGCTTCATGGAGCCGCTGGGTAGGGCAACCAGGTGTGCGGGGCGTGGGTTTCACCGCGCACGGTTCACGTCCACACGCGCTCTTGTGGTCGACGGGAAGCTCGTCGACTCCGAGTTGCGATGCAGCCCCAACCCAGCTGCGCTAGTCCCGGGCGCCGTTTGGCTCCTCACGATCACGCAGACAGGGACCGCACAGGGTTCTCCCATGTGCACATCAGAGCATGGAGACCCACGACGAACCCGAGGAGAACTCCATGCGCAAACGCACGTCTGTCCTCCTTCTGTCCGGTGTCCTCGCGACCGGTGCCGTTGGCGCCGTGGCCATCACACCGGCCTCCGCCACCACCTCGACCAACCCGGTCACCAGCAGACTCGCCGGAATCAAGAGCGCGCTAAACGGGCTGGTCAGCGACGGCACCCTGACCCAGTCGCAGGCCGACAAGGTGGCTAAGGCCCTCAACAGCAAGCTGCCCAAGCGCGGCGTGCGCGGTTCCGGTGCGCGTTTCGGCGGGATGGGGATGACCCAGACCCGCGACGCCGACGCGAAGGCCCTCGGCTTGACCACCGTCCAACTGCGCACTGCGCTGCAGGGCGGCAAGAGCCTGGCGGATGTCGCGAAGAACCAAAAGGTCAGCGTTGGCGTCCTGGTCAAGGCGATTGTCACTGGTACCGAGAGCGAGCTCGTCACAGCCGTTAGGAACGGTACGGTGACGCAGGCGAGGGCCGACAAGATCACGAGCCTGCTCACCCAGCGGATCATCAACGAAGTCAACCGCGCGCGACCCATGCGCGGCCCTCGTGGCGCCCAGGCACCCACGTCCACCGGCGGCGCCCCAGGTGGCACAGCAAACACCTCTTCTAGCGCTACCTGATCCACGCGTGCAGCTTCGGCCCCGGCTCATGACGGGCGCCCACCTCCAGCGGACGATGGTGGCGCCCCTGGTGAACCGACACGGTGCTCCCTCTGCGGCCGACGGAAGCAAGGAACTGCTCACCCGTGAGTGAACCGGGTGGTTGCCTGGCTCCGTTGGTGCTCTCCCCAGCCGCTATGGGTGTCTATCTCGTGCGAGTTCGCGCAGGCGACTCGCGTGCGTCACTTACGGCCCCACGGGAACCGCCGCACGGGCCGCTCGAGGGGGGCGCAGGTGCATCGCTGCGCGGGTGTGACCTTGGACATGACGGTGTCGACATGCATACCGCAGCCGCTCCAGGTGGTCTTTCCACAGCGGCCGCAACGGGCGGGACTACACATGCGGTTTCCTTTGGTTGGCTGGGACCTAGTCATTGATAATGATCTAGCCATCATACCCCTATGGGTATTGTTCAGAATGTGAACGTCGGCACTTCCGCTCGGCGCACCTCGGGTGCGCATGCATCCCCGCAGGGCGACCGACAGACTCATCCCACATGAGCCCTGCGGGTTGCTGGAGAGCGAGCTTCTGCCGGGGTTGCTGTACGGCGTGCGCCGATGGGCGGGAACAGCATGGTCAGCTAGGCCACGGCTCGGCGGGCAAGCACGAGCGCATCGAGCGCTGTCGCCGGCTGGCCCTGGTTATCAGTCAGTGACCGCGCGACAGTCTCGGCACGGACCACGATGAGCTTCGCCGGCTCGATATCCGCCACGATGTCACTGGGGCGGTAGAGCACCGAAGGGTCCTGCGGTCCTCCGTGTCCACACGTCAGGTTCTCCAGGTCGTGTCCCACGATCAGAAGCGTTCCACCCGGGGCGACGGATTGGGCGGCCGCTGCCAAGATGGCGCCGCGCTGTCGTTGGTGCAGGTGCAGGTAGACCACGAGAACCAGATCGTAGGAACGGGCCGGCGGAGCCCACGTCTGGACGTCGGCCTCGATGGTCACCAGCGTTCCAACGTCGTCGCAGAGCCGCTCCTTGGCCAGCGAGGCCGCCCGGCGCAGTGCCACCACGGAGAAGTCCACTGCTGTGGCATGCCATCCGCGGGCGGCGAGCCACAGGGCGTTGCGGCACTCTCCAGCAGCGATATCCAGTGCCTTGCCAGGCGGCAGATCCTGGGTCAGCTGCTCTACCCAGATGTTCGGTGCGGCGGACCAGACCAGCTCACTGTCTGCATACCGCTGGTTCCATGCCGCCTTTTCCGTGCTGTCCATGGGCTGGTTTCTTTCAGTGGGCCGGAGGTGTTGCCCGGGGGGGCCCGGCAACAGTCTCGACGCTACCAACGACTTGTCTGCTGGCGGAGTGCGGCGTCACGGCGTGACGACCCATCTGACGTTATGGTCGGCGGGTTCGGGGTCTGCGTGGGTCTTCTGGGGGGCGAGGTTCTAGGTCAATGACGTGCTTGAGGGGTCGGGACCCCCATCTGAGGGTGGGCCGAGCCCATCGCCAGGATGACGGTGCGGGCCCGCCAAGTGGTGCCTGGGCTGCCCGTGCAAGGCATCCGATCAGGACGGGCAGCAGGGAAACGCCGATCTGGCCTATCCATTTAACCGGAGTAGGGCTGTTCGGAGGCTCGGCAGAGCCTCCCAGCTGGTGCGCGTTCCAAGGAGGCCGCTCGGGGTCGGCGATTGGCCCGTGGGCCCCTCGGGGCTTGGGGCGCGCCTGTGAAGCTCGGGTGTGGGCAGCAGCACAAGGAGCATTCACCATGCCGGGCTACTCCGGTTAAATGGATAGGCCAGAGCTTCGTTACTGTCCCAGCGGCTCCTGCCGGCAGCCACCTTCGGTCACTGGCTGTCACAGTGAGGAGGGAAGACTGATGTTGGAAGAGACGCAGGACGAACAGGAGATCATCGCCCGGGTCGCGGCCTTGGATATCGGCAAGGCCGAGCTGGTGTGCTGTATGCGGGTGCCCGACCCTACGGGTGGCTCGCGGCGGGTCCAGGGGGTCAGGACGTACTCCACGATGACCCCCTCACTGCAGACCATGGCTGACCGGTTGCTGGATCTGGGGGTGACCCGAGTCGTTATGGAAGCGACCTCGAGCTACTGGAAGCCACCGCTTTACCGGTCATCGCCCCTCCAAACGCTACGGTGTTGGCTTGGAATCGGGTGAACCATGGTGCGAGTGCGCCACCGAGAGCGCGAAGGGCGGCCTCCGACACCTGCGTCGCCCACTCGTCACCTCCTCGGCTGCGGTCGAACACATCGTAGACGTCGAGACCAGTTGTGCTCGTCACGGGCTCATGGGACCTCGTCCTTCCGCCACTTCGAAGCGGACTGACCACTGCAGGCGCCCGAATCGACATCGAGTTACTCCCTTCAGCCGACACCCAGCGGTCCGCTCTGGTCGGAGCCGCAACCTATGCGCACCCGGTGAAGGTGTGTCTATCGTCGGCCGACGAGCAGTCGGGCCGGGGTGTCGGGGCCGAGGCAGCGTCTGCTGTACCGGCAACTCGAACACCGAAGGAGCCACAGGCCCCATGACACCCAGGCCAAACCGCAGAGCCCGATCACCGG
>Ga0209638_1001091_pt1 | contig 17616 bp, 10 predicted proteins | sample BarGraNGADG00211_FD_184490 | JGI IMG/M metagenome (GOLD analysis project Ga0209638, IMG submission 184490) | Arctic peat soil microbial communities from Barrow, Alaska - Barrow Graham LP Ref core NGADG0002-211 (SPAdes) (version 2) | ecosystem: Environmental > Terrestrial > Soil > Wetlands > Peat...
CTGCGTGTCGGCGAAGGCCGCATCCTCAAGAAGCTGGAGGTCATCGCCAAGCAGGTCAACGCGATTGAGGAGGACTTCGAGAAGCTCACCGACGCGGAGTTGCGGGGCGAGACCGACATCTTCCGCAAGCGGCTGGCCGACGGCGAGAGCCTTGACGACATTCTTCCCGAGGCGTTTGCGGCCGTGCGTGAGGCGAGCAGGCGAACCCTGGGCAAGCGTCACTTCGACGTGCAGATCATGGGCGGCGCGGCACTGCACCTGGGCAACGTCGCCGAGATGAAGACCGGAGAGGGCAAGACGCTCGTCGCGACTCTCCCCTCATACCTCAACGCTCTTGAGGGCAAGGGCGTGCACGTCATCACCGTCAACGACTACCTGGCGCAGTACCAGTCCGAGCTGATGGGGCGGGTTCACCGTGCCCTCGGCCTTGAGACGGGCTGCATCCTGTCTGCGATGGAGCCAGCCGGGCGTCGCCTCGAGTACGCCAAGGACATCACCTATGGCACCAACAACGAGTTCGGTTTTGACTACCTGCGCGACAACATGGCGTGGTCAAGTGACGAGCTTGTCCAGCGCGGTCACAGCTTCTGCATCGTTGACGAGGTCGACTCCATCCTCATCGACGAGGCCCGTACGCCCCTGATCATCAGCGGTCCGGCCGACCAGGCGACCAAGTGGTACGTCCAGTTCGCCAGCCTGGTCAAGCGCCTGAACCGTGGCGAGGACGGCGAGGGCGACTACGAGGTCGACGAGAAGAAGCGCACGGTAGGCGTCCTGGAGTCGGGGATCACCAAGGTCGAGGACTACCTGGGCATCGAGAACCTCTACGAGTCCGTCAACACCCCGCTGATCGGCTACCTCAACAACGCGATCAAGGCCAAGGAGCTGTTCAAACGAGACAAGGACTACGTCAACCTGAACGGCGAGATCCTCATCGTCGACGAGCACACCGGCCGCATGCTGGCTGGGCGCCGGTACAACGAGGGCATGCACCAGGCGATCGAGGCCAAGGAAGGCGTCGAGATCCAGAACGAGAACCAGACCCTGGCCACGATCACACTGCAGAACTACTTCCGCCTCTACGACAAGCTCTCCGGTATGACGGGCACGGCCCAGACGGAGGCCGCGGAACTGCACAGCATCTACAAGCTGGGCGTGCTGGCCATCGACACGAACATGCCAATGATCCGCGCCGACCAGGCCGACCTGGTCTACCGTACCGAAGAGGCAAAGTTCGCCTCGGTCGTCGAGGATCTCGCCGAGCGCCATCAGCGAGGCCAGCCGGTCCTGGTCGGCACCGTCAGCGTCGAGAAGAGCGAGCACCTCGCCGAGCTGCTACGTCGCCGGGGGGTCCCGCACGAGGTCCTGAACGCCAAACAGCACGAGCGTGAGGCGTCCATCATCGCTGAGGCCGGCCGTAAGTCTGCGGTGACCGTGGCGACGAACATGGCAGGTCGTGGTACGGACATCATGCTCGGCGGCAACCCCGAGTTCACGGCCGTCGCTGCGCTTAAGGCCAAGGGCCTGGACCCGGTCGAGACCCCGGAGGAGTACGAGGCAGCCTGGTCAACGGCCTTGCAGTCCGCCGAGGAGGCTGTGGCCGCAGAGCATGACGAGGTCACCGCGCTCGGAGGTCTTTATGTCCTGGGCACCGAACGTCACGAGTCGCGCCGGATTGACAACCAGCTGCGCGGACGGTCCGGCCGTCAGGGTGACCCGGGTGAGAGTCGTTTCTATCTCTCGCTGCAAGACGACCTCATGCGGCTGTTCAACGCCGCGATGGTCGACCGGTTCATGACTACGGCCAAGATGGAGGATGACGTCCCGATCGAGTCCAAGATGGTCTCGCGCTCGATCCGGAGCGCACAGACCCAGGTCGAGGCGCGCAACTTCGAGATCCGCAAGAACGTCCTGAAGTACGACGACGTGCTCAACCGTCAGCGCGAGGTCATCTACGCAGAGCGCCTGCGCGTGCTCCACGGCGAGGACCTGCACGAGCAGATCCGGCATTTCATCAACGACGTGGTGGCCGGTTATGTCGACTCGGCGACCTCTCAGGGATTTGTCGACGACTGGGACCTGGAGAAGCTCTGGACGGCGCTTAAGACCCTTTACCCGGTCTCGATCAGCATCGAGGAGGTGGAGGAGGCGGCCGGTGGCCACGGCAACATCATCGCCGAGATGTTGCGGGTGGAACTCACCTCGGACGCCCACCACGCCTATGACGCGCGAGAGCTTGCTCTGGGGGAAGAAGTCGCCCGGGAGGTGGAGCGGCGGGTCGTGCTGTCCGTCCTTGACCGCAAGTGGCGCGAGCACCTGTATGAGATGGACTACCTGCAGGAGGGCATCGGGCTGCGTGCGATGGCACAGCGTGACCCGCTGGTGGAGTACCAGCGGGAAGGATTCCTGCTCTTCGAGGCGATGAACGAAGCAATCAAGGAGGAGTCGATCGGCTACCTGTTCAACGTCGAGGTCGAGGTCAATCCCAGCGATGTGCAGGACACCGTCGAGGCCCCACCACTGGACGGTTTTGAGGCAGCCAAAGCCATTCGGGCCAAGGGTCTGGAGACTCCCGTGGTGGCGGCGCGACTGCACTACTCGGCCCCCAGTGACGACTACTCGGTAGAGGAGCGCGACCAGGTCAACCAAGAGACAAGGGCGTCACGCAAGGCCCTTGACCCTCGTGGTGGCAGCAAGAAGAGTAGGACCAAGAACAGGAACAAGCGACGCTGACGGGTAAGGCGTCCTGCGGGGCTAGCAACCCCACGCAGCTCAGACAGTTGAGCCGCGGCCAGCGCCCGGCCCCGACCGCCGTCGGCGACCACGGCGAACGCCTGGATCACGGCGCCCACCGGTTCGCAGATCCTGGCCTGGCCCGCGATCGCCTGACGGGCGAGCGTCAGGGGTCGGCCAGAGACGCCATGGTCTCGCGCGACTGCCGAACATACCTCGAGCGTGTTCGACCCATCACCCGTGGAGCTGCCAGGTCCCGTCGTGACTTCGGACGAGGGTCTGGGTGCTGCGTCTGTTCCGAAGCGCGCCAGGCACTCAAGTCAGAGGCGTCTACGACGAGTTCTCGGCGCTCTCCGTGGGCGCCCCGAATGGGTGTGCCGCCACGAAGGTCTTGGTCTCGGAGTACATCCGCTGGATGTAGTTCTCAAGCTCGGTGGCCTCTACCCGCCACTGACCTCGGCCCCCCACCTTGATGGCGGCGAGCTCCCCCGAACGCACCAGCGCGTACGCCTGGGTCGCCGAGATGTCGAGAATCTCGGAGACGTCAGACAGTTGGATGAAGCGCTGTGCCATGCGGTCTGCTCCTTGAAACGCCCGGGGTTCTTTGCCTACGTGCTTACCATAAGGGTCGTCCCATAAGAATTCTTCTGTATGCCTCATGATCAAAGCAATTGCTCTGAGTCGTATGGGTTTGCTTGCGCTGTCCACACGATGCTGTGTCAGGGACCCCATGCGCCATGATGTGTGACGGAGGCTTCGCCGATCCGGTTCGCTTTGCGCACCCCGCAGGGATTGGTGGCGCACCGCACAAGCACCAGACGACCCTCTCCAGGCTGAGGAGAACGGACATGGCCGAGCTGCCAAAGCCGACCGCGACGCGACGCGAGGAACCGTCCCGGGGTGGCATTCGCATCCGGGTGCGAGCTTGGGCAGGGGGTCCGCCACCCGAGCGACGCGTCTGTGAGGCGCCGGCAGGCTCCGCCGGGAATGATGAGCTGCCGCTGATCCCCGATGACTGCGGTGCTGTGGACGGCGCCCTGCTGGCCAGAGGGTCCGTGGCAGCGGCTGCGCCTGACCTTGCGGCGCGTCAAGTTGTGCTGGCGCTTGTCAGCCAGGTCAGCGCGTTGCCCGCGCCACACCTCGCGGGTCGAACAAGAGGTGTGCGATGAAGGGACTGATCGTTGACTGGGGCGGCGTCCTGACCATGCCGATCCACACCGCGATAGGGAGCTGGCTCAAGGCCTCCGGGGTCGACCACAACCACTATGGCGAGGTTGTACGCCGTTGGGTAGAACCCCTGCCGGGCGAGAGCTCTCCGGTCCATCGACTCGAGCGGGGAGAACTCGCGGTGGAGGACTTTGAGCACCTGCTGTCAGCAGCCCTGGCACGTGAGGGCTCCCTGGTTGAGGCGCGCGGCCTGGTCGACAAGATGTTCGCCGACCTAGCCATCTACGAGGACTCCATGACCTCACTGGTCACCCGTGCACGCGCCGCCGGAATCCGTACTGCGTTGTTGTCGAACTCTTGGGGCAATGAGTACGACCGCAGGGACTGGCACGAAATGTTCGACACCGTCGTCATCTCCGGTGAGGTTGGCATGCGCAAACCTGAACGAGAGATCTTCGAGCTCGTCCTGAAGCGGATCGGCCTTCCGGCAGATCAATGTGTCTTCATCGACGACATGGCGCACAACATTGTTGCTGCACAGCAGGCTGGTCTCATTGGCATCGTTCACCGGACCTTCGACCAGACGGCGGGACAGCTCCAGGCCCTGTTCCCAGATGCTCGCTGGATACACCAAAGACTGCACTGAGCCCGTTCCGTTCACGGCATACCGCGCCCAAGCAACCTGTTCTCGCAGCAGTTACGCCACGAGCACCCCCCAAGCCCAGCGAAGTTCGTCACGCTCTGCGGTGCGGGTGCCGGTCTGGCACGATGATGGAGTGTCCGACCGATTGACTGCCCTTGACGCGTCCTTTCTCTACATGGAGGGGTCGACCACGCCCATGCACGTGGGCTCGGTCATGGTCTTCCAGCCACGTAACGGGGGATTCGACTACGACCGCCTCTTGTCGTTGATCTCGAACAGAATCTCCTTCGTCCCGCGCTACCGGCAATGTGTCCGGGAAGTCCCGGGGCGGCTCGCCAATCCTGTGTGGGTGGATGACGAGGACTTCGACGTGACCTATCACGTGCGCCGTTCGGCGCTGCCACGGCCAGGCAGTGACGACCAGCTGCAGGAGTTTGTCGCGCGCATCCAGTCCAGGCGTCTGGATCGTCGCCGGCCGCTGTGGGAGGTCTACCTCATCGAAGGTCTTGCCGGGGGCCGTTTCGCGGTGGTGACCAAGGCCCACCAGGCTCTCGTGGACGGCATCAACGCCCTCGACATCGCTCACGTGATCGTCGACGGCAAGTCGGACAGCGAGGAGTCGACCGCCAAGACGTGGCATCCTGCCCGTGAGCCCAGCGACGTAGAGCTGATCACGTCGGCCTTCGTGGACGCGGTTCGCCGCCCCAGCCAGGTTGTCGACAACGTACGTGGCGCCATCACCGACGTCAAAGCCGTTGGTCGGCCGGTGTTCTCGGCGGTTGGCGCTCTTGCCTCGGCGGTCGCCAGGACGGCCATGCGCCCGGCTCCCGTCAGTCCCCTCAACGCCGAGATCGGTGAGGCGCGACGCTACGTCATCGTCGGAACGGATCTGGCGGACTACCGAACGGTGCGCAGCCGGCTTGCGCTGGGTCACTACGCGGACGAGGTGACGATCAATGATGTTGTCCTTGCCACGATCTCGGGAGCGTTGCGGTCCTGGTTGCTCACCCGAGGGGAGGCGGTCCACAATGCCACGACCGTTCGCGCGATGGTTCCCATCAGTGTCTATGACACAGATGACAGGCTCGGCGACAAGGTCACGGCATGTTTCGTCAATCTGCCCGTAGGAGAGCCGGCTGCGTCCATGCGACTGCACCAGATCGCGTTTTCGATGCGACAACAGATCGAGGGCGGTCATGCTGTTGGCGCCCAGTCCCTTGCGGGACTGGCGGGATTCGCCTCACCGACGTTGCATTCTCTGGGGGCTCGACTGGGCAGCGCGATGTCCCGTCGGCTTTTCAATCTGATCATCACCAATGTTCCCGGCCCGCAACAACCCTTGTATGTCGGCAACGCCCGGATGTTGTCTGCCTACCCCGTGGTGCCGCTGGCCCGTGGGCAAGCAGTGTCGATCGGGCTGACGTCCTATGACGGCGGCGTGTACTTCGGGCTGAACGGTGACCGTGACGCCATGCCCGACCTAGACCTCCTGGGGCAGTGCCTGGTCGACTCACTTGCCGACCTGGTCGAGATCAGGGACGCACGCCGATGAGCGGGGCCATCCGGCGGGGCCTCGTGCTCGGTGGTGGCGGAGTCCTCGGCGCCGCCTGGATGGTTGGTGCACTTCAGGCTCTCCAGGACGAGGCTGGCGTCGATGTGCGTGATTTTGACGCGTTGGTCGGCACGTCTGCAGGGTCGATCCTGGCTGCCCTGCTCGGCGCCGGGGTGAGTGTCGCTGATCTGGTCAACCATCAGCGTGGGGACCGGCTCGAGTCAGGCCGGCTTGCCGGCTTTCATTTCGACTATGCGGAGGCTACCGGCGGCGACCGGCCGACTCGTGCGCGTCCTGGGCTCGGCTCGAGAGAGCTGTTGATTCACAATGCTCGCCAGCTGCACCAGCTGCCACCCACAGCAGTTCTGTCTGCCTTCCTGCCAGAAGGTCGGGGCAACCTCGGCGCAGTCGGAGCGTTGATCTCTCATGTGGTCCCAGATGGTTGGGTCGCGCGCGAAGGGGTGACTGTCGTTGCCCTTGACTACGACACCGGCGAACGAGTGCCGTTCGGACGGCCAGGGGTGTGGTCGGCTGCACTGCCCGAAGCGGTGATGGCCTCGTGTGCGATCCCCGGCTGGTACCAACCAGTGCGGATCGGCGACCACCGTTTCATCGATGGGGGCGCGTGGTCCTCCACCAACCTCGACCTTCTTGCGGGTGAGGGTCTGGACGAGGTCTTCGTCCTCGCCCCGCAGGTGAGCTTCGATGCCGATACACCCACGCAATGGGCCACCCGCCTGGAGCGTCAGTGGCGCAACCGGGTGACCCGAAGGGTTCTGCGTGAGGCGAGCACCGTTCATCGTCACGGCACGGAGGTCACGATTCTTGGCCCCGGGCGGGAAGACCTCGAGGCGATGGGTGGCAACCTTATGGACCTGTCCCGGCGTGCGTCAGTGATCGAGACCTCACTGCGCACCTCCGTGGTCGCCCTGCGCGACCCTGATCCACTTCCTGCCCGCCACAAGAACGAAGGAAGCCGGCCGACTATGACACGGATCTACATACCACTGAACGCTTCCGACCTCCGCAGCCTCAGCACCCGCGGTGCACTGGAGGGGGCCCCTTTCCCTGCCCATGCCGTGACCGAGGCCATTCGGGCTGACGCCCCGAGTGCAACTCAGGACGAATGGGAGTACGCCGCGCTGAACGATGCCGCCCAGACATCGGGCGCGCTGCTCACTGCGGGCGAGAGCCGGCGCATCGTGGCTGCGGCAGACGTGTCGTCGGACCTGGTGGGCTCGGCCGAACCTGGCGACTCTGACGTCGACTCTGCAGTGTCCATCTCTGACTCGGTTGCACTTAAGAGAATTGCGTCCTTCCACGTGGACGGCGACGCCTCACAGGACGACGACCTGCTGTGGTACGACGTGACCGAACTGCCCGTCGTCCTCGCTTCTGTGACGCGTGGCACGATAGCGGCGACCTCAACGCCCAAGGACCTCTAGGAGATGTTCGCCCGAATGGATGCTGTCACCCAGGTTCCCGCCCCAGTCAACGAGCCAGTTCTGGACTATGCGCCGGGCAGCGCCGAACGCGCTGAGCTGCAGGCGGCTCTCGCTGAGCTGGGCAGCAGCCGTATGGATCTGCCGCACATCATCGGCGGCCAGCGGGTCATCGGCACCGGCAAGAAGATTGAGGTGCGCCAGCCCCACGCCCACAAGCTGGTCCTCGGGACGATGCGCGAGGCGACCGAGGCCGAGGCTGAGTCCGCGGTAGCTGCGGCCATGGCCGCGGCACCGGCCTGGCGCGGGCTGTCCTTCGACGACCGCGCGGCCATCATCCTCAAAGCGGCCGACCTGCTCGCCGGGCCGTGGCGGGCCAGGATTGTCGCCGCAACGATGCTGGGTCAGTCCAAGACCTGTTACCAGGCCGAGATCGACGCCGCCTGCGAGCTGATCGACTTCTGGCGCTTCAATGTCCACTTCGCACGGCAGATCCTGGCCGACCAGCCTCCCGCGAACTCCAAGGGCATCTGGAACCGCGTCGACTATCGGTCGCTGGAAGGCTTTGTCTACGCGATCACGCCGTTCAACTTCACTGCCATCGCCGGGAACCTGCCGACCGCCCCTGCTCTCATGGGAAACACCGTGGTCTGGAAGCCTTCGTCGAGCCAACAGGTGGCAGCCCAGCTGACGATGGAGATGCTCGAAGAGGCCGGTATGCCGCCTGGCGTCATCAACATGGTGACCGGTCACGGCGTCAACGTCTCCAAGGTGACGCTGAGCTCGCCACATCTGGCGGGCATCCACTTCACCGGGTCAACCCCGCTCTTCCAGTCCCTTTGGCAGCAGGTCGGCGCCAACTTGAAGAAGTACAAGACCTACCCCCGCCTGGTCGGCGAGACGGGTGGCAAGGACTTCATCGTGGCCCACCCCTCTGCCGACCCAGACGTCTTGAGGACTGCCATGATTCGAGGCGCATTCGAGTATCAGGGTCAGAAGTGCTCCGCGGCCTCGCGCGCCTACGTGCCCCGCAGTCTGTGGAAGGTCATCAAGGCCGACCTCGCCGCGATCACCGATGGCCTCGGGCAAGGCGACATCACGGACCTTTCCAACTTCATGGGCGCAGTCATCGACGAGCGCGCGTTCGCCAAGCACCGGGACCTGATCGATAAGGCCCACGCCGAAAGTGGCGTCAAGGTCGTCGCCGGTGGTACCTATGACGACTCGGTTGGCTACTTCGTGCGCCCGACCATCCTTGAGATCGATGACCCAGCGCACGAGATCTTCAGCACGGAGTACTTCGGCCCCATCCTGGCCGTGCACGTCTATGCTGACCGCGACTACGACAAGATGCTCGACCAGATGGAGTCAGTGGCGCCCTTCGCACTGACCGGGTCGATCATTGCCCAGGACCGTGCTGCCATTGCGGATGCCCAGCAGCGGCTGCGTTTCGCGGCCGGCAACTTCTACATCAACGACAAGCCCACGGGTGCAGTCGTCGGCCAGCAGCCGTTTGGTGGCGGACGCGGGTCGGGCACCAACGACAAGGCCGGTTCCGCGCAGAACCTTCTGCGGTGGACCAGCGCGCGCTCCATCAAAGAGACCTTCGTGCCGGCCAAGACGCACCAGTACCCGCACATGGGCTGAGCACTGCGGGGGACAGCCACAAACACAGAGGGTATGGCGATCGGTCGCCATACCCTCTGTGGCTTGTCTTTGAAAGGGCGATCAGCGTTCCAGCCAGGCTTTGCCCGTCTTGCTCTCGACCCTGATCGCCGACTGGATGGCCGGTGCTGCAGCCAGCTCGATCTTGTTACCGATCAACGGGATCCTGGCCTTGAGGTCACCCTCGATGGTTTCGACCGTGCCCTCTCCGCCCATTGCCAACGACAGGGCTGCATGGAGTTCGACAGGAGCACCCTCTATGGCGACGCTGAGCCGGCCGTGGCGAACTCCGTCGGCGCCGGGCGGGCCCCAGTCCTGGGTCTCTGTTACGGCAAGAGTCTCGCCGACCATGCTCTTGACGAACGAGGGGAAGCCATCTGAGGGCATGTCGCGGGTACTGACAATGACGGTTCGGTCATCCTGCACCCATATGGACACCGTGTGCCGGCGGGATCCCGTGGCCGCGCACTTGTGGTTCTGGAAGTCCTCGTCCGCAAGCATGGCGAAGACTTCGTCGGGGGTCGCGGCGTAGTCGATGATGGCGCTGATCTTCATGGTCACAACCTATGTTGGCGGGTCAGGATCTGGTCCACGGGAATCTGGCTGGGTGGGGCCTGGTCGCTGAAGTAGCCACCACCTCTGGGCTCGCTGGATTCCTCTGAGAGTCTGTGAGGCGCCCGGGGCGGCGGCACCGTGGACATGGCGCTCAAGCTTGCTGACGCAGGGCATCGCCGGTGTCGTTTCTCCAGAGGCCGCCCCAGGAGGTCTCCTCCAACCGCTGCGGCGACGCCGCCAGGCAAAAGCTGCGGCGACGCCGCCAGGCAAAACAGAGCAGACATGGCGCCCGGCAGCATGCTGACAACTGTGGCCGCAGGGGCGCAGCGATCCCAAGGTTCCCACAGCCAGGTCGAGCAGCCATCTGTCGATCGCCTAACCCGCCCGCTCGTGATATGCGCACAGCGATAGGCTCAACCGGTGCACAAAGGCGTGCATCACGGCATACCTTTGGTAAGGATCTCAGCCATGTCGGCGTTGCTCGAGCAGTCTCGTTCTCAGGTCATCCACTCCGCAGTGGAGCTGGGCCTCAGGGCCGGGGGTGAGACTCTTGGGCCCTTGCTGGGCTTCTACTACCGGCATATGGCCACGGAGGATCTCCTGGCGCGCCGTCCCGAGGACCTCCTGGGCGCAGCTCTGTCCCACAGAGACCTCGCGAAAAGCCGTCCGGTGGGGACGGCCAACGTGCGCGTCTACACCCCGACGGTGGAGGAGGACGGCTGGTCCTGCGGGCACACTGTCATCGAGATCGTCACCGACGACATGCAGTTCCTGGTGGACTCGGTGATTTCCGAACTCTCACGCCAGGACCGGAACGTGCATCTGGTCGTCCACCCGCAGCTTGTGGTTCGTCGCGACGCTGTCGGCCAGCTCCAGGAGGTCCTCGACGCAGATGCGCTGAACGCCCATGCGCTCAAAGATGCTGAGTTTGGTGCGGGGATCGAGTCGTGGATGCACGTCGAGATCGATCGACAAGGTGGCGACGCCCAGCAGCAGGCGTTGACAAAAGGGCTTCAGCGCGTCCTTTCGGACGTTCGTGAGTCGGTCGAGGACTGGCCCAAGATGGAGGTCGTCTGCCAGCAGATTGCGGCTGACTTAGAGACTGACCTGCCGAAGGGGATCGATCCTGAGGAGGTCGTCCAGGCCCGACGTCTTTTGTTGTGGCTGACTGAAGACCATTTCACGTTTCTTGGCTACCGCGAGTACGCGCTCGAAGGCCAGGACGGCGAGGATGCCCTCCGCGCTATCCCCGGCACCGGCCTGGGTCTGCTGCGCTATGACCAGCCCCACTCCGGCAGCTTCGGGCGGTTGAGTCCTGAAGGGCGGGCCAAGGCCCGCGAGCCACATCTGCTGATCCTGACCAAGGCCAACGCGCGCGCGACGGTGCACCGCTCGACGCATCTGGACTACGTCGGCATCAAGGTGTTCGACGACGACGGCGTGGTCACCGGCGAGAAGCGCTTCCTGGGGTTGTTCACCGCCAGCGCCTACAACGAGTCGGTGCTGCGCGTCCCCATCATCGACACCAAGGTTCACCAGGTTCTGGCCACCAGCGGATTCACCGCCGACAGTCACTCAGGCAAGGACCTCCTGGAGATTCTGGAGACCTACCCGCGCGACGAGCTGTTCCAGACTTCCGCGGACGAGCTTTACGACATCGCGACCACGGTGCTGCATCTGCAGGAGCGCCGCAAGAGTCAGTTGTTCCTGCGTGCCGACGAGTATGGCCGGTTCGTGTCCTGCCTGATCTACATCCCCCGTGACCGCTACACCACGGCCGTGCGACTGAAGATGGAGTCGATCCTGCGCAGCGCCTTCCACGGGTCCAGCGTGGACTACACGACGCGGGTGTCGGAGTCGGTGCTTGCTCGGTTGCACTTCGTGGTTCGGGTCGCTCCCGGCGAGGTTATCCCGCAAGTCGACACGAAGGATCTGCAGCAGCGTCTGATCGAGGCCACCCGGACGTGGGACGAGGACCTCAGCGAGGTCGCCCGTCTCGAATACGGAGAGGAGGCAGGGGCTCGTCTCATCGGGCTGTACGGCAAGGCTTTCCCTGAGGCATACAAGGAGGACTTCAGGCCTCGGGTCGGAGTCGTGGACCTACGCCAGTTCGAGCTCCTGGAGAACAACGACGCGACTCGGCTGAACCTTTACCACGAGCCCGGCAGCCCCTCGGCGGAACGTCGATTCAAGCTGTATCGTCGCGGCCGGCTGTCACTGACCGCCGTCCTGCCCCTGTTCACTCACTTCGGTGTCGAGGTCGTCGACGAGCACCCGTACCAGATCGACCGGGCTGACGGAGTCGTGGTGTATGTCTACGACTTCGGGCTCAAGGGCTCGGGCCCGGAAGCCTGGGTCGGCAACCGACGCGAGGGGCTGCGGGAGCTGTTCCAGAACGCATTCTCTGCCGTTTGGGAGGGACGCGCCGAGAGCGACGGTTTTAACGCACTGGTCCTGGGTGGCGAGCTGACCTGGCGTCAGGTCGTGATCTTGCGGGCCGTGGCCAAGTATCTCCGTCAGACGGGGTCGACCTTCAGCCAGGCGTACGTAGAAGCCACGCTGGTCGCGAACGTCTCCATCGCCGCACAGCTGGTTTCGCTTTTCGAGACGCGGCTCGACCCTGCCCACCCGTGCGCTGTGGGCGGCACCGCAGGCGCGGATGAGAGCGGGCGAGAGGCCGCGGAGACACAGATCGTCGACGCGATCACTGGCGCTCTGGAGAATGTCGCCAGCCTTGACCACGACCGGATCATCCGAGGCTTCCTCGGCGTCATCCAGGCCACGGTGCGCACCAACTATTACCAGCGCGTGGCGAAGGTGGGGGAGCCTGCCTCGGGCGGCGACGCAGGCTACAAGTCGTATCTGTCCATCAAGCTCGACCCGCAGAAAGTGCCGGACCTGCCGGCGCCGCGCCCTATGTTCGAGATCTGGGTCTACAGCCCACGCGTCGAGGGCGTGCACCTGCGCTTCGGCCGGGTTGCCCGCGGCGGTATCCGCTGGAGTGACCGGCGGGAGGACTTCCGCACCGAGGTCCTCGGCCTGGGCAAGGCACAGATGGTCAAGAACGCCGTCATCGTTCCGACCGGCTCCAAGGGCGGGTTCTTCCCTAAGGCCCTGCCAGACCCCAGTGTTGATCGCGATGCCTGGGTGGCAGAGGGCATCGCGTCCTACAAGCTGTTCATCTCGGGCCTGCTGGACGTGACCGACAACCGCATCGGCACCGAGGTTGTCGCCCCCGACTCGGTCGTGCGTCACGACGGGGACGACTCCTACCTAGTCGTTGCCGCAGACAAGGGCACCGCCACCTTCTCCGACATCGCCAACGGGGTCGCCCAGTCCTACGGGTACTGGCTCGACGACGCGTTCGCGTCCGGGGGTTCGGCTGGCTACGACCACAAGGTCATGGGCATCACGGCTCGTGGGGCCTGGGAGTCGGTCAAGCGGCACTTCCGCGAGACCGGGGTGGACGTTCAGAGCACTGATTTCACCGCGGTCGGAGTAGGGGACATGTCTGGCGACGTGTTTGGCAACGGCATGCTGCTGTCCAAGCACATCCGGCTCGTGGCTGCGTTCGACCATCGTCATATCTTCCTTGACCCCAATCCGAACGCGGCCACATCGTTCCTGGAACGCAAGAGGCTGTTCGAGCTGCCCCGATCTTCGTGGGCGGACTACGACAGGTCTTTGATCAGCGAGGGCGGGGCCGTCATCGCCAGGACGGCCAAGTCTGTGCGAATCAGCGGCCCCGTTGCGACGGTATTGGGCCTGCACCCTGGCACCAAGGCCATGACGCCCGCCCAACTGATGAAGGCCATCTTGGCGGCGCCGGTTGATCTGCTCTGGAACGGCGGTATCGGCACCTACGTCAAGGCATCTTTCGAGGTGCACAGCGAGGTGGGTGACCGTGCCAACGACGCCATTCGTATCGACGGAAACGCCTTGCACGCAACCGTGGTCGGCGAGGGCGGCAACCTCGGTTTCACCCAGCTCGGACGTATCGAGGCCTCTTTGGCAGGGGTACACATCAACACCGACGCCATCGACAACTCGGCCGGTGTGGACACTTCCGACCATGAGGTCAACATCAAGATCTTGCTGACGGCCATGACTCGTGACGGTGACATGACGTTGAAGCAACGCAACGCGTTGCTGGCCTCGATGACCGAAGACATCGCGCGCCAGGTCCTGCGCGACAACTACGAGCAGAACACCCTGCTCGGCAACGCCCGCGCCCAGGAGCACGCAATGCTGCCTGTGCACCGGCGCCTCATCCACTGGTTGGAAGATCGTGGGGACCTCGATCCCGCTTTGGAGTTTCTTCCCAGCGACGCCGAGATCGAGCGGCGCCATGACGCCGGTCTGGGCCTGACAAGCCCAGAGTTCTCCGTGCTCGTGGCCTATGCCAAGCTCGCGCTCAAGAAGGACCTTCTCCGCAGCGCATTGCCCGACGAACCCTGGTTCCAGGCAACGCTCACCAAGTACTTCCCCAACCCCATCCGCGAGCAGCACCAGGACAAGCTCGCCAGCCACCCGCTGCGCCGCGAGATCATCACTAACGCCGTGGTGAACTCGATGGTCAACCGCGGCGGTATGACGTTTGCCTTCCGGGCCTCCGAGGAGACCGGCGCCACGGCAGAGCAGGTGACACGTGCCTTCGTCGTATGCCGCGAGGTGTTCGGCATGGTCGATTATTTCGGAAGCGTCGAGCAGCTCGACAACGTCTTGTCCACCGAGACGCAGACGGCGCTTTACCTCGAGTTCCGCCGGCTGCTGGACCGGGCTGTGCGCTGGTTCCTGGTGAACCGTCCGTCCACCATCAACGTCGCCTCGGAGGTTGAGCGCTTCAGCAAGGTGGTCGCCGACCTGGGGCCGCAGATGTCCACCCTGTTGCAGGGTGCTGAACACAAGCGTCTCGAAATCCGAACCAAGCAGCTTCAGAAGCTGGGCGTGCCGAACGAGATGGCTCTTCGTGCTGCGGGTCTGCTGGACCAGTTCTCGCTCCTGGACATCGTGGAGATCAGCGTCGACACAGAGCGTGAGTCTGCCGAGGTCGCGCCCGTCTACTTCGCCACCTCCGAGCAGTTCGGCATCGACGTGATGCTCACCCGCGTGACCAAGCTGCCTCGCGACGACCGCTGGGATTCCTTGGCGCGCGGCGCCTTGCGCTACGACCTGTATGCAGTACTCAAGGCCCTGACCGCTTCCGTGCTCGACAGCAGTGCGTCTGACCTGGCCCCCAAGGAGCGCACCCTGGCCTGGTCAGAGATCAACGCCGAGTCCCTCGCCCGGGCCAATGCGGCGTTGGCCGGAATACAGCGACTGGACAACCCCGGAATCTCTGCTCTTTCGGTCGCCCTGCGCATCTTGCGTGGAGTCATCCGCAGTGGGTCGGCCACCATCTGAGCCAGGGGGACAGACGTGGCACGGGCCGGCCGGACTACGCTCAGCGCTGTGCCCACCTTGAATGACGTGCTGCGGGACCAGACCGATCTGGACGCCGTCGACGTCGAGTGGCTGCATCTGCTCCTGGGTGACTGGCAGTTGCTGTCGGACCTGTCCTTTGCGGATCTGGTCTTGTGGGTTCCGGCGGCGGCGGGTAGATGGTACGCGGCGGCCCACGTGCGACCCACCACCGGGCCAATGGTCTTTTTCGACGACGTCGTGGGCCGACGGGTCGACCGGGGACGTCGCCCGCTGCTGGACCAGGCGTTCAACGAACTGCGGATCGTCCGGGGACGCGACCCCGAGTGGCGTGACGACACGCCGATTCGTGAGGAAGCCATCCCCGTCGTGAGCGAGGGACGCGCTTTGGCGGTACTCACCCGTCACACCAACCTTGCCACGCTGCGCACGCCCAGCCGTCTTGAGCTGACCTACCTGGCCAGCGCGGACGCTCTGGCGCGGATGATTGCGGCGGGAGAGTTCCCCACCATGGGGGCTCCGACGGGCCAACGGCGGGGCGCGCCCCGGGTCGGTGACGGCGTGATCCGCCTGGATGCCGACGGGACGGTGAACTACGCGAGCCCGAATGCCGTCTCGGCCATCCATCGCCTGGGGCATGTGGGTGACGTCACCGGGAATTCCCTGATCCGGATCGCCACAGAGGTACTGCACGACGAAGAACCCGTGGACGAGAGGCTTGCGCTGGTCGTGACCGGACGGGCGCCGTGGCGCACAGAGGTGGAGTCGCGCGGTGCGAGTGTGTCCCTGCGCGCGATCCCGCTGACCGAGGCAGGTCAGCGCACCGGTGCGATCCTGCTGCTGCGCGACGTCAGCGAGCTGCGTCGGCGTGAACGTGAGCTGCTCACTCGGGACGCGACCATCCGTGAGATCCACCATCGCGTCAAGAACAACCTGCAGACGGTGGCCGCTCTGCTGCGGATGCAGTCACGCAGGCTTCCCGACAGCCAGGCGCGCGCTGCCCTCGATGAGGCGGTACGACGGGTAGGCACCATCGCGCTGGTCCACGAAACCCTGAGTCAGGGGTTCGACGAGACGGTCGACTTCGACGAGATTGTGGCACGAGGGTTGGCGGACATGGTCGAGGTTGCTACCGGTGACGTGCCGGTGCGGGCCGAACGCAGCGGATCGTTCGGTCGGTTGCGTTCCGAGGATGCTACCGCGCTGGCCATGGTGGTCACCGAGCTGGTGCACAATGCGATCAAGCACGGGCTGGCCCATACCGGGGGCGTTGTCACCGTCCGCGCAGTGCGCAGTCGCGACGAGCACGACGAGCTGCTGACCGTGACTGTCACCGATGACGGTTCAGGCTTGCCGGACGGGTTCGACCCTGCTGCCTCCAGTCTGGGGACCCAGATCGTCACTTCTTTGGTCCAGGACCTGCGCGGGCGAATCACGTGGAGCAGAGCGGAGCCGCACGGAACCACTGTGCGGTTCGTCGCGCGGCTTCGGTCGATCAGGTCCGTCGTTGAATCCGTCAAAGACGGGTGGTAGCTCAGCCGGCGCGACGGGCGCGCGCATTGCGCCGCTTGAGGGCGCGCCGCTCGTCCTCGGACAGTCCGCCCCAGACTCCGGCGTCCTGGCCGGACTCGATGGCCCATTTCAGGCAGCTTTCAACCACCTCACAACGACGGCAGACGGCTTTAGCCTCTTCAATCTGGAGAAGCGCGGGGCCGGTGTTCCCGATAGGGAAGAACAGCTCGGGGTCCTCGTCCAGGCAGGCAGCGCGGTTGCGCCAAGTCATCAGATTGGACTCCTTGAATCAGAGGTTTGGGGTGGCTCAGCATCATGCCAGTCAGTTCAGCAGCGCATCGGTCGGTGTCGCTGGGTTATGCAGGGAAATGCGTGTTTATACAGTAATCAACGTCTAAGCATGAGAATCGTACTCACTAACCGTCATCGGCGCGCGTCGAACTGCTGACAGCTGAACGAACATGCACCCGATTGACCTTGCCGGCCCCAGTGTCCTCAGTCTCACAGATGCGGTCCTGTTCCGACTAGTGATTGGCGATCTAGGGCGTACATCTTGACAAGTTTGTCACATGCGTCAAGGGGCGGCGGCTCTTCGGCCTCGCAGAGGCAGACAACTCGGGCTGTGAAGGGGTTCCCGGCGTCGACTGTCGCTGCTCAATCCCCAGGCTACGTTGGCTTACTGGGCCTGCAAGCAGGCGATCGGGGCGCAGGCCCTCCGATGGCCGCGCATCGTTAAGTTTGTCCATCTCGCAGCCCCTAGCGGCGCCAGTCAGCGCGGTCGTCGGCATCGGGTGCCGAGTCCATGACAGCCAGGAGCGTGCCACAACCCTGAGTTTGCAGCCGAGGTGCACCAGAGCGTGTTCGAGGTCGTCGCACGGCAGATCACTGGAGGCCTATCGCGATGACGTTCTCGTCGAGGGAACTAG
>Ga0209638_1001092_pt1 | contig 17507 bp, 16 predicted proteins | sample BarGraNGADG00211_FD_184490 | JGI IMG/M metagenome (GOLD analysis project Ga0209638, IMG submission 184490) | Arctic peat soil microbial communities from Barrow, Alaska - Barrow Graham LP Ref core NGADG0002-211 (SPAdes) (version 2) | ecosystem: Environmental > Terrestrial > Soil > Wetlands > Peat...
CAATAGGACAGGCATTATATATAGAAGCACGGAAACCACCTACAGAACGGTGCCCCTTAATACCAACCATTCCTTTCTCTTTAGTAAATGACATGAAGGCCTCCTCCTTGTCTTTATACTTTTCTGCCATAACAAAGCAGATATTCATAAGAGAACGATCCTCTCTGGCTGCAGTTCCTACGAACATCTTATTCCTGTCAATTTCGTTGTAAAGAAGAGTTGCTTTATCTTGGTTTATCTTATAAATTGCCTTAAGACCGCCTAGGTTCTTCAACCACTTGAGGGTTTCTGTCATGACGAAAATTGAGAATACCGGAGGTGTGTTGAACATAGAGTCTTCATTGATATGAGTTCTATAATCGAGCATAGAAGGCAGATAGCGGGTAACTTTACCAAGTATATCTTCGCGTACAATTACGAATGTTACACCGGCAGGGCCCACATTCTTTTGTGCTCCACCATAAATAAGCGCATACTTGCTAACATCAACCGGACGACTCATAATATCCGATGACATATCTGCCACAAGATTTACAGGGCAATCCATATCTTCGTGAATCTCTGTTCCGTAAATAGTATTATTGGTTGTGATGTGAAAATAGTCCAAGTCTTTAGGAATTTCATAACTTTTTGGAATATAGCAGAAATTCTTGTCTGCAGAAGAGGCAACTGCCACAGCATTACCAATACCTTTTGCCTCCTTTAGGGCTTTCTTTGCCCAAACACCTGTCTCAAGATATCCGGCTTTGTTTTCCAGAAGGTTCAATGCTACATAAAGGAACTGCATGCTTGCACCACCACCCAGAAATAAAACATGATATCCCTTAGGGATGTTAAGTATCTCTTTCCAAAGTGTGCGACACTCTGCCATAGTTGCCTCCCACTCTTTTGAACGGTGAGACACCTCTATCACAGACATTCCTGTTCCTTTGAAATCTTGAAGAGCATCAATTGCTGCCTGAATAGCTGTTTTTGGCAGGACACAAGGGCCGGCATTAAAGTTGTGAACGGTTTTCATAAAAATATTGTTTAATAAATGTTTTAATTCTGCTTCAAATAGGAATGTGTCAACTGTTGCTTATAATCTTTAAGTTATCTTTATCAGTAATTTTTTCACAATAGTGACACAACAACTGAAGCTCTTGCTTATCGCAAATTGTAGTAAAAACAGTCTCAATTGGTTGATGATTGGTTACACAAACGGGGTTCATGCATTTTACAATTCCTTTTATGGTAGAAGGTATAGAGAGCTCCCTCTTCTCAACAACGGCGAAGTTATGAATAATATTGATTTTTGCCTGAGGTGCGATTAGAGCGACTCTGTTAATTTCATCGTTTTCGAAGTACCTGTCAGAAATTTTTATTATTGCTTTTTTACCTAAAAGTTTACTATCCAGGTTTGTACCAAATGTAATCTGATTGCTGATGCTGCTTAGCCCTAATATATCTATTACTTTAAATAGTTGGTCTGCCGGAATGTGGTCCAATACTGTTCCGTTTTTAATGGCACTCACTTTTAAATGTTTTTCCATCTCGTATAATATTTAATTTTTACCTAAAAGTTTTGCGATTATTGCCATTCTTGTGAAGACTCCATTTTTTGCCTGATCAAAATAATAGGCGTGGTCGCTGTTGTCTACATCCAGAGCAATCTCATTCACTCTCGGAAGAGGATGAAGAATTTTCATGTTTGGTTTTGCATTCTCCAACATAGAAATGGTTAAGCTATATATGTTTTTAACTCTTTCATACTCAATCGGATCTGTAAACCGTTCCTTTTGAACCCGGGTCATGTAGATTATGTCTGACTCTCTAATGCCATCCATAAGGTTTCTGGTCTCTTCAAAAGGTATGTTCCGGTTGTTCAAGTATTCCTTGTACACATTAGGCAACTTTAACTCCTCGGGAGCTGTGAAAAGAAATCTGGGATTAAAATGTGACATTGCTTGAAGAAGTGAATGAACTGTTCTGCCATATTTGAGATCTCCCACGATGTTTATAAAAAGATTGTCCAGACTACCCTGAGTCTTTTGGATAGAATAGAGGTCCAGGAGTGTCTGAGATGGGTGTTGATTGGAACCATCTCCGGCATTTATCACTGGAACCGGAGATACCTCGGAAGCATACCTTGCACTCCCTTCCAATGGGTGTCGAATGATAATAAGATCTGCATAATTTGAAACCATCTTAATTGTATCCTTGATTGTCTCACCCTTTGTTACACTGGTGTTTCCAACATCTGAAAAGCCGATAACCCTTGCACCCAGTCTATTGGCAGCGGTCTCAAAACTTAAACGTGTTCTGGTTGATGGTTCAAAAAAAATACTGGCAACAACCTTATCCCGGAATATTGGTTGCGACGGATTTTTTTCAAACTCTGCAGCCATTTTAAGAACTTCTAAAATTTCATCCTTAGAAAAATCCTGAATGGATATTAGGTTTCTTGGCATATATATGTTTATTAATTATGTTTCATTAACTTGTTAAAACTTTTCCCCCAATCTCCTCGACCGACTCAGCGAATTTTGAGTAGTTACTCTGTCTGATATTCACCTTTATCACACACAGATTATCAGATTGCTGTTCCAGAATATTGGCCGAGAGATCCTTAATAAGCTTCATAATTGAGTTCATCCGGATGTAATCAAAACAGAATGTTAAATCTCTGCAAGCAATCTTGTCTACGACTTCGGTATTGTTTATAGCGTTTATTGTTGCAGACTTATAGGCTCGGATCAATCCTGAAACTCCCAATTTTACGCCTCCGAAGTATCGTACCACCACCACCAGCACATCACTGACTTCGTTTGAAAGAAGCTGACCCAATATTGGCTTACCTGCAGAAGATGAGGGTTCTCCATCATCATTTGCTCTCCAGATCTCACCATTAATACCAAGTCGGTAGGCGTAACAATGGTGTCTTGCGTCAAAGTAGCTCTTTCTTAAATCAGATAAAATATTTTTAATCTCCTCTTCTGAGGATACAGGATAAGCGAAGGAGAGAAATTTGCTGCCAAGCTCTTTATAAATTCCGGTAGAGGACTTAGAGATTGATTTATAGGAGTCTGTGGGAGAATTTTCACTCATACTGACATTCATAGCGTTTGGTGAAATTAGCCTCTTTTTACTAAATTTGCAAAATGTATAAAGAAATTTTTATCAAGAATTTTTCAACACTGGGGAGATCAATTGAGAACTCCTTGCAAAGTGCATACAACAATACTCTGTTAGATAGAGCTTTTGAGGATTCTTTGAGGTTGAATCCTCTGTTTACAATTAACATGCAGCACGAGGCTTTAAAAATAATTTGTAAAAAATTTCTTAATATCAATTGTTTGCACAATTGGTTAACACCGTATAAAGAGCTGTTGTTTGAGAGAGAGAGTACTGTTGGTATTGTTATGGCCGGTAACCTTCCTCTGGTGGGATTTCATGATTTTTTGGTGACAATGGCCTCCGGAAGCCGCGCACAGATTAAACTTTCCGGTAAGGACAGATTACTTCCGGCTCTTTTTGAAATGCTCTGTGAAATTAATCCATACTGGAGAGCGAGAGTAGCTTTTACAGAGCATCTTCCGGAAAATATTGATCTTCTGATTGCAACAGGAGGGGAGGAAGCTTCGAAATTCTTTAAATCTGAGTATGACGAAATTCCGAAAATTGTAAGAAGTTCTAGGTCAAGTATTGCGATACTAAAAGGAGATGAGACGATTGATGAGCTTCGCAGACTCTCAGACGATATCTTTTTATATTATGGAATGGGGTGCAGAAGCGTAAGTACACTGCTGGTCCCTTTCGGATACACTTTTGAACTTTTAATTGAAGCTTTTAAAAATAAGGAAAACGCAATAACAAGTGAAGACTACCTCTCCGCATACAGATACCAGAAGGCTTTGGCAGCAATGAATAAATCTGGGTACTCAGATGGAGGCTTCTATATTTTGAGGGAGCACTCAAGCTTCCCGCCTCCAATGGGGGTTTTAAATGTATTGACATACAGAAATGTTGATCAGATTAATGAGTTTATCGACTCGAACAAACTTCATCTGCAATGTGTGGTCAATAGAAAATTCAACAACTCGAATATTGAGTTTGGAGAAGCTCAATATCCATCTCTGGATGAGTATGCAGATGGAGTAAATAGTTTAGAATTTTTATTAAATAATATTTAACTTTGCGCAAATTATACTTGAAATGGTTTACAGATATAAGGCCACTATTACCGGAAATAAGATCTTTTTAAGAGAGTATGAGATTAAGGGGAATACCTCTCTCTACTCCTTACATCTTTTTTTACAGGATGACCTTGGCTTTGCACCGGATCAAATAGTGATGTTCAAAGGATTGGATAAACAAAACAAGATAAAAGGGGAGTACGGACTATTCGATTTGGGAGATGGTACAATGGACTCCTTATCGCTTGAGAAGGTAATCTCTATAGGCCAATCTAAACTGCTCTATGTATATGACATATTTAAAAACAGAGCCATTACGCTTGAGTTTCTCTCCAGGGAGGAGGAGTTAGCCAGAAGATCCTATCCACGATTGGTTGCCGAAAAGGGTAAAAATCCCGACCAATTTTCCGACAATTACGATGACTTTGAACAGATGATTGAGTTGAATGACGAGGAGGGGCAATCTACATTTAATGCTTAAGAAAAAGCTTTTTGTTGTTATTGGTCCTACTGCTGTGGGAAAGACGGATTATGCCATATCATTGGCCTTAAAGTTTGGTTCTCCGGTAATCTCTTGTGATTCCCGGCAGATTTACAAAGAGCTAAAAATAGGAACGGCACCCCCGACTCCTGAACAGCTCTTAGCAGTTAAACACTATTTTATATTTTCTCACTCAATTCATGACTATTATACTGCCGGGAAGTATGAAGTTGAAGCATTGGCTTTATTGGAAGAACTTTTCAAAACTCACGACTCTTTGGTAATGGCAGGCGGTTCCGGTCTCTATGTAGATGCCGTATGCAGGGGTATTGATAATTTTCCTGCGACAGATATAGCATTAAGAGAGTTGCTGATGCAAAGGCTCGCAAATGAGGGACTGGAGTCATTGAGAATGGAACTTAAGCTCTTGGATAGAGAGAGCTATGAGGCGATAGATATTGCCAACCCGCAAAGAGTTGTAAGAGCCCTGGAAGTCTCACTGCAAACAGGTGAGAAGTTCTCCTCTTTCAAAAGTTATCAGAGCAAATCCAGAGATTTTGAAATTGAAAAGATATTTATCGAAAGGCCCAGAGAGGAATTGTATGAAAGAATAAACAGGAGGGTAGAGTTGATGATGGAGAATGGTCTGTTGGATGAGGTGAGAGCACTTTACGAGTTCAGAGAGAGGCCGGCATTAAAAACTGTTGGATACAGGGAGTTATTTGGTTATTTAGATGGGAAATATTCTCTGGATGATGCAGTAGAATTAATTAAAAGGAACAGCAGACGCTATGCAAAAAGGCAGATGACATGGTGGAGACGAAATGAAGCATAAAATAAAAAACTGCCTCAAGGGGCAGTTTTTTATTTTAATATGGGTATTTCAAGATTAGAACGGCAGGTCATCTTCTCCACCATCCGATGAGAAGGGATCGGTAGTCTCCGTTGTCTCAGTAGCTTGAGGTCTTGATGGCTGGCCCTGGCCACCCTCTGCAATTCTTTCAATTTTCCATGCACGGACATCTGTATACCATCGTTGATTGAATTCTCTTGACTCAATATTTACCGAGATCTTAAGGATCTCTCCCTCTCCATAACCTGCAAACTCGTCCACCTTATCTGCTCCCCACACATTCATACAGATCTTTCTTGGAAAGCTCTCCTGAGTTTCAAGAACAAACTCCTGTTTTTTCCATTCACCTTTAGTACTGGTGCCGGATTGCACAGGAAGTTTTTTTATAAGTTTGCCTGTAATCTCTAGTGCCATAATTATTTAGCAGGAGCAACCTCCGGTTTTGCGATTGTTTTTGTAACTTTTAAAAGCTCAATATCAAAAATAAGAGTTGAGTTAGGGCCAATTACAGGACTGGCTTGTTGTTCGCCATAACCTAATTCAGCAGGTATGAAAAGTCTGATTTTACCACCTTCGCCAATAATTTGTAATCCTTCTATCCATCCTTTGAGAACACCGTTCAATGGAAATGAAACCGGTTCGCCTCTGGTATAAGAAGAGTCAAACTCTTTACCATCAATAAGGGTACCCCTGTAGTGAACCTGAACTGTGTCCTGAGCTTCCGGTTTGATACCTGTTCCTTCTGCCAGAATCTTGTACTGAAGGCCGCTGGCTGTTGTAACCACGCTGTCTTTGGTTCCATTCTTTTTGAGGAAAGTTACGCCTTTCTCTTTGTTTTCTGCAGCGACTGCTATTTGTCTCTTTGCAATGAAGCCTTGGATAACTTCGTTAGCTTTGATTACGCTAATTTTAAGGGAATCACCGTTAAGAACATCGGCAATTGCTTTGTTCACCTCTTTAAGATTAAGATCGCCGAAATTGGCTTGTTTAACCATGCTGCCAAGTGATACCCCTACAGCATAACTTGCCGAGTCAATTTCGGCCTTAGTCAGACCTGGTGCAGAGGTTTTTTTCTCGCCGCAAGAATAGGTGACCAAAGCTGCTAAAGCAATGATAGAAAGAAATTTGATTGTTTTCATTTTTTTATTTACTATTAATTGGTATGATTATTGATTTTCGGCAAAGATAGGCTGTTTTTTATATTAAACATAGAATAGATACACATTTTATAAAGAATCCTGGCTCCAACATTTGCATCCCACTCTCCAGCTTCTCCGGGTGACACCTCACACAGATCGAAACCCACTACCTTTTTATTGGAAGATGCCAACAAATATAACAAATAATCGACCTCTCCAAAACTTAATCCGCCGGGAACAGGTGTTCCGGTATTCGGACAGAGTTCAGGGGATAGCCCGTCAATATCGAAACTGATATAAACATTATTCGGGAGGGATGCTATTATCTCCTCGCACTGTCTTTTCCAAAGTTTTCCCTCGTAACTGTTTCGTTTCAATTCTATATCGGTAAAACAGCGTATCCTTGGGTCGTTGTTGATAATATCTGACTCTTCCTGACAAAAATCCCTGACTCCCACCTGAGTGAGTTGGGAAATCTGAGGAAACTCATGTAGAGCGTTATACATGATAGAGGCGTGAGAATAAGTAAATCCCTCATAGGCGACCCTAAGATCTGCATGAGCATCTATATGTAAAATTCCAAACTTCTCATAATTTTCAGAAACAGCCTTCATATTTCCAAAAGGGACACTATGATCGCCTCCGATAAGCCCCACGAATTTACCTGCATTAATTTGTTCTTTACAAGCGTTATATACATATTTGTTCAATTCAGAAGAGGCTTTGTTCACACTCTCAAGTTGATCTTTAAGCGAGTTGTAATCTGCACCGCTCTCAAGTTGCTCAATAATTTTTTCGGCAACTCGTCTATACTTTTTATTTTTTTTGAAAATAGAATTCTCCTGAGGAACGGTGCCGATAGTAACCTCCCAGACATTTGATACCAAGGTATCAAAAAGATCTACTTGCACAGATGCATCTATAATTGCCTGCGGACCCTTATGACTACCGACTCGATATGATGTAGTAACATCCCACGGGACAGAGATTAGAGCTATTTCTGATTCTTCTAACTTGTATGGAAGGGCAAAATAATTTCCATTTGCCATCCCAATCTCATTTGGGTTAAAACTTGTCATACTAATCCTTCTCGAATGATATCATGTATATGTACTAATCCGATATATTTTCCACGTTCTAAAACAATTATGGATGTGATTTTGTTCTTTTCCATCATGTTGAAAGCATTAACGGCCAACTCATCTGCCTCTATGGTTTTAGGATTTACAGACATTATGTCTTTTGCTTTTAGAGATTTAAGGCTGAAACCCTTCTCGAGCATTCTTCTCACATCTCCATCAGTAATTATTCCCAAAAGATTACCCTCTTTATCAACCACCACTGTGGAGCCTAATCTGTTGGAAGAGATGTTAATGATGGTATTTTGTATATTCTCTTCTTCATTAACATTAGGCCGTACTCCTCTGTCGATAAGATCTTTAACGCGAGTATACAACTTTTTGCCCAACGATCCCCCGGGATGAATCTTTGCAAAATCCTGCTGAGAGAAACCCCTCATCTTTAGCAGGCAGACAGCCAGTGCGTCTCCCATAACCAACTGTGTTGTTGTGCTTGATGTGGGGGCAAGGTTGTTTGGACATGCCTCGGAATCTACAGTTGCACGTATTATGAAATCTGCTTGCCTGGCAAGGAAGGAGTCGCAATTTGAGACCAGAGCAATAATTTTGTTACCCATTTTTTTGATCAAAGGAACCAGAACTTTTATTTCTGAGGTGTTTCCACTTTTGGAAAGGCAGAGAACAATATCATCTTTTTGAATTATTCCAAGGTCACCGTGAATTGCATCTGCAGCGTGCATAAATATTGATGGTGTACCGGTGGAATTGAATGTGGCAACAATTTTGTTGGCAATAATTGCACTTTTACCTATGCCGGTTACTATAAGACGTCCTTTGCTTTCGAAAATCAGATCCAGAACATCAAGAAATTGCTCATCAATATAGCCTTTTAGTCTTGCAACTGCAGCGGCCTCTTTTTCAACCACTCGTTGTGCTATATTTATCAGGTCTCTCTTAGAAATATTCATAAAAAATTTTGAGATGAGAAAACAAATAGATAACTTGGACTCGCAAAGGTAACTTATTTTGTTAATTTATTTAGTATCCTTTCCAATAATATATGCATATCACTTCTGAATATTTGCACGACCGACTTAAATTTTTTTTTGGTTTCAGTTCTTTTAAAGGGGACCAAGAGGAGATTATAATGAATCTTATAAACGGGAGTGATGCCTTTGTCCTTATGCCTACAGGTGGCGGTAAGTCGCTTTGTTACCAACTCCCTGCTCTTCTGATGGATGGAACAGCGATTATTATCTCTCCACTTATAGCTCTAATGAAAAACCAAGTAGATGCTATCCGTGGTTTTGTGGAAGAGAAGAACGGAATCGCTCATTTTTTAAACTCTTCGTTAAATAAAAGCCAGATTCAGGAGGTTAGGGATGATCTTCTTTCCGGTCAAACCAAGCTGCTGTATGTAGCTCCGGAGTCATTGACAAAAGAGGATAATATTACCCTGTTAAAACAGATAAAAATTTCCTTCTACGCAGTTGATGAGGCCCATTGTATATCGGAGTGGGGACACGATTTCAGACCGGAGTACAGAAGAATATATCCTTTAGTTCAGGAGATAGGCAAGGCTCCCGTAATTGCACTTACTGCGACTGCTACACCTAAGGTACAGAGCGATATACAAAAGAACTTAGGTATGCAGAATGCGAGGGTATTTAAATCCTCATTCAACCGTCCCAATCTTTACTATGAAATCAGGCCTAAGGCTAATACAGATAGAGAAATTATCAGGTTTATCAAAAATAATCAGGGGAAATCCGGAATTATCTACTGCTTAAGTAGAAAAAAAGTGGAAAATGTTGCGGAATTGTTGTCCGTTAATGGGATTAGTGCATTACCTTATCACGCCGGGCTTGATGCAGGTACAAGAGCCACAAATCAGGATAGGTTTTTGATGGAAGATGTAGATGTCATAGTAGCTACAATTGCTTTTGGTATGGGAATAGACAAACCCGACGTCCGGTTTGTTATCCACTACGATATTCCTAAAAGCCTGGAAGGTTATTATCAGGAGACTGGTAGATCGGGAAGAGACGGAGGGGAGGGACTTTGCATAACATTCTACTCATATAAAGATATTCAAAAACTTGAAAAATTTATGCAGGGTAAGCCTATTTCTGAACAGGAGATAGGAAAGCAACTGCTTATGGAGACTGTCTCATATGCCGAGTCAAATATTTGTCGCAGGAAGGTTCTCCTAAACTATTTTGGAGAGAGTTATCCCCAGGATAATTGTGGGTCTTGTGACAATTGCCTTTATCCTAAAAAGCAATTTGAGGGGAAAGAAGATATTGCCCTTATTCTTGAACTGATATCGAGCATGAAGGAGCAGTTCAAAGCAGACCATATTGCAAACATTGTCGCCGGAGTAAACAATTCCATTATAAAATCCTACAATCACCATAACCACGAACTTTTTGGAATAGGAAAATCCAAAGGCACAAGATTCTGGATGGCTGTTATAAGACAGGCTCTTATTAATCGTCTTTTGGATAAAGATATTGAGAAGTATGGATTGCTCTCTTGCACAGATGAGGGGCTTAAATTTTTAGAAAATCCTCACTCTATTATGCTTACAGAAGACAGAGAGTTTGTCGAATCTGATGATGATGCTGAAACTTTAAGTGCCGGTAGCAGTAAAGCAGGCGGTGGAGGAGGAGATGCCACTCTTTTGGCAATGCTCAAAGATTTGCGCCACTCTATGTCTAAAAGACTAAACCTCCCTCCGTTTGTAATTTTCCACGATCCATCTCTCGAAGATATGTCTATCCAATACCCGATAACTCTGGATGAGCTTAAAAATTGTCAGGGTGTAGGGGAAGGAAAAGCAAAAAAATTCGGCAAGGACTTTATAGAACTTATTGCTAAGTATGTTGCAGAAAATGAGATAGAAAGGCCTCTTGATCTGGTTGTAAAATCAGTTGTAAACAAATCGGTAAACAAGGTTTATATAATTACCAGTATCGACAGAAAACTATCTTTTGAAGACATTGCTGAGGCTAAGGGTATGGAGATGGGAGATCTTCTGGATGAAATCGAATCTATTGTAAATTCGGGGACAAAGCTAAATATTGACTACTATATCAAACAATCTGTAGACGATGACAAGGTATACGATGTTTATGACTATTTTAAGACAGAAGCCTCCACGGACTCTTTAAAAGAGGCAGTAGATGAACTCGGCCGAGGGTATACAGAAGAAGAGATAAGACTTGTAAGAATAAAATTCCTTTCTGAACTTGGCAATTAACCACAGTGGTAATATTTCTCTACCAACTCAATCATTTTTTTTGGGTTATCCTTGATCTCATTGCGGATATTGAGGTCGTTATAAGAGGACAGTTTTTTGATAATGCCGTCAATCAAATCACGACTGAATACACCATCTTTCTCATAAATTCCCCTTTTTGCTGCTAATTCTTGTGCAGACCCAAAGCAAGATGTCGGAAGTTGTTCCAATGAACTTAATTTTGACTCGTTTGCAGCGTCATGGATGTTTACGTCTACGTATGTTCTCTCTGCAACATCTAATGCATCTTCCATCTCAAATCCGGTCCTTGCAGCAACAGATAATCCTGCCAGCATCTGGTAAATATCCGCAGATCCATCGGGAGAACGCATCTCCACAGTCTGTTTATCAGGAGATTTTCTCATTTCGTCAACCTCAAGCGGGTTAGCCACAGAGAGCATATCATTGTCACTTGTCCACCCAAGCGGAACTCTAACCAAAACAGATCTGTTTCTGTCGCCCCAACAGATACTTGTAGGGGCCTCTTGGTGCGGAACCAGCCTGAAGTACGAAGTTGGATTTGTATTCCCGAATGCTGTTAAAGAGGAGGCGCACTTCATATAGCCGGCGATTGCCATGCGGGCATATTTTGAGAGTTTGCCATCTTCGACCATAACCGATTTTTTCTCTTTTATTATTCTTGTATGGAAATGGAGGCCGCTTCCTGCCTTCCCTACTGTAATCTTTGGTGCGAAGGTAACATCCAGACCATATTTAAATGCAAGGTTCCTTATTATCCATTTAGCCATAACAAGTTGATCAGCTGCCTGTTCAACCGGCGAGACCAGAAATTCTATCTCGTTCTGCTCATAGATTTTGTTATCCAAGGTAAAGTTACCTACCTCTGAGTGTCCATACTTGATTTGACCACCTGTTTGGGCAATATGGTTCATGACATCACAACGGAATTGTTCAAATTTTGTGAAGGGTTCAGACTCGTGATAACCTTTTTGATCCGGAATCAAATAGCTGTTACATTCATTTACTGCAATATAAAATTCAAGCTCTCCCATGGCCTCAAAGACAAAACCTGTACTTTTTGTGAAAGATTTGCTTGCTTTAAGAAGCGTATTTTCAGGAGCGCTGTCAAGAGGAAGTCCCTCCTTGGTAAAGTATGAGCAGAGGAGTCCTAAAGTTGGAATTTTAGCAAAGGGATCCATGTATGCTGTCGAAAATCTTGGGATAACATAAAGATCACTCGAACCCGCTTCTATATAAGGAAATAGACTTGAGCCATCTACTCTTTCGCCGTAGGACAAGACTGTATCTAAATAGCAGTAATTGGTTACGGGAAAGTTTAATGTCTTTAACCTTCCATCCGCTGCGACATATCTGAAATTAAGTGTTCTTATCCCTTTATCTATAATGAATTTGATAATATCTTTTTTAGTAAAGTCAGTTGGGTATTTGTTGAGGCTGGCGACAATAGGATTAATATTATAATTAAGAAATGAGTCCATAAAGTGTTATAATTTGTAAATGTTTAGCAGTAATTTGTTTTAAATTGTGTGCAAAATTACATTTTTTTTGACAATTTATTTAGTTTGTTCTTTTTTTTATTTTTAATAGCTTTGTGCGCTCAGGATGATTGTAAATAGAAAATATATCTTTATTGTGCTCGCCGTAGTTTTGTTACTTATGTGCGGGGGGGCAACTCTGTATTTTATGAACAGACAAAAGGGGAGAGAGAAGGTTGAAAAAAGAGGAGTTGTTTTAAAAAATGCATTAGTTGTGCCGGTTGATGCTTTGGCTATATACAGTTTCAAAAACATATCCATTGCAGAAAAGGGCTTTATGGATACAAGCAGCCTTTTTTCACATTTTATAAAAGAAGATAATGCATTGTGCAGACTGATCAGGTTAATTGACAAAGTTTCAAATGACAAGCCTTCCCTTAAAGAGGTGTTAAAGGCCGAGGCGTTGGTCTCTCTCCACTATTCAGCCAAAAATGAGATATCACTTCTTCTTTGTGTAGACCTTTCAAATGGACTAATCGATAAGGAGTTACTTAAAAATAACATTGAAGATCTCTATCTGGGGTCCTCGGACCGAATGTTTAACGGTGTAAAGATATTTATCTTGAACGGGGTGCAGTTTTCCATTTATAAAAACCTTTTTATTGCCAGTACCTCTCCTATTGTACTGGAATCTTCCATAAGGCACCTTTTATCCAACACCTCAATCATGGACAACCAGGAATTTACAAAGGTTTTGAGCGAATCTGTCAATAGCGACAACATTCTCTTTATAAATCATCAAAATATAGGAAAGATTTTTTCCGGGGTAATCGATTGGAAATTTTGGGGTTATTCAGATTTCTTCTCAAAATTCAGCTCCTGGACTGCCCTGAATGGTGAGTTCAGTTCAACTTTCCAAAGCTACAAAGGTGAAATTACAAACCTAAAGGGTGTAGGAAATTACTCAAGCGGGTACAAAAACCAGGATGGAGATGAGTTTGAGGTATGGAAGATTTTACCTCACAATACATTTGGAATATTGACGATACCTCTCAGGGACTATAAGCGCTTTTTAGGTGCATACCGGGAGTATAAAGAGTTATATAAAAAACTAAATCCACAGGGTTTAGAGGAACATCAAAGTTGGTTCCTGTCTCTTAATCCCCAAGAGTTGTCAACTGCATTGATACCATATGGCGGTTCTCTCAAGTGGGTTACCCTTGTAAAATCAAAAAGCAAAGGAAAATCAGAAGAACTTCAAGTCGAAAAATTTACTCACAAAGGTGCAATCGCAGACCTTTTTGGCGAGATTTTTTCACATACAGAAGAAGATGTTTATTGCAAAATGGGGGATTGGATCATTATTGGGTCTAATGATATTGTAAAAGAATTTGCAAACGGCTCTTTTTCAAACTTTACCATGGAGGAGTATTTTAGTCAGAGTGGTGCATACAGCAAAATAATCAGGGGAAAAACATTTTTCTCTCTCATTGTGAATGTCTCTGTGCAACCGGACTCTCTTGCAGGGATATTTAAACCAACAATCAAAGAAGCAGCTTCGAAGAGGTTAACAGAAAGAAATTTTGAGGTTCTTGCCTACCAGCTTTACGCTGCTGAGTCGGGAATAAAGATGAACCTTCTGCTTTATGCAGAGCAAATGAAAAAATTACCGGTATCAACGAGAACGGAAGAGAATAAACCGGCCGGATGGGAGTTGGATACAATTGTTCAGATTCCTGCAGGGCCATTTGAAATAAAAAATTTCAACAATGGAGAAGCTGAGTATCTGGAACAACTCCCCAATTATAAGTTAAGGCTGTTGGATAAAGATAAAAAGGGGGTATGGACAGTACCATTCTCAACCCCTCTTCGTGGTTATGTCGCACAAGTTGACTATTATCGAAATCAAAAACTACAAATGCTGTTTGCAAGCGGAAACGAACTATATTTGTTGGACAGACTGGGTAGATTCATAAGTCCGTATCCAAAAAAGGTAGACTCGTTAATAATGATTGGACCAAAAACTTATGATCTAAAAGGTGAAGGAGATTTTGTAATTATGCTGTTGCATACAGATAACTCTTTGCGACTTTACGACAGGGAGTGCAATCCGTATCCTGCATGGAACAATATAAAGACAACTGAGACAATTAAGGAATTTCCGGAATTGATTAAGGTTGGAAAAAACAAGTACTGGGTGCTAAGGACCCAGTTACAGACGATTATATATACAATTAACGGAAATCCGGTGACCAAATTTACAAACAGAAACATTCTTATGCCAACTACAGACTTGAAGGTTATTTCTGATAGCGAGGTGGCCGTTACCACCAAAGAGGGAAAAGATATAATTTTGAATTTGGAGAACGGTAAAATAAAAAAACTGAAAAAATAATGGAAGCGTTTTTAACATTTATCGTTATCCTGTTTCTGTTTTTTTGGTTGACTGCCCGTTTTGGACCTCTTCTTCTTGCTTGGTGGATAAAAAGAAAGGTTAGCAAATTTGCGGAAGAGAGCAGAGGATACTCTGCAGGTGACGAGAAATTCAAAGAAGGGGAGACAATCATCAATAACGGCAGCAGACCTCAAAGCAAGGTTGTTGATAAAAATGTGGGAGAATACATTGATTACGAAGAGACAAAAGAAGAAACAAAAGATGAGGCCAAATAGATATGAAGACATTTATCAGACTGCTTTCATTTGCAAAACCCTACGGAAGGTATTGGCCGACCTACCTTGTGATCTCAATATTGTCTGTCTTTTTTGGAATAATAAACTATGCGTTAATAGATCCGCTGTTAACAATTATTTTTGATCCCCTGAGCTTGAGCAAACAGCTTCTGCTTCCTGAATTTACCCTGAGTGCAGACTACTTTACAGGTGTTTTTCAATACTATCTCACAAAAATCATGGGTGTTTCATCTCTGCTTAACGGACTGCTTTTTGTGTGTGGTTTACTGATAGCCACATCATTTTTCTCTAATTTGACGAGATACTTGTCCCAAAGGATTTTAGTAAGCATGAGAACAAAGTTGATGTACAATGTAAGAAAGGCCCTGTTTCTTAAGATATCAAGATTGCATATCGGTTACTTCCACGAAAAAAGGAAAGGAGATATTCTTTCCAGCATTTCAAATGATGTTACTGAAGTTCAAAACAGTGTTGCCAATACATTTCATATACTATTCAGAGACCCTTTGATGATAATAGGTTTCCTTACTGCGCTTTTTTACATGTCTCCACAATTGACATCTGTTACTCTCATCGCTCTGCCAATCACTGCTTTTGTTATCGGAAGAGTAGTCAGATCGTTAAAGAGAGGTGCAACAGAAACCCAATCTCTAATGGGAAGAATTGTTAGTCACTTCGAAGAGGCGATTTCGGGCGCCAGAATTATAAAGGCATTTAATGCACAAAGGTATACCAACGCACATTTTGACCAGACAAACTACAGACACAGAATGTCCAGTAAAAAGATGTTTAACCGTCAGGAGATGGCTTCTCCGCTATCTGAATTTCTTGGTATCACAGTCGCGGCAGCCGTACTCTTCTACGGAGGGTATCTTCAAATGCAAGGCAAATTGGGAATGGATTGGCCTGCCTTTTTTGTTTACATGGGATTTTACTGGAAGGTGCTCGAACCATCCAAGTCAATATCAAATGCCTTTGCAAATCTTCAGAGAGGATTAGTCTCAGGGGAGAGGATATTTGCAATCCTGGATGTCGAACCTGTTATAAAAAAATCTGCAAATCCTATATCAATAAAAGATTTTAAGAGTGAAATTCTGTTTAATGAAGTTGGTTTCAAATATTCCAGCGAACCGGTTTTAAAAAACATCAATCTTAAGATAAAAAAGGGTAAAATGATTGCTTTAGTGGGACCATCCGGTGCGGGTAAAACAACAATGGCAGATCTGTTGCCGCGCTTTTACGATGTAACCACAGGGTCAATAACTCTCGATGGCACAGATATAAGAAATTATGAGCCAAAAGAGCTGATTGGTCTGATGGGTATCGTAACTCAGGAAGCAATACTTTTTAACGACACTGTATTTAATAACATTGCTTTTGGTATGGAGAGTGTGAGCGAAGAAGATGTGATAAAAGCTGCTAAAATTGCCAATGCACACGAGTTTATCTCCCAGATGGAGTGTGGATATCAGACAAATATCGGGGACAGAGGTTTAAAGCTTTCGGGGGGGCAAAGGCAGAGGCTGGCGATTGCGAGAGCCGTTCTAAAGAACCCTTCGATTCTGATTTTGGATGAAGCCACTTCTGCGTTGGATACAGAGAGCGAAAGGCTTGTTCAGGAGGCCCTGATAAATTTAATGAAAAACAGAACCTCTGTAGTTATTGCGCACAGGCTATCTACAATTCAGCACGCAGACGAGATTGTTGTTCTAAAAGAGGGCCTGATTGTTGAGAGAGGAACACACAACGAACTTATCCAACAGAAAGGGTTTTATTCTCACTTATGTGATCTGCAAACATTTGCCTAATTTTTAAATATATGACTGATAAGCAAATACAATTTGACAAAAGTTATCTGGAGATGGCTGCTGTCTGGGCGAAAAATTCATACTGCAAGAGAAGGCAAGTTGGTGCCCTGTTGGTAAAGGACAGAATGATTATTTCAGATGGTTACAACGGAACACCGGCAGGATTTGAAAATATTTGTGAAGATGAAACCGGTCATACTAAGGCATATGTGCTACATGCAGAAGCAAATGCAATTACCAAAGTAGCAAAATCCGGAAACAGCAGTGAAGGTGCAACAATGTACGTAACTACATCTCCGTGTCTGGAGTGTTCAAAATTAATTATTCAAGCGGGGATAAAACGCTTGGTATACAGAGATAACTATCGTATAACAGATGGAATAGACCTGTTAACCAGGGCAGGTGTGGAGATAGTAAACCTTAGCGATTAACATATATTTTTTATGAGCAACTTAAAAGAGAAGTTTAGAAGCAACCCTTGGCCTGTTATAATTATAATAATACTGGTTATACTGTTGATATT
>Ga0209638_1001093_pt1 | contig 17506 bp, 10 predicted proteins | sample BarGraNGADG00211_FD_184490 | JGI IMG/M metagenome (GOLD analysis project Ga0209638, IMG submission 184490) | Arctic peat soil microbial communities from Barrow, Alaska - Barrow Graham LP Ref core NGADG0002-211 (SPAdes) (version 2) | ecosystem: Environmental > Terrestrial > Soil > Wetlands > Peat...
AGCCCATATCGAGCCAGCTTTTACATTGTCCGTACACGTTTGGTTTCCATTCTTTGTGGTCTTCGAGTATCCATTTGCGTAACCAGGCTTCATGTTGATCAAGCGGCAAATACCAGTGTTTGGTTTCGCGCATAACCGGTACATTCCCGCTAATGGCTGATTTAGGATTGATCAAGTCGGTTGGACTCAACGAAGTTCCGCACGATTCGCATTGATCGCCATAGGCATTTTCGTTGCCACAATGGGGACATTTTCCGGTGATATAGCGGTCGGCAAGAAATTGCTGAGCCGTTTCGTCGTAATATTGTTCGTTGGTTTTTTCAATAAAACCGCCTTTACTTTCAATCGTTTTGAAAATATCAGAAGCCAGTTCGCGGTGTGTTTTGGAAGTTGTGCGAGAATAAATATCGAACGTGATGCCAAATTCTTCGAATGATTTTTTAATAATTCCGTGGTAGCGATCCACGATATCCTGAGGCGTAACACCTTCTTTCTTAGCTTTGATGGTAATGGGTACACCGTGTTCGTCGGAACCGCCGATAAACAACACTTCTTCGCCCTTAAGACGGAGGTACCGTACGTAAATGTCAGCAGGAACATAAACACCCGCCAAATGCCCGATATGCACGGGTCCATTGGCATAAGGCAAAGCCGAGGTAACGGTGGTACGTTTAAAATTTGTCATGTAGTTAATCTGTTGATTGGTTCATCGGTTGATTAGTTTATCGGTTAATTGGTTATTGCGAACAGATTAACCGATGAACCAGTTAACCAATTAACTTTATAACTAAACAGGAGTGCAAAGATACAGACAAATAATTAAATTTTGCATATATTTGCGAATCAAAATAAAGTCAAACACTTATGCCCCGCGATAAAGCTATTCTTAAAGAACAGGTTACCGAACTTTCCAAGAAAGAGTTGGTGGATATCGTGTTGAAGTTAGCCGCTAAACGTTATAATTACGAGTTTTTGCTGGTCAATTTTTTGGATAAAGATGGCGGTGAGCAAACTTTATTCGAAGAAGCCAAAGAAGATATTGATAAATTAATCCAAAAAGAATACAAAGGAAGAACGATTCAACATCGGTTAGTTAAGAAGCTAAATGCCTGTAGCAAAAGGATAACTGAATTTACCATCGAAACCAAAAGCAAAAAACTGGAAGCGAATTTAGTGCTTTATGTGCTGGAATTGCAATTTGCCAATCCGGCAAAGGTTTTTGGTGCTCGCTTTTCGGGTTACGATTATAAAGTTGGTTTACTGCTCAAACGTCTTATTACGCTCGTTACCAAAAAACTTCATCCCGATTATCTGATAGATTATCAGGATAAAATCAATGAATATCTCACCAAATTGCACCATACTTCCAACCGCATCAATACCATCAAAGAGTTACCTCAAATTATTGAATGATATGGATGTTTGATAAGTCTGTGTTAAACAAGATATTAACACTACTCTTTCAGTTGTGTAATAAAAATATTGCTGATTAACCTAAAATAAATTAACCTAGGCAGTTAATATTTAATTAATATTATTTATCTTTGTACTTTTAAATTAAATTTATTCAAAAAAAAATAATAACAATTTACAAGTAAACGTATGAAAAAATTAATTTTTGCCACACTCTTATTAAGTATTTCACTTGGTTTGTTTTCCCAGGTAGTAGAAAATCAAGGCATTGAAAAAAAAAGTAGTTTAACAATCGGATTTTTGCAAGGCGGTGGATCTCTGGTTGGTGCCGATTTCGAAACACTTTTATCGGATAAATTCAGTATGCAGATTGGTGCCGGATTTGTCGGATTTGGAGCGGGCATAAACTATCATTTCCAACCATCGATTAGCAGTTCATTTATTTCGTTGCAATATTGGCATCAGGGTTTTGGAACAAGTTACACACAAAGTTTAATAGGACCGAATTTTGTTTTTAGGGCAAAAAAATGGTTTACTGCACAAATTGGGTTGGGTTATGTTCTCGGTTATGGACCGGCATGGCCATCAACAGCTGCAACATCGCCAGTAATTCTAATGTATTCAATCGGAGTTTATTTCCCATTATAATAAGTTTAATTCTTACAGATTAAAACTTTAAAATTCCCCGCACATTTCGCTTATTTTCGCCGATATTATTCAGCGTCATTCTGCGAAATCTGCGGGAATTTTATTTTTTCGTTTCGAATAATCAAGCAGTTTTTCGCCCTAACGGATTTATCTTTGTACTTTTGCAGTCCTAAAATATAGAATTGATGCTGAAAAAGATTAAACCCTACATGATGCCTATTTCCATGGCTTTGGGTGCCATTTTTTATAAACCGTTCGGAGCTTTGTCGTTTCTGACGCCTTATCTGATTTTTATCATGTTATTTCTGACTTATTGTAACCTGAAGCTGAACGAAATTCGCTTGTCGTGGCTACATTTTTGGTTGATTTTAATTCAGTTAGTTGGAAGTATGGCGGTTTTTTTGTTGTTAAATCCGATAAATACCGTTTTGGCACAAGGTGCTATGATTTGTGTGTTGGCTCCCACCGGAACAGCTGCACCGGTTGTTACAGGCATGTTGAAAGGAAATATTGCCGGAGTTACTGCTTATAGTTTGTTAATCAATATATGTGTGGCGGTATCAGCACCGGTTATTTTTTCATTTATCGGGAATAACCGGTCTTTACCTTTTTTCGAATCATTTTTAGCAATCGGACAACGTGTTTTTATTTTATTAATTCTTCCTTTTGCATTGGCATTACTTATGCGAAGATTCACACCCGCATTGACGACTAAAATCGGTTCCTATTCAGGATTTTCATTTTATGTATGGTCGTTTTCGCTGATTATTGTTACCGGACGCACTGTTGAATTTATTATGAAACAAAACAGAACCAGTTACCTGACCGAAATTATTATTGCCTTTGGGGCTATGATTATGTGTATCAGTCAGTTTTTGATTGGTCGAGGAATTGGAAAACAGTATGACGACACAGTCGCCGGCGGACAAGGACTCGGACAAAAAAATACCATTCTGGCCATCTGGATGGCACAAATGTATCTGAATCCGATTGCATCTATAGGGCCTGGTTCGTATGTACTTTGGCAAAATATTATCAATTCGTATCAGGTTTGGAGGAAAAGGAAGACATTGTGATTGGTTAATTAGTTAATTGGTTGATTGGTTCATTTGTTGATTTCTCACTCTTTGTTCTTTATTCTTTATTCTTTGCTCTAAAAAATAACTTTATGACACGAAAAAAGCAGATAATCCTTGTAATAGTTGTTTTGGCGATTAATTATTCGCTGGACCGGATTACCAAAATGCTGGCTGAAAATTACTTGCAAGGAAGGGAAACGTTATCGTATTTTTATAATACAATTGTGTTGGAATATGCCGAAAACAGAGGCGCTTTTCTCAGCGTCGGTTCCAACTGGCCTGATGCATTAAAATATGTCGTACTTTTGATTATTCCGATTTTGGCATGCCTGTACGGACTATATTATTGTGCTTTTAAACAGAAAGATAAGAAATTGATTATTGCCATGGTTTGCATTATTGGTGGCGGGCTTGGTAATTTAACAGACAGATTATTTAATGATTTTCGGGTGGTCGATTTTATTAATTTTGGTATTGGTACTATGCGAACCGGCATCCTCAATGTGGCGGATATGTCGGTGACGTTTGGTGTGATTTTTCTCCTTTTTGATCAATTCAGAATTAACAGTATTAAACCGGAATAAATTGAAAGATGAAGGGATTTTCTACTTTGTCCGAACAAAACATCTCTCAAATCAGTTAGTTCATAGAATAATTACACTCAAAAAATCAATAATATGAATTTACTGGAACAATTAAAAACCTATACCAAAGTTGTTGCCGATACAGGCGATTTTAATTCCATATCAGTTTACCAACCGATTGATGCAACCACCAATCCATCACTTATTTACGCTGCGTCAATGGATCCAAAATACAGTTCGCTGATTGATGATGCAATTCAATATGCCAGAAAGATTTCAGGTGACAAAGCTGTTCAACTGAGCAAAGCTATGGATAAACTGGCGGTGAATTTTGGCCTTAAAATTCTGGAAATTGTTCCGGGTCGGGTTTCTACCGAAGTGGATGCACGTCTTTCGTTCGATACCGAAGCCTCCATTGCCAAAGCGCATGAATTAATTACACTTTATGAATCGAATGGCATATCGCGTGAACGGATTTTAATAAAAGTTGCTTCAACCTGGGAAGGAATTAATGCTGCGGAACAGCTTGAAAAAGAAGGGATTCACTGTAATCTGACTTTGCTTTTCTCCTTTGCACAAGCGGTACGATGTGCCGAAGTCGGTGTGACGCTGATTTCACCATTTGTTGGAAGAATACTGGATTGGTATAAAAAAGATCGTGGTGTTTCAGAAATTCCGGGTGCTGATGATCCCGGTGTGAAATCAGTTACCGAGATTTACCATTACTATAAAAAATTTGGTTACAACACGATTGTTATGGGTGCGAGTTTTCGCAATATTGGTGAAATTATAGAATTGGTTGGTTGCGATGCCTTAACCATTTCTCCGTCCTTGTTGAAAGAACTTGAAAATACAGAGGCAGTTTTAGAAAAGAAATTGGATGCTATTAAATCCAAATCGTTGGATATTAAACAAATTCACATCAACGAAAAATCTTTTCGTTGGATGATGAATGAGGATGCTATGGCTACCGAAAAACTCGCGGAAGGAATTCGTAATTTTACCAAGGATTTGATAAAACTGGAGAATAAGATTTTTTCGTTACTTTAAATTTCAAACTTAAAACGGCTGAATATATTATTTATATTCAGCCGTTTATCACTGTTGTCTTACTAAGATTCGAACTTAGACAGGCAGATCCAGAAACTGCAGTGCTACCATTACACCATAAGACATTTTTTAGCTTTCGTGGGGTCAAAATTACAAAATTATTTTATTATGACAAACTGATTCTTAAAAAAAGGTAGGAAACCGTATTATAATATTTCTGTTGTTGAGGTTTGTTGATTCACTTGAATACCGATTAAAACCATTTATATCTCTGATATTCAATTTCAAATAGGAATGATTTGTGAACTCCTGTGATTGACATTTAAAAAGTCAGTAACTATTTGCATAACAGACTTTTATATTTATATAAAGGAACTATTAATTAAAAGAAGTAATTTCATAAAAACCCTTTTTCGGTTCCAAATCCTGATTGAATAGAAAAGGATAATCTTTCCTGTTAGTGACAGGATAATTATCCAGCCAAGTATAATTATCGGCTAACCCCCCAAAACGTGACAGATGTGATTTTGCCTTTGTTTTGAAGAAAGATATCGAAGATTTGTTTGTATTGCTCGGCTTGTTCGTTTTCAACATAGGTGGTAAAAGGCTGTTTGGTCATTGTCTGATTTATTAATCTTGGTCCATGACGATAAATAGATAAATCGAGTTCAGTAATTTGAATCTCCAGTCCCAAAAATGCAAATAAATCGATAGTTTTCTGAATTTCGGAAGGATTAAAATCTGGCATATTCCAGTGGCCTTGAATACCTATACCATTAAACGGAACTCCTTTTTTAAGCAATGCGCTAAGCATGTTGTATACTTTTTGTCTTTTCACAGGATTCACCATATCATAGTCGTTGTAGAAAAGTTTCACATCCGGATTAATCTTATGAGCTAATCTGAATGCTTTTTCAACAAAACCGGTACCACAGGTTTTATACCAGTCGGATTGGGTACAAAATGTTTCTGAATCTAAACCCGAAATTGCTTCATTCACCACATCCCAGCAATAAACATCCGGTTTGAAATGAGTCATCACTGCGGTCAGGTATTTCTCCAATCGCTTGTACATTATAGTGCTGTCTACTAAATTTCCCTTTTCGTTCCGAAAGAACTATTCAGGAGTTTGTTTATGCCAAACCAGACAATGATCGCGTAAGAACATTTTGTTTTCACGTGCAAAACGGACAATTTTATCGGCATTCCCCCAATTGTAAGAACCATCTTTATTTATTAAAGCCTCCGGTTTCATATAGTTTTCGGGTGTCAAACTATTGAAATGTCTGACAAGCAGATTCTTTTCTTTTCCTGTTAAATGGTTCATCGAAACAGCAACGCCTATTCTAAAATAATCAGCATAGCAATCTTTTAAAATTTTAGGTTTCTCTGATGATGAAGCATAAAGCCCAATTAATGCACCGTTAAAACCGCCTGCCTTTTGTGTGCTGAGATTTCGAGCATCCACCTTCTTTGCTACAGTTTGCCAGTTTCCATCTGTATAAGCTACATAAAAGCTATAATTTGCTCCATCTCCTACTATTTTGAGCTGTAATGGAAAATTTTTAAAGTTTTCAGGAATTACTAATGAAGCAATTCGTTTTGTTTCGTCATCCGAACGGTCGAGTACAACAGCCTCTTTTCCACTTACTAAGGTTTTCCCAAATACAAAATTGTGCTTTTCATTTTGGTAACAAACTAATCCTGCCAAATCCTGACCAGAATCGGGTTGAAAATTGAGTTCGGTTGTTATTTCAAAATTTGTATGTTGCTGACGGCGACCCAGAAAGGCCGGCTGACAAACTTCATAAATACTTTTGGGCAATGCTTGCAATACCAGTTCACCGTTTTTTAAATCGTACCATTCGGAGTGTGGAGTTCGTATCATCAACCATTTCATATCTAATGTATTGCTTTCGAAGTCGTCCCGTTCAATCCGATTTCCAGTAAAGAGAGTCGGTTTATTTTCCAGTTTCTTCTTTTTTACAAGTATGGGCATAGCTTCGCCATGGGGTAAAATAACCGGAACATCATTTTTCCAGATAACCGGAAGCAAAAACGTTTCGCGGCCGGTATTGTAATAATTACCTTCGTATGGACGACATCCTAAAAATACTGCCCAGGTGTTTCCATCCAAGTCATCAACAATATCGGCATGACCAACACTTGTAATTTTATTAGGACGGTTTTCGGGCATGTCGCGTTGAGTCAGAATCGGATTTTCGGCGTATGGAATATAGGGGCCAAAAACATTATCGCTCAATAAAGCTACTTGCGAGTGGTTGACCGAAGTTCCACCTTCGGCATCAATCAACAAATATTTGCCGTTTCGTTTATACAAATGCGGTCCTTCAATCCAAATTGGATTTTTAGATGGATCAACTCCGGCATCGAGTATTACAATGCTGGTCCCAAATGTTTTATCAGTGTTCACATCAAATTCATGAATCCAAATGGCACGATGTCCATCATACCGGGGCGTTCCTTTCGGAGCATCATTATTTACAATATAAGCTTTCTCATTATCGTCGAAAAAAAGAGAAGGATCAATTCCTCCCACTTTAGGTAATGGTATGGGGTCAGACCATCCTTTTTCCGGATCTTTGGTTTTAACTATAAAATTCCCGATGCCATCCACACAAGTTGTTATCAGGTAAAAAGTGTCGTTATATTTATTGTATTGAATGGCAGGAGCATAAATGCCTCCTGAAATGCGGATTCCATCTAATTTTAGCTGTGAAGGACGGTCAAGTACATGCCCGATTTGAGTCCAGTGTACCAAATCTTTACTCGTAAAAATGGGAATGCCCGGGAAAAAAGAAAAACTGGAATTGACTAAATAAAAGGTATCGCCTTTCCTGCAAATGCTCGGGTCAGGATAAAATCCTGCAAGAATGGGATTTTGATATTCCTTTTTAGGATTCCTTTTTTGCATAAAGAGACTGTCTTTCCCCACGTACTGGAAGTAACTGAAATGTGCAGTGGGTTGCCCATTGACACTAAAAAGAAATTCTGTAAACAGGGCGGAAACAATAACTGACAAATATTTAAAATTCATGAGTTGGATTTATTAAATTTTTTACAAAGGTACGTAATTCAGCATAAAAACATTTATCTGGAAGTATCAATATATACTGTATCAGAACCAAATAGTTTAAGTTCGTTACATAAACTTTTAAACCAGTTACACTCGCTTTAATTTCAAACGAAAAATGGTTCGTGAATTTATGAAAAAGATTGGATTGTTCATTTTTTTAGTAACTTTGTCCTTTGTTATTCCCTTTGATCTAGAAATGGTCATATACATGAAAACCCTCCGTTTTTATATTCTTGTTGTATGCTTCATTGCATCGACATCAAGTTTATTTGCCCAAATGGGTACTTTCTATTCTACCGATAAAGAGTTATCCAATAGTTTAATAAATTGTATTTATCAGGACAGACGAAATTATATTTGGGTTGCCACTGAAGATGGGTTAAATAAATTTGATGGTGTTAAATTTACGATTTATAAAAGCGTAAAAGGTAACGATAAAACTCTTAAAAACAATTATGTAAGAACTCTGTTCGAAGATTCTCGTGGTAAATTCTGGGTTGGCTGCGTTAATGGTTTGAACTGGTATAATCGGGCAGAAGACTCATTTACAGAAGTTGAGCTTTATAACAAAAATCAGAAAATACAACCGCACATAACTTCCATTATTGAAAGTAAATCGCACGAAATATGGATAACAACATCAGGTCAGGGTATTATTCGAATAAAGAAAAATTCTACAACATATAAGGTTGATAATCAGTTGTCTTCAAAGTTGTGCAGTCGTTTTTTAATTTCTGTTTTTGAGGATAGCAAAGGAAATTTCTGGATTGCATCTGAAAATCAGGGGCTGAATATATATTCACCCGAAACGGGTAAATTGAAGATATTTAAGGCTCCTGAAAGTATCGGTAGTAATCAAATATCTTCGATATGTGAAGATAATAAAGGAAATATCTTTGTTGGAACTCTTACAGGTGGACTTTTCAAGCTAAATCCGGTTACTTTCAAGTTTGATGCGATTCGGTGCGAGAATACCTCCGGAATTTTACCAGTTAAGAGCTTGCTTTTTGACCGGCAAAACCGCTTGTTGGTAGGTACCGATGGACGTGGAATGAAAATCTATAACTCCAAGACAAATTCACTGGACGACTTTCAAATGCCTTCAATGCCTTTCGATTTGTCAAAAATGAAAATTCATGCCATTTTTCAGGATAAAACAGGCAATATCTGGACTGGCTTATTTCAAAAAGGCGTTTTTCTCTCTCCGAATAAACCAAATAAATTTAATTATTGGGGCTATAAGTCTTACAACCGGAATGTAATTGGGTCTAGTTGTGTGATGTCTTTGTTGGAAGATAAAAACAATATGCTCTGGGTTGGGACTGATAATGATGGAATTTACGGTGTTAACAAAAGCGGGCATTCAATACACTATCCGCATACAAACAGTGCAACTTCGGTATCTAATACAATCATGTCAATGATTGAGGATAATAACGGAACAATTTGGTTAGGTTCTTATCTCGACGGGTTGGCACGATTCGAAAAATCAACCGGGAAATGCACGTATTTTAATAATAAATCAGAAAGTAATAATACATCAAATAATAGGGTGATCTGTTTAGCCAAAGACAAAAAAAATCAACTTTGGGTTGGAACCAATGGTGCCGGTGCTTATGTGTTCGATGTTGCTAAACAAGCCTATACCGAACATTATTCACAGAGCGGAACCGGAAAATTCAAATTGCTCGGTGACTGGATTAACTCTGTTTTTTGCGATAAGGATGGCGTTATGTGGTTTGGAACCTACGATGGAATTTGTTTTTTTGATCCCAGTACCAACAAAACAGGAAGTTATACAATAAAAGATAAAGTCTTACCGGGTAATATCGTTTATGCAATTAATGAAGATCGCAAAGGTAATTTATTGATAGGAACCACTGAAGGTTTAGCCTGCTTCGATAAAAAAACTCAAAAATCGAAGCTATATACTATGAAGGATGGTTTGCCGAGTAATGTGATTTGTGGAATACTGGAAGATGAGAAAGGAAATATTTGGCTGAGCACGCATATGGGGATTTCTAAGTTAATTGTGACAGAAAATAAATTTGTAAATCATTATGCATTTGATGGTTTGCAAGGAAATGAATTCTCGATGGGAGCGGTTTTTAAATCTCGTGATGGTGAAATGAATTTTGGTGGAATAGGTGGTGTTACGTTTTTTTCCCCTTCAAAAATTAATGATCAACGTGCTCCGCTTCAGTTGTTTTTAACAGGTCTATACATTATGGATAAACCAGTTATTAAAGGCCAAAAATCGGGCGGTGACGAAATTATTAACAGTTTTATATCCGATGTTACTAAGATACACCTGAATTATAAAGATAATATGTTTAGTCTGGAATTTTCCACTTTCGATTTTGCAAGTTCAGGGCGTATTTACTATCGGTATAAATTGGACGATTTAAATTCAGAATGGATGAATACTGAGCAAGGTGAAAATCGTATAAACTTTACCAATATAAATTATGGGACTTACAAACTGAAAGTAATGGCTTGTATTCAGGATAACATGTCTCCAGAAAAAGAATTTTTGATTATTATTTCGCCTCCATGGTATTTAAGTTGGTGGGCAAAATTGCTCTATTTTTTCTTGTTTATGTTAATAGTTTGGGCTATCTCCAGATATGCATTAGAACGGATAAGAAACAAACAGGAAATGATGCGACGCGAGCATGCCGAACAAATAAATGAAGCTAAATTGCAGTTCTTCATCAATATCTCTCATGAAATCCGTACGCCAATGACATTGATAATCAGTCCGTTGGAAAAACTTATTTCGGAAAATACAAATAAAGATACTCAAAAAGTGTATCGAATGATGTATCGCAATGCACAACGCATTTTGCGGTTGATAAACCAATTAATGGATGTGCGGAAAATTGATAAAGGTTTGATGTTTCTGAAATTCAGAGAGACCGATATTGTCGGTTTTGTGGATGATCTGATGCAGACGTTTGATTACCAGGCATCTAAACGTAATATAAGTTTCAGGTTCGAAAAAGAAGTACCAGAACTCAAAGCCTGGATAGACTTGAATAATTTTGATAAAGTACTGCTTAATATTCTCTCGAATGCATTCAAGTATACCCCGGATGGTGGTGAAATTGTTGTCAAACTTCAAACTGGGCAAGATGAATCGACAGAAGGTCCATTACAGCATTATTTTGAATTAATCATTTCTGATACCGGAATAGGAATCGAAGCAGATAAAATTGAGAAAATTTTTGAACGATTTTATCAGATTGATAACGACCAAACAAATTCAAACTTTGGTACCGGGATTGGATTACACTTATCACGATCATTGGTTGAACTGCTACACGGAACTTTGCACGCTCGTAATAGAATTGATGGCGTTGGAAGTGAATTTATCGTTCGATTGCCTTTGGGAAGCAATCATTTAACTCCATCCGAGATTGAACATGCAGAATCGTTGGTTCCATCTGCTTTTATTCCCAACAATACTTTTTGGGAAGAAAATATCAATGAGGAAGATGACTCAAAAAAAATAAAACCCAAAACGAAATATCGGATATTAGTAGTTGATGATGAGGAAGATATTCGGCATTATATCCGAAAGGAACTTTCACCAATTTACCGCATAAGTGAATGTAGCAATGGAAAAGAAGCATTGGATTACATCCTGAAAGAAAAACCGGACCTTGTGATAAGCGATGTGATGATGCCAGAGATGGATGGTTTTACACTTTGTAAGAAGTTGAAATCGAATATAAATATTAATCACATTCCTATCATCTTATTAACTGCCAAATCAACTGATGAAGAAAAAGCCGAAGGATTTGATATTGGAGCGGATGCTTACATCGTAAAGCCTTTTAATGTAGAATTATTAAGAAAACGTATTGCGAATATAATTGATAATCGAGAACGATTGGAAATGAAACCTTCTGACTCTGAAGAAAATCAGTTATTAATAAAACCGGTAGTATTGCGATCATTTGATCAGATTTTACTCGAGAAAATCATGAAGATTATCAATGAAAATATTGCCGATTCCGATTTAAATGTGGAAATGTTGGCAAGTGGAGTGGGAATGAGTCGTGTTCACATGCATCGCAAACTGAAAGAACTGACCAACCAGTCTGCTCGCGATTTTATCCGTTCTATACGATTGAAACAGGCTGCTGATCTGTTACAAGGCCAAAAACTGACGATATCCGAAGTAGGGTATGCTTTGGGATTCTCCAACTTATCTCATTTTTCGAACACATTTAAGGAATTCTATGGCGTTTCACCTAAAGAATTTTCCAAAAAAACCCTACATATTTCAAAGGAACACGAATCCTAATATTATTCTTTTAAGGTTTAAGCGAAGGCAGAATTGGTATATATCAATTCTGTTTTTTTTTAGCCAAGAGTTTCATTTCGGTGATTAAAATTTTTTCTTAGTACCCAAAAGAGAAGTTTAAATTTAAATTTAATACAATAAGGTCGTTGATATTTTATAGTAATAATAAGAAGTATTATTAAATAGAGTTTGCGAAAAAGCCGTAAAGGTTGTAAAAACTGAAAAAATGTAACATATAGGAAATAATATGTAATGTGGCGGTAAATAAAAACAATGTTGTAATAATATATTTGCATAAAATAAAACAATGTATAATTTAAAAGAATAAAATCACGTGAAGCTAAAACAAATAAAACTTTAAAATCAAATTCAAAGAGTATTAAACAATGAATTAAATAATGAATTAAAAATCTATGAAAGTCACAATTAAAAAGCAAATTATTTTTCTGTTCTTTATGCTGTTAATTCCAATATGGGCTGTCGCACAGGTAATGACAGTAAAAGGAACAGTAAAGGATGACAAAAGTGAAGCATTGGTAGGCGTGAGTATTCTCGAGGCAGGATCTACTACAAACGGAACAATAACCGATGTGAATGGTAATTTTGTAATTAAAGTAGCCAGAAACGCAAAACTCAATATTTCGTATATTGGTTACAATAAAACTGTAGTAAATGTTAATGGCCGCTCAGTTATCAACATTGAACTTAAAGAACAATCGAGATCATTAAACGAAGTTGTTGTGGTTGGTTATGGTAATATGAGGCGTACCGACTTGACTGGAGCTGTAACTTCAGTAAGTAGTGAAGCTATAGATAAATCGGTTGTAACATCGGTAGATCAGATACTTCAAGGGCGTGCAGCCGGGGTGCAAGTACAACAAAACTCAGGTCAGCCGGGTGCCAGCTCATCTATCCGAATTCGTGGTATTAACTCTGTATCCGGAAGTAATGAACCGGTATATGTAGTTGATGGTGTTATTATTGATGGTAATTCCGGTTCAGATACATCAAATTCGCTTTCATCCATCAACCCATCAGATATTTTGTCGATGGATATTTTGAAAGATGCTTCTGCGACAGCTATTTATGGCTCACGTGGAGCTAACGGGGTGATTATGATTACCACTAAACATGGTAAAAGTGGTGAAGCTAAAGTAAGCTACAACGGTTATGTTGGTTTGCAGGAAATGCCAAAGAAATTGGATATGTTGAATTTGCAACAATATGCATACCTCAAAAACGCACGCTCGGCTGCCAGCATTGTACAACCCGATAACTCTTTTGTACGACCTGATTTATTAGGTGCAGGTACTGACTGGCAAGATGAGTTGTTCAGTAAGGCACTTATGACAAGCCATAACTTATCTATTACCGGAGGATCTGATAAAAGTACGTACGCTTTTGGGGCTGGTTATTTGAATCAGGATGGTATCGCAACAGGTTCCGGCTTCGAGCGTTTCACTTTACGTGCTAATATTGATACACAAGTAAAAAAATGGTTGAAATCAGGTGTAAATCTTGCCTTGAGCAATTCAACTCAGAAACTGACTGTTTCTGATGAATCGTTGATTAAAACAGCACTTAGGCAGATACCTTCAGTAGCTGCCCGAAACGCTGATGGTACATTCGATGGTCCTCAAACTACTGATTTTGTTGTGACTAATCCGCTCGGTATGGCATTGTTGAAAGAGAACTACAATGAAAAAACTGCAATTCGTGGAAATATTTATTTGGAAGCTACCATTCTAAAAGGACTTACCTATAAAACAGAATTATCATTTAATTTTGGAATGGATAATACCTATAAATTCAGTCCTTCTTATACATTTGGCGCACTCGTAAATAATGTCATCGAATCTGAACGTTCCAAATCATACAGCAAATACTGGGTGCTTAGAAACCTGATTAATTATAACACTACATTTGCAAAGGTACATAGTGTGAATCTGATGTTGGGACAGGAAGCCCAGAAATCGGGATGGGAGTATTTGGACGGTTACAGAAGTGGTTTTGTCAGCAATGTAGCTCACGATTTGAATATGGGAGATGCTACTACGGCTAAAAATCAAGGTAGTAGTTATTCCAATACACTCTCATCTTATTTCGGACGTTTGTTTTATTCTTATGATGATAGGTATTTACTTACTACCACTATGCGATATGATGGTTCGTCTCAATTAGCTGAAGGTCACCGTTGGGCATGGTTTCCCTCTGCCGCTTTGGCATGGAAGGTGTCGAACGAATCATTTATGAAAGAAATTCCTGCTGTATATAACCTGAAACTTCGTTTGGGATGGGGGTTAGTTGGTAACCAAAATGTACCAAATTATGCTTACACGTCTTTATTGACATCGGTACAGACCGCCAACTGGGGAACCGGTTTATTGAGCGGAAATACTGCAAACCCTAATCTTGCATGGGAAACAACTTCTTCGAGCAATATTGGTATAGATTTGGGTTTATTTAAAAATAGAATTGAGCTTACGGCAGATGTATATTATAAGAGAACAAATAACTTGTTATTACAATTGCCATTACCAGCTTATGTAGGTACTACTGGTATGGGTTCGACCAGTGCACCTTGGGGTAATGTTGGGTCAATTGAGAATAAGGGGATAGAATTGGCATTAAATACTGTGAATGTCGAAAAAAAGAACTTTAGTTGGAAGTCAACTTTTGTATTTTCGCTTAATCGTAACAAAGTTCTTCAGTTGAATTCTGAAACAGGAGTCATAAACGCAATTATTTCGGAAGGTTCAGAAACAAACATCGTAACACGTACTGAAGTAGGGCAGCCTATAGCTCAGTTCTATGGTTATAAAGTGATTGGACGTTTTGAAAAAGCCACCGATTTTTATTACAAAGATGCTAACGGAGTTATCAAACCAACTGCTCTCCCAACGGGAATGGCCATTGGTAAAAATGGCGTGTGGATAGGTGATTATATTTTTCAAGATGTAAATAAAGACGGTGTGATTGACGATCAGGATCGTACTTATATAGGAAATCCTGAGCCTAAATTTACTTACGGTATCGGCAATACCTTCGCCTATAAAAACTGGGATTTGACAATTTTTCTGACCGGTTCCTATGGTAATAAGGTTGTGAATTATCAACGTCGTTGGTTTGAAAACCCAGCAACAAGCAATAATGTACTATATGAAGCAACACAATATGCAGTATTGAGTAAAATAGATCCAGCCGGTCCTGATGATTACAGAAATATTTACATTTCAGGTGGAGACCCCTATATGCCTCGTATGGCTGCTTCGTCAGCTTCTTCTACGTCAAACTTCCGTTATAGCGATCGGTTTTTGGAAGATGGATCGTACTTGCGTATACAAAATGTGTCGTTGGGCTATAGCTTACCACATGCTTGGACGAAAATGCTGAAAATAGAAAATCTGAAGATATATGCCAATCTTCAAAACTTGTACACATTTAGTGTTTACAAAGGATACGATCCTGAAATTGGTTCAATGAATCAGAATGTGTTGCTGACGGGTATCGATAATGCCCGTTATCCTTCACCACGTATTTATACCTTTGGATTAAACCTGACATTCTAATATGATGAAGAAAATGAAAACATTAAATAAATTATTTTTAGGACTAATCATAACAACCCCTCTGTTATTAAACAGTTGTAGTGATAGCTTCCTTAATATTCAGCCAAACGACAAATTAACACTGGATAATTTCTTCCAATCTGAATCTGATCTTCAGGCCTCTACAGCAGGCTTGTATAACAAGGTTTGGTTTGATTTTAACGACAAGTTCTATTATGGATTAGGAGACGGACGAAGCAATAATATGTATGCACCGTATTCGGATTATATCTATCCTTTCAGCGATTTGACTGAAACTTCACTTACCGGCCCTTTGGTATTAGCTTGGGGATCGTTTTACAATGTTATCGGACAATCAAATAATGTGATTAATAATATTCGCAAGAATTCTAAGAATGTTACTGAAGATCAGAAAAATGCAGCTATTGCCGAAGCTCGTTTCATGAGAGGAACTGCATATTGGTATCTTGCTTCATTGTGGGGTAACGCTATTATTGTAGAAGATAATACCGTGCTAGTAAATCACCCGGTAGTAAATACAAGCCCACGAAAAGACGTGTTTGAATTTGCAATGCGAGATTTAGAATTTGCGGCAAAATATCTACCGGCTACTGTTAGCCAAGCTGGTCGTTTGACAAAATGGAGCGCCTTTGGGATGTTGTCACGTGTTTATTTGTCTTACTCTGGTATTAGTGTTGACCCAAATAGTGGTGTTAGAGATCAGGCTTATCTTGATTTAGCTGCGAAAGCCGCTAAAAAAGTTTCCGAAGAAAGTGGTTTGGCACTGATGAGTAGCTATGCTGATTTATACAAAATAGAAAACAACAATAATCCTGAATCACTTTTTGCACTTCAATGGGTACCTAACGGCGATTATGGGGTAACCAATACGCAACAGGCTTACTTTGCTGTTGCCTCGGAAATTACCGGTGACGATGCTGCATGGGGTTATTATACAATGGCTTCGGCGAACGTGATGTCTGAGTATGAAACTGCTGATAGCCTTCGTAGAAAAGCAACCTATATGGCTTACGGCGACCATTATGCTGAATTGGAAAAAGCAAATGGAGGTTATACCTATACTGTATTACACAATAGCAAAAAATGCTGTAACATCAAAAAAGGTGTGGTGGGTAATACTACCGATAATAATGGGAAATCCACAAGAATGAATTCAGCTTTAAATACTTACATGCTCCGTTTAGCTGAGGTGTACCTGAATTATGCTGAAGCTGTTCTTGGAAATAATTCATCTACTTCTGATGCTACTGCGCTGCTTTATTTCAATAAAGTTCGTACTCGTGCAGGGATACCGGCTAAAACCAGCATTTCTTACGAAGATATTCGTCACGAACGCCGTGTAGAATTTGCGATGGAGGGTCAGTACTGGTACGATGAGGTTAGCCGTGCTTATTATAAACAACAGGAAGTGCTTGACCGCATAAATACCGAGAAACGTGATTTTATTGATTTATACGATTATGACAAAACGTCTAATACATGTACTATAAAGCTTAACACTACAGCAAGAGCCGTAAATCAGGCAACTGCACAAAGAATGTTATTGCCATATCCTGAATCTGAAGTTGTACAGAATCCTTTGCTTAAACAAGCACCGGTTAAATACACTTTCACCGAAGACAAAATAACAGACTTATTTAATTAACTATTAAACTGAAGAAATAATGAAAAGTATATTTTCAAATAAAAACATTTGGACAATCGGTTTACTTGTAAGTTTGTTCGTCGGCTCA
>Ga0209638_1001094_pt1 | contig 17498 bp, 12 predicted proteins | sample BarGraNGADG00211_FD_184490 | JGI IMG/M metagenome (GOLD analysis project Ga0209638, IMG submission 184490) | Arctic peat soil microbial communities from Barrow, Alaska - Barrow Graham LP Ref core NGADG0002-211 (SPAdes) (version 2) | ecosystem: Environmental > Terrestrial > Soil > Wetlands > Peat...
CCCGTTTGCCGACCCGTCGGTCTTCGCCGGTCAGATTGTGGTGGCGCCCGGAGATCCGGTCGACTTCGGGAAGGCGATCGAGGAGCTTCTCGACTCCAACTCGCCCGAGCTGGCGGTGGCCAGGCAGGCGTTTGCCGCCGAGCAGTCCTGGTCGGTGCGCTTCGATGCGATCGAAGAAGCGCTTGCGCGCATTCTCGCGGAGGAACCCAATAAGGATCCCGGCTCAGCCCGCGACGATCGAGCGCAAGCGACCGAGTAAGCCGGCCTCGAACGAGTCGCCGCGCATGCGCCGAGCGAGGACTTTGCTCGCCGGATACCAGGCCCGGCCGCGCAGAACGAGCACGCAGACCGCGACCGTGAGGACGGCTTCGGCGAGAGCCTGAGCGAGGAGACCCGCGCCGGCGAGAAGCTCGGCGCAGCCGAAAGCGGCGCCGAAAGCGGCCAGCGACACGAGCCCGTGGATGAGGTGGCTACCGAGCACGAGCCGAACGTTGATGATGCCGCGACTGACGAACGGCTTGAGCGTGATCACGTAGGTCGACCACTGAGCGATCGCCACGCCGACGAGGAGCGCCTGTATCCCGAGCCCGGCGGCGTCCACCACCGCGACCGCGGAACCGAGCAGAGCGAGCAGCACGAACAGCCTGAAGGCGGCGAACCGGATCCAACCCAGCGCCTCGGCCGCGTTGGTCAAGAACGTAGTCGGGAACACGCCGCAGGCGATCAAGACGAACAGGCGGAGCAGCGGCGCTGCGCCGTGCCAGCGCTGGCCGAGCATTATGTCGACCAGAACCGGCGCGCCTCCGGCGACGATCGCAAACAGCGGCCAGATGTAGCCCGTCGCCAGGACTATGCCCTCGCTCAGCATCGCCCTTGTTCTGACGGCGTCGTCGCGAACCCGCCCGTACAGCGGGAACAGGACCTTGGTGATACCCGTCGAGAGGTAGCCGAGCGGGAGATTGATAACCAGCGAGGCGCGGTTGAACAGGCCGAGCGTGAACTTACCGAAGGAAAGGCTCGTGAACCAGCTCGGGATTGCATTGATCGCCCAGGCGCTGAAATAGAGCCCACTCAGCTGGCCGCCATAGGTGAGGAGCGTGCGCCCCTCGCCGCGATCGAAGCCGAGGCGTAGGTCGCGCCGCGCGAGCGCGACGGCGCCGATAAAAAGCGCGCCGGCGCCCACGACCTGTCCGATTGCGAGCGCCATGGTGGTGTGCAGGAAAACGGCGAGCACGACGCCGACCGTGATCCCGCTCACCTGCGTGCTCGTTTCGACGAGCGCGCTTGCGCCGAACCGCAAACGGCGACGAACGAGCGCGAGCGGCACGGCGGAGAGGGAGTTGAAGAAGAGGGAAAAGGCGAGCACGCGAATGAGGCGCGTCGCCGCCGGGATCTTCCAGGCATCTGCCCATGTCGGCGCGACAAACCAAAGCGCGACGAGCACGAGCGTCGCGGCGACCAACGAGATGACGACGGCGGTCCCCACCGTTTTCTCGCCGAGCTCCGAGCGCCTCAAGACGGCGAGACCGACGGTCGCAAAGGTGAAGTAGGCTGCGAGCCCGCTCGCCGCCTGCGCGGCGGCGTAGACACCAAACCAGGCCGGGGCGATCAGTCGCGCGGTGGCGATCGTCGAAACGATCTGGACCACCACTAAAACGGCGATCCCGGAGTAGTTCCAGACGACGCCTTGGAGCGCGCTCTTCGTCAGCGAAGGCGATCCCTCGAACGACCCGGTGGCTTCGTTGGCGGAGAATGGCGTGGGCATTCGAGGGAAGCTACTAGTGAGAGCGGCGCTCGTGAGCGAGATGTCTCGACGCGAGCAGGCGCCGGTCGCCGCCGCCTGCGCGGACGGCGCGGTCTACTCGGCTGAGGCGCGACCGTTTCGGCGAGTATCGAGCACGCATTCGGGCTCGAGGATGTGGACTTTGACGCGAAGCGCCACTCCTGCGATGAATTCCCTGCGGGCGGCGCGGCGTAGCGTCTTCCAGTCGCTGCGCGTAAGGAGGGGAGCGAGACTATATTGAAGTCCGCGAACACACCAGCAGAGCCGTGTCCAGAGTTAGCGTCAACATACCCGCCTACAACGCTGAGGGTTTTCTCGCCCGAGCGCTTCGCTCGGTCGAAGCGCAGACGTACAGCGACTACGAGATCGTCCTCGTCGACGACGGCTCGACCGATCGTACGGCCGAGATCGCGCGATCGTTCGAAAAAGTCCGATACGTTCACCAGGACCATCGGGGAGAAGCGGAGGCGCGGAGGCGCGGGCTAGAGGAATCGCAAGGTGAGCTTGTCGCCTTTCTGGATGCCGATGACGAGTGGTTGCCCGAGAAGCTCGAGCGACAGATCGCGTTCATGGACGAGAGGCGCTCGGAGTTCAGCTACACCGACTCGTACTGCACAAAGGGCGGAAAGCGCGTTCGTTACAGCAAGCTTGCGCCGTCGTGGGACGGACAGATACTCGTGCCGCTGTTGGAGGAGTGGCTCGAGCACGCCTTCATCACGAACAACAGCGTGATCGCGTCGAAGGATCTTCTGAGAAGCGTGGGCGGCTTCGATTGCGAGGCTCCGTTCCGCTCGAATACCGACTATGGCCTGTGGCTGAGGGTCGCTCTCGCCGGTACCCGCTTCGACTACCTCGACGAGCCGCTGGCAATCTATTACCGAGGCCACAAGAGCGACTCTTCGGACAGCGTCGTGATGCTCAAGCGGTACATGCAGGCGCTGGAGTACTTCTCTTCGCATTACTCCTTCCCACCCGAGGCCGAGGCTTTGCTCGAACGAACACTGGAGCGGACGAACGTTGCGCTCGGAGCGAAACTGCTCAAGCACGGGCGCTTGCGTGAGGCGGCGCCCTATCTCCGTCACGGTCAGCTCCGCGATCTCGCGGCGAAGTCGCGGCTCTTCTTCAACCGCCGGCTGAGATCCATGTTCCGGCGCTCCGGTTAGCGCGCACACGGATAACGCTTCCAAGTCCCGCCGCTAGCTCGGCTTTTCTGCGATCAAGAAGTAGCCGAAGGGGAAGCTGTGGCCGCTGGCTCGGGATACCTTCCTGCCGAAACGCGTTTTTGTGAATCCCGCCGTGAGCCACTGAGCGAGCACCGCCAGTGGAGATCCGATCAGCGGAAAGCGTTTGACGTTCTTTGCGAACACGTCGGCCAGGATCTCGGGAGCGCCGCCGATGCTCTCGAGCTGAATCAGCCTGAGATCCGATTTCTCCACGAATCGTCTCAGGGCGAACTCGGTGTACCTGTAGTAGTCGTAGGGACCGGCGTGAATCGAGTAGTAGAAAGGTACGTTCAGGATCACCTTTCCGCGCGGCGCCAGAATCCTGGAGATCTCCGCCCAGAGCGGCTCCGGCTGCGCGATGTGCTCGAGAACGTCTGACAGGATTACCGTGTCGAAGGCGCCGTCAGTGAAGGGAAGGGTTTTGTTGAGATCGCACTCCAAGTCGAGGTAGGCGTTCTCGTGTGAGGTGTTGCCCCAGTCCACGCAGGTGACCTCGCTTACGGAGTCCGCGTATGCGCGATAGAGCGGCGCTTTCCCGCAGCCGAGATCCACCAGTCTGCCCCTGGCATGGCGCCGTAGGTTGACGTCGTAGTAGGCGGCGACTCGATCGACCATCAACCGGGAAGCCGCGTCTACCTCCTCGGTGTCTCGCGAGGCGATCAGCTTCCCTCGCCGGTAGACGAACTTGCTCGGCCTCCAGTTGTCGCGGTTTTTCATGACTGATCCATCGGACGAGACCTGGACGTACCTACGGCTGCCTCCGGCGCTCCGGACATCCGCTCGACAGGATGGCTGATCGCTTCGGACGGAATTGTCTGCAAAAGGTGGTGATCGGTGTCGAGCGCCAACGCTACGATTGCGGCTACCGGTGCCCAATTACCTTCCAGCCAGGCGGTCGGCGTTCTTGTGCGGCGCATGCGAATCGTCCGCGGCGAGCGCTCCGCTGCGCCGAGATAGCGCACGGGCCGGCGCCGAGGTGCGAGATTGACGCGTCGCAGCGACCGGCCGATCGAGCACATCCTCGTGGTCGCCTATCTCTACTCGCCCTGCAACGTGGTCTCCGCGCATCGGCCGCTCGGGCTGCGCCGGGGTTTCGAGGCGGCGGGCGTCCGCACGACGGTTCTGACGAGCAAGATCTCCGGCTCGGCCGAAGATGACGAGGCACAGGGGGTCATTCGCGCGGGCGATCTGAGGACTCGGTTTCGCACGCAGTACCAGGAGCTCGTCGGATACAGCGGGGAGACCGGCGTCGCCTCACGCGACAAGCCGCGCTGGTGGACGAACTTCGTGGTTCCCGACATCACTGCGCTGACCTGGTTTCCGCAGGCGCTTCGGCAACTGCTCAAGCTGATCAGGAAAGACCGCCCCGACGCGATCGTGACCACCTCGGGGCCGGAGTCGACGCACCTGCTCGGCCTCGTCGCACGCGCCTTCGGCGTCCGCTGGGTAGCCGACTACCGCGACGGATGGTTGCGCGACGTGTCCCATCCCTTCTTCCTGCGCCCGCTCGACAAGCTGCTGGAACGATCGATTGCGCGGCGCGCGACCTTCGTCAGCGCGATCAACGAGGAGATCGCCTCCGACGTCAGGCGCCGCTACGGCGTCTCGGCGCACGTCATCTCGAACGGCTTCGACATGCGGGCGATCGAGAGCGCGACGGACGAGCGGGCGAAGCTCGACGCGAAGCGATTCTCGCTGGTCTACACCGGAATGTTCGGGATGGATCTGGAGGAACCGGTTCTTCACCGGGGGCGAGACGCCCGCATGTTTCTCGATGCGCTCGAGCTCTTGCTCGAACGGGAGCCGCAGCTGGCGACCAGCTTCGAGCTTGTCGCCGCCGGCACGATCAGCGATGCCGAGCGCGAGCTGCTCGAAAAGGGGAGTCTCGGTCGTGTCACTCGCGTTATCGGGCGAGTCCCTCACAGCACGGCGCTCGGCCTTCAGCAAGCCGCCGACGGTCTGCTGCTGATCCCCGGCGGCATCGACGCAACGACCGCCAAGGTATTCGAGTATCTGGCTGCGAAGAAGCCGATCTTCGCCATCACCGAGCGGGAGTCCGCCGCCGCGGAGCTGCTCGGCGAGGCCGGTGCTCACACGGCGGCGCCGCCAAATGGCCCCGAGGAACTTGCTGCGGCCTTCCGCGCGTACTTGGCGCGTTGGACCAAAGCGGGTGAGCAGTACCAGCCTTCCTCGGCCTTCGACCTGGGCGCCTACGAGTACGAGAATCTAGGCCGGAAGATGCTCGATCTGATCGAAGCGGAAGGCGCGGCGCCGAAACGAAAACCCCGTTTCCCCAAGGAGGCTCGAACGAATTCATGAAGGTTCTCTTCATCACGAGCTGGTACCCGACCCGCGACTTCGGCTACGGAGGCGTCTTCGTGCGCGAGCACGCCAAGGCCGTTCGTGCCGCGGGCAACGAGGTCGTCGTGCTGCACCTGGCTCGAGCCTCGAAGGAGTGCCGCGGGCTCTGGAAGATGGAGGAGGAGCTCGATCCCGAGCTCAGCGAGGGAATTCCCGCCTACCACGTCTACCACCGTGCGATGCCGCTTCGCGGAACGTCGTATCCGCTTTATCTCCGGAGTGCGATCAAGGCCTTCCGGCGCCTGCGCGCGGGTGGGTTCGTGCCCGACGTGATCCACGCCCACGTCTACGACGCCGGAGTCCCCGCCGTGATGATCGGGAAGCGAAATGGGATCCCGGTCGTGATCACCGAGCAGTTCACCGGCTTTCCGCGGCGGACGCTGAATCGGGCCGCGGTGCGTAAAGCCCGCTACGCCTACCGGAACGCTGATCGCGCGCTGCCCGTATCGATGCACCTACAGCGGTCGATCGAGGCCTACGGGATCGAGGCCAAGTTCGAGATCGTGCCCAACGTCGCCGATACCAGCATGTTCTTCACCGCGAAGCGGAAGCTGAAGAAGGCGGACGAGAAGCGGATGATCTTCGTCGGCAATCTCGAGCCGTCGCAACACAAGGGTTACCCCACACTGCTCGAGGCGTTGACTTTGCTTGGAAACCGCCGCAGCGACTGGCGACTGGACGTGGTCGGCGAGGGGCCCGAGCGCCCGGAGTACCAGCGGCGCACCGAGGCTGCGGGTCTTTCGGGGGCGGTCGCCTTTCACGGGGCGAAGCCGAAACGGGAGATCGCCGAGATGATGCGCGGCTCTGATCTGTTCGTGCTTCCGAGCCGTTTCGACAATCTCCCCTGCGTCGTCGTCGAGGCGTTGTCGTCAGGGCTCCCCGTTGTCTCGACCACGGTTGGGGGCATCCCGGAGATGGTCTATGACGGCGCCGGCATCCTCGTGCCGCCCGATGATCCCCCGGCGCTGGCCGATGCCCTGGACAGTGTGCTCTCGAACCTCGATTCGTACGACCGCGTCAACATCGCCGCCGAAGCTCGCGGTCGATACAGCCTCGAAGCCGTCGGAGCACAGTTGCAGACGATCTACGAGTCCGTGCTCTCGACGTCGGACAAGGTGGCGGGCGGTGCCGCCACATCCAAGCCGGCAGAGTCCTGAGCCGTGGGGCGCGCGAGCAGCCTGCGAGCCAGGCGCAGGTAGGCCGCGCCGTCTTCCCGGGCGGGAACGAACACGGAGCGAGGCGAGACTCTGGCGATCTTGCAGTACACCGCTGCGGTCATCACGCACAGCAGCGAGTACGAGGCCGTGCTCGACCAGGCGGCTCCCTTGATCCCATAACGCGGAACCAGCATCAGGTTCAGGCCCAGGTTCAACGCGACGCTCACGGTGGCGATGTAGGAGTTGAGGATCGGACGCCCGCGCGCAGCGATGTCGTTTCCGAGTACGCGAGTTGCGCTGTAGGCGACGATGCCGGGGAGGAGGGCACGTAGCGCGCCGGCCGAGGATGCGAACTTGCCTCCGTAGAGGAGAGTCACCAGCGGCCCGCTGAGCAGCCAGAACATTGCGGCTGCGGCGGCGGTAAGCCAGAAGGTGTTCCGCGCGAGCAAAGGCGTGATCGAGCGGCGGACGTCCTCGTCCTTCTCCTCGGCGATCCTCGGAAAGAGCGCGACGCTCACCGCCTGGGAGAGCATCCAGAGTCGCTCGGCCACGGCCACCGCGGCCGCATACAGACCGACCGCCGCGGGCGACGCGTAGGCGTTGAGAACGAAGACGTCGAGCCGGTAGCCGAGGAAGTTCAGCACGTTGGCCGCGTGGACGCGAATGCCGTATGAGCTGGCGGCCTTGACGTAGCCACGGTCGGGTCGCCAGCTGACGCCAACGGTCCGGCTGGCTATCACGAGAACCACCACCGCGAGCAGGATGGTGCTGATCGTGGTCGCGACGATCGCGGCGCGCACTCCGCCTCCCAGAGCGAGAAGAGCGACTCCGATCAGGAGCAGGGGCAGCACGGCCTGCGCGACCGTTATCCGGTTGAACTCCCGGAAACGTTGCAGCCCCAGGAAGACGGACTGCACATTCCCCAAAACGAGAGCGAACGGAACGACCGCCATGGCGATCAGGAGGTAGGAAGCGGGAACGCCTTTCAGCGTCGCGCCGCTGAAGACGATGACGGCGAATCCTGCGCTGATGATCGCGAGCCCGAGTGCGAAGCCGAGCAAAACGCTATTGCCGAGCACTATGGTTCGGGCTCGCTCGCCGCGGGCCGTGAAGTAGGTCGCCGCCGAGCCCAACCCGACGCTTCCAAGCGTGACGATCAGCGTCGCCAGCAGCGTCGCCACGGTCAGCTGGCCGCGCCCGGTCGGTCCCAACAGGCGCGTCGTGATGATCGCCGTCCCGACGACGGCGATCGCCGCAACGATGGTTGCGAACAACACGCTCGAGGAGTTGCGGGCTAGCGTCCTGCGCTTCCCAACACTGCCGTTCGCAGCCTGACCTTTGGGTGTCTGCGCGGGATTCAATCTAGTCGGTGACCCTCTTCAAGCGGCGCGACACGATACCTCCAAGCTACCCGGCGCCGTCATTTGCAGCGCACGTTCGAGTCGCGCGCACGCAAATGATGAATCTGGTTGGGTTACGCAGTGAGCCCGAAACGCGAACCGCCACGGATGCTAGGAAGCGATTCCTGGGATGACTACTGGCGGAATCTACGGCTCCCGGTTGAGGTCAGCAAGGGCGAGTCGCTGTACATCGACGCGATAACCGATGTTCTCGATCGCTATCTGTGCGGAGACCGCCGTCTCTCCGTGCTCGAGATCGGAGGGGCGCCCGGCCAGTACGCGGCTTACGTCTGGCGTCAATTTGGTCACGACGTTGCCGTTCTGGATAACTCGGCGATCGGCTGTACCAAGGCGCGCGAGAATTTCGAGCTACTCGGTATCTCGGCCCCGGTCTACGAAGCGGATATGTTCGCGCAACCCGCGCGACTGTTCGACGTCGTCTACTCGCTCGGCGTGATCGAGCACGTCGCGACGAAAATGGGCCTCGTAGCCATGATCGCCGGCCATCTGGAGCATCTCCGGCCCGGCGGGTTGCTCATCGTCGGCTGCCCGAATTTCCGTGGACTGAACCGGCTATTCGCGAGGCGACTGTCTCCGTCCTTTCTAGCCATCCACAACCTGAACGTGATGGCCGCTTCCACGTGGGACGAGTTCGAAGAGACACTCGACCTGGAGCGGCTTTTCCGCGGCTATGTCGGCGGTTTCGAGCCTTCGATGTTCTGGAGACGCGAGCGCGACCGATTCAGCGACCGCGTTCTGCGGCGCGGTCTATTTATCAGCGCAAAGGTGTTCGGTTCGCGGAGACTCCGGGTTCTGCGCAAGATCAATTCGGGCGCCTGGAGCGGATTCCTATTGGGCGTGTATCGCTCGCCGTCGAGCGGATAAAAATGGGCCGACGAAGGCCTACCAGCCGTGCTCCAGCTGGAGGTGGCGCGGGGTCAGGGAAAGGCGTTTCTGTATGCTCGGCGGGCCTCGGAGGTGTCAGTCAACCGTGAAATCAGAACGCAACGGAAACGGCAGCCCGGCCGCTGAGGAAAGCCGCTTCCCGGTGCGCGTCGTCATTCCGAACTGGAACGGAATCGCTCATCTACCGGCCTGCCTGGAGACGCTCGGCGCCCAGACCTATCGGGAGTTCGAGACCGTCGTTGTCGACAACGGTTCGACTGACGGCTCGGTTGCTCTGATCGAGTTGAGATTCCCGGCGGTGTCGGTGATCAGGCTCGACGAGAACAAGGGCTTCGGCGCCGCAATGAACATCGCTCTTCGGGAGGCGCGCAGCGACTACGTCGCCTGCCTGAACAACGACACCGAGACCGATCCCGGCTGGCTGGGCGAGCTCGTCGCCTGCCTCGAGCGCCATCCCCGCGCCGCGGCCGCCACGTCGAAGATGCTCACCCTGAGCGAGCGCGGCCGGATCGACGACTGCGGCGACATCCTGACGACGTACTTCCGAGCGTATGCCCGCGGACGAGGCGAGGAGGACAAGGGCCAGTACGACGAGGAGGTGCAGGTGTTCGGCGCCTCGGGAGGAGCCTCCCTCTGGCGTAGCGAGGTTGCGCGCGAGCTCGGCTACTTCGATGAAGATCTGTTCGCCTACTACGAGGACGTGGATCTGAGCTTCAGGGCGCATCTAGCGGGATACGAGTGTTGGTACGCGCCGAAGGCGGTCGTTTTCCACGCCGGCGGCGGCACGTCACGGCGGCAGGAAAGCGAGTTTGCCTACTATCACGCGGTGCGCAACCGCTGGAGCATGATCGTGAAAAACGGCCCTGCGCCGTTGCTCTGGCGAAGCTCACTGAGAATCCTCTTCGCCGAGCTGCTCTCGCTTGCCAAGGCGGTGACCGAGCGCAAGACCATCCTCACGCTGAAGGCCCATCGGGACGTCTTACGTGCCTTGCCGGCATGGGCGCGCAGGCGAAAAGAGGTGCAGCGGACGCGCCGCATCAGCAGCCGCGAGCTGAGGCGCCTGATGAGCTCCGGCTATCCGTCGCTCGGACATCGAATCCGAGAAGCATCGGCGAACGTCTTTCGGGCGCGCACGACGTGAGCGCGACCGCCGGCGAGTTTCGCACGGCATTGCGGGCGTGGCTCGCCGGCCCCCGTGTGCGCATAGGTCTGTTCGCGCTGAGCGCCGCCTGCGTTGTCGGGCTCGCTGTCCTGAAGGCGACCGCGCTGGATGCGGGCCCTCTGCCGAGCTTGCTCAAGGTGATCCTCCCGTTCTCCTTCGTGGGCCTGAGCATCGCCGACTTTCGGGCGAGCGTCGCGATCGCAGTTTTCGAGCTAGTCCTCGGTGGCTCCAGCGGGGGCTGGGTCGAGTACGGAGCGCATCTGAGCGGGCGCGTCTTCCTGGATGGAGTGGTGATGCTTCGGGTCGCGAGCATCGTCATTGCCGACTGGCGGCGGGGAGAGCGGAAGGTTCTCGGGCGCTACGGACCGCACGCGTTGGCGCTCGCTTTCCTGTTCCCGGCGATCTGGATGACCATCGGCCTGCTCAACCACAATGGCGCGGGCAACGTCTTCGGCGACGGCAACGGCTTCGCTTACTTCGCCTTCGCCCTCGTAGTCATCATGCTCGTACGGCGCGGCGACGGGCGGTGGTTCCGAAACGTATTCCTAGCCGCCTGCGCGACGAATGGGATCGCAAACTTCCTGCTCATCCTGGCCTCCGCGTCGCATCTGACCACTCTCACGTCGATTAATACCGCCCTTCTGTCCACCCGACTCAACATGGGCGGGATCATCGGCCACATGGCCAGCGGGGACTTCAGGCTTTTCACCGGCGCAAGTCTCTATCTGCAGGTCGGTCTGGCTCTGACCACATGGCGACTGCTTTCGCGGCCGCGGTCATATTGGTACTGGCTGCTCTACGGCGTGTTATTGATCGATCTCGTCGCCACGTACACACGTGGGCTCTGGATCGGTGGGTTCGCCGCCGTCGTGTTGGTCGTCGCTCTCGCGGCGCCGACGCTGAGGCGCGCGCTGACATTTTCGGGCGTGACGGTTGCAGGCTTCGCCGTGGCGATGATCGTTATGCCGGTGGCCGGGTTTTCGCTGAGCGACTACGTGTTCAAACGCTCGGCGTCGATCACCAGCACACGGGAGTTTCAATTCCCGACAGCCGTCGTCAACCCGGGCTTCGAGAAAAGTGGCTCCTGGATACCGTTCGACTGGTCGACGATCTCGCTCAAAATGCGCCGAGTGACTTTCGAGCACAGGTCCGGATCGCACTCCCTCGAGTTGATCGACACCGCGTCCGGAGAGGACGACTACGCCTACCAGAATCTGTCGGTGTTGCCGAACACGAGCTACACGGTCAGCGCCTGGGTTAGCTCGTGGTCTTCGCTTCCCACGCGGCTGGTCGTATGGGATGTGGAGGGCGGGTCAACCTCCGAAATCGGGATCGGGGACACGGCGGAGCAGTGGAAGCGCGTGGTGCTCTCGTTCACGACGACTGCGCAGTCGCGTGATATTCAAATCAGGCTCTACGCAGCGATTGGGCGGGTGTTCTGGGACGACGTACACCTTGCTCGGGGAGTCGCCGCTACGCCTCCGTCAACCACGGCATCGCCGTCAACCACGGCATCGCCGTCAACCACGGCATCGGCCTCGACCACGGCATCGGCCTCGACCACGACGTCGCCGGCAACCTCGACCTCTCCGCCAACTACGAAATCGCCGTCAACCACGGCAGCGCCTTCGACCGCGACGTCCCCGCTGACCACGACATCGCCGTCGAGCGCGGCGCCTCCGCCGGCTGCGACATCGCCGTCAACCCCGGCGGCCCAGCTGACCCCAGTGGCACCGCAACCGGGCATTCTGGGTGCAGGTAATACGAGTGGCGATCTCGAGGGTGAGATCTCCAACTCGTACCGGATAAGGCAGGCGAAGAGCCTGATTCGACACATCCGCAAGCACCCCCTGTTCGGCTCCGGATTCGGTGCGATCGCAACCGACTACTCGACCGTGGGCTACAGGTACGAGCTGTCGTATCTCGACCTTCTCTTCAAGGCGGGCATCGTCGGGCTGCTCCTCTTCCTTTCCTTTCCGCTGCGACTGATCTGGGATGCTTTACGTCAGCGTTTCGGCAAAGCCGAGAGGGCCCGGGGTGTACCGGCGCGAGGCGGCGCGATCGTGGTGGCGATCATCGCCAGCGTCCTGCTCGTCTCTGCCACCAACCCCTACCTGTTCGCGGCCTTCGGTTTCTTCTCGATTCTCGCCACGGTGGCTTGGCTGGAGCCCGAACCGGAGCCCGGCCCGGAATCGCCGAGCTAAAGAGCGCCCTTGCGGCCCAGCGCCACGGCGACAGTAAGCACGAGGATCCGCAGGTCGCGGCCGAGGGAGAGGTTCTCGATGTATTCGCGCTCGACAGCTAGGCGTTCCTCGAACACGAGCTGGCCTCGTCCGTAGACCTGCATCGGGCCGGTGAGGCCCGGCTTCACCGAGACTCGGAAGAGGTGCTCGGGCTCGTAGCGCTCAACCAGCTCGACCTGCTCCGGGCGGGGCCCGACCAGGCTCATCTTGCCGATCAGCACGTTCACGAGCTGCGGTAGCTCGTCCAGGCTCCAGTGTCTGAGGAAGCGGCCGAAGCGCGTGATGCGGGGATCGTTGGTCAGCTTGAACATCGGCTCGGCCAGCTTGTCGAAGGGCACGAGATCCTTGAGTTGCTCTTCGGCGTCGCGAACCATGGTGCGGAACTTGAACATCAAGAAAGGTCTTCCGCCGGCGCCGGCGCGGCGTTGCGAGTAGATGACCGGGCCGCGGCTGTCGAACTTGATCGCAAGCGCGATCAAGACGAAGAGAGGAAGTAGGACGAGTAGCGAGATCAGGCTGACGATCAGGTCGAGCGAGCGCTTCAAAAAGAGAGTCGAGCGAGCGACGGCCCAGGTGCGGTATTCGAGCACGGGAAGATCGGCGATGCGGCTGAGCTGAACCGCGGTGCCGAAGAGGCTCCTCGTCAAGGGTATGACGCTGAGCCTGATGTTCTGCTCCTGTCCAATCGCAATCAGCCGGGCGACATCTCGCCCGTCCGTGGCGGCGGAGGCGACGACGATTCGGTCGATCGATTGCAGCCAGCCGTCTCCGCGGCGCAGCTCGTCGATGTCCATCTCGGGGACGTTCGCGACGATCTCGAGATGCGTCTCGGGGAAGAGCTCGATCTTGCGCAGGAAGGCCTCGGTCTCCGGGCCCGAGCCAACGATGACGGTGCGCTCCGGCGGTGTGATCTTTCGCCAGAGGTAGCGTGTGAGACCTCTGAGAACGAAGGCAGAGCCGAAAACGGCAAGAGTCAGATGACCTGCGCCCGTCGACGAGAGCGACCCCGGTACGGGCAGGTGGAAGAAGAGAATGGCGGCCGCGGAACCGAGCACGGCCCAAACGGCGAGCGGGGCCGACTCGTCGATCGTGAGATGGCGAAGAGCGCGTTGATCGCGGTCGTAGAGACCGAGCAGCTTGGCGAGAATCACCCAGACGGGGACGAGGGCGACGACCCAGAAGAATGCGCTTACGTTTTCGCCGGCGAAGAACCCGATCCAGAGCGCACCGAAGACCACGGCGAGGATGTCGCCCGACGCGAGCATCCGGCGAAGAAGCGACTCACGCCACTCGTTCGACGCTTGCCGAGGGAATGCGCCGACCCGACTCTCCGAACCCGGCTCGGCCGGCGCAGTGATCGTCGTCGCGCTGGAGGCGAGATCGTAGCTTCGCTGCCGAGACAAATCCGTGAGCTCTTCACGCTCGGCTTCCGATTCCTGGGCCGGTGAGACCTCTTCGCCGCTCAGGAAAAACAAGGAGATCAGTCGAGTTTTGACCTTGATAGTAGGCAATAGTAGATCGCTGATCAGCGGCTCACAAGCGGCGCGTCTCCGGAAGGGACGGCATTGTTCTCGAGTGCGCGAAGCTCATCGCGCCGTCGAACGAGGCCTTCGGTTACGGGCGGATTACCGTCGTTAGTGGCGTTTTCCGCCGCAAGTCGGAGAAGAGCGGCGAGCGCCGGTTGAGCGAGAAGGCGCGTTGCAGGCTTTTCTCGGCTTGGCGGGCGTCGCCGAGCTTTGTCTCGATTCGAGCGGCCAAATACCAGGCTCCCCAGTTCGACGAATCGCGTTCGATCGCCTTCTTGATCCAGGAGTGGGCCTCCTGGAGCCGTTGCTCCTGCTCGCTGACGATCGCAAGCTGTAGATAGGGACTCGAAGCCCAGGGCTGGAGGTTTCTCGCGTCCAGCGCCGCGCGGATCGCGCCGTTCATATTGCCGCTTTTCCTAAAGGCTTCGCTGTCGTTGATCCGAAGTTGGGCAAACAGTGGGATCGCCTGAGCGCAGATGAGAAGCCAGATGCCGATCAACCCGGCCACGCTCAGACCGAAGCGCCGATATCGAGCCGGTCGTTGCTCGTCGGCCTCGACGACGCGCAGCGTATGGTCCGAAACTGCGCTCGTGCTGACGAGCGCCAGCGCTACCAATCCAAAAACGGTGACCGCGGTCAGCTCCCACATCCAGTCGACACCGGCTGCCACGGAGTAGCCGGCGAAGACGGCGGTCAGCGCCGCGAAGGTGACCTTGGTCTCGCCCGAGCTTCGCAGCGATCTGCGAACTCCGACGCCGATGCCCCCGATCGCCAGACCGACGGTCAGAAGGAGCCCGATGACGCCCAGCTCGGCGAGCGACTCGATGTAAAGAGAGTGCGAATCCTTGACGGCGTAGTAGAAGCTCGTGTGCGCGAGCCACCACTCTTCGAAAGAGCCCGCTCCGCCACCAAGCACCGGGTGATGTTCCCACTCGTTGATGGCCGAGCCCCAGAACTGCCAGCGCCCGCTGCCACGTCCGTTGATCAGGTGGGCACCCGCGAAGTTGTTGGAGGCGATTGGCACGAGGGTCGCCGGCGAGCGCTGGAAAGCGTGGAACTGGCGAACCGGGTGACTGGCAATCCCACCGGCAATGATGGCCAGCACGAGTAAGGCCACGACACCCCAACCCAGCCAGGGTCTCGGCTCGTACTTCATGCGAGCGGCCGCGACGCGGCTCGCGGCGAAAAGCGCCCCTGCTCCCAGGCAGGCCAGAGAGACGAGGAGAGCGGCGGTGTGTCCCTGGCGCTCGACTAAATCCGACCCGAGCGGCCCATTTACCAAAGCGTTTCGCACAAGCAACGAGGCGATGGCACCGATTGAGCCGAGCGTGGCGCAGAAGAGCGCCACGGCGGCGCGCCAACGGTTCTCTGTGAGCGCGAAGAACACGACGAGGCTGACGACGACTGTGAGAAGCCCGCCTCGAGACGAGGCGAGAACCACGACCGAGATAATCGCCGGAATCGGCGCAACGGCGAGCGCGGACACGAGAATTCGCTTGTCGTTGACGGCGATTCTCAACAGCAGGGGAATGCCCAGCGCGACGAAGACTGCGAGCCCGTTCCAGTAGCCGGTCGGGAAGCTGAGCCGAGCGGCGACGCTGTGAAGATTCGCCGACAACCCCTGGTCGGGGAAGGAGCCGGGGAAGAGCCGACTGATCAGCGCAACGATCGTGATCGCCGCAACCGCTATCGCTAGCCCGTCGCACCAGCGGCCCAGCGCTTCGCGCTTGATCGCGATTGCCACCAGCACGAAGACGCCGAGGAACAGAGATACCCGGTTGAATTCGTTGAATGCGTTCTCGGCGCTCGGCGCCCAGAACACCGAGGCGAAAGTCCAGGCACAGAGCGCCGCGAGCACCCCGGCGAATGCCAGCGTCGCTCTCGTCGCGCTCTCCGTGTCGAACACCCGCAGCGCCACTCCGACGATTACGGCCCACCAGACCGCTATTGCAAGGGTGTTACGACTGGGCAGGTCGTAACTCCCGTTGTCATAGGTGATCGCGAATGTGATAGCGGCGAGCGTGAGTGGGAGGAGAATCGCCGGCGAGAGCGCCGCGGGACGGATTCGTTTCAAAATCGCCACGTCCTGGTAGACTAGTCGCCTGAGGGGAGGTTCATAGTCAGTTGATTTTCATCCAGGCCTCACGCACTCGAATTGGAATAGTCGCCCTTGTAGCACTGGCGATGCTCGCTCTGCCGAGCATCGCGGTAGCAGGCGACGGCTCGGCCGTTTCGCAGTACACCGAGAAGGTACCGGGCTCCAGCGGCAAGACAGTCGGAAAGAAAAAGACGGTCCTCCCGAAGACGAGCAAGGCCTCCTTGGCTTTGCTACACAATCGCGCCACCAGGAAGACGCTCGAGAACATGGCCACCAGTTCGAAGTTCGGTGCCCCGGCTGCCAGCCTCAAAAACGTCAAGTCGCAACCCGCCCGCAATCTCAACTCGTCCGTCGGCGGTTCGCTCACAGCGGCAATAGCCTCCTCGGGGGGCGGAAGCAAAGGGCGCCTCGTTGTATTGCTCGTGATCATCGTCGCGATCAGCGGCGGGATCGGTGTAGTCGCCGTCCGGAAACAGCGCACCTAGCGCTGCGCCGACGTAGCTAGAGGCTGTTTCGCCGGAGCCTTACGGCAACGCGCGATGCGCGCCGGCTGAGAACTCAACGCGTCAACAACTCGCCGCCAGGCCTTTCGCCGGTTGCATCGCGTTGCCGCGTCGGATTCGAATCGGCCCAACTCTCGGATTCACCGGCCTTAGCTCCCTGCAACCTCTCGGAGCGAAGTCCCAGTAAGTAAAGCGATTGAGATAGTTAGGGAGGGAGGGAGCCGAGGGCCGATCGGCAACAGAATCTTGGGATGCGTGCGCTTCTGATCGAACTCTCAGAAGGGCTAGCAGGTTCCCCAGACGCAGCCCTTCCAGGGATGCTTGGGAGTCTTCAGCGAGAACTCGGCGGACTGATCGCTGCCGTTGGCCAGGCGCGCCCTGAACAAGACGGTGCTGGCCGGCTTGGGGATCGAAGCCTTGAAGATGCCGGAGCCGTTGGCCTTGAGCGTCTTGACCCGCTTCCACTTGCTGCCGGACTTGCGCTCGATCACGACGTTGCCGGCGCTGCTCTTAGGCGTTCGGCCCCAGAGCTGCACGACCGTCTTTCTCGATACGACCTGCGGAAAAGCGACGAAGGGGAAGCGGAAGGCGCGCAGCACCGGCTTGGGGCGATCCGAGGAGATGCTGGAGCCGGCGTAGTAGAGACCGGACTGCCAGAGAGACGACTCGAGCGGCTGGTCGCGAAGGATGAACCAGTTGACCAGCGACACCCCGGAGCCCCACATCCGGTAGAGCATCTCTGCGACCCAGCGCGTCTCGAGCGCGATCGGGACGGCTTTCGGATCGGGCGGCTTCGAGTCCCAGCTGATCTCTGTGACCCATAGGCGGACCTTCTGCCGGGAGACGACGTGGTTGGCCTTGAGAGCGGCGTTCATGACGGATCGCATCTCGCCCATGTCGCCGAGCGACACGTTGCCGTGAACTTTGGCTTTAACCGTCGGGCCACCCTGGGTGTAGGGGTGGTGTGACCAGGCGTCGACCTTCGTCTTGGTCTTGCAGACCGACTTGTACGAGACCACTTTGGTTCTCTTGTTGACCTTCTCGCCGATGCAGAGCACCTTCTCCATGAAGACGAGCGGCATCGTGTTGGAGTTGGCGCCGCGCGTGCTCGCAACGCCGAACGGTCCCGTCTCTCC
>Ga0209638_1001095_pt1 | contig 17498 bp, 17 predicted proteins | sample BarGraNGADG00211_FD_184490 | JGI IMG/M metagenome (GOLD analysis project Ga0209638, IMG submission 184490) | Arctic peat soil microbial communities from Barrow, Alaska - Barrow Graham LP Ref core NGADG0002-211 (SPAdes) (version 2) | ecosystem: Environmental > Terrestrial > Soil > Wetlands > Peat...
CGGGGTCGGCCGGGCGGCCGTCGGTCTCGGTGGCCCACATCCCGCCGACGATACTCGTGCGGAGGCAGCCCCCCGCAGTCGCTCTAGTCGCTCGAGCCGCTCACGCCGAGCTCGTCGACGAGATCGGCGATCGAGTCGACGATCCGCGACGGCCGGTACGGGAACCGCTCTGCTTCCTCTCGCGAGGTCGAGCCCGTGAGCACGAGGACCGTGTGCATGCCCGCCTCGAGGCCCGACACGACATCGGTGTCCATCCGGTCGCCGACCATCGCCGCCGTCTCCGAATGGGCGTCGATCGCGTTCAGCGCCGACCGCATCATCAACGGATTCGGCTTGCCCACGAAGTACGGGTCGACGCCGGTTGCCCTGCTGATCAGCGCCGCGACCGACCCGGTCGCCGGGAGCGGGCCGTCGGGCGTCGGGCCTGTCGCATCGGGGTTCGTCGCGATGAAGCGCGCCCCGCCCGCGATGAGCCGGATCGCCTGCGTGATGCGCTCGAAGCTGTACGTCCGCGTCTCGCCGAGCACGACGTAGTCCGGCTCACGCTCGGTGAGCGTGTAGCCGGCCGAGTGGAGCGCGGTCGTGAGGCCGGCTTCACCGATCACGAACGCCGAGCCGCCCGGGCGCTGGTCCTCGAGGAATCGCGCGGTCGCGAGCGCAGACGTCCAGATCGCCTCTTCCGGGACGTCGAGCCCGCCGGCCCGCAGCCGGGCCGACAGGTCGCGCCGCGTGTAGATCGAGTTGTTGGTCAGCACGAGAAACGGGGTGCCGAGCTCGCGCAGGCGGGCGAGAAAACGGTCGGCGCCCGGAATCGCGTTGTTCTCGTGGACGAGCACGCCGTCCATGTCCATCAGCCACGAGCGGATTTCACGCCGGTTCACGGCTGCGACGCTACCGGGTTTAGACGACGGGCGGCGGTGTCCCCTGCGCGCTTGCGGCCAGCGCGGGGTCCCAGCCGCACACGCTGCACGAGTGGCGAACGGCGGAACGGGCGAACGCGAGCGCGGCCCCGTGCGGATCAGGGTCGCCGCGAATGTCGTCCCAGTCGAGAATGAACTCGCCGAGTGTCGCGTCCCAGTGGGCGGCAGCCGGTGCGAGCGTGGCGTCGGAGAATCCTTCCGGCGCGGGATGCGCGTACGCGTAGAACGCCGCTCGGCCGTACCGCGCATCGCCCGGCCACCAGCCGACGGCGACCTCCTCCGCATCCATTGCGTTGCGCATGATGAAGTCGTCCGACGGCGGCTTCGCCGGTTGGCCGGAGAAGAGGTTCACCGCCAGGTCGAACGAGCCCCACCACGCATTGACCGGCGTCGAACGGCCGCGGTACGGCGCCCGAAGCTCGGCGAGGACCTGCGCGGCACGAGTCGCCGCAGCGAAGTACGTCGTGACGTGGCCGGGATCGAAGGTCGCGTGCTCGTCGTCTTCGTCGAGCGGCGTGGTCCACGTCGTCTCCTGCGGCGCGAGGTTGATCTCGACCAGCCCGCCGACGTCGCGGACGGCCGCGAGCACCTCGCGCGTGACATCGCCCACGGCCCTGTCGGGCGTGAGCGCAACCCGCCGCACGCGGCCGTCGTTGTGCTCGACGACCGCCTCGTGCGTGCGCAGGTCGAGCACGACCGCGAACGCGCCGGAGCCGTCGGGCGCCGGCAGCGGCAGCGTCTCCCAGCCGCGCGCGCTCAGCCGCAGCGCGCTGTGTTGCAGCTGAGGCTCGCGCGGAGCGAGCGCCGCAGCGAGCTTGCCCAGGACCTGTGTGTGCGCGTGGAGCGTGTCGCGCGTTGCCTGCCACTCCTCGTATGGAAGCGCAGGCCATCCGGATGACATCCCGCAACGTTAGATGATGGATGCCACGACCCCGCCCGCCTGGATGGTGGCTCAGGCCCAGACCCACGCCGCCGTGGCATCAACCATCTTCCGGGCGCGCCTGCTCTACGCGCAGGCGCGCCCGGAGGCGTCGCGGACTCAGAACGACGGCTTCGCCGTCATGTCGAGCACGATCAGGATCAGCAACGCCGTGTCGAAGCGGAAGACGGTGAAGAGCCGCTTGACACGTCGCCCCACCTCCGCCGACTCCGGCCCGTGCTCCTGGGCCGCCTTGTCGATCCGCCCGAGCTCGGGCCCGACGAAGCCGACACCGACGGTCGCGGCAATCGCCCAGCCGACGAGCGCGAAGTCGATGTAGAACGTGTTCCAGCCCAGATTGCCCTTCTGGATCAGCGCGACGCCGAAGGCGAGTGCCGCGAAGAGCGCCGGCGTGTAGATCCGCGTTCCGATCCACGCGCCCATCTTTCCGAGCGCGGCCAACGTCTCGCCGTCGCGACGGCGTTCGAAGACGATGCCGAGCGTCGTCAGCGTGATGTCCCCGCCGACCCAGACCACGATCGCGATCACGTGCAGGGCCTTGTAGACCTGATACGCATCGGGCGCGAACCAGAGGAACACGATCGTGCCCACGATCACGGCCAGGCCGGCGAGGAGCACGGATTGATCCGTGCGCCTCGCAGGCGTCGCCTCGGCCGACAACGCAGGCTCGCTCATGAGAGCGGGATCAGCGCCGCGTTGTCGGCGAGCCAGGCGTCGAAGTCCTTGAGCTCCGGATCGAGCGAGCGGGCGACCTCGAGATCGCGCGCGCCGACGTACTCGGCCTCGAAGTCACGCTTCCACTGGAACATGTTCCCCATCTCGTCCGCTCCCGGGAAGCCGAAACCGCGGTACATGTCGGGATCGACGTCGTTGTAGCGCACCTCTTCTCCGAGCGCCTTCGAGAATTTCTCGGCCATCTGCGCGCCGGTCAGGTGCTCGCCCGCGACCGAGACGGTCTTCCCGATGAACTTGTCGCCCCGCTTGAAGATGCCGTAGGCGATCTTGCCGATGTCTTCCGACGCCATCGACGGGAGCCGCTTGTCTCCCATCGGCATCGTGAGCGCGAGCACTCCGTCCTCGCCGCGTGCCGGGCCGGCGCCGAAGTAGATGAAGTTCTCCCAGTAGAACGCGGTGCGGAGGAACGTCGTCGGCACGCCCGCCTCGTGGAACGCCGCGTCGGCTTCTTCCTTGCCGTCGAAGTGCGGCACGTTGTACTGGCCCTGCAACACGGGCATCCGCTCGTCGTCGAGCGGCAGCGTCGTGCGCGTGTCCTCGAGCGTCGACCAGACGACGTGATGGACGCCCGCGCTCTTCGCCGCGGCCGCCATCGTCTGCGCGTGCCGCATCTCCGTCGCGGGCGAGAAGTCCACCCAGAAGAACGTCACGCAGAACGCGCCGTGCGCACCTGCGAACGCGGCATCGATGCTCGCCGGATCCTCGAGGTCTCCCTGCACCACCTCGACGTTCGGCAACGCCGCGAGCGCCTTCGCAGCGTCCGAGCTCGGGTCGCGGGTGATCGCACGGGCGGTGAAGCCACTGCCGGGATCGGCCGCGATCGCCCGAACGAGGCCGCCGCCCTGCGCACCGGTTGCGCCGACGACTGCGATGATCTTCTGTTCTGCCATTGGTTCCTCCTAGACGATTGTCATGGCCGGCCCAATACCTCGGCGACGATGCGCTCCGGTCCGGGAAGAAATGCGTCTTCGAGCGGTGGGCTGTACGGAATCGGGGAATCGGGCGTGGCGATGCGCCAAGCGTCGTCGAGGTCGCCGAGACCTTGCTCGGTGATGAGCGACAGGACTTCGCCGGCCCAGCCGCCGGTCAGCGGACCTTCCTCGACGACCGCGACGCGGTTCGTCTTCACGACGGACGCAAGCACGGTGTCGATGTCGATCGGCCGGATCGTGCGCAAGTCGATGACCTCGGCGTCGACGCCCTGCTCGGCGAGCAGATCGGCGGCTGCCAGGCAGTCGTGGACGCCCTTCATCGCGCTGACGAGCGTCACGTCGGAGCCCTCGCGAACAACCCGCGCCCGCCCGAGCTCCACGACCCCTTCACCGACCTCGCCCTTGATGGAGTAGAGCCGCTTGTGCTCGAAGAAGACGACCGGGTTCTCGTCCCGGATCGCGGCTTTCAGCAGCCCCTTCGCGTCGCCCGGCGTCGACGGCGCGACGATCTTCAGGCCGGGGATGCCCATGAGCCAGGAGATCGGCATCTGCGAGTGGATCGCGCCGAAGCGCCCGCCGGCGCCGACGACCGAGCGGATGACGAGTGGCGCGCTCTGCACACCTCCGGTGAGGAACCAGTACTTCGTCGCCTGGTTGATGAGGCTGTCCATCGACAGCGCGAGGAAGTCGCCGAACATGATCTCGAGGACCGGCCGCAAGCCGGTGATCGCCGCGCCGTACGCGGCGCCGGTCATCGCCAGCTCCGAGATGGGCGTGTCGAATACCCGCTTCGGGCCGTGCTTCTCGTAGAGGCCCGGCGTGACCGCGAACACGCCGCCGGCGATCGCGACGTCCTCCCCGAAGAGGATCACCCGCTCGTCGCGCTCGAGCTCCTCGTCGAGTGCTTCGCGGAGCGCTTCACGGAACTCGAGCACGGGCATCAGGCGCTCCCTCTTTCGACGATGAGCAAGCTCGGATGCTCGAGCAGCTGACGGAGCCGCCCGAGGAAGCGCGCGGCCTCGGCGCCGTAGACGACCCGGTGATCGCATGAGAGCGCGACCTCCATCGTCGTGCCGGTGACGAGTCGCCGGTCGACGACGACCGGCCGGTCGGCCACTTCGCCGACGGCGAGAATCGCGACCTGCGGCGGGTTGATCACGGCGGTGAAGCGGCGAACGCCGAACATACCGAGGTTCGAGACGGTGAACGTCCCGTCTGCGAGGTCGTCGGCCGTCACTTTCCGGTCGCGTACCCGCTCGGCAAGCACACGCGTCTCGGCCGCGATCTCGAAGATCGTCTTCGTGTCGGCGTCACGAACGGTCGGCACGAGCAGCGCGTCCTCGCCGGCGACGGCCACTCCGACGTTGACGCGGCCGAAGCGCAACGTCTTACCGGTCTCGTAGGCGGCATTCAGGTTCGGGAAGTCGCGGAGCGCGAGCGCGGCGGCGCGAACGACCAAGTCGTTGTACGAGGGCAGCGGCTCGAGCCCGCCCGCCCGGAGATCTTCTCGCAGCGCGCGTGCGGCGCTCATCGAAATCTCCGCCTCGACCGTGAACTCGGGAATCTGCGTGCGCGACTCGGACATCCGCTGCGCGATCGTGCGTTGCGTCGCCGTGTGGACGTGCTCGCTGACGGCTCCCTTGCCGGTTGCTGCGGGACGCGTTGCGACGTCCGGCGCCCGTCCGCGTACGTCGGCGCGGACGATGCGTCCGCCCGGACCGGTCCCGCCGACGCCGTGGAGTGCGACGCCGAGCTCGTCCGCGAGACGGCGCGCAACGGGCGTCGCGCGCACACGGCCCGCTCGCGGCCCGGCTGCCGGCACGGGTGCCGCCGGCGTTCGGGCTTGCTGCACAGCCGGCTTCGCCACGGCGGTGCGCGATAGGGAAGGCGCCGCGTCTTCGGCAACGCGCAGCTTCGCGATCACTGCGCCCAGCACTGCGGTCTCGCCCTCGTCGACCACGATCTCCTCGAGCACGCCGGTCCGCTCGGCCTCGTAGACGACCGTCGCCTTGTCCGTCTCGACCTCGACGAGCTCCTCGCCGCGCGTGACCGAGTCGCCCGGGCGCTTCAGCCACTTCAACACGGTCGCCTCCTCCATCGAGTCCGACAACCGCGGCATCCCGATCTCGACGATGTTGCCGACGGCGGCGCTCATGCCGGCTCTGCACTGACGACGCCGACACGTGCGCTCCGGGCGCGGGAGTAGATGCCTGCGCCGACGAGGATCAGGATTCCCGGCAGGAAGTACTGCCAGGCGATCCCGATCTGCAAGAAGGTCGTCGACGTGATGATCTCCTGAATCAGTATCGCACCGAGCAGCGCGCCGATGAACGAGCCGCGGCCGCCGAAGATGCTCGCGCCGCCGAGCACGACCGCCGTGATGCTCGTCAGCGTGTAGTTCACGCCGATTCGCGGGTCACCGACCCCTACCTGCGAGGCGAGCATCATCCCGCCGGCGGCCGCGAAGAGCGAGCAGACGACGTACGCGCCCACGTGCGTCGCGTTCACGCGTGCGCCGAGGCGGTGCGCGCGGGTCTCGTCCGAGCCGACGGCGCGCAGCGCGAGCCCGGGCCGGCTGAAGCGGAGCAGGAGCTCGGCGACGACTGCGAGGACGCACGCTGCGATGAACGCGAGCGGCACCCAGCCCCAGTTCGTCGTCAGCTTGCTCGTGACGCCGCCCCGGATGTAGCCGCCCGGCACGGAGCGCAGCAGCAGCGAGACACCCTGGATCACGATGTACGTCGCGAGCGTTGCGAGGACGGATGCGAGCCTGAAGACGCGCACGAGCGTCGCGTTCACGAGGCCGACGAGAACCGCGACGCCGATCACGGCGAGGATTCCGAGCGCCAGCCTGCCCCCACTCTGTCCCTGCTGGGCGAAGAACGAGAACACGACCACGACGAGCCCGGTCAGCGGGCCGACGGAAAGATCGATCGCACCGGTGAGGACGACGACCAGCTGGCCGAGACCGACGAGCGCCAGCGCGGTGGTCAACAGCAGCATGCTGCGGAAGTTGAACTGCGACAGGAAGCGGCCGCTGTCGACGGTCGTGTACGCCCCGAGCCCGAGAATGAGCAGCCCGAGCACGACGGACGGGAGATAGTCGCCGGCCGCGAAGCGGCGGACGCGCAACATGCGACGCGCACGGGCGGCGAGCCCTTCGCGGTGCGTGGCGGACGTGATCGCAGCACCGGTGATGTTCTCCTCGGTGATCTCGTCGCCCTCGAGCGAGCGCACGATCTCGCCCCGCGAGAAGACGAGCACGCGGTCGCAGAGCCCCTGCAGCTCGACGACGTCCGACGAGAGGACGACGACAGCCTTCCCCGCATCCGCCACGTTGCGTAGCACCTGGTAGATCTCGATGCGCGCACCGGCGTCGACTCCGCGCGTGGGCTCGTCGGCGAGCAGCACGGTCGGCTCGGCGAGCAGCGACCGCGCAAAGAGCACCTTCTGCTGATTCCCGCCGGAGAGCGACGAGACGGGGGTCTCGCTCGACGGCGTCCGCACGTTGAGCTGCGCGATCTGCTCCGAGACGACCGCCGTCTCGCGCCGCCGGTTTACGAACCCGTTCCGCGCCACGTTCGGCAGCGAGAGCAGGGTCGTGTTCTCGCGCACCGAGAGCTGCAGCAGCAGGCCCTCGGCATGGCGGTCGCCCGGCAGGTGAACGATGCCGGCGCGCCGCACCTTCCCCGGGTCGCCCGTGTCGACGGGACTCCCGCCGAGGTGGACCGCGCCCTGGGAGGGCAGTAGCCCGGCGAGCGCGCGGAGGAACTCGCGCTGCCCGTTGCCCTCGACGCCCGCGAGGCCGACGACCTCACCGGGCGCGACCTCGAGATCGACGTCGCGGAAGCGGGGCCCGCTGAGCCCCGCGACCTGAAGCAGCGGCTGCGCGTCCTCACGCCTTTCCGCCTTCGCGGGAAACGCCTGGTCGACGGAGCGGCCGATCACGAGGCGGAGCACATCGGACTCGGAGACCTCGCTCGCACGGACGGTGCCGCGCGTCTCGCCGTCGCGCAGGACTGTGATCCGGTCGGCGATGCGGCGCACCTCCGGCAAGCGGTGCGAGATGTAGACGACGGCGGTGCCGTGGTCGGTGATCGAACGGATCTGCTCGAACAGCCGCTCGGCCTCGGCCGGCGTGAGCGACTCCGTCGGCTCGTCGAGAACGAGCACGTGCGACTCGAGCGCCAGCGCCTTCGCGATCTCGAGCAGCTGCCGGTCGGCGATGCTGAGCTCGGTGACACGCGCCGCCGGGTCGATGCGGGCGCCGATCGCGGCGAGCATCTCCTGCGTCCACGCTGCGACGCGCGCGACCGGAGGGCGAAGGTGGCGCGGCATCGCGAAGACCATGTTCTCGGCGACCGTCAGGTCCTCGAGAATCGAGAGGTGCTGGTACACGACTGCGAGGCCGAGCGCCTGCGCGGCGGCCGGCGTCGGTGGGTCGAGCGGGCGGCCGCCGGCGGTGGCTTCGGGAACGCCCAGGTGGCCGTGTTGGCAGACGGCGTGGTCGGCGGGGACGCGGACCAACGAGCGGGTACCGGCGCGGCGGTCGGCTGGTGAGTTTCGCGGACGGGCTGCTGGTCGCGGGCGCCGGGTTGGTGGCCGGTGCGGTCAACGCGGTTGCCGGCGGCGGCACGCTGATCTCGTTCCCGGCGCTGATCGCGGCCGGGAACAGCCCGCTGGTCGCCAACATCACCAGCAGCGTCGGACTAGTCAGCGGGTACCTCGGCGGCTCGATGGCCTACCGGTCCGAGCTGGCCGGTCAGCGCGACCGGGTCCGCGCGCTTGGTCTGGTCAGCGTTCTCGGGGGGATCACCGGGGCGGCGATCCTGCTGGCCACGCCGAGCCACACCTTCGACGCGGTGGTGCCGTGGCTGGTACTGACCGCCGCGCTGCTGCTGTTCGCCCAGCCGCGACTGGCCGGGGTGGTAGCGGCCCGGCGGGAGCGCCGGCCGGCCGGGGCGAGCGGTGACCGCGGCGTCGGCGCTCCCGCGCCGCCGCCGGCCGGTCACGGGATCACGACGGGCGTCCACGTCGGGGTGTTCCTCAGCGCCGTCTACGGGTCCTACTTCGGCGCCGGCCTGGGGGTGCTGCTGCTCGGCGTACTGGGCATCCTGCTCGCCGACGGGCTGCAGCGGTTGAACGCGCTCAAGGGGGTGCTGTCGTTGATCGTGAACGTGGTCGGCGTAGCCGTCTTCGTGTTCTCCGGCCGGGTGCACTGGGTGCACGCCGGTCTGCTGGCGGTCACGGCGTACGCCGGGGGACACACCGGCGTCTTCGTCGCTCGCCGGTTGTCCCCGATGGTGCTGCGCTACGCGGTGGTCGTCCTTGGAGTGGTCGTCGCAGCGGTGCTCTTCGTCCGCGGCTGATCTTCAGGCCGCGTCGCCCCTCGCCACCCTCGCTGCGCTCGCATTCGCTGCCTCGATCGTCGCCGTCTTCCGCACCGACAGGACCACCGTGACGCCGAGGATCGACACGATGACCAGCAACGACACGTACACGGGCACGGGCACGACGCTCTCCAGCAGCATCTTGGCGCCGACGAAGCACAGGATGACCGAGAGCCCGACGTTGAGGTAGCGCAGCTTGCGTACCGCGCCGGCAAGCAAGAAGTACAGCGAGCGCAGGCCGACCAGGGCGAAAGCGTTGGAGGTGAAGACGAGGAACGGTTCCCGGGTGACGCCGAACACAGCCGGGATGGAGTCCACCGCGAACAACACATCGGTGGTCGCGATAGTGATCATAACCAGGACGAGCGGAGTGACGACCCGCCGGCCATCGATCCGGGTGAGGATCCGGCCGCCGTCGTACTCCTTGGTCGTCGGCAGCACCCGCTCCGCCAGCTGGAGCACCGGGTTGCGCCCAAGGTGCGGCTCCTCGGCCCGGTGCAGCGCCAGCCGGATCCCGGTGAGCACGAGGAATGCCCCGAAGACGTAGATCACCCAGTGCAGCCGGTCGAGCAGCGCAACGCCGCCGGCGATGAACAGCCCCCGGAGAATCAAGGCGCCGACGATGCCGAAGAGCAGCACCTTGTGCTGGTTGACTGCCGGTACGGCGAACATCGACATGATCAGCACGAAGACGAAGAGGTTGTCGACGGACAGGCTCTCCTCGACCAGATAACCGGCGAAGTACTGTCCGGCGATGTCGCCGCCGGTCAGGATGAGCAGGCCGACGCCGAAAGCCACGGCGATGCCGATGTAGAGCGCCGCCCAGACACCGGCTTCCTTCCGGCTCAGCTCGTGCGGATCGTGGTCGACCACGACCAGGTCGACCAGGAGCAGGACGAGCAGACCGCCGACGACGCTGGCCCAGACCCACAGCGGAACATCCACGCACGAACCTCCGGGTCGGTGAAAACACCGGAGGTCTCTCCCGCTCCGCGGCTGGCGGAACCGGTGACGCCGGGGCGTCCGGCGCAGGGGCCGGGACGGAACCGTGCTGACGACGTCGCCGCGGGGGGATACTCCCCTCCAAGAACCAACGGCAGTTTACCGTGCCTTGACCGCAACCGCGAGCGTGCCAAACCGGCCTGTAGCCCGGGTAAGACGCCGGAGCCGCCGAACCGTCGCTGTCAAGGGCGGGCTATCGCACCCCGGCGGCGTCCATCCCGCGCAGCTCCTTCTTCAGCTCGCCTATCTCGTCCCGAAGCCGGGCGGCCAGCTCGAACTGCAGCTCGCGAGCGGCCTCGTGCATCTGGTCGGACAGCTGCTGGATGAGGTTGGCCAGCTCGGCCCGCGGCATCCCGGCCAGCTCGGCGGCGTGTCGACCCACGGAGCGGCCGCGGGAAGACAGCCCGGGCACCGGCGCCTTGCCCCGGCTCTGCTGCCGGCCGGAGCCGCCCACCAGCTCGCCGTCGGCCGCGGTCTCCCGAATAACGTCGTCGAGGATGTCGGCGATCTTCTTGCGCAGCGGCTGCGGGTCCAAACCGCGCTCGGCGTTGTAGGCCAGCTGCTTCACCCGGCGGCGGTTGGTCTCGTCGATCGCCTTGGCCATCGACGGCGTGATCGTGTCGGCGTACATGTGGACTTGGCCGGAGACGTTGCGGGCGGCCCGGCCGATGGTCTGGATCAGCGACTTGTCCGAGCGCAGGAAGCCCTCCTTGTCCGCGTCCAGGATGGCGACCAGCGACACCTCCGGCAGGTCGAGGCCCTCGCGCAGCAGGTTGATGCCGACCAGCACGTCGAAGTCACCCGAGCGCAGCTCACGCAACAGCTCGATCCGGCGCAGCGTGTCCACCTCGCTGTGCAGATAGCGCACCCGGACGCCGAGGTCGAGGAGGTAATCGGTCAAGTCCTCGGACATCTTCTTGGTCAGCGTAGTGACCAGCACCCGCTCGTCCCGGTCGGTCCGCAGTCGGATCTCGTGCACCAGGTCGTCGATCTGGCCCTTGGTCGGCTTGACGACGATCTCCGGGTCGATCAGACCGGTTGGCCGGATGATCTGATCTACAACGCCGTGCCCGCGAGACAGCTCGTACGGTCCCGGTGTCGCGGACAAATAGACAGTTTGGCCGATCCGGTCGGTGAACTCCTCCCACTTCAGCGGCCGGTTGTCCATGGCGCTGGGCAGCCGGAAGCCGTGGTCGACCAGCGTGCGCTTGCGGCTCATGTCGCCCTCGTACATCCCGCCGATCTGCGGGACGGTGACGTGGCTCTCGTCGATGACGAGCAGGAAGTCCTCGGCGAAGTAGTCGAGCAAGGTGTTCGGCGCGGTGCCGGCGGCCCGGCCGTCGATGTGCCGGGAGTAGTTCTCGATGCCGGAGCAGAACCCGACCTGGCGCATCATCTCGATGTCGTACGTCGTGCGCATCCGCAGCCGCTGGGCCTCCAGCAGTTTGCCGTGGCGCTCCAGCTTGGCCAGCTGGTCAGCGAGCTCGAGCTCGATCCCGGAGATCGCCCGCTCCATCCGCTCCGGGCCGGCCACGTAGTGGGTCGCCGGGAAGACGTAGATCTCCTTGTCCTCGGTCAGCACCTCGCCGGTCAGTGGGTGCAGGGTGGAGAGCCGCTCGATCTCGTCGCCGAACATCTCGATCCGGACGGCGTGCTCTTCGTAGGCCGGGAACACCTCGACGGTGTCGCCCCGGACCCGGAACGTGCCGCGACTGAACGCCAGGTCGTTGCGGGTGTACTGCACGTCGACGAAGCGCCGCAGCAGCTTGTCCCGCTCGATCTCGTCGCCCACCCGCAGCCGCACCATCCGGTCGACGTACTCCTGCGGCGTGCCCAGGCCGTAGATGCAGCTGACGCTGGCCACCACGATCACGTCGCGACGGGTGAGCAGGCTCATCGTGGCCGAGTGCCGCAGCCGCTCGACCTCGGAGTTGATCGAGGAGTCCTTCTCGATGTAGGTGTCGGTCTGCGGAACGTAGGCCTCTGGTTGGTAGTAGTCGTAGTAGGAGACGAAGTACTCCACCGCGTTGTGCGGCAGCAGCTCGCGCAGCTCGTTGGCCAGCTGCGCGGCCAGCGTCTTGTTGGGCGCCATCACCAGCGTCGGCCGCTGCACCCGCTCCACCAGCCAGGCGGCGGTGGCCGACTTGCCGGTGCCGGTGGCACCGAGCAGCACGACGTCGTGCTCCCCGGCCCGGATGCGCCGCTCCAGGTCGTTGATGGCGCTCGGCTGATCGCCGGCCGGCGCGAAGTCGCTGACGACCTCGAACGGGGCGACGGTGCGGACGATGTCGGTAACTGGTCTCACGACAGCGACACTACGACGAGCCTCCGACAGTTTTCAGCTGCCCGTCGAGCCGCGGTCATGGCGACCACACCGCTGTCCGGACGAGCCGCTGTTCACCCGGCCTGGTCAGACCCGCACCACCTGCAGCCCTGGGACGTCGTCGTAGTCGGAGTCCTGGGAGACGACCGGAATGCCGTTGGCGAGCGCTGTTGCCGCAATCCACGAGTCATTGAGCGGCATCCGCGTGCCCGCGTCGCGCAGGGCGAGCCGGAGCGTGGCCCAGGACGCGGCGACAGCGCCGTCGACCGGAATCGGGTCCAATGCGTTGGCGCGAGTCAGCGTCTCCAGCCGACGCGCCCGGGTAGGCCCGTCGCCGGCAGCAAGCACGCCAAGGCGAAGTTCAGCGATGGTGATCACTGAAGCCGCGAGGAGCCTGGGTGGAGCGCCCGGGAGCGGCCGGTCTGCTCGATCGCAACAAACAGCGACGTGTCAGCCAGTCCCAGCTCCGCCCGGTCGGGTGCGGCGGCCATCAACGAACGGGTGCGTCGTGGGTAGAGTCCGGAATCATCGTCGCCAGGTCTTGGACCAGCCCCGGGTCGGCCCGACCGCCGTCTAGATGGCGCATAAACCTTTCCCAGGTCATGGTCCGGGGGCGGGAACGCAGCGGGACGAGCTCGGCGACGGGCCGCCCGCTGACCGTCACGCGGAGCCGCTCCCCAGCCTCGACCCGACGTAGCACCCCACTGACGTCGTTACGCAGCTCTCGGGCCGGCAGGTCCGTCATGTCCGGGAGACTACCCTCACTGTCGCAGTACTGCTACGGACGGCTCAGGACGGCCGGGTGCGCAGCCTGTCCTGCAGCGCCAGCCATACCGCCTGCACCTGACGGTCGAGGTCGTCCAGGCTGCCGTCGTTGGTGATCACGAAGTCCGCTACTGCCAGCTTGTCCGCCAGCGGTGCCTGGGCGGCGATCCGGCTGCGAGCCTCGTCGGCTGACATGCCCCGAGCGCGCACCAGCCGGCTCCCCTGAGTCTCTGCGGTCGCCGCCACCACGAGCACGACGTCGTACGCCGCTGCCAACCCCACCTCGACCAGCAGCGGTACGTCGTGCACCACGATCGCGTCCGCCGGCGCAGCCGCGAACCGTTCCGCCGTCGCGGCCCCGACCAGCGGGTGCACAATCGCGTTCAGCCGGGCCCTTGCCGCCGGGTCGGCGAACACGATGGCGCCGAGCCGGTCCCGGTCCAGCGACCCGTCCGGGCGCAGCACCTCGGCGCCGAACTCGGCGGCGACGGCGGCCAGCCCGGGTGTGCCGGGCTCGACCACCTCCCGCGCCAGCACGTCGGCGTCGACGACGTACGCGCCGAGCGCCGCCAGCCGGCGGGTCACCTCGCTCTTGCCCGACCCGATCCCGCCGGTGAGCCCAACCTTCAGCACGGCCGGACGCCCTCAGCAGACAGCGGTTAGACCTGACCCCCGGCCAGCTTCTCCCGCAGCGCCGCCAACGCCTCGTCGGACGCGAGCGCGCCGGCCGAGGGCTGCTCGGTGACGTACTCCCGCGGGCCGGAGGCCTCGGACTCGGACGCGTGCGCCGCCGCGATCTGCTTCTGGTGGGCGTCGTAGCGGGCCTGGGCCTCGGCGTACTGCCGCTCCCAGGCCGCCTGCTGGGCCTCGTTGCCGGGGAGCCAGGCCTGGGTCTCCGGGTCGAAGCCCTCCGGGTAGATGTAGTTGCCGGCCTCGTCGTACTGGGCCTCCATGCCGTAAGCCGTGGGGTCGAAGGCGACCGCCTCCCCGATGGTGCCTTCGTTGGCCTGCTTGAGCGACAACGAGATCCGCCGCCGGTCCAGGTCGATGTCGATCACCTTGACCATGATCTCGTCGCCGACGTTGGCCACCTGCTCGGGGATCTCGACATGCCGCTCGGCCAGCTCCGAGATGTGCACCAGGCCCTCGATGCCCTCGTCCACCCGGACGAACGCCCCGAACGGCACCAACTTGGTGACCTTGCCGGGCACGACCTGGCCGATGGCGTGGGTCCGGGCGAACTGTCGCCAGGGGTCCTCCTGGGTCGCCTTGAGCGACAGCGAGACCCGCTCGCGGTCGAGGTCCACATCCAGCACCTCGACGTCGACCTCCTGGCCGACCTCGACGACCTCGCTGGGGTGGTCGATGTGCTTCCAGGACAGCTCGGAGACGTGCACCAGCCCGTCCACGCCACCGAGGTCGACAAACGCCCCGAAGTTGACGATGGAAGACACGACGCCGTGCCGCACCTGGCCCTTCTGCAGGGTGGTCAGGAAGGACTGCCGCACCTCGGACTGGGTCTGCTCCAGCCACTGCCGGCGGGACAGCACCACGTTGTTACGGTTCTTGTCCAACTCGATGATCTTGGCTTCCAGCTCCTTGCCCACGTAGGGCTGGAGGTCGCGGACCCGGCGCATCTCGACCAGCGACGCCGGCAGGAAGCCGCGCAGGCCGATGTCGAGGATCAGGCCACCCTTGACCACCTCGATCACCGTGCCGGTGACGATCTGGTCCTCTTCCTTGAGCTTCTCGATCGTGCCCCAGGCGCGCTCGTACTGCGCTCGCTTCTTGGACAGGATCAGCCGACCCTCTTTGTCCTCCTTCTGCAGGACCAGCGCCTCGACCTGGTCCCCCACCGAGACAACTTCGTTGGGGTCCACGTCGTGCTTGATCGAAAGCTCGCGCGAGGGGATGACGCCCTCGGTCTTGTAGCCGATGTCGAGCAGAACCTCGTCCCGGTCGACCTTGACGATCGTGCCCTCGACGATGTCGCCGTCGTTGAAGTACTTGATCGTCTCGTCGATCGCGGCCATGAAGTCCTCGGCGGACCCGATGTCGTTGACCGCAACCTGCGGGCTGTTCGCCGGAGACAATCCCGCGCCGCGGCCGGCCGCAGTCAGGGAAGGAACAGTCTCGGGTCGTACGTCGGTAACACTCGTCATAGGGGGGTGGGCTCCGGCCGGGGTGGCTCGTCGGGAGCGCGGAAGGCCCTGATCGCCGGCTGACGAGGACGGGCGGACAAGGCGGACCGGACGGTACGGCGGCGGGCGCGCGCACGACGGTGCCTGGACGTGACCCTGGTCGTTGACAGACGAGTGCGCCTGCTCCGGTGAGGCGGCACAGGCCCACAGCGCATTGGTAAGGATACGGTCGGTCGTCGATCAGGGTCAATCAGCGGAATGGGTTACGTGGATGGGCTACGTCGATGGGCCACGTGGACGAATCGGATGACAGCAGCGCGGTCGGCTACCGGCCGGTCGGGGCGGCCGCGGCGGCCGCGGCCAACCGGCGGTGGTGGGACGGCGATGCCGACGCATACCTTGCCGAGCACGGGCGCTTCCTCGGTGGCGACCAACCGGGCGCGGCCCGCTTCGTCTGGGGTCCGGAAGGACTCGATGAGGCCGACGTCGGGCTGCTCGGTGACGTGGCTGGGCGTCGGGTGCTCGAGGTCGGCTGCGGGGCCGCGCAGTGCGGCCGGTGGCTGGTCGGACGCGGCGCCGCGGTCGTGGGCGTCGACCTGTCCATCGGGATGCTCGGCCATGCCCACCGGTTGGACGCCGCCATCAGTCAGCAGGGCGGCCGGCGAGTCGACCTCGTCTGCGCCGACGCCCGGCGACTGTCGCTGGCCTCAGAGTGCGTGGACCTCGCCTGCTCGGCGTACGGCGCGCTGCCCTTCGTCACCGACCCGGGCCGGGTGCACGCCGAGGTGGCCCGGGTACTGCGTCCGGGTGGCCGCTGGGTGTTCTCGGTGACCCACCCGGTGCGCTGGGCCTTTCCGGATGACCCCGGGCCGGCCGGGCTGGTGGTGGCCCGGTCCTACTTCGACCGGACGCCGTACGTCGAGACCGGCGCCGACGGTGAACCGGCCTACATCGAGCAGCACCGGACGCTGGGTGACCGGGTCCGCGAGGTGGTCGGCGCCGAGCTGCGGCTGTTGGACGTGGTCGAGCCGGAGTGGCCGGACGGGCACGACCAGGTTTGGGGCGGCTGGAGCCCGCGGCGCGGTCGGCTGATTCCCGGCACCGCGATCTTCGTCACCGCGAAGCCGGAGTGATCCGGACACTCGCACACTCGCACACTCGCACACTCGCAAGCTCGCCAATGTTGAGTACACGTGCGGATCAGCGGCCGGGATCCGCACGTGGGCTCAAGATCGGCGGAGGTGGGGCGGTCCGAACGCCTCTTCGCGCTATCCACCAACCCGGCTGTGCCTGCCGGGGCGGTCGCCGGGGTAGTAACCACCGGCGATGGAACGAGCTCTCGATGACGCGTACCTGGTGTCGCAGGCCCAGCGTGGCTTCCTCGACGCCTTCGAGCGCAACCCGCGCGTTCGCGTCCAGGTGCGGGGAGGAGCCCGATGAACCCGAACGCGGATCGCGCCAACCGCGCGCTGCGACCCTGCTCGCCCTGCTGCTGCTCGTTGGCGCCGGCTTCGGTCTCGCGTTGAGGTTCGGCGTCTTCGGCACCGCCCGAGCCAACCAGCCGCTGCTGCTGCCGGTCGGCACCGACCGGGTGCGTGAGCTCGACTTGGAACCCAACACCGGCGCCGGGGCAACCACCGTGTCGACGTCGGCGGTGACCGACGCGGTGACCACCGAGATAGCGGGCTACCGCGGGGTCGAGCGGACATCGGCCCGGCTCATCCGAGACCAGGTCAGCCTGGACCTCGTGCTCACGGTCACCATCAACAACCGCGCCGACCTCGACGCCGTACGCCGGCGCATCGAGGAACACGCGGTCAGCCACACCCGCCAGGCGCTGGGGCAGTCGCAACTTCGGTCCAGTTGCACGTCCAACTCGCCGCCGGCTCACCCCGACGGGTGCGCTGACCGGCGTCCAGGTCAAGGTGCCCGCCCGTACGGCGGGTCACGTACCGCCGCTGCACCACGATCACCGCCGAGGGCGGCTGACCTTCCGGCCCGATGATCGTGGTGTGCGGCCGCAGCGACTTGCTGATTCAGACCCGGTATAGCGCGACCAGCGGGCACCGGAACGGGTCCTGGCCGCGCACCCCGAGCGCGTTGAGGTAGCGCGTGATGATCCGATACGACTGCAGCAGGCTGGTCTCGGTGTAGGCGACGCCGTGCTCGGCACAGTGGGCCCGGACCAGTGGCTGGGCGCGCTTGAGATTCGGGCGCGGCATGTTGGGAAACAAGTGGTGCTCGATCTGGTAGTTCAGCCCCCCCATCGCATAGCCGGTGATGCGGCCACCGCTGATGTTGCGCGACATGAGCACCTGGCGGCGCAAGAAGTCCACCTTCAGCCCGGCCG
>Ga0209638_1001097_pt1 | contig 17487 bp, 12 predicted proteins | sample BarGraNGADG00211_FD_184490 | JGI IMG/M metagenome (GOLD analysis project Ga0209638, IMG submission 184490) | Arctic peat soil microbial communities from Barrow, Alaska - Barrow Graham LP Ref core NGADG0002-211 (SPAdes) (version 2) | ecosystem: Environmental > Terrestrial > Soil > Wetlands > Peat...
AAAGCATGCGGCCGGCAATGCCGTCGACGCGCGTATCCACCTCCTCTTCGACTTTGGCGCCGGGCACAAGCAGGTCCAGGTTTTCGCGGCGCAGCGCCATCAACGCTGCGAGGTCGGCAGCCTCGGGCGGGCGCATGCCGAAGGTCACGGTCAGCGCAGCCTGTTGCTGCGCGTCTTTGAATGTGTAACTTGTTCCGTCCTCGAAGCCGGGCGGAATCTCAAAACTGAATTGGTCAACGTCTATTCGCATAGGAGGCCCCCCCGGGGACCTCGGCAGTTGCCACTCGGTCTGGCCGGCGAGTCCCGCGCAGACCGCCAGACAAGCCAGCGCGCATTTGCCAGCCGCCGGCGCCGCGGATCGCAGCTTTGTTATCATGCCGTCAGCTTCCGAACGCGGATTTCAGCGCTTCCTTGGTAGCCTGGTCGGGCGCTCCCGTGGAAGAAAGACCTTTGCTCTTCTGGAACGCCGCAAGCGCGCCTCGGGTGGCCGCATTCATCTCGTCGCCAAGGTCGCCGGAGTAGAATCCCAAAGAGCGCAACCTCGCTTGGATACCCCGGACCTCATCGATCGGGTCGAGATGGCCCAGTTTCAACTCGTATTCTTCCTGTCCATCGGAGAGAGTCAGTTTCCCTTCCTTGGCGTCGGGTAGGATGGCGTGCTCCAGGTTGCCGCCACCATCGGTGGATCCCTCGAACAGCTTCCCGTCGATGTTCAGCACGTATTTCTCGTTGGCCCGCGGCTTGCCGTCTCTTAACAGGCACAACTTGAACACGGCGGGGACTCCCTTCGCTTTGAATGTGTGCGTCTTGTTGGTCGCGGCGTCTTCCTCACGCGGCCTCTTGTCGGGGACAAACACGGTATCGCCTGGAAGGAGCACATTCGGGTCCTTCCGCTTGCTTTTCAGGGCGGCATTCCCCGGATGGTTCCACAGCGTGTCCGGGAAGAACCCGAACTGCCACGCAATACTCGAAATGCAATCTCCGCCCTGGACAGTGTAGTTCGCCATCGTGTGTCAGCCAGCCTTTTCGGACTGCCGTTCTCAACCCATGATATACGCGAGCGGGCGCTATGCCGCTAAACCGCGGATCACTTGGGCTCCCAGGCCTCCTTGTCCAGGTTGGGGAACGTCACCTTGCATGTGCCTGAGTCGATCTTCTCGACGCGCGCCCGACCCTTTTCGTCCAGCGTCCCATCTGCTACCGTGCTCCCATCCGGCAGCGTGATGCGGTAGGGTTCCCCGGGGAGCGGCTTGCCATCCTCGCCCACCAGGGCGATCTCGATCCAGTGGGTCTTGTCCTTGTTTTCCTCCGACGCCGGGTCGTGAGTCGGCGCGTCGGAAGCGGCCGATCTCTTTACTCCCGCGGCGGCGGCCGAAATCGTTGAGAGCGTCATGCTGGATTGAGTGAACCCGGCGCCCGCGGGAGTCGACATTTGGCCGGGGTCCGCTTTGTCGGCCTCACCGGGCTTGGTCGGCGAAAGCGGCGACACCAGCGAGCCCGGCGAGCCGGAGAGTGCGGCTCCGGCGCTGTTGATCTGCACCATCGGCGTACCCGAAATCGCGATGCCCGACATATCGAGGGTGATGAAGTTGCCGCCCACCTTCAGGGTCAGGCCCATCGATGCCTCAATGACCACCTGCATCGCTTTCAGGTAGAGGTTCTGGGTTACCTGACTGCTATGGTTGCCCTTGAACTCTTCGATCACGTCGCCGGTTACGGCGAGCGAGTTGGATCCGGTGATCTTGGTGGCAGCCTTACCCGCGATCTCCAGGTGAAGGTCGCGACCTATCTTGCCGATGGCGTCGCGGACTACCTCGACGTGAGAATCGCGGCCGACCTTTTCCATTTTGTCGTTGACGACGTTCAGGCTGCGGTTGTGGCCGATATCCTCCTGGCGGTCGTTCTTGACGCGAATGTCCATGTCCTTTTCGCCATGGACGAATACCTGCTCGCTGCCTTTCTTGTCTTCAAGCCGGATCTCGTTGAATCCGCCGCCGCCCTTGGAACTATACGACTTGACGGTGCTCTTGGTCTGCTCGCCGGGCAGGGCATAGGGCGGCATCTGGTCGGCATTGTAAACCGACCCTGTGATCAGCGGGCGGTCCGGGTCGCCCTCGAGAAAACTAACCGCGACTTCCTGGCCGATGCGCGGGATGTAGATCGAGCCCCACTGTTTCCCGGCCCAGCCTTGGGCGACCCGAATCCAGCAGGAGCTATTCTCGTCGGCTTTTCCTTCCCGATCCCAGAAGAACTGCACGGTGACGCGTCCATACTTGTCGGTCCAGATCTCTTCGCCGGACTTGCCGACCACAACGGCGGTCTGCGCGCTCGGGATTACCGGCTTGCGGGCCAGGCGCGGGGGCCGGAAGGGGACCGAATTGGGAATGGCTTCGAACTCATTGGCGTACTCAAACTGCTCCGGCTCGCCGGAACGGTAACTGGTGTTCTTCCCGTTGTGGTGGAGCGCAATGAAAGTGTAATCCTGGTTGGCCGCATCGCGGAAGTGCTCTTCCAGGGTGAACTTATAGCCGCACTCGAAGCCCATGCAGTTGCTCTTGCCCCGCACGGTGACCAGTTCCACTTCCCGCTCTTCCAGACGGATCTTGGCATAGCGGTCGCCGTCGCTCTTGCTGTTGTATTTTCCGGGGTAGTCGTAGTACTCGGCGGGCTCGCTGCCGGAAAGAGTGGCATACAGGCGGGTGTTGGGCTTCTCAAAGTCGTAGTCCGAGAGGGAAGCCGTCCCGGTATGTACTTTGTACTCCTCTTCGACGGCGAGAACCGTGTCCTCGTCGAGGCGGCCGCCGAGAGACGGCGTATAGCGGGCTTTGCCTTTGTGAGGGCAGGCCTTGAAGGTGGACTTGTCGTCCGCGAGCACAAGCTTATGTTTGTCCTCGGTCTGCTCGAAGAAATAGAAGATGCCCTCATCCTCGAGGAGGCGCGAAACAAAGTTGAAGTCGGTCTCGCGGTATTGCACGCAGTATTCCCGAGGCTGATAGGAGCCCTGGAGTTTGAGCTGGTAGTCGGAGAAGCCGCGGTCCTTGAAGATCTGTTCGACGATGTCGGGGACCGATTTGTTCTGAAAAATGCGGCAGTTGGAGTAGATGGTGAGGAACCAGAGCCAGGGGACCATTTCGGCCTGGTACATCGCCTTGCCATCGTCGCCGGCCTCCACCAGCTTGATGCGGTTCAGGATGCCGTGGATATGCCGTTCGGAATCGTCCTCCAGCTTGATGGACAGGACCGCGGGCTTCGTCAGCAGGCCCTTCATGTCGATGTTCGGATCGTCCGACAGCAATTGCAGGACGAAGCGGAAGGGCGTAGAGACGCGCTCTTCGCCGGTGAAGCTTTCGAGCAGGAGGGCGTCTTCGCCCAGCGGCGTCTTGAAGCGAAATGGACGTTCAATTTGGGTTGCAGGCAAGCTATCGTCCCCCGGCCGGCCCGGCGCACCGGACCGGCGGCTGATTGCAATCCGCTCCGTCTACGAATAGGTAAACACGCCGCCTTCGCCGACTCCCACGTGCACGCTTTCCGGTCTGAGGCCTTCGGCGATTTTGCCCAGGATCTGCATGGAGATTTCCGGCAGCATGGTATTCGTCAAAATATTATCCACGTTTCGGGCCCCGCTCTCAACCTCGGTGCAACGGCGGGCCACTTCATCCACGAGCGCGCCCTCGTACGTGAACGAGATGCGGTGGCTCTCCTGGAGCCGGCGCTGGATCTTGGCGAGCTTGAGAATGATGATTCGCTTCATCGCTTCGTCGCGAATGGGAAAGTACGGGACGATCACGAGGCGTCCCAGGAAGGCCGGCTTGAAGATCTTGTCGAGCTCCGGCTTGATGGTCTTGACAAGCCCTTCCTGCGAGGGCATGGTCTCGGGATCGGCGGTGAGCTTCATGATGCTGTCGGTGGCGGCGTTGGAGGTCAGGATGATGATGGTGTTCTTGAAATCGATTTCGCGGCCTTCGCCGTCTTCCATCTGGCCCTTATCGAACACCTGGAAAAAGAGCTCCAGCACGTCGGGGTGAGCCTTCTCGACCTCATCGAGCAGCACCACGGAATACGGGCGGCGGCGAACGGCTTCGGTGAGCACGCCGCCTTCGCCGTAGCCCACATAACCGGGAGGCGATCCCTTGAGGGTGGAGATGGTGTGGGCCTCCTGAAACTCGGACATATTGATGCCGATCATATTACGTTCCCCGCCAAAGAGGAGGTCGGAAAGCGCCAGCGCGGTCTCGGTCTTGCCGACGCCGCTGGGGCCGACCAGAAGAAACACGCCCACCGGTTTTCCGGGATCGTCCAGACCGGCGCGCGCGGTGCGCACGCGCTGGCTGATCACGGCGAGAGCGTGGTCCTGTCCGATGACGCGTGCGCCGAGGTGCTGCTCCAACTTGAGCACCGTGGCGATTTCATCCTTGAGCATCTTGCCCACGGGAATACCCGTCCAGGCGGAGACCACCTCGCCGACGATCTGGGCATCCACGCAGACGCGCAACAGCGGTGTTTCGCCCTGCAGGGCGGCCAACTCGCCGTTCAGTTCGCCAAGTTGGGAGCGTAGCTGGTCGGGGTCGGGCGCAGGCTGCGCCGCGGCGCCGGTGGCCGCCCCAGCGGCAACGTCCGCGCCGGCGGGCGCGGCTTCGGCGCGGGGCGGTGGCGCGGGGGCGTTGACGGTTTCCAGTTGCGAGCGGATTTCCCGAATGCGCGCGACCAGATCGCGTTCCTTCTCCCAGCGGCCGTTCAGCTCATCGAGTCGCGCTTCGGTGGCGGTCCTTTTCCCGGCGATGGCGGCCAGACGGTCGGCGTGATCCGTGCCCGTGGCGGCTTCCCGCTCCAGAATGCGGGCCTGCACGGTGAGATCTTCGAGCGTGCGAATGGAGTCCTCGATGGCCGGGGGCGTGGAGTTCTGACCCATCGCCAGGCGGGCGCAGGCCGTATCGAGGACGCCGATGGCCTTGTCGGGCAACTGGCGGTCCGGCAGGTAGCGGTGGGAGAGCTTGACGCCGGCCAGCAGTCCTTCATCCAGGATGCGGACGCGGTGATGTTTTTCGAGAATGGGAACCGTGCCCCGCAGCATGAGAGCGCATTGGGTTTCGGTGGGCTCCTCGACCTTGACCAACTGGAAGCGGCGCGCCAGCGCGGGATCCTTTTCGAAGTACTTCTTGTACTCGGACCAGGTAGTGGCGGCGACGGTGCGCAATTCGCCGCGCGCGAGGGCCGGCTTGAGCAGGTTGGCCGCGTCGTTCTGGCCGGCCTGGCCGCCCGCGCCGATCATGGTGTGGGCCTCGTCGATGAACAGGATGATCGGCGTGGGCGAGGCCTTGACTTCGTTGATCAAACCCTTGAGGCGGTTCTCGAATTCGCCCTTGACTCCGGCCCCGGCTTGCAGCAGCGCCAGATCCAGGGTCCGCACGGTGACGTTCTTCAGCGCCGGCGGCACGTCGCCCTGGGCGATGCGGATAGCGAAGCCCTCCACCACGGCGGTCTTGCCAACGCCGGCTTCACCGACCAGAATCGGATTGTTTTGACGCCGGCGGGTGAGGATATCGACCACCTGGCGGATTTCGGAATCGCGCGCGAGGACGGGGTCCACTTTACCCTGGCGGGCGTTCTCGGTCAGGTTGACGGTGTACTGATCGAGGTTGGGGGTCTTGCCGCCGGCTCCCGGCCGCGGCGCGCCCGCTGGCGAGGCGGCTTCGGCAGCCTCCATTTCCTCGCTTTCGGCGGAATTGGCGACGGTGGCCAGAAAGTCTTTCTTGAGGGCGTCGGCCGTGATCTTCTGCATCTCTCTGCCGACGTCGCGAACGATGCGCGCCAGATCTTCGTCGGAGACCAGCGCCAGGATGGTGAAGCCGGTGCGGATGCGCGTAGCCGCGAAGTCGATCGAGCCGATGGTCCAGGCCTGCGTGAACATCTTCATCAGCGACGGGCTCAATGCCGGCGTGCGTGCGTTGCCGGACTTGAGTTTGTCGAGGCTGCGCGTCAGCTCCGCGGACAGGCGCGACTTGTCGACGCCGAATTGTTTCAGGATGAATGCGAAGTCTCCGTCGCTGGAATCGAGCAGTTTCATCAGGTAATGCTCGATTTCGACGTCATAGTGGGTCCGGGACAAGCAGAATCCCGCGGAAGCCTCCAACGCCAGGCGCGTCGATTCGTTCAGTTTCGCGATGAGCGATCGTAGATTGATACCCACGTATTCTCCTTTATGCCAGCAGCAACACAGTATCTCCGGGCGCGCGATCGAAGTCCGGTCCGGACTTCATCCAGGTGAACCAGCCCAATCGCGGCGCTGCCAAACCATCTTCGCCCAATTTGCAGCGCGGCACTACTGCGCGCTGCAGGATGAGCTGAACCTCGATCTCCAGGTGAGCGCCGCAAGAGAACCGCGCCAGATCGCGCAAGGGTTCGTATGCGGTTCCGCCCGGCAAAAAGCCCAGGTACCGCTCCTGCGTCAGCGGGCCCAATTTCAGGCGGATCCGCGACTGCCGATCCCATATTTCGTCGCCGACCACGGAGCCCACCCCGAGTTGCGAATTCAACGACGCGCCGTTGCCGAGTTCGCACTGGTCGGCTTTCCCGAGAGGCCGCCAGGCGCCCACGAACTGCTCCACCTCCACGGGAACGCCGAAATAGTCTTGGAGTACGCCTCGGACCGCAACGGCGGAACGCGGCTGCAGGGACAGCAGGCCGGCATAGAAGAGCAGCGAATCGTCGCGGACCACCATGCGATCCCGCAGGCCATCGGAGCCCAGGCCGATGAGCGACATGAGGTACTTCGAGACGCGGTCTTGTCCGTCACGCTCGTAAGCCACCGGGGAGCGGTACTTTTCCCATGCCTGGTAGAACAGGGAAATCATGCGGTGGTTGAAGATGTCGAGGAAGTCGGCCTGGGTGCGATCGCGAGCGCGAAGGCGCGACAGGACCAGCTCCGTATAGACGTGTGGGAGCACGCCCATAGGGCCGGTCAGTCCCATGAAATTCACGGTCATGGCGGGAACGTCGCCAGCCCAGTCGATGGAATCGATCTGGCTGGGAGGAAACGCGAGCGAGTTGTTGGCGCGGAAGCGCAGGACCTCGCGGGCGGCTGAGGTGAAACCACCGGGCGCCCCGCGCTGGTTGAAAATCCGCAGCAGCAGGCGCACGGCCTGGAAGAATTCGAAGCGGCCGGGATGTTCCCGCATGTCGCGCTGCACTTCGGCCAGGGAGGCGGCCGGCGGCGTCAGACCAGGATCTTCTGTCCCGCTCTCGGGGGCCATTCGCGGATCACCTCCTTTCTCTGCCGGGTTCTGGCGCTAAGCTGGGTGAAGCTGTTCAGCGTCGCGTAGAGAGCCAGAAAGCGCTCGATCACGCTGGCAAACAGATAGACGCCGCCGCCCACGAACTGCTCCTCGTCGAACTCGATTTCGACGCGGGTTCCGCGCGCGAAGGTCACTCCGTTTTCGGCGATGAGGGGAGCGAAGTGCGGACGGCTCTTCAAATCCGCGATCCCTTCGATCATCTTCTGGGCGAAGGGGGAATCGGTGAAGTCGTAGAGGCGGAGGATCTGCTGGAGAGCGTCGCGGCCGTCTTCCACCAGAGACAGATGATTGAGCGAGAGATGCGAGATCAGGCGCCACTGCGCCATTTTAGCGGTGGGGGGGCGCAACGGAAGAGTGGGTTTGGTCAGAGCGACGATGCTCTTGATCGGGGCGCTGCCTTCCAGCTCGAAATCGCCGTTTTCATTGCCAAAAGGCAGGCGCGCGGGCAGGTTCCGGTTGGTGCACGTGGCGCGCACCGTGAGCGTGTCGGCGTCGGGGAAAGCCGTGCGGCCGGAGCGGTCCACCAGCGATATGTACATGTCCGACGCGTCGTCGTTCAGGCGGTTGGAAGCCCGGCGATTGGCGATCCAGTAGCACTCGTTTTTGACGCCGGCGGTTTCCTGACGGTAGGAGTAGAACGGGCGGTACGTAATGACTTCACGCGTATCGGCGTCGATGGAAGCGACCTCGTCGATGGAGAAGACCTCGATGGCGGCAGGGCGCCGAATGTCGGGTTTGATCTGGTATTCGTACTTGCGCTGGTCGAGCAGAATGGGCTCGGCGCTCTGTGGGAACAGATTGATGATGGGAACGCAGCCGAGGCGAAATGTCTTGGGCGAAACGCCGATCTCCAGTCGCTGCGCGCGCTCCTCGTCGCCGGCGCTGGAGAACAGGAAAACGAGTTCGGCTCTGTTCTGGAAGCCCGCGCCCCACACCGCGTCGAGGCCCGTTACGTCCACAAAAAGAAACTTGCTGGGGAGCGCGAAAAACTCCTGCAGTATCCGATAACCGATGTGCGAGCGGAGCGGGTACGGCGCCATTCCTTCGTCATCGGCGAATCCGACCGGGCGCAGCGAGGAAGCCGGCAGAGTTACGGGAGGAACTTTGGGGTTGGCCGGGTCGCGAACCACGATGCGGGTGAGTTTGGAGCAGAGCAGCTCATACAGCGCGTGCACCAAATTGTTTTCGCCGGCCAGGTGGAAGCGGAGACGGTCGAGCTTCAGCTTGGGCAGAGGGACATCCGGCGCGGAATTCAACACCAGCCGAAGCGCGTAGGCCGCGTCGAGTGCGCGCAACGGCGGGCGCAACTGGTCGGGGCTTTTCCATTCGGCGGCGGCCACGCCGACTGGCCACAGGGTGGCGTCATAGCAGGTGCGGAACTTGCAGGGTACGCCGCCGACGGGACGGGAATAGAGCACCGTGCCGCGATCGATTTTCAGACCGGTGGTCAGCTTGCCGCGTTCCATATCGAGCTGGAGTTCCACGATCGACATGGAAGGAATCGGCCGGATGAAATGCGGGTAGACGATTCCGAGGAAGGCTTCGGTGATCTCGGGAAAATCGTCGTCGAGCTTCAGATGCACGCGCGCAGCCAGAAAGGCGAAGGCCTCGAGCAGACGCTCCACGTGGGGGTCCTCGGACTCCTTGGACTCCTCGAGCATGAGTCGCGCGGCGATTTTCGGGTACTTCTCGGCGAACTGCGCTCCCATCTCGCGCAGGTATGTCAGTTCGCGTTCGTAGTACAGCAGGAGGTCATCCCGCATTCTGCACCTCGCACTGGTTGGTGGTCAGTTGCAGGACGGTGTCGAAAGAGATATGTTCGGGCGCGGGGTCCATGAGCAGCAGGGCTTCGATGCGGAAGCGGAAGGTGCGGGTCTTGCCGGCGATCGACTCGATCGGCTCCACGCGCACCCTGGCCAGCCGCGGCTCAAAGAATTTCAAGGAGGCCTGCAACTGGCGGGTCAGCCTGGCTTCCGCGGCGGCAGTCGCCAGGCTGTACCCGCTGAAGTCCGGCAAACCGTAGACGTATACCGAGCGGTTGAGTTCGCGGAGTCCTTCGGGGGGCGGAAAGGCCACTTGCCGGCTATTGAGGAGCCATTCCAGGTCGCGACGCACCGCATCGCGCAGTATCCGAATGGACTGCGCGCGCGTGAGGGGCGCTTCGCTCGAGATCCGCGGGTCGGCGTCGATCAGCCGATCGAGCACCGACAAAGTGACTGCCGCATCGGGACCGTTTCGGGTCATGGCTTATACCGAGAAGGCCTGAACGGGATCCAGGCGGCAGATTCGCTCGAACAGCGCCTGCTTGGCTTTTGCGTCTCCCTGGATCTTCTTGCTGCTCTGGAGCAGGAAAACAAGGGCCCGCGCGACCATCTCGCGATCCTCCCAGTCGTCCAGTTTATGCGTATCGATGGCGGCGGCGATATCATCCAGCAAGAGCTGGGCGATGCCGTCCTTGCCTGCGGAGACACAGACTTGCGCCAGTTGCATTTTGCGGAGGAACTGGGCGCGGCCGCTGAGGGCGCGCTGCACTTCGCGTTGTAAAATCTCGACGGCTTTCTGCTGTTGGCCGGCCCGCATTGCCTCCTGGGCGAGGGCCTGCGGATCGACAAACCGCTTCTGCCAGCCGGGCGCGCGCGGATCATCTACGGCGGGACCGTGTGGCGCATCGGGGAGCGGAGGCGCGCCGGGAGGTTCGGCGAGGAGTTCGCGCAGCCATTTTTGCGTTTCGGAATTGGCCGCGGGGGTGTCGTCGGTAAGGGTGGCGTCGAGGAGTTGCGGGAGGTCGCGCAGCAGGGTACGCAACTCCGACCGGATAGCGATGGCGATGTTGTTGTAATTGTCGCCCAGCGCCGTGCAGGCCTCCACCACGAAGCGCTGCAGGTCGAGCCATGCCCGGCTGCACGGAAGCGCCATAATCTGCTCGGCCAGCTCCAGGATCTCGCCCCAGCGGTTGCGCCTTGCCAGGGCTTTGACCTGCTGGCGGAGGTCGCTGGGCGGAGCTTCAAGGACCACGGGGTCGGACGAGCCGCGCAACTCACCCCAGCGAAGGCCTCGCAGCATCAAGTAAGGCGCGGGGCTGAAGGGATCGCGCTTGCGGAGAACCGCCGCGGCCGCCACGGCGGAGGCGATGGCTTCACGGCGTTCGGCGGGTTCCGCGGAAACCAGACCACCCAGCCCGACGTAAGACCCCCCGCCCTCGGCTGTTTCGATTGCTTCGGTTCCCTCCACCGCGGCTTCCGCCGGAGCCTCTTCCACGGGGTCCGGTTCAGTTTCGCGTTTTTTTTGCAGCAGGCTGTGGACCAACTGGCGGACTTCCGTCAACCCTTCCACGAGTCTGCCGAACCCCGGAGCCACGTCGCCGAATCTCCGCTGGGAGGTTTCGTTGAGCGCGGCGACTCCCGCAAGGGTGGCGTCGAATTGCCTTTCAAGGTCGGCGTAAAAGGCCTTGGGCGTCTCGACGAAGGATTTGTCGAAGATCTCAGGCGCGAGTTTACCCTCTTTCAAGGCTTTCTCGCGGGCGGCTTTCTGTTCCTTGCTCTGCGCCTGATCTTCGAAACTGACGAGCCGCGAGTCCTTGTACTGGAGAAAACTGTAGCCGTCACGGCACAGGGGAACGCTCTTGATCGCGACAATCACCCTGGAGCCAAGCCAGTCCAGCGGGGCCGCGCGTTGCTCGGCATCGCCGTCATCCAGTTCGGGATAGAGAGTGTCCCAGAACTTGTCCAAGAGGCCATGGCACAATCCCACGCCTTCGCAGAAGCCGCGGATGCCCTCCCGCTTGAGCTGAGCTTCACAGAGCCAGACCGCCAGTTGCAGGTCTTTGCTCTGGGTGGCGATGGCATCCTGGCAGAGCTTGGAGACCTGGACCCAGTCGGCGACCTTGCGCTCGTGCTGCCAGGCGCCTTGGGCTAACTCGTCGTCTTCGCGACGAGCCTCCTTGATCTTGTCGTAGACGGGAGCGTAGCGGAGGCTTTGACCGCCGGGGTTATCTCCCGCGATAGGGTTGAGAATGTCTTCACGCAGCGGCATGGGAAGTGAACTCCAGCGACCGGATCTCCAGCAGCGGCACTTCCTCGCCGTCCACGATGAATATCTTCTGCCCTACGGGGAACTCGTGGCCCTCATCGTCGGCAACCCATTGCGTGGCACGCCCCAGCCAGACGGATTCGTCGTCGGACTTCCACGAGAACGGATAGATTGCGGGAATGATCACCTGCCCGATATCGGTTCCTTTAAAGCTCGGGCCGGTCAGGACGAAGGCAGGAGTCCACAGGGTGTCACGCAGGATACGAGGAGGTGCGATCTGAACTGAGGCGATGTGCTCGAATGGGATCCACAGATAGGCCCCGGCCGCATACATTTCCAGGCGCGGGCCGATTGCGGGGTCGGCGTCGCTAATGGATTCAAACCGCTTGCCGTTCAGCGTTCCCGGCGGGGACGCGGGCGCGGGCGCCTGGGGAAACTCCTGCTTCTGGAACATCGAATTGCGGGTCTTTTCGCCGTGCAGGGCGGAGTAGTACAGCACCGCCCCCATTTCCGCTTCGTGGCTGCCTTTCGCCAAAACACCCAACTGCTTTTCCGCGCGGCCGTACTGCCCGGAGAAGCAGAGGAGCTCGAAAAGAAACGTTCGCTGTGCGGCGTCCGCAGGGTTGTCGCGGAGAAAGCCGCTGACGGCTTTCTCCGCTTCCCGGACCTTCCCGGCATCGAGAAGCTCCTTGGCTCTCATAATGGCCTCAGTCGGTGGGCAGAGGATCGTCCGCGGCGAACTTGGCGTTGAGCTTTTCCAAGTCATAGCCCTTGCGGATTGCGGCGTCGAGGCTCCCGTCGTCCTTCTCGGGCGCGTAAGCGATTTCTACGCCCTGGAAGGCGAAGCTGACCGACTCGGTGGGGTTCTCGTTGCTGCCCGACAACTGTACCGAGGTGATGAGCGCGTCCTTGATCCAGATGCGGAAATAAGCCTGCTGTTTATCGCCGATCGGCTTGTCGTAAAGAATGTAAACCTTCTTTAAGATGTCGCCGGTGGCGCAGTGATCGCAAAGCAGGGGCGTGGTTTTGTCCAAAACCTTCATGATGGTCAGGTTCGAGAAATCCGCCCGCCCGGCTTTGGCTTCCTTACCAGACGCTCCCGCCCCGTAAGTGGAAGTCTGGCTTACGCCCCAACTGAACGACAGGACGTCGATACTGCCTTCCCGGCTGGTGCTGGGGCCCGCAACTCCGTCAACGTACAAATATGCGTTTACAGCCACAATATTCTCCTTTCTCCTTGAAGCAAACTGAAATCAGATGTCGTGACCGGGCCAAACCTCACTTGGCGGGCGCCGGCAGATCGGCCACAAGCCGCAGCGAAACCGTCAACTCCTCTAGCTGGAAGTGCGGCCGTAGAAAAGCGACGGCCCGATAGCAGCCCGGCTTCCCCGGGATTTCCGTCACATCCACGCGAGCTTCCCGCAAAGGACACTTTGCTTTCATTTGAGGAGACGCCGTGTCATCCGGAATGACATACCGGGTAATCCAGCGGTTCAGGAAGAGCTCGGCGTCGGTACGCGACATGAAGCTGCCGATCTTATCCCGCATCATGGCCTTCAGGTAGTGCGCGAAGCGCGAGACGGCCATGATATAGGGAATCTGCGCCGACAAGCGGGCATTGGCATTCGCCGAATCGGTGTCGAACAACTTCGGCTTCTGGCAGGACTGCACGCTGAAGAACGCGGCATAGTCCGTGTCCTTACAGTGCACCAGGGGCACAAAACCGAGGTCCGCCAGCTCTTTTTCGCGCCGGTCGGTAATGGGCACTTCGGTAGGGCACTTCATCGCCACGTCGCCCTCATCGGTGTAAAAGTTGTGGACCGGCAAGCCGGTAACCAGGCCGCCGCCTTCCACGCCCCGCATGGCCACGCACATGCCATACTGCGAAAAAGAAGTGGTCATCCGCGAAGCGAGGGCGAAAGCCGCATTCACCCACAAGTACTTCGAATGATCGCTTCCGTCCACGTGCTCTTCGTAGTTGAAGTCTTCTACCGGCTTGGTGTCCTTGCCGTAAGGCAGCCGGCCGAGAACGCGGGGCAGGCCGAGAGCTACATAGCGGGAATCTTCCAACTGCCGGAAGCCCTTCCACTTGGCGTACTCGGTGGTGTCCAGAATCTTGGCCAAATCGCGAGGAGCGTCCAGGCTAGTCCAGGACGGCAGGTTGAGCATGTCGGAGCTGGCCGCGGCGCAGAACGGTGCGTGAGCGGCCGCCGCCACATGAGAAATCTGCTCCAATAATTCGATGTCCTCGGGGTGCTTGCCGAACTCGTAGTCCCCCACCAGGGCGCCGAAGGGGGCGCCGCCGAAGACGCCGTACTCTTCCTCGTAAACTTTCTTGAACATGGCGCTTTGGTCGAATTCCGGCGCGCGCTGCAGATCCTTCAGCAGCTCCTTCTTGCCGCAGTTGAGGATGCGGATCTTGAGCATGACGCCGGTTTCGCTCTGATCCATCAGGTACTTGACCCCGCGCCAAGTGCCTTCCAGTTTCTGGAGCGAGGGGTGATGCATAATCTCGTTCAACTGGATCGAAACCAGGTGGTCGATTTGCGCAATGCGGGCGTTGATCATCATCTCCGCATCGCGCGCAACGGTCATGGAGCCTTCCAGGACCTGCGCTACAAACTCTTTCACCAGGTTCTTGCCCCGCTCGCGTGAAGCCGGCTCGACTCCGAAGCGGCCTTCTTCCACGATTTGATCGAGCAGGCTCATTTCCTGAACCTGTTCGCTAACAGCCGCGGTGGCCCGCGCGCTCTCACCCTCAGCCATTGGAATCTCCTCCCTTTCCCTTTCCAATCTCGCTCTTCAGCTTGTCCAGCTTCTCGGTGTTGCCGACGCTCTCCAGCAGTAACTCTTCCAGCTTGTCGTTGCCTTGCAGACTACCGCGAAGATCGGAAAGCCGGGTCCGCAGATCCAGCAGTTCCTTGAGGGGCTTAACCTGACGCGCCACATTCTGCGGCTCGAAGTCCTCCAACTTTGCGAACTTCAAGTCCACCTTGAGGTTGGCGGCCTCCGGTTCTTCGCTCAACTTGTTCTCCACCGAAAAGTTGAGGTGCGGCTTCATGCCGTCCAGGACCGTGTCGAAGTTGTCGGGATTCACCTCGACGAACTTGCGATCCTTTAATCTGGGCAGCGGCTGCTCTGGTTGGCCGGTGAAATCCCCCAGCACGCCAACCACGAAAGGAAGCTCCTTCAATTCAATCGCTCCGCCCACCTCCACGTCATACGTGATTTGGACCCGTGGGGAACGGACCCGATCCAACTTATGCTGCGTACTCTCTCTGGCCATAAATCCTCCCGTAGGAATAGTCGGTGAAACACACTATATGCCCCGCGAGACCTAACGTCAAGTCTTTTGCGCTTTTTTTCGCGAGGCCCCACCTGGGTCGGGGACTTCCTTCGCGCAAAACCTCACAACAGGACCAGGCGTCGTTCCACCAGCTTGCGCATCACAGCGCAACACTGCTGCCGCACCCGATCCGGATCGACTTTCACCACCGCCGCGAGACCCTCTCCCAACTCGTACAAAGTCCGCGTGCCGTCGCATCCCTTGAGGAAGTCGGCCACCTGCGGATCCAGCGCCAGAAAGCTGGAGAGGCCGCCAGGCCGCCTGAGTTGCATCGAGGAGGGCTTCCATTCCCCGGCCACCAGGCGCAACTGCTGGTCGATACGCGTGTCGGATGGCACTCGCGGCTTCCAGGCCATCATTTGGTCCATGGAACGATCCGTTTCCAGCCTGTCCTGATTGTCAAATAATTCAACAATGGACTCGCCAAACGGCTCCGTACAGTCCAGGTTGGCCACCTCCTCGATGCGGATCCAGTTCTTGCCGGACCTCCGCCGCATGGCCAGAATTCCGCCATGGATCTCTTCGACGCCACGGGCGCGGTAATAGGCCATCCATTCGTCGAACCTCTGGTTGGCTGTCAGCGGCGAATACGGCATGATCCCGCCGATGCGCTCGGAGGCGTAAGCGGCGCCCGAGCGCGCGTAACTGCGGAGCGCCCAGGCGTCGCAGCCGGTATCTTTCAGCCACTCCGCCAGGCGGTCCTGCCAGGACTGCCCGCTGACCTGGACCCACTCGAAGGTGATCTGCAGGAAGCCGCCTTCGTTGAGATGGCGCGGCGCCGCCCGGACGAGTTCCCTGCAGTAACCGTCTAATTCCATGCTGTTTTCGCAATAGATCTGGTCCGTGGACGGGGTAACGAAAAACGGCGGGTTACTGGCGATCAGGTCGAACGTTCGGCCCTGGACGGGTTCGAAAGTGTCGCCGGTCAGGCAGTCGACATTCTTTACGCCGTTGAGCCAGACGTTGAAGCGGGCAACCTCGGTGGCGCGCGGGTTCAAGTCGGTCGCCACCACCTGGCGGCTGTGACCCGACGCGAGGATGGCGAGGATCCCGCAGCCGGCGCCGAGATCGAGAGTCGCCCCGGAAGGCCGCCGGATGGTGAACATTTGCAGCAATCGCGTGGAAGGATTGGGCCACAGAACCATCCCGGAGGCTTCCGGCGACTCCAGCGTGCGGGCTGGATCGGCCGCGAACAGAAAGCCTTCGCATGGCGTTAGCATGACCATGGGGGCCAACCGGCCGCCGTTGCGAACCAGCATTCCCGTTTCCAGCATCAGGGTAACCACCGGCGCTGGGACGAGTTCCGCCAGGGACTCGCTTTCCAGCGACATGCCCAGGAAAAACCAGCGCAACAAGGCGTTCAGCGCGGTGGGCTCGGAAGTGCGCTCCAGCAGACTCGGCAGGTTGCCGAGGCGCTGCGAAGGCAAGTCGCGTAGCGTCGGGTTCTGCTTGAACTGCTCGTGAGTGAAGCCGGCCTCCCTGAAAAACTCGAGAAGCGATTGTGGATTCGCGGCGAGGGGCGTGAGCATCGGGCGTCCTCACGACACTGTAGCGCAGAATAGGCGGGGCGGCGAATGCCAAGCGAGGCCGCCCCACGCGTGCCGGGAACAGCGGCATTCGAAACTATTTGGCATAACCGGCAGGTTCTGGTACTGTGAATGCGAATGCGGCGATTACAACCGGTGATCTGGACGAAGGGTACGTTTCTCACTCCCCAGCACCTGCAACTCCAGGATCGCTTTCTCGAAAACCTCCTGGAGTTCCACCTGGAAAGTCTCGCGTTCCGCCCCTGGGGCTTCGCCACAATACAGATCAGCCGGGAAGGTCTTACCGCCGGAGTGTTCGGTATCACCACCGCATCCGGGCTCCTGCCGGACGGCCTGATCTTCGATATACCCGCGGCCGACAGCGCCCCGCCCCCCAAAGAACTGGCTGAATGCTTCGAGCCGGATCAAACGACGCTCGACATCTACCTGGCCGTTCCGCAATACCGCGAGCGGGGGCTGAACGTGGCCTCTTCCACACGCGAGAGCGGGGCGCGGTATCGCGCGGAAATAGAAATGTTCCGCGACGAAAACACGGGCCTTTCCGAAAAACCGGTCCAGGTGGCGCACAAGAATCTGCGGCTGCTGGCGGAAGGCGAGAATCGCGACGGCTACTCGACGTTGCGCGTGGCCCGGGTCCAGCGCAGCGAAACCGGCGTCTTCCAACTGGACCCGAGCTTCGTGCCGCCCCTGTTGGATTTCGCCGCTAACGACCACCTGGTTTCGATTGCGCGCCGCCTGGTGGAGATTCTCACCGCGCGCTCCAGCGCCATTTCCGGCATGCGGCGGCAGAAGAACCAGAGCCTGGCGGATTTCACTGCCGCCGATATCGCCAATTTCTGGCTGCTCTATACGGTCAATACGGCCTTCCCGGTTTTCCGCCACCTGTTCGAGACCCGTCGCGGGCATCCCGAGGCGCTGTACAACGCGATGCTCTCGCTGGCCGGAGCGCTCTGTACGTTTTCCACCGCCATCCACCCGCGCGACCTGCAGGCGTACGATCACGACAACCTGGGCGTCTGCTTCACGGACTTGGACGAGAAGCTTCGCACGTTACTGGAAACCGTGGTACCCACCAATGTCGTGTCGCTGCCGCTGAAGCTGGTCCAGCCGGCCATCTACGCCACATCGCTCGATAACGACAAGTACCTGGTCAACACCCGAATGTACCTGGCGGTGGGCGCTGAAACCAGCCAGGCGGAGATCGTGAGCAAGACGCCGCAACTGGTCAAAGTCTGTTCGGCGAGCCACATCGAGCACCTGGTGCGGCAGGCGC
>Ga0209638_1001098_pt1 | contig 17482 bp, 8 predicted proteins | sample BarGraNGADG00211_FD_184490 | JGI IMG/M metagenome (GOLD analysis project Ga0209638, IMG submission 184490) | Arctic peat soil microbial communities from Barrow, Alaska - Barrow Graham LP Ref core NGADG0002-211 (SPAdes) (version 2) | ecosystem: Environmental > Terrestrial > Soil > Wetlands > Peat...
GATCGTCGCCTTGCAACCCCTTGACCATGGCGACCACCATCTTGCCGTTGAAGTAGGGGTCCTCGCCGAAGCACTCTTCGGTTCTTCCCCAGCGCGGATCGCGCCCCAGGTCCGCATTGGGCGCTCGAATCACCAGATTGCCCCGGTGGGTCTTTTCACTCTGGTTGATGTACCGGGCCTCGTAGCCTTCCACCCCGCCCGCCAGGCGAATGAGGTCGGTGTCCCAGGTCTCGCCCATGCCGATTTCCTGCGCAAACTGCGTGGTCGGGATCGGCGTCGGCCGGCCCCATCCGCCGGGGCCTCCCAGCGCCAGCCCGTGCAGACCTTCGGAGTGGCCGGTCCCACGTATACCCAGGCGCGGCACACTCGGATTCGTCCCCAGACAAGCGATTTTCTCGTCCACCGTCATCAGGGAGATGATGTTGTTCACCCGGAGCTCGGCCGCCAGGTTCGGATCCTGGAAGGGATACGCCTGCGGCGATGGCTGCGGGGGCGTCTGCTGTTGTGCGCGGACCATGACAACGGCAAACGCCGCCGCCATCGCCGTAAATGCGATCGGTGCAATTCGTAGCTTCATTTGGAGACCCGTTGAAGACCCTAATGGTATGGCCCATCGCTAAAAAGAGCAATAGATCTGAATGGCTTCAGGCCTGATTCATGGGCGAACGGTAACCGTTACGCCCGGCGTCAGGCGAAAGTAACCGTTACTGTTCGCAAGGAGATACCGAAAGGGTTCCGCTTCGCGCCGGCAGGCTGGATAATGAAGCTTCAGTCGATACGTTAAAGGACCCTTGTGATCAAAAACCACCGTCTCTCCCTCGTGCTCTGTGCCGGCCTTGTGCTTTTGTGGACCCCTCGCCTGAAGGCTCAGGTGGACCGGCCGCCGGGTCTGTTGCAGGACCTGGTGGATGTCAGCGCCGATTTCCACGAATACCGCAACACCTTCTTCCTGGCCGATAAGCTTACCGGCTTCGATCCGGCCACCGGGACCGGCGCCATCACCTGGGCCCGCCACCAGCTTTCCCCCCGGATTGCCTTCAGCAACATGGAGAACGTGCTGCGACCCTTCGACGGAGTCACCTTTCCGGAGGGCGAATACGCCATCAATCCGGCCCTGCCCTTCTCCATCCAATTCGTATCTCCGCGCACAGTCCGTGTCCGCCTTCGAACCGGGCCGCAGGTGGGAGCGGAGCAGCCCTCGCCGATGCTGGTGGCCGAGCCGCCGCGGGACAGTTCCTGGAAGCTGGATCGGATTACCGGCGGCTACCGCTACACCAGCACTGCCGGGTCGGTCACCATCCTGGAAAACCCGTGGCACATCGAATTTCGCGACGCCCAGGGGCGCCTGCTGACCAAGACGAACCACCCATCGGACAACGTCACGCAACTAGACCCCGTCCTGCCGTTCTCCTTCATCCGCCGCACCTCCGACTATTCCCGCAGCATCGCGGCGGTGTTCTCGCTGGCGCCTGGCGAAAAACTGTTCGGCTGCGGCGAAAGCTTCACCCGGCTCGACAAGCGCGGCCAGAAGATGGTGCTGTGGGCCAATGACGCCAACGGCGTGGAAACCGGCCGCATGTACAAACCGATCCCGTTCTTCATGAGCAATCGCGGGTACGGCATGTTCGTCCACACTTCGGCGCCGGCCACCTTCGATTTCGGCGCCTCCTACGGCAACACCAACGCCCTGCTGTTGGGTGACGACGCTCTGGACCTGTTTGTGTTCCTAGGGGAGCCCAAGGACATCCTCAACGAGTACACCACGCTCACCGGGAAGCCATCCATGCCGCCATTGTGGAGTTTCGGCCTGTGGATGAGCCGCATTACGTACTTCTCCGAAGACGAGACGCGCGCCGTGGCCGCCAAACTGCGGCAGAATCGTATTCCCACCGACGTCATCCACCTCGATACCGGTTGGTTCGAGCACGACTGGCGCTGCGATTACAAGTTCTCCACCACTCGCTTCAAGGATCCGGCGAAGATGATTGCCGATCTCAAACGCGATGGCTTCCACATCTCCCTCTGGCAGCTTCCCTACTTCGTCCCCCAGAATTCGCTGTTCCCGGAAATTCTCGCCAAGGGCCTCGCCGTCCGCGACGGCAAAGGCAACCTGCCCTATGAGGATGCCGTGTTGGACTTCACCAACCCCGCCACCGTGCAGTGGTACCAGGACAAGATCGCGGGCCTGCTCAAGATGGGCGTGGGCGCCATCAAGGTTGATTTCGGCGAAGCCGCGCCGGTCACGGGAATCTACGCCAACGGCCGTAGCGGATTCTACGAGCACAATCTCTATCCCCTGCGCTACAACAGAGCCGTGGCCGATATCACCCGCCAGGTCACCGGCGAAAACATCATGTGGGCGCGCAGCGCCTGGGCCGGCAGTCAGCGCTATCCGCTGCACTGGGGCGGCGATTCAGGCGCCCAGGATTCCGGCATGGCCGCCACCCTGCGCGGGGGCCTCTCGTTCGGATTGAGCGGCTTCACCTTCTGGAGCCACGACATCGGCGGCTTCGCGGCCAAGACGCCGGAGGAACTCTAGCGCCGATGGATGCCGTTCGGGATGCTGACTTCGCACAGCCGCTGCCACGGCACGCCGCCCAAGGAGCCGTGGGAGTACAGCGCCGCCTTCATGGACGACTTCCGCCGCGCCGACGAGATGAAGTATCGCCTTATGCCTTATGTTTACGCCCAATCGAAGGATGCCAGCGAGCGCGGGCTGCCCATGGTCCGCGCCCTGTTCATCGAGTATCCCGGCGACCCCGGCTCCTGGCAGGTGGACGACGAATACCTGTTCGGCTCCGACATCCTGGTGGCGCCGCTGATGGAGACCGGCACCACCGGACGCGACGTCTACCTGCCGCCCGGTCAGTGGATCGACTACCAGACCGGCAAGGTGTTTGCCGGCGGCTGGCACAATATGCAGGCGGGGCAGATTCCAGTAGTCATGTTGGTGCGTGAAGTCGCCGTGATTCCGCATATGAAGGTGGCACAGTCCACTACCCAGATGGATTGGTCGAACATCGAGATGGTGATTTACGCCGCCGGCGTGCAGAACGCACGGGGACTGGTCTGCCTGCCCGCGGACAACCTACTGCGCCGGGTGGAGGCCGCCCGGCGCAACGGCGCTTTCGCTCTGGCCGGCGATCCGCTGGCGGGGAAAGCCAAATCGACTATACGCATGTATTCCGAGAGCGCGAAATAGGATTGCCGAAAATGAGAATGATTTCCGCTGTTCTGGCCACTCTTGTGGCCGCGAGCGTCGCCGCTACGCTCCCCGCCCAGGTGAAGGAGCGCCCGATTCCCCGCCTGGTGAAGAAGGACGGGCGCTATGCCCTGATGGTCGACGATGCCCCCTACTTAATGTTAGGCGCGCAGACGCATAACTCCAGCGCCTGGCCCGCCATGCTGAAGAAGGTGTGGCCCGCCATGGAATATCTGAACGTCAACACGGTCGAAACACCGGTCTACTGGGAACAGTTTGAACCACGGCAAAGGCAGTACGATCACACCGTGATCGACGCGCTCCTCGCCGGCGCCCGCGAGCATAAGGTCCGCCTGGTTCTGCTCTGGTTCGGCACCTGGAAGAACGGCAGCCAGCAGTACATGCCGGAATGGATGAAACTGGCCCCCGACAAGTATCCGCACCTCATCGACAAGAACGGACGCCCGGCGGACTCGCCGTCTCCCTTCGCCGCCGCATCGCTCGAAGCGGATAAGACGGCGTTCGCCGCCTTCATGCGGTACCTCAAGGCGGCCGACCCGCAACGCACCGTGATCATGGTGCAGGTGGAGAACGAGCCCGGCACTTGGGGCAGTGTCCGCGACTATTCCCACGCGGCGCAGAAGCTCTTCGAAGCGCCGGTCCCGCCCGACGTGCTCGCCGCGATGCAGGTGAAGCCCGCTTCGCCCACCGTGAACTGGCAGGAGGCCTTTGGCCCCGAAGCCGAAGTCAACTTCCACGCCTGGGCGGTCGCCAAATATGTCGGGCAGGTCGCTGCCGCCGGGAAGGCCGTCTATCCGCTGCCGCTCTATGCCAACGCCGCTTTGCACGACCCGCTCAAACCCGGTCCGCCGGGCAGCTACGAGAGCGGTGGTCCCACCGACAATGTGATCCCCATCTGGAAAGTGGCGGCGCCCGCTCTGGATATCGTGGCGCCCGACATCTACCAGAACGACCCCGCCGCATACCTGAAAGTCCTCGAACTCTATCACCGCGACGACAACGCCCTGTTCGTGCCCGAGACTACCGGCGGCGCGGCCAATTCCCGCTTCTTCTTCTCCGCGCTCGGCCTTCAGGCGATCGGCTTCTCGTCGTTCGGCATGGACTACACCACCCCTCGCAACACGCCGGAGACTCTGGCCCCGACAGCCAGGAACTACCGCTTGATCGCGCCAATGGCCCGCGAGATCGCCCGCCTCAACTTCGAAGGCAAGCTACAGGCGGTTGTCGAGGAAAAGGGCAAAGTGACGCAGACTCTCGCCTTCGGAGCGTGGAACGCGGTGGTGTCCTACGGAGCGTCCCGCAACAATCGCGCGGTGGGGAATACCGAAACGACCGGGCGCATGCTCGTCGCGCAACTCAAGGACAACCAGTTCCTGGTAGCCGGATTCTACGCCCGCGTCGATTTCCGCCCCGCCGACGCGGGGAAAATCCGCCAGTTCCTGCGCGTCGAAGAGGGCACCTACTCGAACGGTATCTTCAAGTTCCTTCGAATCTGGAATGGCGACGAGACCGACTGGGGCCTCAACTTCGGCGCGGAGCCGCTGGTGCTGCGCGTTTCGCTGGCTACGTATTAACGGACTTCTACTCCGCCGACAGCACCCGGTAAGTGGCCGGCGCCAGCGTCAGTTCGAAAACCATCCTGTCGCCTCTGGCCTGACCGTTGATGCTCTGACCGGATACCACGTCCACAAGCTTGGCGAATTTCTTTTCAACCAGCGCTCTGGCGATAACCGTACTGCCGCCCGGAGCCGCGAAGTTCTCCACGATGAATTTGCCGTTGTCGTAGGCGAACAGGCCGATCTGGCTGGGTCCTTCCAAGCGCACCGGCAGGTCGCCCGCGATCACCGTACGGATCTGCGTCAGGACTTCGGGCGGCAGATTGTACAGGTCGCCGAAATTGTCCGGGATGGTCAGCACGTAGAGCACGCCCTTGGAATAACCGGCCGATAGCAGCATGGGATATCCTGTTCCCTTGGTGGCCGTGGTAAGAATATCCCAGGCGTCGTTGGTGGCGTAGCGGATCTCGGGGATGACGATGTCGGTTTCAGCGCGGAAGCTCCCACCGCGGCCCGGGAACTCGCGCACCACGGCTTTCTGGCCGGTGACTTCCAACTCGGCGATGTCCTCGATGCCCTTGCCTTGCAGGGCTTTCAACAGGCCGGAGGTGATCACCACCTTCTTGCCGTCCACCAAGTGCTTCTTCATCTTGCTGACGATCGCGGGGTCGAACTTAGCCGACTCCGTGAGGAACACCATCGCCGCATCGGTGGGGAACGCCGGCACAATGTCCATGGGGATGCCCAGCATGCCCATGTAGTCGTGCAGGAAGTCCTCTCCCGAGGAATGGTAGGGCTTGTAGCTTTTCACTCCGATGGGTTTGCCGAGCTTGCCGATGAAGCCATCCACCTGCTCAAACACGCTTCCCGCATAGGCGGGGATGGTGAGTCCTCCGCCCTGCGTGCCGCCGCGCATGGGCGCCAGCAACTGGCGGAAATCGAAGAGCATGATCTCCGGCGCCTTGGCGAACAGCGTGAGCCACAATTGTTCGCCATAGCGCTCCTTGTCGCGCCAGCCGCCGGTATCCACCCAGCCACCGCCGTTGCCGCCCGGCTTGATGTTCTCCAGGTAACGCACCAAGCCGTAGCCCAGGTATTGTTGCAGGTGCTGGTTGCCGCGCAGAGGGTCGCGCGTCTCCGTGCCGGTGTAGACGCCGTCGAAGATCTTCGGTTCGTCTTCCAGGTTGTAGCCCGAATATTGATAGTGCTCGTACCAGTTGGGGTACTTGATCACCATCTTGACGCGCGGATTGACCTTCTTGGCGGGCCCCACCAGCAGGTTCCGCGACACCTCCACCATCAGGTCCAGGCGGAAGCGCGTCCAGCTCTTGTCTCCCTTGGCCTGAATATCGGAGTCGGTCTTGCTGCTGGTGAAAAAGAAATCGTCGATGATGATCTCATCGAAATTCCGGGCGGTGTACTCCACGATCTCCTGGATCTTCTTGCGGTGTTCGGGATTGGTGTAGACGAAAGTCTCGAAGCGGTTCCTCTCGTTGACCACGGCAGCGATGCCGCCGGCCGTCGCAACGCCCTTGGTCTTGAAAAACTCTTTGATCCTGTTGAGCGTCTCCTGGTCCGGGACCACGCCATCGCGGTGAGTTTCCAAATAGATCTTGTCCACCTTCAGGCCATTGGTGATGGTGGCCCAGCGCGACTCCAGCCAGGCCGGGTCTTTCATCTGCTGCACTTCGTAGGCCCGCGCGTAGACGGCGACGCCGAAGTTGTGGTAATTGGCAGCTTCAGCGACGGAAGCCAGGGCAAAGAGGGAAAGTACAGCCAGCTTGAACAGTTTGAATCGCGTCATGGATGTGAAGAGGGCCGGCCCCCTTCGTCACCGAATGGAGCCGGCCGGGTTTTGCGTCAGGAATCAGTTTTCGATCGCTTCCCTCCAAACCTAGAAGTAGAGTTTCAGCGACATTTCGCCGATGCGGCCACCGCCGGGACTTTGCGCTGCGCCGACACCAAAGCGTCCGCCGTTCGATGCGCCGGCCGGCACCAGGTATTGGGGCAGGTTGAGGATGGTGCCCGTGCTGCCGCCCGGACCCACGGCGGAATATTGCACGCTGCTGGCCACGCCGCCCCAGTTGGTATGGTTCATGATGTTGTAGAACTCAATCCGGAACTGGACGTACCGTTTGGAATCCTTCGTGAACGGCACGTTCTTGAAGATACCCATGTCGGTGTTCCAGAACCAGGGGGTTGTCAGGTAGTTGAACCCGGAGTCATTACCGTGACTCCCCTTGGCGGTCTGGCCGACTGCCCCAAGGTTGAACTCAGTGAGGAGGTTCGTTCCACCGCTGATGGCAGTCGGGTCGCCGATGAGCGTGGCTCTCGGGCCAAAGTCGGGATTCCCGGTGAGCAGGGTGCTTAGGGTCTGGTTGAGCACGCTATAGCTGAGGCCGTAGGGCGCACCCGACCGCAAGGTGGTGATGCCGGAAACCTGCCAGTCGTTGAACACTGTCCGCGTGGCGAAGTTGTTCAGAACCATGTTGTTCCCCCGGATCAGCTTGGGGAAGCTGTAGGTGTAGTTCACCACCAGGACGTGCGACCGGTCATAGGAGAGCCGCCCGTAGTTGGCTTGCCGGACCAGGCCGGGAATGGCGCTGGCATTGTAGATGGAATCCGCGGTTCCGAGCGCCTTGGAGAACGTATAAGCGAGCTGGAACGTCACGGTTCTGGACATGAAGCGCTTGGCCGTCACCTGTAACGAGTCGTAGTTGGCGGTGCCGCCCCAGGTTCCGTAGTTCATGGCAGAGAGGCCCTGGAGAGGCCGGTAGAAGTTGGCCGGCAGCGCGTGCGTGCCGTCCAGGTTGTTGGCTCCGGTGAAACTCGGGTCCTGGTTCTGCGGCAGCCACATGGCGCCCCACGCCGGGGTGTTGATGTTGACCAGCTGATAAAGGTGCCGGTTCATGTTTCCGACGTAGGAAGCTTCCGCCATGATCTTCAACGGCAATTCCCTCTGGATGGACAGGTTGTAGCTGTACACCGTGGGGATGTGACCGTCGGGAGACATGCCCGCGCCGTTGTTACCGGGAGCGGTAAAGGCCGATGCGGTGCTGCCGAGGGTGGTCAAATTTCCGTAGTAGAGGGTGCCCGCGCGCGTGGTGGGCGGAATGCCCAAGCCGGTGTACCAGGGATTGCCCTGCACGCGATCGTAGGCGATGCGTCCGCCGGCGCGGATGACGGTTTTGGAATCGAGCGCATACGCAAAGCCGAGAGCCGGCCCAAATTGCACGCCGCGGTTTTGCACGATGCCGCGCGGAACTCCCTTGGTTCCCTCGAGGGCAAAACCATCCAGCGGATCGCCCGAACCCGGGACCACGGTCTGGTAGAAAGACGCGTTGGCGAAGGTGTTGGTCACCGGATCCCACGCGTCCGTCTTGCCGTCGGCCGGGTTGAGCTTGTGGGAATACAGCCGGACCGCGGTGGCGGGGTTATACAGGCTCGGGAGGAATTGGCCGAGCTGGCCCTTGGCGTCGTAGATCGGCTGCATCAGGTAGAAGCGGATGCCGCCGTCAATCGTCAGTTTTCGGGTGGCCTTCCAGGTGTCCGCCACGTACCATTCACCGTTGGTGAAGCGGTATTTTCCGGTGCGCTGCTGGTCGAGCTGGCTGTAGGTGTTAAAGTTTCCGACCAGCGTGTCGGCCCAGGTGTATCCCGTTTCCAACGGATTGTTACTGTTGGTGCTGAAACTGAGCGACCCGATGGGGTTGCCGTTGCTTTGATCCTTGCGGTCGCGCTCGATGGAGAAGCCGCCCGTCAGGGTGTGGTTGGAAAACACCTTCGCCAGGTTGTCGATGAAGCTGAAGTTGGTGTTGTCCGCGAAGTTGGGCACGGTGGAACCCAGGCTCGGCGTATTGGCGATGTAATTACCTCCGAAGGAAACTTGCGGTCCGGCATCCGCCAGGATACCGGCGGGATACAGCGGCGTATAGCTGAGGCCCAGCGCGGAGCGCGTGTACGGGTTGTTGACGATGGGAGCGTTAGGAATCAGGTTCTGGCTGATGCCCATGGTGAATTCATTGGTGAACGTCGGGCTGATGACCGTGGCCAGGTTGTAAGCCGCACCCATGCCCTTGCGAACCTGGTGTAGCAGCCCCAGTGTTTCAAAGCTGCCGTTGCCGGCGGGGTTGTCGTTGGTGTAGTAATCGCGCGTGTAACGCACGAAAGTACGCCACCTGTCATTCACGTTGTAGTCGAACTTATATGTGCCCAGGAGCTCCGGCTTGCGGAGCGGCGTCAGAGCGTACGTATAGTTATAAGTGTGATCGCTCTGGATGTTATTCGGCAGCGGCATGAGGTTCAGGAACTTCTGGCCGTCCTTGTTGAGCATGCTGGTCGGAACCTTGTTGCCCGGGAAGGCAGTGCCGCCGTAATACTGGCCGCCGGTCGTGGGGTCGTAAACCACGAAGCTGGCGCCCGTATTACTGATGGATTGCGAAAAGTCGCCGGCCCTTTCCAGGGCTGTCGGGACGGTGAGGTTCCGGTTGCCGCCACCGCTTTTGGTGTTCTGGTGCTCTTCGGAGGCGAAAAAGAAGAGCTTGTTCTTGTCCACATTCCAGTGTTTGGGGATGAAAACCGGGCCGCCCAGCGTGAACCCGTCGGTGTTGTACCGATAGGTCGTCTTGCGGATGGCCGCGTTGGCGGCCGTGCTGTTGGCGTTCCAGCCACGGGCATTCAAGCTCTCGTTGCGGATGAACACATACGCGGAACCGTGAAATTCCTTGGTGCCGCCTTTGGTGGTCACCGTGACCGAGGCGCCGCCGGAGTGGCCCACTGCCGCCGCTGAAGTATTGGTGACCACGTTTACCTCGGCGATGGTGTCCATGTTGATCCAGGTGGAGCAGCACATGTTCACCCCGCTATCCATGTTGCTGATTCCGTCCAGCTTGATGCTCATGCTGTCGTTGCGGTTGCCGTTAATATAGGCGGAGTACTGGTCGCCGCCTGCGTACCCGGGTACCACCTGGATCAGGCGCAGGAAATTGCGATCGACGATAGGCATGTCGACTACCGTCTGGCCGATGATGGCCGACTTGTGCTGCGCGGTTTCGGTTTCGAGGGCGATGGTGTTGGCTTGCACCACAATACTCTCGGTGATGGTTCCGATATCCAGCTTGATCTCCGCGACGTCAATGCGGTCGCCGGGGGAAACTTTGATGCCGGTCTTCTCGAACTTCTTAAAGCCGGGCGCTTCGATCATAACCGTGTAGGTCGAAGGCAGCACCGGGGTGAAGTAGAAATTGCCGTCGGAGCTGGCATTCATCGTGCGCGTGGTCGCCTGCACCTCATCGATGAGGGTGACCTTCGCGCCCGGAACGATGGCTCCCTGCGCATCCAACACGGTTCCGGACACAGAGCCCGAAGTAACCTGAGCCTGCAACGATGCCCATGGAAGCAGCACCAGGCCCAGGACCATCGCTAGCGTACTTGGCTTGACTATATTCCTCATTATTTCCTCTCGATGCGGCACACGACCGCCTTAAGCGTTGAGAACACATGGTGGGGCCCACACGAGGCCAGCCTACCAGGTTAAACCTCTGCACTTTACTACTCGACCCTAGATATTGAGACTGGGCTAACGGTATCACGATTGAAGTCGCCCATACAAGATAAACCACGCTGGAAAAACCGAGTAACGGTTACCTCGTTAGCGGTAACTTCTTCGTGTTCCAACAACTTATAGCGGAACGGATAGCGATCCCGATTTCGGGGACTTCTGGTCGATCATGCCAAATCTAATAAACGTGGCCTTGGGATCGCGCTTCACCTTGAAATCAAACTGGATACCGCCGCCGGTCTGCATGGCTTTCTGATAGTCCGGAGCGTGAATGGTGACCCCGCCGGACTGCAACTGGCGGCCGAATTGTTCGCCCGCGGGGTTACCCTCAATGATCCCCACCCCAATCACGCCGACCCAGTCCTCGCCCTGCCGCACCAGTTGGAGGTCGCGCGCATCGATCTCCAGGGAAACCGCCAGCGACGATTCAGCCGCGCGATCCGGCTCGATGCGAACCGTCAGGCCGATCTCCGGGATGTCGAGCGGCGCCGAAAGCGCGCTTGCCAGGCGAGCCGTGGCGTCGCCAGGCGGCGCAGGGGGCAACGGCGCGTAGTAAACCGGACGGAGGCGGATCTGGTAACCCTTCGCCTGGAGCTTGAGCTTGTGCGGCGCGCCGTCTTCAGCCAGTTTCGTGGGTGTAAATGCTAGAACATAAGCGTTTTGCGCGTCGTCCAGTGCGCCGCGCAGGTCGTCGCCCAGCTCTTTGTGACCGCTAGAGACGGCGCCGCCCGTCTGCTCTGCCAGGTGCTTCATGATGTCGTTGATGGTGCCGGCCTCTCCCGCACCCGTCGAGGTGATACTGTTGACGTGGCTTTGGCGGCGATGGGGATCGAGCGAAACCTCGCGCGCATCCACCGGGTACACGGCCACACCCGCCACGTTCAAGACGCGAATCAAGTCATCGGCAGCCTTGTTGTAGCCCATCTTGGCGGTACGCTGCACGTCGTCATCGGCAGCGGCATCGCGGCGGCCAAGCGCTCCGTTCTGGGACCGCGTCCGGAACGCCCCCGCGTCCGGCTGGCCCAATAGCAGCGGAAAATCTCCCGATATCCATAACAGGTTCTTGCGGCCCGGCACCGCCTTGAGCATCGCGGCGATGGATTGCAAGGTGGTGTACGTGCTCGTCAGCCGCTGTTGCTCCTCGTACATTTCCGCCCGGCCGGTGAGGTTGACCGGCAGCACCATATCGCTGTACGTCGGGAAGGCGGACGGGCTGCCGGCGCCAAATTCCTTCACCTTGGCTTCGCGGACCGCGGCCGTGTCGGTAAAATCGCTCAGCACCCGCAGGCTCTTACCAAACACCAGGATTGCCACCCGCTCGTCCGGTTTAATCTGCTGGAGCGCCCGCATGGTCTCCGCGCGGGCCGCGGCGTCGTTCCGCCACTCCGTGTTGACGCCGTCCACAAAGACCACGTTGACGTTCTGCGCCACTTCCGTCCCCGTGCGGTTGCTGAAGGTGTGGGGCGGAAGCAGCGACGCCCTCTTTCCAGGCGTGACCTTCCACAAACCGGTCACCGGCTGATCTTTTCCGTTATCGGTGAGTTTCAAATCGCCGGCCGTTACGGCGCCGCCTGCCGCTCCGCCTTGAGGCGTGGCCACGAAGCTGATCTCTATAGTGGTGCTACGCACGTCGGCAGCCGCCAGGCACAAAGTTGCCAAGGCAGCCGCATTTACAATTCGCAGAAATGGATGCATATGTAGGGCTGGCCCGATTGTAAAACCTCGCATCCCGACGCCCCGGAGATTTAACCGTTACCGCTGGTTCGCAGGCGGGTTGTAACCTGCCGAAAATAGGAGCTAAGTGAGAGCTAAGTGCCCTATTTCCAGCCTTCGTCCACAATTTCTATGGCGTTAACCATGGCGTACTGCTTTGCGGGGACAAACCTGAAAATGAGCTTGCCCTGGGCGTTCGGCTCCAGGCCTTTGAACGTCTTATCGAAAGCCCGAAGGCTTCCCGCTTCCTTGTAGACATCGAAATTGCCCAGCAGCATGCGCCCATTGAAGGAGATGTCGAACAGGCGCCTGCCCGCGCCGCCACCTGCCGGACGCTCCGGTCCAAACCAGCTCTCGCAGAATTTCAGCGTCACCGTGTAACGGCTGTTCATCGCCACCGGGATGGTATACGAGAAATTCCCGAACCTCTCGTTCTGGTACAGCGTCTCGTCATCCGTGTTGCCAACCGGGTCGTGCCGCTGCACCTGCACTCCGCTGTGGAAATATCGGTCGCTGCCCCAAAACCGATTTTTGCTGTCTGTATAACCCGAGTCGCGCGCCAGAAATCGGATCGGACGGATGGAGCCCGCTGGCGACGGCGCGATTTCAATGCCGTTGACAAACGGCACCTCGTTGTTCCTGGTGACAAATTCCAGGTGCAGCATCCCGTCGTCGGCTGGACGAATGTCCTTGAATACCTTGATATCGGCGGTGTTGCTTCCTCCCGCGTCGGAGGTTACGTCCAAAAAGGGCTGCAGTTCGACGCCATTGGCACGTATTTGAAAGACACGCGTGGTTTCCCCGCCACCGCCGACATTGTTTTCGCCGAAAACGGTCTCGGCAAAGTAGAGCCGCAACTCATAGAAGCCCTTCTTCAATGGAATGTGGTATGCGAAGTTGCCCTGCCGGCGGTGATAGAAAATCACCGGATCCTGGGAATAGGCGACCGGCCGAGGCGCTACGCTACGCTCGGCGCCACCTTGGAAATAGCAGTCGCCGGACCACGTGTGACCGTAATGGTCCACCAACTTTGCCGTGCTGGAGCCCGCCAGAATCCGCACCTCATCATCGGCGGACGGCACCGGTTCTGGCGCCATCGGGACCTTTGCCACTGCTAGAGTGGGAGCGCCCTTATCACGGGCAGTCCTGGCCCAAAACAACGCCGCCCCCACAGCCGCCAATGCCAGCAGCGTGAAGCCGAGCCGGCCGAACCATGGCGACTGGCTCTTTTCCCATGAGGCAGCAGGCTGAGAATTCGCCGGGGATGCCTCGGCCGGCGCCACTTCGGCTGCCAACATCGGAACCTCTACAGGCGCCTCGCAGGTCTCTTCTACCGCCGCCTCCTGTTCTACTGCCGGCGCTTCCAGCCCTGTTGTGGACTCCACGGGTTCTGCCCGCCGGATGAACTGCGGCACGTAGTTGCCGGGGGGCAGGATGATCTGGATCTGGTGGCCGGCGCCCTGTTGAAGGTAGTACTCCTGCAAGCGCTTGCGAAGCCGGTGCGCCTCTACGCGAACAATCGAATCCCGTGCCTGATCGAAGTTTGCCGGCCGCCCGAAGGCTTCCACCGCGATATTGTATTCCTTGACCTCGTGCGATTGACCGCTGAAGTGCCGTTCGCAGATGTACTTCAGCATCTGCGCGACAATGGGGGACCGGGCGAAGGCCTCCGAAGACACCACGGCTTCCAGTTCCGCGCGTTCCGCTTGGAGGTCACAATCCGTCGGTATTTCGCCCACGCACTCCCCTTGTTGGCAGTATATCATCGTTGCGCGGAGGGAGGATTTAGCGATCCAGTCACCGCTTACGGCTTCACCGGGTCGCCGTACAAGGTCCCGCGTCCATGCGTGCCGACGTAAACCCGGCCGTACTGCCTGGGGTCGCCCGTGATGTGTAGCAGCAAGCCCCACTGGTGCCGATCGTCATTGATCCGCACCCAAGTTCGGGCGCTATCGTCCGAACGGAAGATGCCGCGAAGGCCTTCCACCACCCCGATCAGGTAAAGCGCCGCATCGCGGGCCCCCGGCGCCGCCTTGCCGAAACCGAAAGCGTGAATCTCCTGCACGCCGGCGAGCCGGGTGAACGTCTTCCCCACATCACCCGCATCAGGGGAGTGGTACAGCCCGTTAAACGCCGCCAGCCAGAGATCTTCCTCCTTGCCGGGCGCGGCATAGATGCGGTCTTGCCCGCCTCGATTGTCGCCCCGGTTGCCGCCGCGCTGGGGCAGTCCGTCAGGCAAAATGAGTGGATGCCCTTGGAACGTCGCCGCCCCATCCGTGCTCACAAAGAGCTGGCCGTCGAACAACGCCAGCCCGTAGAACTTCCGCGCATTGACGCGGTCGGCGATCACCCGCGTGTTATCCGGAATGCCCCGTGCCTGCGTCCAAGTTGCGCCGCGATCCCGGGTGAAGAAAACCGGGCTTCTTTGCGGCGCCCAGACCCAGGTGGCTCCATCGGAAGAAACCGCGATGTGGCCCAGACTGCTGGTGGGCTGCGGGGCGGATGCCGGGGCTTGCCAGCTCTTGCCTCCATCCAGCGAATAGCCGATGTTGGCGCCGGGGTGGTGCGCCGAGGACCTGCCGACGCGCACGATCACCTCCGGCTGGTTTTCGGCAAAGGCCACGCCGTTGGTGTTGCTGAACAGCGGGGGTTCGAAGCTGCCTTCCGGGTTCGGTTTATCCAAATCCCAGTGCACGAACCCGCCGTAGTCGCCGATGGCACTGATCAAGTGCGCGCCCTTGGTGGGGCTTACCAGTTCGAGCGCCACCGTCTCCTCGATGCCCGTGGACATGACGCTCCACTTCGTCGGCTTGCCGGAATCCATAGCTGTCAGATTGAAAGTCTCCCACCCGCCGTACCCGGTGGTAAACATGGCGTGATCGGAATCGGCGGGATCGATCTCGATATCGAAAAGCCAGTGAATGGGTGTGCGGGTCACGTAGGGCGCGAGCGTGTTGTCGAACGTGCCGCCTCCGCCGAACACCGCTTTCCAGGTCTTCCCGCCGTCCGTGGTGCGGAAAATGTCGTCCTCGCCGCCGGCGCCGTTGGCCCGGTTAAAAGAGCTGGCAATCACCACCCGCGGATGATGCGCATCCACCGAAACCGCGGCGTAGCCGAATCGCTTATTGCCATCGGGGTCGGGCTTGTCCGGCGTGATCTCGGTCCACTCACTGCTCTTGGTGTCGAGTTTCCACACGCCGCCGTTGGTCATGCGCTGCGGCCCCGGATCGGTGCCATAGGAGAGGTACAGCGTTCCGTCGGATGCCAGCACGGCGTGGTTCGGCCGATACTGCGTCGGCTGGCCCGGAACTGCCTGCCAGGTGTTGCCGCCATCGGTGCTGCGGAACAGGTTGTCCCTGCCCATCAGCGAAACCCCAACGTAGATTGTCGAACTGGCCTTCCCTTTCGAACTGCTCGCGGGATCGAAAACCGTGAAAACCACCCCGCTGCCACGGCTCGGCCGGTTTCCGAAACCTCGACCGGGTTGCGCCTGGGCGGTCGGTGGCGCCGCCGACGGTGTCGCCGGCGGCGGAGCTTCGGTCACATCGGGAAAGCTCGCCACCTTGTTCCACGTCACCGCCCGATCCGTGCTCTTCCAGAGACCGGCCTGGCGCGTTCCGAGATAAAGGATGTTGCCATCGTTGGGGTCCACCGCCATCCGTTCACCATTGCCGCGCCCGTTCTCATTGCCGCCGAACTTGAACGGCACGTTGGTCCGCTGGAAGGTCTTGCCGCGATCGGCGGAGCGCAGGATCGCCCCATCCGGCGTTCGCGGATTGGTGTACGTGCCGCAGGCCAGATACACGCGATTGGCATCGGAGGGATCGACCGCGATGCTCTCCACTCCCATCAGGTTCAGGTCCTCGTACGGCACCCAGTCTAACAGCGGCTCCCAGCGTTTGGATTGGTCATTCCACCGGTATGCCCCGCCCATGTCGGTGCGAGCATACCGTAGGCCTTTTTCGGTGGGGTGAAACACAATGCCGTCCACAAAACCGCCGCCGACCATTTGCACGCTCTTCCACGTGTACGGAACGGACGCGGGCTTCTTGCCCTGCGCATAAGAAGCAGTTGCCGTGAAGTGGACGGTCAACGCCGCCAGAACAGCAATCAGGATCGCTTGAGACATTCGGTTTGCCACGAACATAGATCCTAACATTCAGCGTCAGGCGTGGGCTCTTACCCTCCGATGGCCCAATGGTTATTTCGTCAGTCATCATCAACGAAGATGGCGTCAGTACGGCGGTGCCTGGAAGCCGTCCCGGTAGTTGGTCAGGCCGTTATCGTGGTAGCCCCAACCCACGTGTTCCCGAACCGCAGCACGCAAGTTGAGCGCGCCACCTGTTCAAAGAACTGCCACTTCACGGGCGTGGACCTCTTCGGGAAGCTGCCCGTTGGTATGGAACATCACGTAGTCCACAGCCCGCATCGCGGCCTCCCCGCGACTACCACGCGGCATGATGCCGCCGGACCAGCTCATCGAAACCGGGATCTGGCGCTCCACCGTTTGCTGCGCCAGCAGTACGGCGTCCAGCGCGCCGTTCGGCTGTAGGATCCGGTGCTTGTAGTTGCTGGCGTAGGTCTCGTTGTTGATCTCGATCAGGATGTTTCGATGCGGCAGGCTCTTGAGGATTGCCTAGTTTACATACCGATCGTCGGAAGTGATTTAGATGGGCGGCAATTCAGTATCAGCACTACCGGGGACTGCAATTGCCCATGGAACTCCGATACGGCGCGCTGCTGGAACCAAGTGACCCGAGGCTGGCCCAAGCTTGAACTTCTGCGGCCGGGCAGCTCCTCCGGTATAGTGAACATCAATTGTGGTGAACAAGTGTGGACGGACTCGGGGAGAAGTGCACGACGAATGATGAAAAGTCGTCGCGCAAGGCGCAACTGAAAGGTTTTGCTCAACAAATAGATGAGAAGCCCATGAAAGCAAAAGAAGAGTTGACACCAATCGTCGTCGGCGAAACGGTCAGAAATGTTAACTTTTGCTAAGTTTCGGGTGCGAGTTTCTGCACTCGCACCCAGGTTATCAACGAGAGGATGAGGATGAAAGCCAGCTTGAAAGCGGCGTTTGCTTCGCTGCTCACCAGAAGTGACCCAGTAGCGTTCGAGAGTATGGGTGGGTCTTATGTTGAGTTCCGGATTATGGTGAGTCAAGGACTTCGCGGTGCCGACGGAGGCGCCCTGACGCTGTTTGGTGGCCGAGGGCTCTCCATAATCACAGGGTCGCCAGGAACGCCATGAGATCGTCAGAAGCCTTGAACCGCGCCGGAGCAGAACCGGCGGTTGATCTGCCCCGGCTACGACGCCGCAAAGTGGATCGCCATCAACGCCACCATGACGAACAGGGATTGGCAGAATTTCAAGCTACACGCCTGGCTGGACGATGACCAGGGATCATGGCTGGTGAGCCACGCCGGGGTG
>Ga0209638_1001099_pt1 | contig 17477 bp, 28 predicted proteins | sample BarGraNGADG00211_FD_184490 | JGI IMG/M metagenome (GOLD analysis project Ga0209638, IMG submission 184490) | Arctic peat soil microbial communities from Barrow, Alaska - Barrow Graham LP Ref core NGADG0002-211 (SPAdes) (version 2) | ecosystem: Environmental > Terrestrial > Soil > Wetlands > Peat...
CCGCACGAGCCCGTACAGACGAGACCCCGAACGTCGTCCCCTCTTCCGCTCGCTCGACGAGGCCGTCTGCCGTGTCGCGGATCTCGACGGCCCCAGCACGAACCACGTACGCCGTGTCGTTCGCCGCACCCAGACCGATCACCTCGGTGCCACGGCGGACGTAGACCGTCGACATAGTCGCCAGCAGAGCCGACAGTGCAGCCGGCTCCAAAGAGTCATAGGGTGGGTGGCTCCCGAGGAAGTCCCGTACCGCCGTCAGCTCGGCATCCATGAGGCTGATGGAACCAGAACGGGGGCGGATTCGGGGCCAGTCGGCGGATTTGCTCTCGATGGGCAACCGTGTCAGGATTGCGGGGTTGCCCCGACGGGTCGCCGGGGTGCGTCGCGCGCGGTCTCCACCGCTGCGTCGCACCGTACCAGGAGACTCTCCACAAGGGTGCCGGTCTTCGCCGGACATCGGTCACTGCGATCCAGCAGGGGACGAGTGCGGTCGTAAGCACGCGACACGCCCGACCGCGTGGGTCGGGGCGACAAGGGAGCTCACCGTGAGTCTTCCGAGACGATCCGGCTCCGAGCCGGAGCAGGACGAGAGGGATGAACCGTGGCGGGACAGAAGATCCGCATCAGGCTCAGGGCGTATGACCATGAGGTCATCGACTCCTCGGCGCGCAAGATCGTGGACACGGTGACCCGGACGGGCGCCAAGGTCGCTGGCCCTGTGCCGCTGCCGACCGAGAAGAACGTGTACTGCGTGATCCGCTCGCCCCATAAGTACAAGGACAGCCGCGAGCACTTCGAGTTGCGTACGCACAAGCGGCTGATCGACATCCTCGACCCCACGCCGAAGACCGTCGACTCGCTCATGCGTCTCGACCTCCCGGCTGGTGTCGACATCGAGATCAAGCTCCCGTGAGGCCAGAGACGATGACGCACGAACGCAATGTGAAGGGGCTGCTGGGCACCAAGCTCGGCATGACCCAGGTGTGGGACGAGAACAACCGCATCGTCCCCGTGACCGTGATCCAGGCCGGCCCGTGCGTGGTGACGCAGGTCCGTACGCCTGAGCAGGACGGCTACTCCGCCGTTCAGCTCGGCTTCGGCGCCGTCAAGGCCACGTCGGTCAACAAGCCGGACTCGGGTCACTTCGAGAAGGCTGGCGTGACGCCCCGCAGGCACCTGCTCGAGCTCCGCACGACTGACGCCAGCGAGTACACGCTGGGCCAGGAACTCACCACCGACGTCTTTGCCGTCGCCGACATCGTCGATGTGACCGGCGTCACCAAGGGCAAGGGCACCGCCGGTGTCATGAAGCGGCACGGGTTCCATGGCCTCGGCGCGTCGCACGGTGTGCACCGCAAGCACCGCGGGCCCGGATCTATCGGCCAGTCGTCGACGCCGTCCCGCGTGTTCCCCGGTGTCAAGATGGCCGGCCGCATGGGTGTGCAGAAGAAGACGGTCCAGAACCTGACCGTGCACGCGATCGATGCCGAGCGCGGCCTGATCCTCGTGAAGGGTGCCGTTCCCGGCCCCACGGGCGCGCTCGTCGTCATCCGTTCCGCCGCGAAGAAGGGGGGCAACGCATGAGCGAGTCGGTGAAGGTCGACGTCCTCGGCGCCGACACGAAGAAGTCAGCAGAGCTGCCCGCGCACCTGTTCGACGTACAGACGAACGTGCCGCTGATCCACCAGGTGGTCGTCGCCCAGCAGGCTGCGGCCCGCCAGGGCACGCACTCCACCAAGACCCGCGGCGACGTCCGCGGCGGTGGCATCAAGCCGTGGCGCCAGAAGGGCACCGGCCGCGCCCGTCAGGGTTCGCGCCGCGCCCCGCAGTGGGTCGGTGGCGGTGTCGTCCACGGACCGCACCCGCGTTCGTACGCCCAGCGCACACCCAAGAAGATGATCGCCGCCGCCCTGCGCGGAGTGCTCTCCGACCGGGTCCGCGACGGCAAGCTCTACGTCCTCGACAGCCTCGTCTCGGGCGAGGTTCCCTCGACCAAGGCAGCGCTTGCATCGCTGACGGCCATCGGTGACTACCGTTCCGCGATCGTGGTCCTGCACCGCGATGAGGACGTCGCCTGGCTGAGCCTGCGCAACCTCGCCGGTGTTCATGCGATCGCCGTCGACCAGCTCAACGTGTACGACGTCATCGTCAACGAGTCCGTGGTGTTCACCACCAGGGCGCTCGAGGCGTTCGTCGCCGGCCAGCAGGGTGGCAAGTCCGCCAAGGCGGTCGCCACCTCCACCGAGGCCGAGGCTGTCGCTGCGGTCGAGGCTGTGGCCGACGAGAAGCCGGCGAAGGCTGAGAAGCCCGCCAAGGCGGAGAAGGCCGAGAAGCCTGCGAAGGCCGAGAAGGCTTCCGAGCCCAAGGCCGAGAAGGCCGAGCCGAAGGCCAAGAAGGCCGCCAAGGCCACGGATGAGGAGGCAGACAAGTGAGCGACGCCCTCAAGATTCGCGCCTACCACGACGTCCTGCTCGCGCCGGTCGTCAGTGAGAAGAGCTACGCACTCCTCGACCAGAACAAGTACACGTTCCTCGTCGATCCGGCGGCGAACAAGACCGAGATCAAGATCGCGGTCGAGAAGGTGTTCAAGGTGACTGTCACCGGCGTCAACACGATCAACCGTGTTGGCAAGAAGCGTCGGACGCGCTACGGGACGGGCCGTCGCCCTGACACCAAGCGCGCCATCGTGACCGTGGCCGACGGCGACCGCATCGACCTGTTCGCTCAGGCCTGACGAGTAAGGACGAACACAAGTCATGGGTATTCGTAAGTACAAGCCGACGACACCGGGTCGTCGTGGCTCGAGCGTCGCAGACTTCGTCGAGGTGACGCGCACGTCGCCGGAGAAGTCCCTGGTGTCCCCGAAGCCGAAGACCGGCGGTCGCAACAGCCAGGGCCGGATCACCACCCGCCACATCGGCGGTGGCCACAAGCAGGCGTACCGTCTCGTCGACTTCAAGCGGTACGACAAGGACGGTATCCCGGCCAAGGTCGCTCACATCGAGTACGACCCGAACCGCACCGCTCGCATCGCGCTGCTCCACTACGCGGACGGCGAGAAGCGCTACATCATCGCCCCCCAGGGCCTGGTGCAGGGCGCAACCGTCGAGGCGGGCGAGGCCGCGGACATCCGTCCGGGCAACAACCTGCCGCTGCGCAACATCCCGGTCGGTACGCAGGTGCACGCTGTCGAGCTTCGGCCCGGCGGTAGCGCCAAGCTTGGCCGCTCCGCGGGTGCCGCGATCCAGCTGGTCGCACGAGAGGGCAGGTTCGCCACACTGCGTATGCCTTCGGGCGAGATGCGCATGGTGGACGTCCGTTGCCGGGCGACCGTCGGGACCGTCGGCAACTCCGAGCAGTCCAACATCAACTGGGGCAAGGCCGGTCGCATGCGCTGGAAGGGTGTTCGCCCGACCGTCCGCGGTGTGGCGATGAACCCGATCGACCACCCGCACGGTGGTGGCGAGGGCAAGACGTCCGGCGGTCGTCACCCGGTGAGCCCATGGGGCAAGCCCGAGGGCCGTACCCGTGACACCAACAAGGCGTCGAGCCGCCTCATCATCCGTCGCCGCAAGTCCGGCAAGAAGCGCTGATCGGAGCTACTGAGAAATGCCACGCAGCCTGAAGAAGGGCCCCTTCATCGATGATCACCTCGCCAAGAAGGTCGAGGCTCAGAACGAGAAGGGCACGAAGAACCCCATCAAGACCTGGTCGCGCCGGTCGATGATCAGCCCCGACATGATCGGTCACACGATCGCGGTGCATGACGGTCGCAAGCACATCCCGGTCTTCGTCACCGATTCGATGATCGGTCACAAGCTCGGCGAGTTCGCCCCCACGCGCACGTTCCACGGGCACGTGAAGGACGACAAGAAGTCGCGGCGTCGGTAACGGGAAGAGGAAGCACACAATGAGCGAAACCATCCAGCGGCCGTCGCGCCGTTCGGCTCTGCTCGGGGAGCGTCCCGGCTCGTACGCGATTGCGCGTCACGTCCGCATGACCCCGATGAAGGTCCGGCGTGTCGTCGACATGGTCCGGGGCATGGACGTCGTCGACGCCCTTGCGATGCTGCAGTTCGCGCCGCAGGCTGCGAGCGAGCCGGTGTACAAGGTCGTCGCTTCGGCGGCCGCGAATGCCGAGCAGACCGCTGCACTGCGCATCGAGAGCCTGTTCATCTCGCAGGCGTACGTCGATGAGGGCACCACGATGCGTCGGATCCGTCCGCGGGCCAAGGGCTCCGCGAGCCGCATCCTCAAGCGCGCCAGCCACATCACCGTCGTCGTCGAGCCCCGCGCCGAGGCCGCCGCCCCCAAGAAGGCGAAGACCGACAAGAAGCCGGCCAAGACTGACAAGGCCTCCAAGGCCTCCACGAGCGAGAAGAAGGAGGCCTGAGCAATGGGTCAGAAGGTTAACCCGATTGGCTTCCGGCTCGGCATCACGACCGACCACAAGGCCCGCTGGTACGCCGAGAAGCATTACGCGGCGTACGTAGGCGAGGACGTCAAGATCCGTAAGTACTTGCAGAAGACGCTTGAGCGCGCCGGCATCAGCTCGGTCGAGATCGAGCGTCGCAGCGAGCGGGTCACGATCTACCTGTACGCAGCGCGTCCGGGCATCGTCATCGGCCGCAATGGTTCCGAGGCGGAGCGCGTCCGCGCGCAGCTCGAGAAGCTCACCGGCAAGCAGGTGCAGCTGAACATCCTCGAGGTGAAGAACCCGGAGATCGACGCGCAGCTCGTCGCCCAGGGCGTCGCCGAGCAGCTGAGCGCCCGCGTGGCGTTCCGCCGGGCGATGCGCAAGGCGCAGCAGACCGCGATGCGTTCCGGCGCCGAGGGCATCAAGATCATGTGCTCCGGTCGACTGGGCGGCGCTGAGATGAGCCGCTCGGAGTTCTACCGCGAGGGTCGCGTCCCGCTGCACACGCTGCGCGCCGACATCGACTATGGCTTCTACGAGGCCAAGACGACGTTCGGCCGGATCGGCGTGAAGGTGTGGATCTACAAGGGCGACGTCACCGGCACGCGTGCTGAGCGCACCGCCCAGAGGGCCGCCCGTCAGGCTGCCACCGGTCGTACGCGTCCGACGCGTCGTCCGGGTCGCGAGGGCGGCTCCGGCCGTCCTGAGCGTGGTGGCCGTCGCAGGGCTGAGGATGCCGTCGCCGCTGAGGCCCCGGCCACGGAAACCGCAGGAGCCTGACATGTTGATTCCACGTCGCGTCAAGCACCGTAAGCAGCACCACCCGAACCGGAGTGGCGATGCCAAGGGGGCGACCAAGCTCGCCTTCGGCGAGTTTGGCATCCAGGCGCTCGAGTCCTCGTACCTGACGAACCGTCAGATCGAGGCTGCGCGTATCGCGATGACCCGTCACATCAAGCGTGGTGGCAAGGTCTGGATCAACGTCTACCCGGACCGCCCGATCACGAAGAAGCCTGCTGAGACCCGGATGGGTTCCGGCAAGGGTTCGCCGGAGTGGTGGATCGCCAACATCAAGCCAGGCCGGGTGCTCTTCGAGCTTTCCGGCGTCGAGGAGGACGTGGCCCGTGAGGCGCTGCGCCTCGCCATCCACAAGCTGCCGTTCAAGGCGCGCTTCATCAAGCGGGAAGCAGGTGATATGTGATGGCGAAGGCCACGACTGCCGACGATCTTCGCGGTGTGAGCCGCGCCGAGCTGGACGCCAAGGTCATTGAGCTGAAGGAGGAGCTGTTCACGCTCCGCTTCCAGCACCAGACCGGGCAGCTCGAGTCACATGGCCGACTCCGTGACGTCCGCAAGGACATCGCGCGGATCTACACGGTCATCCAAGAGCGCGTTCTCGGGATCGTGCCTGATCCCGACGAAGGGAAGAACTGACGATGAGCACAGAAGACACCGCTCGGGCGGGCCGCAAGGTCCGTGAGGGCCTGGTCGTGTCCGACAAGATGGACAAGACCGTCGTCGTCGCTGTTGAGGACCGCGTCAAGCACTCGTTGTACGGCAAGGTCATGAGGCGCACTGAGCGGCTCAAGGTTCATGACGAGGCCAACGAGGCCGGCCTGGGCGACCGGGTACGCGTCATGGAGACCCGACCGCTGTCCGCCACGAAGCGTTGGCGGCTGGTCGAGGTCATCGAAAGAGCTAAGTAACACCACCACTCGTTCCGTCAGGCCCTGTGGGGAACCGACCGGACAACAGGAGAAGAAATGATCCAGCAAGAGTCGCGACTGAAGGTCGCTGACAACACGGGTGCCAAGGAGCTGTTGTGCATCCGCGTGCTCGGTGGCTCGAAGCGTCGCTACGCCCATATCGGCGACACCATTGTCGCGACCGTCAAGGACGCGATCCCCGGTGGCAACGTCAAGAAGGGCGAAGTCGTCACGGCCGTAGTGGTGCGCACCGTCAAGGAGCACCGTCGCGGTGACGGGTCGTACATCAAGTTCGACGAGAACGCCGCCGTGATCCTCAAGAACGACGGGGAGCCCCGTGGCACCCGCATCTTCGGCCCGGTGGCCCGTGAGCTTCGCGAGCGGAAGTTCATGCGGATCGTCTCGCTCGCACCTGAGGTGATCTGACATGGCGAACACGCTCCACGTGAAGAAGGGTGATCGCGTCCGCGTGATCTCCGGCAGCGACAAGGGCAAGATCGGCGAGGTGCTGAAGGTCGACGTCGCTGCGGAGCGGGTCACCGTCTCAGGCGTGAACATCGTCAAGCGTCACAAGAGGGACAGCGCGCCGCAGCCGCAGTCGGGTCAGGTCGTCAAGGGCGGGATCATCGCCTCTGAGGCGCCGATCCACGTCTCCAACGTGATGCTCGTCGTGAAGGAAGACGACAAGGACGTGACCACTCGCGTGGGCTACGCCCGCGAAGAGGTCACCAGGAAGCGTCCGGACGGCACCGAGTACACCAAGACTCGCGCGGTCCGTATCGCCCGCAAGACCGGGGAGAGGATCGAATGAGCACCACGGTCGAGGAGAAGACCACGGCCAAGGCTGAGAAGACCGTCAAGGTCCAGCCGCGGCTCAAGGAGCGCTACCGCAGCCAGATCGCCAAGGCGTTGCAGGAGGAGTTCTCCTACAGCAACCCCATGCAGGTCCCGGGGCTGGTGAAGATCGTCGTGAACATGGGCGTCGGTGAGGCGGCCCGTGACTCGAAGATCATCGACAACGCCGTACGGGACCTCACCGCGATCACCGGCCAGAAGCCGCAGGTCACGAAGGCTCGCAAGTCGATCGCCCAGTTCCATCTGCGTGAGGGCATGCCGATCGGCTGCCACGTCACGCTGCGCGGCGACCGGATGTGGGAGTTCGCTGACCGGCTGATCACGCTGGCACTGCCTCGTATCCGTGACTTCCGTGGCATGTCGCCGCTGCAGTTCGACGGCAAGGGCAACTACACGTTCGGTCTCACGGAGCAGGTCATGTTCCACGAGATCGATCAGGACCGGGTCGATCGGCTCCGCGGCATGGACATCACGTTCGTGACGACGGCTAGCTCCGACGACGAGGGCCGCGCGCTGCTGCGTCACCTCGGATTCCCGTTCAAGGCCGATGCCGATGTTGCGGCGAAGGCGACGAAGAAGGGCCGACCGGCCGTCGGCAAGAAGAAGTGAGCTAGGGAGCACCCGTGGCGAAGACAGCCCTCAAGGTTAAGCAAGCACGTACGCCGAAGTTCGCGGTGCGCGGCTACACCCGTTGCACGCGGTGCGGCCGATCCCAATCGGTGTACAAGAAGTTCGGCCTGTGCCGAATCTGCGTCCGGGTCCTCGCCCACCGTGGCGAGCTGCCGGGCATCACCAAGTCCTCCTGGTGACGAGGACCGGCGCACGCCGGTCCGACTCAACTCCTTCAAACCCCCGGCCCAGCGGCCGGACCCAGACAGCTCCCGGACACCGTCCGGGGCCTAACGCGGTAGGTCAGCGACGTGCTGAAACCCCCGCGAGAAAGAGGCTAACCACGCCATGACGATGACTGATCCGATCGCAGACATGCTCACGCGTCTGCGGAACGCCAATCAGGCGTACCACGACCAAGCGACCATGCCCTCCTCCAAGATCAAGGTGAGGATCGCCGAGATCCTCAAGCAAGAGGGCTACATCAGCGAGTACTCCGTCCACGAGCCGGCTGAGGACGAGGTGGGCAAGACGCTGACGGTGACGCTGAAGTACGGCCGCAACCGCGAGCGCTCGCTCGCAGGGGTCCGCAGGATCTCGAAGCCGGGCCTTCGCGTGTACGCGAAGTCGAACCAGTTGCCGAAAGTACTGGGCGGGCTGGGCGTCGCGATCATCTCGACGAGCCAGGGCCTGTTGACCGACAAAGAAGCCAACCACAAGAGCGTCGGCGGCGAAGTCATCGCCTTCGTGTGGTGACGGGAGGAATGCAGAATGTCTCGCATCGGTAGACTCCCGGTCCCCGTTCCGACGGGCGTCGAGGTCAGCCTCGACGGCCAGGACGTAGAGGTCAAGGGTCCCAAGGGCACGTTGACGCACAAGGTTCCAGCGCCCATCACGGTGGCGCGCGCAGAAGACGGCTCGATCGAGGTCAGCCGTCCTGACGACGAGCGGGTCTCGAGGTCGCTTCACGGCCTCACTCGGACGCTCATCAGCAACATGGTGACTGGCGTGACCGCGGGCTACGAGAAGAAGCTCGAGATCGTCGGCGTCGGCTACCGCGTCATGCCGAAGAGCCCGACGCAGCTCGAGTTCGCGCTCGGTTTCAGCCACCCGGTCGTCGTCAATGCGCCCGAGGGCATCACGTTCGTCGTCGAGACGAACACCCGGTTCCTGGTGCAGGGGATCGACAAGCAGCAGGTTGGCGAGGTCGCGGCGAACATCCGCAAGATCCGCAAGCCCGAGCCGTACAAGGGCAAGGGTGTGCGGTACAGCGGCGAGCGTGTGCGGAGCAAGGCCGGAAAGGCAGGTAAGTGATGGCTATCTCCCTGGGAGTGCGCAAGCACCTCGCGGACAAGACGGCGGCGAAGGCTCGTCGCCAGGTGCGTGGCCGCAAGGCCATCGCCGGTACGGCCGAGCGTCCGCGCCTTGTCGTGACGCGCAGCTCGCGTCACATGGTGGCTCAGGTCATCGACGATGCGGTCGGCCACACGCTGGCTTCGGCGTCGACGCTCGAGGTCTCGCTGAGGTCCGGCGCCGGCGACAAGTCGGCGAAGGCGCGCGAGGTCGGCAAGCTCGTCGCCGAGCGTGCGAAGAAGGCTGGCGTCGACAAGGTCGTGTTCGACCGGGCTGGCAACAAGTACCAGGGCCGCGTGGCTGCTCTCGCTGAGGGCGCTCGCGAGGCCGGACTCGGTTTCTGACGGAAAGGTTTGCTACATGACTGAAGTGCAGCAGCGCCGCGGCGGTGAGCGCCGCGGTCGCGATGACCGTCGGGGTGGCCAGCCGCAGGCCGAGCGCGAGAAGAGCCAGTACCTGGAACGGGTCGTGGCCATCAACCGCGTCGCCAAGGTTGTCCAGGGCGGGCGTCGGTTCAGCTTCACGGCGCTCGTCGTCGTGGGCGACGGCGACGGCACCGTGGGTGTCGGCTACGGCAAGGCCAAGGAAGTTCCCGCGGCGATCGCCAAGGGTGTCGAGGAAGCGAAGAAGCACTTCTTCCGCGTCCCTCGCATCCAGGGCACGATCCCGCACCCCGTCCAGGGCGAGAAGGCCGCTGGCGTCGTGATGCTCCGTCCGGCTTCGCCGGGTACCGGTGTCATCGCCGGCGGGTCGGCGCGTGCGGTGCTCGAGTGCGCCGGCGTGCATGACGTACTGGCCAAGTCGCTGGGCTCGTCCAACGCGATCAACGTGGTGCACGCCACGGTGGCTGCGCTGCAGAGCCTGGAGGAGCCGGAGCAGGTCGCGCGTCGTCGCGGCAAGTCGGTCGAGGATGTCACCCCGGCCGCCCTGCTCAGGGCGCGTGCGGAAGGGATCCACTGAGATGGCCAGGGTGAAGGTCACCCAGACCAAGTCGGGCGTCGGCGGTAAGCCGAATCATCGCGAGACGCTCCGGACACTTGGCCTGAAGAAGATCGGGCAGAGCAAGGTCCACGAGGACCGACCCGAGGTGCGCGGCATGATCAGGGCCGTCGCTCACCTCGTGACCGTCGAGGAGGTTGACTGACATGGCGCTCAAGGTTCATCACCTGAGGCCCGCACCGGGTGCGCACACGCCGAAGACGCGTGTCGGACGCGGTGCAGGTTCGAAGGGCAAGACAGCAGGTCGCGGCACGAAGGGTTCTGGCGCACGTCAGAACGTGCCCGCGAACTTCGAGGGCGGCCAGATGCCGATCCACATGCGGTTGCCGAAGCTCAAGGGCTTCAAGAACCCGTTCAAGGTCAGCTACCAGGTTGTCAACGTCGCTCGGCTGGGCGAGTTGTTCCCCGAGGGCGGCGACGTCCGCGTCGAGGACCTCGTCGAGAAGGGCGCGGTCCGTGACGGTCTGCTCGTCAAGGTGCTCGGCAACGGCGAGCTCTCTGTGGCCCTGCAGGTGAGCGCTCACGCGTTCTCCGCCTCGGCCAAGGACAAGATCGAGAAGGCGGGCGGCTCGGCCAACGAGCTGTGAGCCTGCACTGAATCAAGGCTGCGGCAGGTCGGTCCTCACCGGCCTGCCGAAGTCATTTACGGGGTCCGCGCCTGCCCTTCGTGAGGAGCGGGTGAGCGAGTCGGCAGCCGCCGACCGTGCTTGGTACGATTTCCCGGTTGCCGTCGGCGGAACGTCGAGCGGCAGGATCATGGCGTACGCGCCGCGAGCGACGATGAAAGGGCTCGAATGCTGACGGCCTTCGCAACCGCGTTCCGAACCCCGGATCTGCGCAAGAAGATCCTGTTCACCCTTCTCATCATCATGGTCTTCCGCCTGGGCTCGACGATCCCGGCGCCGAACGTCAACATCCAGCAGCTCAACGTCTGCCGCACACAGGCAGCCACGGGCGACAACGCCGGCCTCTACTCGATGGTCAACCTGTTCAGCGGCGGTGCGCTGCTGCAGCTGGCCATCTTCGCGCTCGGCATCATGCCGTACATCACGGCGAGCATCATCCTCCAGCTCCTCACCGTCGTGATCCCACGGCTTGAGGCGCTGAAGCAGGAAGGCGCATCGGGCACCGCGAAGATCACGCAGTACACGCGCTACCTGACACTGGTCCTGGCGATCATCCAGGCGACGGCGTTCACGACGCTCGCGGTGAACGACCAGCTCTTCCAGGGCTGCACTGGCATCGTCTACAGCACCGACATCTTCCCTGTCGTCGTCATGATCCTCACGATGACCGCCGGCACCAGCATCATCATGTGGATGGGCGAGCTGATCACCGATCGGGGCGTCGGCAACGGCATGTCGGTGATGATCTTCACCCAGATCGTGGCCCAGTTCCCGTCGTCGCTGTGGGCGATCAAGGTCGCCCACGAGACCGACGCGACCAAGGGCTGGTTCATCTTCCTGCTCGTCGTCGGCGTGGGCCTCCTCGTCATGCTCGGCATCATCTTCATGGAGCAGGCGCAGCGCCGTATCCCGGTGCAATATGCCAAGCGCATGGTCGGCACCCGCATGTTCGGCGGCTCCACCACGTACATCCCGCTCAAGGTCAACCAGGCCGGCGTCATCCCCGTCATCTTCGCCTCGTCGATGCTGTACCTGCCGGTGCTGTACGCGCAGTTCCAACCCAACACCAGCGTGGGGCAGTGGGTCGCGCAGAACTTCACCAGGGGCGATCACTGGGCCTACAACCTGGCGTTCTTCCTCATGATCATCGCGTTCGCCTACTTCTACGTGGCGATCACGTTCAATCCTGAAGAGGTCGCCGACAACATGAAGAAGTACGGCGGCTTCATCCCGAGCTACCGGGCAGGCAAGCCGACAGAACGCTACCTGGGGTACGTGCTCAGCCGGCTCACCCTGCCTGGCTCGCTGTACCTGGCGATCATCGCGATGATCCCGACACTGGCGATCGTCCTGCTCAACACGAGCCAGAAGTTCGTGTTCGGTGGCACATCGATCCTCATCATCGTCGGCGTCGGCCTCGACACGATCAAACAGGTGGAGAGCCAGCTGCAGCAACGCAACTACGAGGGCTTCTTGCACTGAGCGACCCCGCCGGTCGTTGGGAGAGGCACATTGGTTAGTGTGAGCCGTCCGCCAACGAAGCAAGGAAAACCACTGTGCGTCTCTTGATCATGGGTCCTCCCGGCGCTGGGAAGGGCACGCAGGCTGTGCGCATTGCCGCCCGCCTCGGCATTCCGACGATCTCCACCGGAGAGATCTTCCGCTCGAACATCACCCGGGGGACGGCCCTCGGGATCGAGGTCAAGCGGATCATCGACGCCGGCGACTACGTCCCGGACGACGTGACCGAGGCGATCGTGGCCGACCGGCTGGCCGAGGCTGACTGTGCGGACGGGTTCCTCCTCGACGGCTTCCCGCGTACCCCCCACCAGGTGGAGGCGCTGGACCGGATCCTGGGCTCTCACGGCCTCGACGCCGTGCTGTCGCTCGTGGTGGACGTGGAGCCCCTTGTGGCCCGGATGCTTCGCCGCGCCGAGATCGAGAACCGGCCTGACGACAACGAGACGACCATCCGGCACCGCATGGAGGTGTACACCGAGTCGACGGAGCCGCTGCTCGCTCACTACCGCGCCGCGGGCCTCCTGGTCGAGGTCGACGGCAACGGCACCATGGACGAGGTGACCGACCGCATCGCGGCGGCGCTGGACGCCATCAAGGTCTGATGCCCCGATCCGCCGCCGGTCTCGAGATCAAGAGCACCGACGAGCTCCGCGTGATGCGCCGCGCGGGGCTGGTGGTGGTGCGTGCACTCAAAGAGATGGCGGCTGCCGCAGTGGCCGGCACGACGACCGCAGAGCTCGACGCGGTGGCCCGCGAGGTGCTCGCCAGCGAGAACGCGACATCGTCGTTCCTCAACTACGACGTCGGCTTCGGCATCCCGCCGTACCCGGCTGTCGTCTGCATCTCGGTCAACGACGAGATCGTCCACGGCATCCCGGGCGAACGCGTGCTCGCCGATGGTGACCTCGTCTCGATCGACTTCGGGGCCATCGTGGACGGCTTCCACGGCGACGCGGCGTTGACGGTGGCTGTCGGGGAGGTGGCGCCGGAGGCGCTCACCCTCTGCGACGTCACCCAGCTGTCCCTTGCGGCGGGCCTGGCCCGCGTGCGCCCCGAGGTGAGCGTGGGTGACATCTCGTCGGCGGTCCAGTCGTACATCCGTGCGGCGCCCGCCCGGTACGGGATCGTCGCCGAATACACAGGCCACGGCATCGGCACCCGGATGCACATGAATCCCGACGTGCCCAACCTCGGTCGGCCCGGTCGCGGGCCGAAGCTGCCGGTCGGCGCTGCCGTCGCAGTCGAGCCGATGGTCACTCTCGGCAATCCTGGTACGGACGTGCTGGACGACGACTGGACCGTCGTCACCCGAGACGGCAAGGTCGCCTGTCACTGGGAGCACACGGTCGCAGTCACTCCGGGTGGTTGCTGGGTACTCACGGCCGAGGACGGCGGCGAGGCGATCCTCAAGGCCGCAGGCGGCCGCTTCGCCCCACTCGGCGACTGAGGGCCTACCAGGCGGTACGGAGCGCCTCGATCGTGGACTCGATGCTTACTCCGTGACGCCGTGCTGCGGTCGCCAGTGCGGATGCGGCCCCGACGACGTCCTCGGGAAATGGGCGCTGAGCGTGGCCTTCGGTGACGTGCGTACCCCGCGCTCGGTCGGTCGTGATGAGACCCACGTCCTCGAGCTCGCGATAGGCGCGGGCGACCGTACCGGCTGCGAGCCCGAGATCGGCGGCGAGCTGCCTGACCGAGGGGAGCCTCGAGCCAGCGGGCAGTCGACCGGTCTGGATGTGTCCGGCCAGTTGACGACGGACCTGCTCGTACGGCGGCGTGGGGTCGGCTAGCGCGACCGTGAGCTGCAGCTCGAAGCTCATCGGACGACCACCGGCTCCTCGGCTCGATCGACCATCCTCGGCCCCCACAGCGCCGTGCCGAGGCACGAGGCCGCCACCCCGGACGCGCCGACCATCACGATTCCCCAGACCACGCCGAGCGGCACGTACCACCACGGGCGGCACCCCAGCCCCAGCAGGAGCATCGCCATCAGGCCGGCCGTTGGGGCCAGTGTTGAGGCGGCCGCTGCGGTACTCACGAGCAGAATCTGACCACTCGATGCGCGTCGCAGCATGGTGTCCGTCTCCAGACTCGTGGCACCTGCCCGTGGACGTTCGGCGACAGCCGCCACCGCAGCGAACGTGGCCAGCGCGAGCTCAGCGGCCGCAAAGAGCATGAGCCCGCCGTAGAACGAGCCGGGCCAGGGGCCGGCGCTGGCACCGGTCGTACCGCAGGTGGTCGAGATCGACCGGCCTGGCCTGCCCATGTCGTCCGGCTCGCCCATCACCCAACCGATGCCCAGAACGATGGCGAGCGCGGCGAACATCGCCAGCGCGAGAAGCGCTGCGTGGGTGTCGACGGCATCCAGTCGCCTGCGGATGCGCAGGGATGCCGTACGAACCTCGCCCTCCAAGTGGGGCGTCGTCAGCTCGGCGAACGCCACGACGAGGACCGCGACGGTGCCCCAGGCGGCCGGCGCCATGCTCGCGAGTCGGCCCAGGTCACCGTTCTTTGCGATCAGCATGGCTGCGGCCGCCAAGCCACCGAGCACAAGGCCGAGCAGCACCGCGCCCCCGCTGCGGTGCCGAAGTCGTACCAGGACCGTGCGAGCCTGGGGGTCGATGACGATGACCCGGCGTCGCGACCACCCCACGGCCGCTCCGACCACAAGGGCGGCGACACAGAGCACGAGAACCAGCGAGAGGACCATCGAGAACTCCTTGTATCAGCTAACTGATACAAGAATTGCGCCGCGATGTCCTTGTGTCAAGCACCTGGTACAAGCCTCAGCGGAGCACCTTCTGCCACGCGGCGCCGATGCTCTCGCGGTGGTAGCCGAGCCGCGTGTTGATCGCCAGCATGTAGTCGTTCTCGTCGGCGTTCCACGTGTGGACGCGGCGGGAGCTGGGGCGCTCGCGCGAGATCATCGCGCAGTTCGCGGCCTTGATCCACAGCCCGAGCGCGTGCCCTCGGTGGTTCCCGAGGACCAGCGTGTTCTCCTGGAAGACGACTTCCGGCTTGTCGTACGGGGCCTTGAGCTGCGTGAACGCCGCTATCTCCGCGCTGTCGATGTGGCGCGCCAGGGTCGTGTAGAGCTGCTGGCCACGAACCATCTGCTCGTAGGCACGTACGACCCGTTCGCGGTCCCAGACCTCCGGACGCCAGTCGACCGCGCCCAGCGGGGGATCAGTCGACATCGCGGCGAACAGCGGCGCCAGACTGTCGGCGAGGTCCTCGGGCGGCTGGCCGATGAACTGTACGAGCTCGTACCCTGCTGCCTTGGCCTCTGCCTCGCTCCGAGCCGCAGTGAGGACACCCTCGGGTACAGGCAGTGGCTGGACGCTGTGCCGCTCAGCCTGGCTGAACGCGTAGCCGCGATCGAGGGCGAAGCGAACTCTCTGATCGTCGGTGCGTAGCCGGACAGTTCCAGCGGGGTCCACGATCGTGCCCTGGGTCTGCTCGGACAGGGCCGGGGTGACGATCGACCACACCAGGATGGTTGTACGGTCCCAACCGTCCAGGACGCGCTCGCCCTCGTTCAGCAGGGCGCTGCCGATGCCATGTCCGCGATGGTCTGGGTGGACGGTGGGGTCGAGGTAGCCCATGTGCTCGTTGTCGAGGATCGGCGCATCGACGGAGAGCACGCCGAGGACGTCGTCCGGCGATACGGCTGAGTCGCCGGTGGCAGGCACGACGCGGTGTCCGTACGGTCCGCTCTCACCGGCCGGGGCAGAGCCGGCCAGAGCGAGCATCGCGACGCGGCGCTGCTCCCGGGTGTCCCGGAGGTTCTGGATCCGTGACTCGTTGTCAGTGGTGGCGAAATCTTCGTAGCCGAACGTCTCCAGGGAGTCCGCACGACCGAGCGCGGTGACACCCTCCCAGAAGCGGGAGATCGCGGCACCGGGGTCGCTGATGAGGTCGATCTCCGCGAGGTGGAAGTCCATGGTCGACCACCCTAGGCCGGGTGCCCCTACAGAGCCCAAGGGTTTTCGTGACGGTCGATGGTCGACCCGCTTACATCCTCCCCAGTACGGCGGCTGCCGTCATGTCGTCGATCACGAGGTCGGTCACCACACCCAGCCGGAGCGCGCCCAGCACCGCCGGAGCCCGCAGCGGATCGCACGCGACGCAGATGCGTTTGGGGATACGCCGAAGGTCGCGCGGCGCCAAACCCGTGGCGCGCCCGTTGAGGGCGATGTCCTCCCACGTGCCGTCCTCGCGGAGCATCACCGTACACACGTCACCCACGGCGCGGTCCCGCTTCAGCTGCGCCATGTCATCCTCGTCCAGGTAGCCGGCCGAGTAGACGTGCGACGGGATGGAGCTGGTCGCCGAGCCGACGCCGAAGATCGCGAGATCCAGGCGGTGCTGCATCTCGAGCACGTGCTTCACGGAGCGCTCTTGCCACATCGCCTCCTTGGTCTCGACGAAGTCGAAGAACGCAGGGACGGGGAAGTGGACGAGTGCCGCGTCGAATGCGGCGCTGAGGCCTTCGAGGATGCTCCCCACCTGGGCCGTACCGGGGCCGCGGGCGTTGGCGCCACCGTTGAGTTGCACGATGGTCGTGCCCTTCACGGGCCGTCTGTCGATGTGTTTCACGACGTTGGCCAAGGTGGTGCCCCACGCCACCCCGATCATCTGGTCGTCGGTGACGGAGTCGGCGAAGATCGCTGCGGCCATGCGCGCCACCCGGTCGAGTCTGGCGGCGGGCGTCGCGTCGCCCACCGGGACGATGTGCACGCGCACACCGAACTCCTCACTGATACGCCTAGCCGGCGCGCTGTCGGTGCCAGGATGCTCCGGCAGCGTGATGCGTACCAGGCCGGTGTCCCTGGCCTGCGCCAGGAGCCTCGACACCGATGACCGGCTCCGGCCCAACTGCCGGGCGATCGCCTCCATGGTCTCGTTCTGGATGTAGTAGCGCACCGCGACGTCGTACATCTCGCTGTGTCGGTCGTGCACTCGGTCCTCACTCTCTTGCACGTATGCCCAACTCCTAGCGCAACTGTGCACCACGGGCCATGATCATTTCAACCGCACAAGTGTGTGGGCCCTTGAGGGCAAAAACGTTGCCAAGCCACCGGATCGTCAACGAGGCGATGCGGTACGAGCGATGGAGCGGCGCCGGTCCAACCGGCGCAGGCTTGGGGACGTCCCACGGGCGACGAGTGACATCCACACGGATGTCGGAAAGAGGTGACTGTGTCTCTCGGAACGATCTTCCTCTCTGAGGTTTGTGGCACGGCAATGCTGCTGCTCTTGGGCGGTGGCGTCGTAGCCAACAACCTCCTCCCCAAGAGCAAGGGTGTCGGTACAGGCTTCCTGCTTGTCAACTGGGCAGCTGGGTTCCGGTCGTCGGCCCGCTCCTCGGCGGCGTTGTGGCCGGACTGC
>Ga0209638_1001100_pt1 | contig 17477 bp, 16 predicted proteins | sample BarGraNGADG00211_FD_184490 | JGI IMG/M metagenome (GOLD analysis project Ga0209638, IMG submission 184490) | Arctic peat soil microbial communities from Barrow, Alaska - Barrow Graham LP Ref core NGADG0002-211 (SPAdes) (version 2) | ecosystem: Environmental > Terrestrial > Soil > Wetlands > Peat...
GGCTGGTGCAAAAAAGCGAAGTGCTGGCCTTCGTGCAGGCCCAACCGGCCGATGGCGGCGCGGGTGCGCTGGTGGTGCTGCTGATGGCATGATGACTGCCGGGTTGGGCCTGATGCCGGCTACCAACTGACGCTCTCGGGCTTCTTCCATTCGAGGCTCGCGCCCCTCCAAGCGTCGGTGCCGCCACGATACCAAATGACATCCTTATATCCGGCTTCGAGGGCGTGCAGTGAGGCGTTGTAAGAAAGCCAACATTCGGAGTTGAGACAAAGAAAAACGATCGACCGGGTCTTGTCACCGCCGGAAAGTTTTTCCAGCGCTGTCGAGAATCTGCTCTTCTCCGCACCGAAAAATTGACCATCACCAGCGCCCGACATCCAGAAGGCGCCGGGAATAGATTTTCGAGTTTTCGAATCCAGTACATCGACGACCACTACGCTCTTGTTTGTTGCAAGAAGCTCTTTGAGTTCTAGCGTCTTTATCACCCGCGCGCCGGGAATGGACGTAGGCGTAGGCGCATGGTATCGCGGCCCTCTGTTTGGGGTTGTTGTCGCTTCGACACTCCAATCCTTATCCTCAAAGGAGAAGGTTGTTATCGGCTGTGGTAGTTGCGGAAAGGGCACTTGCCCGAAGACGAGAGAAGGAAAAATACCAATAAGGAAGACGGCAAGCGCTCGAATCATGATTACCTCCAAATGAAAGGCCCAACGTAATGTAGTCGGTCGGATATTCTGGGCTCCCAGGTTATCCGACGGGATACGCCTGGATTCCGCCTGCGGATACCCATGACCAATGAAGCGACAAGGCGCATATCGCCTATCCTGGCGAAACTTGGTCAACGTCGAGTTTGATTTTCTGACGTTTCAATGGCCGGACTATAGCCCAATGGGTTACACACCTGAATGCAGTTCCCACAACCGCGCCCCGGAGGTTTCCAGGTGTGTCAAGTACACACGCAGTTCAAATTCTAGCTGGTGGTAGTTCGGTTCCATATAGCGGCAAAGCTGGTAAAACGCCTTGTCGTGAGCGCGCTCCTTGAGGTGCGCGAGTTCGTGCACGACTATCATTTTCAGGAACTCGCCCGGCGCTTCCTTGAACAGCGCGGCAATGCGGATCTCGCGCTTTGACTTGAGCTTGCTGCCCTGCACGCGCGACACGTTGGTGTGCGTCCCGAGGGCGTGCTGCACCACTTGCAGCTTGGCATCGAACGCCACTTTGGCGAGCGGCTCGGTGCCGCGCAAGTGGCTCAGTTTGAGCGCCTGCACGTACTCGAACAAAGCTTTGTCGGTGCGCACGTTGTGGCAGTTGGGGTATTTGTTTTTCAACCATTGGCCAAGCTGACCCTGCGTGATCAACTCTTGCACCTGGGCCAGCGTTTCTGCCGGATAGCCGTGCAGGTACTTGAGCCGGTTTTCTGTGGTCGTCATTGCGAGGAGCGCAGCGACGCGGCAATCCATGCAGTCCGGGCATGGATTGCTTCACTTCGTTCGCAATGACGAAGCTTTTTCACGCTATGCTTCGCGGCGCAGGGCCGGGAACAAAATCACATCGCGGATGCTGGGGCTGTCGGTCAGCAGCATCATCAGGCGGTCAATGCCGATGCCGCAGCCGCCGGTGGGCGGCATGCCGTATTCCAGGGCGCGAATGAAGTCGTGGTCGTAATACATGGCTTCATCGTCGCCTTCGTCTTTGGCTTGCACCTGCGATTGAAATCGCGCGGCTTGTTCCTGCGCGTCATTGAGCTCACTGAAACCGTTGCCAATTTCGCGCCCGGTGATGTAGAGCTCAAAGCGTTCGGTCACGCCCGGCTTGTGGTCGCTCTCACGCGCCAGTGGCGAAATCTCGACTGGATGCTCGCAAATGAAGGTCGGCTGCCACAGCTTTTCTTCCACCGTTTCCTCAAAGTACAGCACTTGCAGGCTGGCGACCGAGCGCGTGCTCAAGTGATGTTTGGCCTCGGTCATGCCCAGTTTGTGCAGCGCACCGCTCAGCCAGTTGGCGCTATCGACCTTGAGGCCGCTGTCGCCTTCGAGCGGCTCGCCCGCTTCGGTGTGTTTGCAGATCGCCTCATGGATCGTCAGGCGCTCGAACGGACTTTCCAGATCGACTTCGCGCCCAGCGTAGCTCAGATGCAAGGTATCGACGGTTTTGCGGGCGGCATCGCGAATCAGTGCCTCGGTGAAGGTCATCAGGTCCTGGTAGTCCCAGTAGGCGGCGTAAAACTCCATCATCGTGAACTCGGGGTTGTGGCGCACGCTGATGCCTTCGTTGCGGAAGTTGCGGTTGATCTCGAAGACGCGCTCGAAGCCGCCCACAATCAAGCGCTTCAAATACAGCTCGGGCGCAATGCGCAGGAACATTTGCTGATCCAGCGCGTTGTGGTGCGTGGTGAAAGGTTTGGCGTTGGCGCCGCCCGGGATCGGGTGCAGCATCGGCGTCTCGACTTCCAGAAAGTCGTGCGCCACCATGAAGTCGCGGATGCCGCTGACGGCTTTGCTGCGCGCCACAAAACGCGCGCGCGTGGTCTCGTCGGTCATCAGATCGACATAGCGCTGGCGGTATTTCACTTCCTGGTCGTGCATGCCGTGAAACTTGTCGGGCATCGGGCGCAAGCTCTTGGTCAAAAGGCGTACTTCGCTGGCATGGATCGAGAGCTCGCCGGTTTTGGTTTTGAACACCTTGCCCACTGCGGCCACGATGTCGCCCAGGTCCCAGTGCTTGAAGCTGGCATAAACGTCTTCGCCCACATCGTCGCGCTTGATGTAAATCTGGATGCGCCCGCTGCTGTCTTGCAGCGTGGCAAAGCTGGCCTTGCCCATGACGCGCTTGAGCATCATGCGCCCGGCCACTTTGGCTGTGGCGTCTTGTTCAATCAAGCCCTCCGACGTTTGCCCGGCGTGCGCGGCAAACAGGTCGGCGGCGTGGTCGCTCGGTTTGAAGTCGTTGGGAAAGGCAACGCCTTTGCCCTCGGCCTGGCTTTGCCGGATGGCTTTGAGCTTTTCGCGCCGCTCGGCGATCAATTGGTTTTCATCCTGGGGCGCTGGAGCAATGTTGTGGTCTGACATGAGAGGTGCAATCAAGAGGAAGGCAGTGAACGGCTTGGGATCCGAAAGTGGTGATTTTAAGTGGCGCTGCGGGGTCGCTATGATGCGCGGGATGTTGTACCAAATTATTTCCCTCCTGCTTGAAGTCGCCACCGGTATTCTGGCCGGGGCTTGTCTGTTGCGGCTTTATATGCAGTACCAGCGCATTGCCATGTCGGCACGATCCGGCAATCCGCTCGGGCACTTTGTCTTTGCCCTGACCGATTGGCTGGTGTTGCCGTTGCGGCGCGTGTTGCCCGCGATTGGGCGACTTGATACAGCCAGCCTGGTTGCGGCTTACCTGATCGAGCTGCTGCAGCTTGGCTTGTTGTGGCTGCTCGCCGGTGCCGGTGGCGGGCTGTTTGCGTTGCCGCTTCTGGCGGTCTTTGGCGTGCTGCACTTGATCATTTCCGGCCTGACCGGTTTGGTGATTGTTTACGCCATCATGTCCTGGATGCCAACCCAGTCGATCATTTCGGACGTGATTGAGCGTCTGTGCGCGCCGCTGTTGGCGCCGATTCGCCGCGTCCTGCCGCTGATCGGCGGCATTGATTTGTCGCCACTGGCGCTGCTGCTGTTGCTGCAAATTGCGTCCATCATGCTGGGGTATTTGCAGGCCGGGTTGCTGTGAGCGTTTTGACGCTGGCCTATGTATTTCAGACGATGGCTGATTACGCTGGTTTTCACGGCGAGTGCTCATGCCGAATTGCCTTTCACCGGTGTGGTCTCGTATGTGACGGATGGCGATACGCTTTGGGTGCGACCGCGCACGGGTGAAGCAGCGCGCAAGTTGCGCCTTGACGGCATTGACGCGCCCGAGATTTGCCAGACTGGTGGTGCCGTTGCCCGTGCGGCCCTGCAGCAGATGGTGCTGCACCAGCCGGTGCGGGTGACGATCCGGCGCATTGACGACTACGGTCGCGGCCTGGCGCGCATCGAGTTTGCTGGCGGCGATGTGGGCGCACAACTGGTGCGCGCCGGTCAGGCCTGGTCGTACCGATGGCGGCGCGACCCTGGCCCCTACGCGGCTGAGGAAGCGGCAGCCCGGCAAGCGCGCCGAGGCCTCTTTAGTGAGGATCAACCCGAGTTGCCGCGCGACTTTCGCCAACGCCACGGCTCGTGCTACGCCCAGTAACTCCCTCGCCCGCTGGGAGAGGGTTGGGGTGAGGGCGAGGGCGAGGACTGCTTCCCACCCGCGTATGCTTGGCACTTCAACCATTGCAGCAGGAGATAGTCATGACCCATTCGATTAGGCGTATTGCCGTTTGTACCGGTGGCGGTGACGCACCGGGCCTCAACGCCGTCATCCAGTCGGTGTTGATTGCCGCCGACAACCGCGATTGGGAGTGTTACGGCATCCGCGACGGCTTCAACGGCATCCTGTTTCCCGAGCGCTACGCGAGCGGCGGTGTGCAGCGGCTTACGCGCGAGCGAGTGCGTGGCATCAGTCATTTGGGCGGCACTATTCTGGGCACCACCAACCAGGGCAATCCGCTGCGCTTTCCAGTCACCATGCCCGACGGCAGCACGCACGAAATCGATCGTTCGGACGAAATTCTGAGCTACTTTGCCACCCACCAAATTGACGCGCTGGTGTCGATCGGCGGCGACGGCTCGCTGACCATCGCCAACGCCCTGCATCAAAAAGGCTTGCGTGTAGTGGGTGTGCCCAAGACCATCGACAACGATCTCGACAAAACGTTTACCACTTTCGGCTTTGATACGGCAGTGGCGTTTGCCACGGAATGTCTGGACCGCCTGCACAGCACGGCCGAGAGCCACCAGCGCGTGATGGTGGTGGAGGTGATGGGCCGCTATGCGGGCTGGATCGCCCTTCATAGCGGCATTGCCGGCAACGCCCATGCCATTCTGATCCCGGAAATTGGTTTTGATCTGGAAAAAGTCGCGGCCAAGATTCGTGCACGGGACGCCGAAGGGCGGCTGTATTCGATTGTGCTGGTGGCAGAGGGCGCGCAGCCCGGCGACGGCCAGCGCGCTCTGTTGGCCCCGGCCGAAGCCGGTCACGCCGAGCGGCTTGGCGGCATCGGTGAATGCGTTGGCCACGCCTTGCAGGAGCGCACCGGCAAAGACACGCGCGTGGTGGTGCTGGGCCACTTGCTGCGCGGCGGCAGTCCAACGGCTTTTGACCGTCTGGCGGCGTTGCGCTTCGGCGCGGCTGCGGTGCGGGCGCTGGACGAGGGGCAGTCCGGCATCATGGTGGCGCTGGGTTACACGGGGGTGGATTACGTCGCGCTGGAAGAAGTGGCCGGGCGCATGAAGGCCGTGCCGCTGGCCAGCGACACCGTGCAAACCGGGCGCGATCTGGGTATATGTTTCGGTGATTGACCCCCCCTGCTGCCGGGTCGCCTGGTAACAGAGGTAGTTGCTATCATTCACCTGTAATCAACCGGAAGTACTGCCTATGTCCATGGTCCAGCTGGCGCTGCGTCGCCCCTACACCTTCATCGTGATGGCGATGTTGATCGTGTTGGCGACACCGATTGCGCTGCTGGGCATGGCGACCGACATCTTTCCGGAAATCAACATTCCGGTCATCAGCATCATCTGGAATTATGGCGGCCTGTCGGCGCAGGAAATGGGTCAGCGCATTGCCGGCCAGAGCGAGCGCGGCCTCACGACCACGGTCAGTGACATCGAGCACATCGAGTCGCAGTCACTCGCCGGCGTCACGGTCATCAAAGTGTTCTTTCAACCGACTGCCAACATCCAGACCTCTATCGCCCAGGTTGTGGCGGCGATGCAGACGCAGGTGCGCCAGTTGCCGCCGGGCATCACGCCGCCGCTGGTGATTAAGTATTCGGCATCGAGCATTCCGGTGGTGCAGCTGGCCTTGTCGAGCCCGACATTGCCGGAACAGGCGGTGTTCGACACAGCAGTCAACGTGCTGCGCCCGCAGCTCATCACCATCCCGGGCGCGGCCGTGCCTTATCCCTATGGTGGCAAGAGCCGGCTGATCTCGGTGGACCTGGACACCGCCGCGTTGCAGGCACGTGGTCTGGCGCCGGCCGATGTGGTTAACGCCATCAACCTGCAGAACCTGATTTTGCCCGCAGGCACGGCCAAGTTCGGTGCCACCGAGTACACCATCAAGATGAACGGCTCGCCCGACGCCATCGCGGGGCTGGGCGACTTGCCGGTGCGCACCACAGGCAGTGCCACCACCTATCTGCGCGATGTAGCGCAGGTGCGCGACGGCTTCTCACCGCAGACCAACATCGTGCGCCAGGATGGAGCGCGTGGTGTGCTGCTGTCAGTGCTAAAGAACGGTGGCGCTTCCACGCTGGACATCGTGGCCAACCTGAGGGCGCTGCTGCCGCGCGTGGCACAGGTATTACCGCCCGACGTCAAAGTGACACCACTGTTTGACCAGTCGGTGTTCGTCAAGGCGGCAGTGACGGGCGTGGTCCTCGAAGCCCTGATCGCCGCCGCGCTGACCGCCGCGATGGTGCTGCTGTTCCTGGGCAACTGGCGCAGCACGCTGATCATTGCGCTGACCATTCCGCTGTCGATCCTGAGCTCGATCCTGGTGCTGAAAATGCTCGGCGAAACGCTCAACCTGATGACGCTGGGCGGCCTGGCGCTGTCGGTCGGCATCCTGGTTGACCAGGCGATTGTGACGATCGAGAACATCGAGCGCCATCTGCATATGGGCACACCGATTACAGAGGCGATCGAGACTGGGGCCGGGGAGATTGGCGTCGCCGCCTTCGTCTCGACGCTGTGCATCTGCATCGTCTTTGTGCCGATGTTTTTCCTCTCGGGCGTGGCCCGCTTTCTGTTCGTGCCGATGGCCGAGGCCGTGGTGCTGGCGATGATTGCGTCCTATCTGCTGTCACGCACGCTGGTTCCCACGCTGGTGCTGCTGTTGATGAGCAAGGCCAGGGCAGAATCCGTTGCCGCATCGGCCAATCTGTTGCAGCGTCTGTACCAGGCGTTCGACCGCCGCTTCGAGCGCGTGCGCCGTGCTTACACACTGGCGCTGTCGGCCCTGCTGGCGCAGCGGCGCGGCTTTGCGTGGTTGTTCATGGGGTTTTGCCTGCTCTCATGCCTGTTGTATCCGGTGCTCGGGCGCGACTTCTTTCCCAGCGTCGATGCCGGCCAGATCCGCCTGCACATGCGCGCGCCGACCGGCACTCGCATCGAGGAGACCGCGCGCCTGGCCGACGCGGTCGAGGCAGCGATCCGCGAGATCGTCCCGAGCGACCAGTTGGAGACCATTCTGGACAACCTGGGTGTTCCCAACAGCGGCATCAATTTGTCGTACAGCAACGCCGGTACCATCGGCACGCTCGACGGCGAGATTCTGTTGTCGCTGCGCGCCGGCCACACGCCAACCGAGAATTTTGTCGCGCGCCTGCGCTCCGAGCTGCCACGGCGCTTTCCCGGTATCGAATTCTTTTTCCAGCCGGCCGACATCGTGACGCAAATTCTCAACTTCGGGCTGCCGGCGGCGATTGACGTGCAGTTCACCGGCGCCGACGTGGCCGCCAATGCGAAACTGGCGGCCGAGCTGACGCAATCGATCCGCCACATCCCCGGCGCGGTTGACGCCCACGTGCACCAGCGGCTCAACGCACCGGCACTGAACCTGCAAATGGATCGCAGCCGCTTGCAACAGTTGGGCCTTTCGGCCGCCAACGTCGGGCAAAACGTACTGATCTCGCTCTCGGGCAGCTCGCAGACGGCGCCCGCCTTCTGGCTCAATCCGCAAAATGGCGTGGTTTACAACATCGCAGTGCAGACGCCGCAATACCAGATCGACTCAATTGACGCGCTGCTGGGCATGCCGGTCGGCACTGGCACCGGGCCAGCGGCAACCGGCACCGGCAGCACGCAGTTGTTGGGCAACCTGGTCGAGGTGACGCCGAGCCAGATGGTGGCAGTGGCGTCGCGCTACAACATCCTGCCGGCCATCGATATCTTTGTCAGTGTGCAGGGCACCGATCTGGCGAGTGTGGCGGCGCGGGTCAAAACTCTGGTTGATCAGATGCGGCCCAGGTTGCCGCGCGGCAGCGAAGTGGTTTTGCGCGGCCAGGTCGAGACCATGCAGTCGTCATTCGTAGGTCTGGGCGTCGGACTGTTGATGGCCATTGTGCTGGTGTATCTGCTGATCGTTGTCAACTTTCAGTCATGGCTCGATGCGCTGGTCATCATCGCGGCGCTGCCGGCAGCACTGGCCGGCATCGCCTGGATGCTGTTCATCACCGGCACCACGCTGAGCGTCCCGGCGCTCACCGGCGCCATCATGACCATGGGCGTGGCAACTGCCAACAGTATCCTGCTGATCTCGTTCGCGCGTCAGCGCCAGGACGCGGGCGTGTTGCCGCTGGCGGCGGCACTCGAAGCCGGTGCGACCCGCATCCGTCCCGTGCTGATGACTGCGCTGGCGATGATCATCGGCATGGTTCCGATGGCGCTCGGTCTGGGCGAAGGCGCGGAACAAAATGCGCCGCTGGGCCGTGCCGTGATCGGTGGTCTGCTGCTCGCAACCGTGTCCACGCTTCTGTTCGTACCGGTAGTATTTGCCAGCGTGCACCGAAGGTTTCTGGAGACTTGATTTATGACACAGCAACACCATTCGGCCCTGGGCTTGCACCCGATTGAGCTTAACCCGGGTACAGGCCACGTCGAGCTGCTCAAGCGCCGACAAATCGTGCGCCGAACCCAGATTGCCGGCCTGGTCATACTGGTGCTGCTGGCGCTCGGTGCGCTCCGCACGGTGCTCAGCCGGATGGCGAATGCGCGTGCGCTGGAGACAACCAGCACTGAGCAAACCAGACAATATGTGAAGACCACACTGGCCAAACGCGTTGGCGCCGGTCAGACCCTGGCATTGCCCGGTACCTTGCAGGGTTTCGTGCAAGCGCCGATCGCCGCCCGCGCCAATGGTTACCTGAAACGCTGGACCAAGGACATTGGCGCCAAGGTGGCGAAGGGCGAACTGCTGGCCGAGATCGAGACGCCTGAAATCGATCAACAATTGAGCCAGGCGATGGCCGCGCGCGAGCAGGCGGCCGCCAACCTGTCGCTGGCGAAGAGCACGGCCGAACGCTGGGAGAGCCTGCGCAAAAAAGACGTGGTGTCGCAGCAGGATCTCGATGAAAGGCGCAGCGCCGTCGCCCAGTCGCAGGCGAACCTGGCGGCGGCCGAGGCGAACATGCAACGCCTGCGCCAGACGGAGGACTTCAAGCGCGTGGTGGCGCCGTTCGCCGGTGTGATCACGCGGCGCAATGTTGACGTCGGCGACCTGATTGACAGCTCGCACCCGCTGTTCATGCTGTCACAGACCGACCCGCTGCGCGTCTATGTCAACGTGCCGCAGGCCTATGCACAACTGGTCAAGACAGGGCAGCAAGTTGTGGTCACACAAGCCGAGTTGCGCGGACAGCGTTTCCTGGGACAGGTGGCGCGCACCTCGGCGTCGATCGATGCCGCGACGCGCACGCTGCAACTTGAAGTGGCGCTACCCAATCACGCTGGCCTCTTGCTGCCGGGCGCCTATGTGCAGGTGGCGCTGCCGCTACAGGCGAGCCAGTCGCTGCTGGCGCCGACCAACACGCTGCTGTTTCGCGGCGAAGGCACGATGGTCGCAGTGGTTGATGCGCAGGGCCGCGTGACGCTGCGCCGGGTCACTGTCGGGCGCAATCTTGGGACCGAATTCGAGGTGTTGGACGGTATCACCGAGACCGACCGCCTGGTGCTTAATCCACCGGATTGGCTCTCCGATGGCCAGACCCTTGTGCTCACGCCAGACAAGGATAAGCCGTGATCGCACGACGCGCCCTGCTCGGCGTCGGCGCTGCTTTCCTGTTTGGCTGCGCGGCAGGCCCCAAGTACCAAAAACCGGCACTCGACTTGCCGGTCGCCTGGAAGGTCGAAGCACCCTGGCGCGAAGGTCGGCCCGACGACGCCGCGGCCAAAGGGCCCTGGTGGCAGCGCTTCGGCGACGCCGAACTCGACGCGCTCGAACAGCGCTCAATGGCCAACAGCCCGACGCTGGCCATGGCCGGTGCGCGGCTGGCGCAGGCACGCTCGGCACTGGCGGCAACTTCAGCCGGTGTGTTGCCGCAACTGGGTTTGAGCGAGCGCGCGGCGCGTCAGAAGATTTCGGCCAACCGGCCGTTGACCAACTACGCCAGCCCCAATTTCTCCACCGTTCAAAACGAGTTGAGCATGGCGATGACGGTGAACTACGAAGTCGATCTGGCCGGGCGTGTGCAGCAATCGATAGCGCTGGCCCAGGCCTCAGTGGAGCAGTCGGCAGCCGACTTTGAGAACACGCGTCTGCTGCTGAGCGCCGACCTGGCGACGAACTATTTCAACTTGCGGGAAATCGATGTCGAGCTCAACGTGCTGGCGCGCGCGATCGGTTTGCAACAGCGCGCACTCGAACTGGTGAGCGCGCGCCACGATCTTGGCGCCGCGACCGGCCTGGACCTGGCCCAACAGCAGGCGCTGCTGGATACGACGCTGGTGCAGATTGACCTGCTGCGCCGCCAGCGCGGCCAATTCGAGCATGCGGTGGCGACGCTGGCGGGCATCCCGGCGGCGCAGTTCACGCTGGCGCCAAAGGAGCGCGAGTTGACAGCGCCGCCGGTGCCACTGGGCGTGCCCTCGGACGTGCTGGAGCGCCGACCCGACATCGCTGCGGCGGAGCGGGCCATGGCCGGCGCGAATGCACAGATCGGGATTGCCAACGCAGCCTTTTACCCGAGCATCATGCTGGGCGCGGCGGTCGGTGTCGATAGCCGGGAACTTGCAACCCTGTTCGATGCGCCGAGCCTGCTGTGGTCGCTGGGTTTGTCGGCCGCGCAAACCTTGTTCGATGGCGGCCGCACCCGCGCCAATGTCGAATACGCCCGCGCCGGTTACGCCGCAACTGTCGCCAACTACCGGCGCGTAGTGCTGGGCGCGATGCAGGAAGTTGAAGACGGTATCACCGGGCTGGCCACTCTTGAGCGCGCAGCGCTACAAGCGCTTACCGCAGTCGCCAGCGCGCGCCGGGTGTTCGACATGACGACGGCACGTTACGAGGGCGGCGCCTCCACCTACTTCGAAGTCATCACGGCACAGCAGGCGCTGCTGGCCAGCGAGCGCCAGGCGGCCCAGTTGCTCGGCCAGCGCCTGGTGACCTCGGTCTTCCTGATCAAGGCGCTGGGTGGCGACTGGCAGTGCGCGTCACAAGCTTGCAAGACCTGACCCCACACACCGGGCACTGCGGGTTGCGCGGCAGGCGCAGTTCGGTGAACTCCATCGAGCGGCCGTCGAGCATCAGCAGACGGCCGGTCAGGGGCTGGCCGGCACCGCTGAGCAACTTGAGCGCTTCAGCGGCTTGCAGCGAACCGATGATGCCCACCAGCGGTGCAAACACGCCCATGGTGGCACAGCGGGTTTCTTCATAGGTCGTGTTGGGTGGAAAAATGCAGGCATAGCAGGGCGAGCTGGCCTCGCGCGGGTCAAAGACGCAAACCTGGCCATCAAAGCGAATGGCCGCGCCCGACACCAGGGGTTTACGGTGCTTCACGCAAGCAGCGTTGACGAGCTGGCGTGTGGCAAAGTTGTCCGAGCAGTCGAGCACCACATCGGCTTGCACCAACAGCGTCTCGAGCAGCACGGCATCGGCACGTGCCACGATGGGAGTCACCTGCACGTCCGGGTTGAGGGCCTCAATGGCGCTCTGCGCTGACAGCGCCTTGGGCTGGCCGACGCGCGCCGTGGTGTGCATAATCTGGCGCTGCAAATTGGTCAGATCGACCGTGTCGTCATCGACGATGGTGATGTGAGCGACGCCCGCAGAGCCCAGGTACAGCGCCACCGGCGAGCCCAAACCGCCGGCGCCAATGATCAGCGCATGGCTGGAGAGGATGCGCTGCTGGCCTGCAATCCCGATCTCATTGAGAAGAAGGTGGCGCGAGTAGCGCAAAAGCTCGGCGTCGGTCATGCGCCGATTCTCACTCTTCTTTCTTCTCTTCGGCTCGTTCCACCAGGGTTTTGCTGACCAACACCGGCCGGCCTTTGAGCTGGTTGAGCGCTTGCGTCAGTTGAAAGTCTTTCTCGCTGCCATACTCCGGAAATTTGCGCTCGGCCAGCGGCTTCTTGAGTTCTTCTTCAAGCTTGATGCGGGCCTCGTCGCGCGCTTTTTCATTGGCTGCGTTCTTGGTTTCGTCGCCCTGGCCGCTGCTCAAATGTTTTTCCAGGTCGGCTTCGCGCGTGCGCAACGCGGCAAACAGATTGCCCTCTTGAGTGTCGTCCACCATCACATCGGGCACAATGCCCTTGGCTTGAATTGACTTGCCGCTGGGCGTGTAGTAACGGCTGGTGGTGAGCTTGAGCGCCGCCGTCGGACAGTTGTCCATGCGAAACGAGGGTTCCAGGCAGACTGCGGTCTGTACCGAGCCTTTGCCGAAAGTCTGGTTGCCCATCAACTGGGCGCGCTTGTGGTCTTGCAAGGCACCCGCCACAATCTCACTGGCCGACGCCGAGCCTTCGTTGACGAGCACCACCAGCGCTACCTTCTTCAGAGCGCCTTTGGTGACTTCCTGCAAGTGTTTGAGCGGGTCAGCGCCGCCGCGGCGTTGGTAATACTCGGGTGCTGCCTTGTAGGTGAATTTGCTCTCGGCCAACTGGCCGTTGGCTGACACCACGGTCACGTTGGCTGGCAAAAAAGCGGCCGACACCGCCACCGCCGCGTCCAGATAGCCGCCCGGATCGTTGCGCAGATCGAGCACCAAGCCTTTAAGCTGGGGCTCCTGCTTGTAAATTTCTTCCATCTTGCGCGCGAAGTCAGCCACCGTGCGTTCCTGGAACTGCGACAGGCGAATCCAGGCGTAGCCCGGTTCGATCACCTTGGCGCGCACCGACTGGGTGCGGATTTCTTCACGCGTGATCGAGACCGGGAAAGTGCGGCTCTCGGACTTGCGGTAAATCGTCAGCAGTACTTTGGTGTTGGGCTCGCCGCGCATGCGCTTGACGCCTTCACTCAGCGACAGGCCTTTGACCAGGGTGTCGTCAATCTTGATGATCAGGTCATTGGGTTTGATGCCGGCCCGAAACGCCGGCGAGCCTTCAATCGGCGAGACCACCTTGATCAGGCCGTCTTCCTGTGAGATTTCGATACCGACGCCGACAAATCGACCCGTGGTGCCCTCGTTGAAATCCTTCAGCGCCTTTTTGTCGAGATAGACCGAGTGCGGATCAAGCCCGGCCACCATGCCGGCGATGGCGTCGGTGATGAGTTTTTTATCGTCCACCGGTTCGACGTAGTTGCTCTTGATCATGCCAAAGACAGCAGCGAGTTGTTGCAGCTCTTCCAGCGGCAGCGGCGTCAGGGCGCCGCGCGCGACGGTCTGCAGCGAGACCGTAGTCAAGGCACCAGCGACGATACCCAGTGAAATCCAGGCGGTAATTTTAAGTTTGTGACCCATAAATCATTTTAATCGGTTGGGGACAGAGCACGCGGACTTCCAACATCCCATTTCCAGTTGGGGGCAGAGCTTGTCGCTTCGCCTGACACCGGCCGCAGCCGATGGCACAAAACTACGGTCTGTCCCACAAGTTTTTTGGTTTGTGGCTGCGGTCTGTCCCGCAAAGTCTTTTAAATGTACACGTTTGGCGATTTCCATAGCGGCATGGTGTCAAATTTACTCAGGCTTTACTTTTGCCCTGAGCGGCCACGGCCGCAGTGGCTTGGGCGACCGCTGTGGCGTCTCCCAGGTAATAGTGGCGGATCGGTTTGAGATCGTCGTCGAGTTCATAGACCAGAGGAATGCCGTTAGGGATGTTCAGGTCGACGATGTCGGCGTCAGAAATATTGTCGAGGTATTTCACCAAGGCCCGAATCGAGTTGCCATGCGCCGCCACCAGCAAGCGTTGGCCCGCTTTGAGGGCAGGTGCCATGGTTTCGTTCCAGAACGGCATGACACGCGCCACTGTGTCTTTCAGGCATTCGGTCAGGGGGACTTGTTCTGTTTGCAATTTGGCATAACGCAAATCACCGCGTTCACAGCGCGGGTCGGTCGCCGCCAGCGCGGGCGGTGCCGTGTCGTAACTGCGCCGCCAGGCCAGCACTTGGGCGTCGCCATATTCAAGCGCGACCTCCGCCTTGTCAAGCCCTTGCAATGCGCCGTAGTGGCGCTCGTTGAGGCGCCAACTGTTGACGACCGGCAGCCAGGTTCGATCAAGTTCGTCGAGCACGTGCCAGAGGGTGCGGGTGGCGCGTTTGAGCACGCTGGTGTAAGCCACATCAAACTCAAAACCCTCGGCCTTGAGCAGACGTCCGGCCTGTCGGGCCTGCTCAATGCCGGTCGGCGTCAAATCAACGTCGGTCCATCCGGTAAAGCGGTTGTCAAGATTCCAGGTCGATTCGCCGTGGCGGATGAGTACGAGTTTGTGCATGGTGTTTTAAGCAGATCGGATCGGAGCAAAACGAGGGTTGAATGCGCGAGTAAGGTCTCCATTCTAAAATGGCCAGTTAACTGTTGGTAATTTAGAAAGAACAAATGAAATTTATTTTCGACAATTGGACGCTGATCGCCATCGCCCTGGCCTCGGCTGCCATGCTATTTTGGCCGGTGTTCAAGAGCGCCACGGGGGGCGCGTTGACGCCACAGGCGGCGGTGCAGCTCATAAATCGTGAGAAAGCGGTGGTTATTGATATCTGCGAAGTCGATGAGTTTGTGGCCGGTCATGTGGGGGGTGCCAAAAACATTCCTCTCGCCCAGTTTGAAGACAAATTGCCGGGCGCAGTCAAGAACAAGGCGTTGCCGCTGATTCTGGTGTGCAAGTCGGGCGCGCGCTCGAGCCGCGCGCTGGTCATTGCCAAAAAACTTGGCTACGCACAGGCACAGTCCTTGAATGGTGGCATGAAAGCCTGGCGCGCCGCCAATTTGCCGGTGGAGAAAACTTGAGAACTTGCGGGACAGACCGCAGCTACACGAAGTGAGCCAGCTCTGTCCCCAACTAATTGTCAGATGTTAGGAATCTATGCAAACCGTCAAAATTTACACCACCGCCGTTTGTCCCTACTGCGCCCAGGCCAAGCAGGTTCTCAAAGCCAGGGGCGTCACGCAGATTGAAGAAATCCGCATTGACACCGATCCGGCGCAGCGCGACAAGATGGTGGAGATCACCGGCAGGCGCACGGTGCCGCAGATTTTTATTGGCCAAACCCACGTCGGTGGCTGCGATGATCTGATGGCACTTGACGCCAAGGGCGGCTTGTTGCCACTGCTCAATGCGGATTGACCGAGACCTGGTTGTTCCCGCTTGCTTTTCACCTGAGATAATCAGTTCTGGTTATCGTTTTCAACTCATTTAGGAACCCTTATGGCCGAGCAACAAGACCCCATTTTCCAGATTCAACGTGTCTATCTCAAAGAAGCGTCGCTCGAGCAACCCAATTCGCCAGCCATTTTTCTCGACCAGGAATCGTCTTCGGTGGAGATCCAGTTGGGCGTTAATGCCGTGCCGGTGACTGAGGGCATTTTTGAAGTGATGGTGACGGCCACCGTGCAGACCAAGATCAAGGATAAAACCGTGTTTCTGGTGGAGGCCACCCAAGCCGGTATTTTTGAGATCCGCAACATGCCGCAAGAACAGATGGGTCAGATCATGGGCATCGCCTGCCCGCAAATTGTCTATCCCTATCTGCGCGGCAACGTCGCCGACCTGATCCAGCGCGGCGGCTTTCCGCCGGTGCATCTGTCCGAAATCAACTTTCAGTCGATGTACGAGCAGCAGCAAGCGCAACAGGCCGCTGCCGCCGCCGCAGTGCCAGCATCGGCCGAAATTCCGGCCATCGTGACGCAGTAAATCCAAGCGGCAACCCAGATCCAGCGCAGCATGAAAATTGTAGTGTTCGGAGCCGGTGCCTGGGGCACGGCGCTGGCACTCAGTGCCAGCACCAACCCGCTGGCGCAGCATCAGGTGAGTTTATGTGCACGCGATGCTGCACAGGCTGCCGCCTTGCAGACCCGGCGTGAAAATGTGCGCTACTTGCCGGGTGTCAAGCTGCCAGCGTCGTTGTCGGTTTGTGCCTTGGACAGGTGCTTGACGGCGGCTTCCATGGGATTGGCTCAGGCGCAAGTGCTGGCTGATTTCGTGGCGGGGGCTGACCTGCTCGTCATCGCCACACCGATGGCGGGTTTGCGCTCGATGCTGACCCAGTTGCGCGACGCCTGCATGCCAGTTGCCTGGTTGTGCAAAGGCTTTGAGGCGGCGGCTTTGACCCAGGCATATGGGCTGCTGGCGCACGAGGTGCAAGCGCAGGTGGCTCCTGACTTGCGGGCTGGCGGACTCAGTGGCCCGAGCTTTGCGCTGGAAGTGGCGCAGGGCCGACCGACCGCCCTCGTGGCAGCCAGCGTCCACGTCGAGGTGCGCAGCGCGCTGGTCGAGGCTTTTCACAGCCCGACGCTGCGCGTTTATGCCAATGACGATCTGGTCGGCGTCGAAGTGGGTGGCGCGGTCAAGAATGTGCTGGCGATTGCCACCGGTTTGTGCGACGGTTTGCAGTTGGGGCTGAACGCCCGCGCTGCGCTGATTACCCGGGGACTGGCCGAGATGACGCGCCTGGGCGTGGCCCTGGGCGCCCGCGCTGAGACCTTCATGGGGCTGAGTGGCCTGGGGGACCTGGTGCTCACTGCCACCGGCGACTTGTCGCGCAACCGGCAAGTCGGTCTGGCGCTGGCGCAGGGCCAGTCGCTGGAACAAGCCATGTCCTCTCTGGGGCACGTCGCCGAAGGGGTTTATTGCGCTCGCACGGTGCTGCAGCGTGCGGGCGCTTTAGCTGTCCAGATGCCGATCACGCAGGCCGTCGTGGCTTTGCTCGATGGTCAGATCAAACCGCAGCAAGCGGTGGCATTGCTGATGGAACGCGAGCCGGTCGCAGAATCGGATTGAAGCGGGTTGAAGGGTTTTTGGCAAAACCCCAAGTCCAGGGTCGGATCCCAATTCGGGGGCAGGGCCGGCGAGCGGGATCAGGCTGCCTGGGTGCTCTGCTCCGTGTCCCCCGCCCTGCGGGCTCCTCCTTTACCTACGCAGAACACCCAGACAGCCTGATCCCTAAGTTGCATGGTTTGCTCGCCCGAAAAGAAAACCACTCAAAGCAACTGGGTGGTGGTGCGCAGAAACTCGCTACGCTCAAACATCTGCGCCCCTGATCCACAAACCCTTGCACTACTCCTATTCCTCTTTAAATCGGGGGAGCCAAATTCAAATTACAAATTCCAATATCTTTTTGGTTGTTCAACGTGCCTCGGCGCGGGTACTTCTTTTGTTCAAACACGCGGCCAAATATGGGAGTTAGCTCCTCTTTCTCGCCCGGCGGGGCGAGAGAGAGGCGGGGGTGAGAGAGTGGGGCCAAAATGAAAACGGATA
>Ga0209638_1001101_pt1 | contig 17465 bp, 18 predicted proteins | sample BarGraNGADG00211_FD_184490 | JGI IMG/M metagenome (GOLD analysis project Ga0209638, IMG submission 184490) | Arctic peat soil microbial communities from Barrow, Alaska - Barrow Graham LP Ref core NGADG0002-211 (SPAdes) (version 2) | ecosystem: Environmental > Terrestrial > Soil > Wetlands > Peat...
CTGAGCCAAGGTTTCTCCTTCTAGAACGGAATGTCGTCGTCGGTGTTCGGGCCGAAGTCGGCGTTCGCGGCCGGCGTGCCCTGGGGGACAAAGCTGGAGTTTTCGCCGCCGCCGCCGGCAGCGTCACGGCTACCGAGGAACTGAACGTTCTCGGCGATGATCTCGACCGCCTGGCGCTTGGTGCCGTCCTGAGCGTCCCACTCGCGCCAGTCGAGCCTGCCGTCGATTGCGACCGGTCGGCCCTTGGCCAGATACTGCGCGCAGCTTTCGCCCTGATTGCCCCAGACGGTGACGTCGAAATAGTTGGGCTTGTCGCCCCACTGGCCCGTCGCCGAGTCCTTCTGGCGGGTATTGACGGCTACTCGGAGCTTGCAGACCGCCGTTCCGCTTGGGGTTTGGCGTAGCTCCGGATCGCGAGTCAGGTTGCCAACGAGGACGACACGGTTGATGTTGGCCATGGTTTCTCCTCCCTGAACGAACGTGAGTTCGCTGAGGTTACTCGTCCTCCTGGACGGGATCGGGCTCGGCGGGACTTGTGCTCGCCGCCGCCGCCACCGCTACCGGCGGCGCTGACGTGCGCGAGCCTTTGACGCGGCGAACCGCCATGTGCCGAAGCACGGCGTCGTCGATCTTGAGCAGGCGCGAGACCTCGTTCAGCACCTCGGGCGAGGCGGAGAAGGTCAGGAGGTGGTAGATGCCCTCGCTCTTGTGCAAGATCTCGTAGGCGAGGCGCCGGCGGCCCCAGGGGGTGTGTGTCTCCCAGACTCCGCCGCCTTCCACGACCTGCGTGCGAATACGATCGACGACCTCCTGCTGACGGTCTTCCGCCAGCTCGGGGTCGAGCATTATCAGGACCTCGTAATCGGTCACGGGCTCCCGTATCTCCTTCCTTCGGTCTTGTTCGGCCTCGCTGGATTCGTCGCGCGGGACACGCGCCGGTTCACGAGGCAGGAAGCGGCGATGAGTGTAGCATCGCGCCATGCTCTGGGCTGCCCGTGTGCTCGCGCGCACCTTCGGAACGGTCTGGGAATTGCTCTCCCGGCTTCGCCGGCGACCCGCCGCGCCCGATCCCGCCGAGGAGCTTCGACGCAGGTTAGCCGAGACTCGCGCGCGCGACACCGAAACGGCCAGCGCAGTGGTCGAGCCCGCGCCCGCGCCCGAGCCGGAGCCGGAGCCGGCGCAGCGCGATCAGGAACCGAGCGAGCCGGCCTCGAGCGACGTGGAGAATCTCAGGCGTGACGTGCACGCACGCGGCCGGGCGCTGAGCGAGGAGATGCGCGGCGCGAGCGGAAAAGACTGAGAGCCCGGCCGCGCATCTTTCGCAGGAACTACCGGCGGTTGCGCTAGCTCGTGTACGGGTTGTCCCAGCTCGATGGCGTGAAGACGCTGCCCGCCGCCGCGCCGATGACGAGCACCGAGGTGTTCGGCTCGAGCGCAAAGGCGGTGCGCTTGAGCGTTGGGTCGGGGATGAAGACGAGCGAGCCCGTCTTGACTTCAATCTTCTCGTGGCCGAGCTCGAAGCGCGCCTTGCCCGTAAGCACGACGTAGAGCTCCTGGTGGGCGCTACCTTCCTCGGTGTGCTCTTCGATCACGCGGGAGCCGGTCTCGCGCCCGACGAAGGCGTTGACGCCGAAGGCCTCGATTCCGAGCTTGGCCCTGAGCGGCTTCCAGCTGCCGCCGTCTTCGGGCTTCTCGCCTCCGAACGACTCGACGGCGTCGATGTCGGTAACGATGTACTTGCTATCCAAGATGACTTCTCCTTCGTTCGAATCGGACTCGTTGAGGGCGTCCGGCGTCGCCGCCGGGCTGTCCGGGCGAGGAGGTCGCGCTGCTGCTCGCGTAGAACAATGCGGGCGAGCTCGGGATGCACGATCAGCACTTGAAAACTCCTCGGGAGACGACTAACTGGCGTTATAATATGAGTGGTTACATAACTTGTCAAGCTTCAACGGTGGTTAGCAGATGAATGCTGTGCCGGATCAGTTAGAGATCGTTCAGACCTTCGTGAACACGGCCGATGTCGGCTCGGGCTCGGACGAGCTCGATACGCCGCCTGCGCTTGTGGCCTGGCTCGCGCAGCACGCTCTGATCGAGGAAGGTACGGCGGCGAGCGAGAAGGATCTGGAGCGCACGCGGGCCTTGCGCGAAGCGTTGCGAGCCCTCCTCTACGCCAACGCCGGCGGCGAGCTCGATCCGAAGGCGCCGCCCGTGCTCGACGCGGCGGCCGAGCGAGCCGGTCTTCGGCTTTACTTCTGCGCCGACGGATATGCCGGCCTGATGTCTTGCGCGGAGGGCGTTGACGGGGCGCACGGACGCCTGCTCGCAATCGTCGCCGAGGCGATGCGGGGCGGAACCTGGACGCGGCTCAAGGCCTGCCGCAGCGACGACTGCCGCTGGGCGTTCTTCGACGGCTCCAAGAATCACTCGCGCGCCTGGTGCTCGATGGCGGTCTGCGGAAACCGGGCCAAGGCGCGAGCGTTTCGCGAGCGGCAGGCCGGCGCCTGAGAGAAGCGCTCGCCGCGATTGGGCGGAAGCCAGCCCGGGGTAATAGGCTCTCAAGGAAAGAAGAAAGCGCCAAACGATGAACCCCACCTTCACGATCGGCCGCATTGCCGGCATCCGTATCTCCCTCAACTGGAGCTGGCTGATCATCTTCGCCCTGATCGTCTGGTCGCTGGACGCGAGCGTCTTCCCCGCACAAGATCCCGGGCTCTCACGCGCGACCTATCTGATCATGAGCCTGGTCGCGGCATTCGTCTTCTTTCTCTCGATCCTGCTGCACGAGATCGGCCACTCGATCGTCGCCCGCCGCAACGGAATGGAGATCGAGGGCATCACGCTCTGGCTGTTCGGCGGCGTCTCCCAGTTCAAGGACAAGTTCTCGAGCCCCGGATCCGAGTTCCGCATCGGCATTGCGGGCCCGGCCGTCTCCCTCGTCCTCGGAGCGATCTTCGTCAGCCTGGCGGCGCTGACGAGTTTCGCTGCGCCGGTCGACGGCACCCTGGCCTGGCTCGGCTACATCAACCTGCTCCTGCTCGTCTTCAACCTGCTGCCCGCTCTTCCGCTCGACGGCGGTCGGGTGCTCAGATCGGCGCTCTGGAAGGCGAAGGGCGACTTTGCCTGGGCGACGAAGATCGCAGCGAACATCGGGAGGGGCTTCGGCTACCTGATGATCGGCGGCGGTGTCCTTCTCTTCGTCGCCTATCGCTCCGCCAGCGGTATCTGGCTGGCCCTGATCGGCTGGTTCCTGCTCAGCGCCGCCGGCGGCGAGGCTCGCTACCTGGAGGCGAGTCAAGCTCTCGAGGGGCTGCATGTTCGCGATCTGATGACGCGCGATCCGGTGACCGCCTCGGCGGACGAGACGCTGGGCCAGTTCATGGACTCGCTCGCCGGCCGGGCGAAGCACAGCACGTATCCGGTCGTCTCGAACGGCGATGTTCTGGGACTTCTCCCCTTCCGCTCGATCGCCCATTCCCCGCGTAGCGACTGGGACAGCCGGCTCGTTCGAGACGGCATGCTGGGACTCGATCAGGTTCCCGTTCTGGACACGGAAGACAGCGCCGAAGACGCACTGACCGAGCTGATGGGAGGACAGATCCACCGCGGCCTCGTCATCCACGACGGCGGCCTGGTGGGCCTCATCTCGATCTCCGACATCGGCCGCGTCCTCAATCAGCGAAGCGCATTCAGGCGCTGATCCCCTTCCGGCTTCTCGCGTCGGCTCGAGCCGGCGACTTGTGGTGTTTCTTGCTCTCGCTCAGCTCGTGGTGCTCGAGCACGATGCGGACGGCCTCGGCGGGCTCGTCCGTGCGGGAGAGCAGATCGAGATCATCCGGGGAGATCATCTTCTTGCCGAGCAGCTCGCGGCGGATCCATCTCACCATCTCTTCCCAGTAGTCGCAGTCCATCAGCACGACCGGAAAGTGGAAAATCTCGCCGACCTGAATCAAGGTCAGCGACTCGAACAGCTCGTCCATCGTGCCGAAGCCGCCCGGAAAGATGACGAAGCCCTCGGCCGCCTTCACGAACATCGTCTTGCGGGCATAGAAGTGATCGAAGGTGAGGCTGAGGTCTGTGTAGGGATTCGCCGCCTGCTCGTGCGGCAGGCGGATGTTGAAGCCGACCGAGAGCCCGCCGGCCTCCTGCGCACCGCGGTTGGCGGCCTCCATGATCCCCGGCCCTCCGCCGGTCACGACCGCCCAGCCGGCACCCGCGAACTCGCGCCCCACGTCGCGTGCCAGGTTGTAGAAGTGCTCGCCTTCGGGCACTCGCGCCGAGCCGAAGATCGAGACCGCCGGCCTGTCTATCTCGTCCACGGCCTCGAAGCCGCGCCGGAACTCGGCGGCGATCATCTGCACGTGGCGCTCGTGCTCGCCGCTACTGCTGGAGAGAACTTCCCGGTCGTCGGGCCTTTTCGGCAACTCGGGCATCAGAAGTGGCGGTGAACGTGGGTGTGGGTCATGGCCAGCGCGAGCAGTATGGCGAGCCCGAAGTAGCCAATGGCTACTGCCAAACGCTGCCAGGGCGTCACCTTGTAGTACTCGCTCGCGCGCGCTTCGTGTCGCGATTGCCAGCGGTGGAAAAGCTCGTAGGCGGCCAGCACGAGGACGATGAGCAGGATCGGGTTGGGCGCCAGGTAGACCAGCCCGGCAAGGGCGGCGAAACCGACGATCCAAATCGCCGGATGAAGGGCCGCCACGACTCGCCCTCCGTCCAGCGGCACGATCGGCAGCAGGTTGAAGAGGTTGAGAAAGAAGCCGACGTAGGCGAGCGCGAGCAGCAGGGGGGAGTGATACGCGTTTGCGAAGCCCCAGCAGATCAACGCTCCCAGCGAGCCGACGAGCGGGCCCGCGAGCGCCAGGCGAGCCTCTCGCCAGGCATTGTGCGGCATCTCTCGCAGGAGGATGGCCGCGCCCATGAAGGGGATGAACACCGGAGCGCTCACCGGTAAGCCCTGCCGCCTGGCCTCGAGCGCATGACCCGATTCGTGCACGAGTAAGAGCAGCACGAAGCCGAGACCGAAGCGCCACCCCCAGATCATCGCGTAGGCGCCGACCGATACGACCATCGAGCCGGCGGTCGTGAAGAGCTTGAGCTTGAGCACGACCAGAAGCACTGCCTTGAACTTGAGCAGGAGAGCGCCGAGCGCAACGAAGGGCGCCGCCAGCTTCTTGAGCAAGCCGCGTAGGGGCCCTTCCTGGTGCTCTGGCCCGGGCTCGACGGTCGGCCCGTACGCGCCCGGCACGTAACTCGGCGGCTCGAGCTGAGGGGCGCCCTCCCCCTCGGCGGGCCCTTGCCACTTGCGATATGTGTCGCTCGGCGTCATTCGGCTTGCTTCGCTTACGTGGCGCATCTCCCTCTCGCGAGGGGCGCAGTCACCACGTTATCGGCTGCCATCCCGCTACGGCTGATAGCCACCGGCGCGAGGAACGCCCTACCCGCCCGCCGCCGCCTCCGGATGCGTACGATTGCGGCTGTGGCTGCGCCAGACGACAAGCTTTCCAGCGAAGCCGGAATCGAAATCAAGCCCGTCTACACGGTCGAGGACGTGGCGGGGCTCGAGGCCGAGCTGCCGGGCTCCTATCCGTTCACGCGCGGTCCCTACGAGACGATGTACCGCGGTCGCCCCTGGACGATTCGCCAGTACGCCGGCTTCGGCTCGGCCGAGGAGACGAACGAGCGCTTTCGCTACCTGCTCGGAAAGGGCCAAACAGGGCTCTCGGTGGCCTTCGACCTGCCCACTCAGCTTGGCTACGACTCCGACCATCCGCTCGCGGAGGGCGAGGTTGGGCGCACCGGCGTAGCGATCGACTCACTGGCCGATCTGGAGCTGCTCTTCTCGGAGATCCCGCTCGACCAGGTCTCGACCTCGATGACGATCAACGCGCCCGCGGCGCTGCTTTTGCTCCTCTACGAGCTCGTCGCCGAGAAGCAGGGAGTCCCGCCCGAGAAGCTGCGCGGAACCGTCCAGAACGACATCCTCAAGGAGTACGTGGCGCGCGGCAACTACATCTTCCCGCCGCGGCCCTCGATGCGAATCACCACCGACCTGTTCGCATACTGCGAGGAGCACCTGCCGGGCTTCAACACCATCTCGATCTCGGGCTACCACATCCGCGAAGCCGGCTCGACGGCGGTGCAGGAGCTCGCCTTCACGCTCGCCAACGGCATCGCCTACTGCCAGGCGGCGGTCGAGGCCGGAATGTCGCCGGATCGCTTCGGCGCGCGTCTGTCGTTCTTCTTCAACGCGCACAACGACTTCTTCCAGGAAGTAGCCAAGTTCAGGGCGGCGCGGCGTCTCTGGGCAAAGATCATGAGCGAGCGCTTCGGAGCCGCCAATCCGAAGGCGCAGATGCTTCGCTTCCACGCCCAGACCGGTGGCTCGACCTTGACCGCGCAGCAGCCCGAGAACAACATCGTGCGTGTTGCGCTGCAGGCCTTCTCGGCCGTCTGCGGCGGCGCCCAGTCGCTGCACACGAACTCCTTCGACGAGGCGCTGGCGCTGCCGACCGAGCACGCGGTACGGATTGCGCTCAGGACGCAGCAGATCCTGGCTCACGAGGCCGGCTCCACCGACAGCGCCGATCCGTTCGGCGGCTCCTACTTCATCGAGGCGCTGACAAACGAGTTGGAGAGCCACGCGATGGAGCTGATCGAGCGCATCGATTCGCTCGGCGGCGCGGTGGCGGCTATCGAGCAGGGCTTCGTCCAGGCCGAGATCGAGGAGGCCTCCTACCGTCATCAGCTCGAGGTCGAAGCGGGCGAGCGGGTAATCGTCGGCGTCAACCGCTTCCAGGAAGAGGCCGACGCCAAGACAGTCGAGCTGCACCGGATCGATCCCGAGATCGAGCGGCGCCAGCGTGAGCGCACCCAGGCAGTGCGGGCCGGGCGGGACGGCGCCGCCGTGGAGAAGGCGCTCGAGACGATGCGCGAAACGGCGCGAGGAAGCGAGAATCTGCTTCCGGTGATGCGCGAGGCGCTGGCGCTCCAGGCCACGATCGGCGAGATCTGCACCGTGCTGCGCGAAGAGTTCGGTACCTTCGACAAGGCCTGACGGATGACCTTCGCACTTCGACACGGCGTCAATATCTCGCACTGGCTCTCGCAGTCGGAGCGGCGCGGGGAGGAGCGGCGCGCCTGGTTCGTCCAGGCCGACGTCGAGCGCATAGCCGCCTCGGGCTTCGATCACATTCGCATTCCCGTAGATGAAGTCCAGCTCTGGGACGAGCAAGCGCGGCGCGAGCCCGAGGCCTTCGAATTGCTCGAGCAGGCGCTCGACTGGTGCGAGCAGGCGGATCTCCGCGCGGTCGTCGACCTGCACATCGTCCGCTCTCACTACTTCAACGCCGCCGGCGAGCCGCCGCTCTTCGCCGATCCCGCCGAGCAAGACAGGTTTTGCATGCTCTGGCGCGATCTCTCCGAGGCGCTTGTGCAGCGCTCGCTCGACCGGGTTGCATACGAGCTTTTGAACGAGCCCGTCGCGCACGATCCGGGCGACTGGAACCGGCTCGCCGCCCGCGCGCTCGCCGAAGTGCGCGCCCGCGAGCCCAAGCGAATCGTGGCGATCGACTCCAGCGGAGCCGCCGACCCGCGCACCTTTACGGAGCTGCGCGTCCCCAAGGACGAGCACCTCGTTCTCAGCTTCCACTTCTACGATCCGCTCCTGTTCACGCACTACCGGGCGCCCTGGGCCGCGATGGGCGTCTATGAGGGCCCCATCGACTACCCCGGCGAGCTGGTCTCAAAGGAAAAATGGGACGCCTTCTCGCCGGATCTGCGCTTCGCCTGCCGCAGTGAGCGCGTATTCGCCGCGCCGGATATCGAGCGGGTTCTCGCCCCCGCGCTCGCGCTCGCCAAAGAGACCGGCCTCCCGCTTTGGTGCGGCGAGTTCGGTGCTCTCGGCACGACCTCCGAGCCGGCGCGCGAGCGCTGGTACCGCGACCTGCTCGCCGCGCTCAAGCGTCACGAGATCCCGTGGACGGTCTGGGACTACAAGGACAAGGGCGAATTCGGTGTCTTCGACGCCGAGCGCCGGCCGACGCTCGTGCACCGTATGCTGAGCGAAGCGATCTCCTCGAGTGACGACTAGTTCGAGCTCTCGTGGGCTCGGGTTTGTGTGTCCGCGCCGCCCGCGTGGAGGATGCCCATCCCACCACCCACTGCGATCGTAACGACGAAAACCGCACCTGTCTGTCACGCGGCGGCTCCGAAACCGTCAATCTTCCCCACACGATGCGCATCTTGCTCGTCTCGCAGATGTATCCGGGCCCGAATGATCCCGATCTCGGCGTCTTCGTTGCCGAGCTCGAGCGTGAGCTTCGAAGGCGCGGGCACGAGATCGAGCGGGCGGTGCTCGACAGGCGCTCGGGCGGAAAGCTTCGCTTCGCTTCCCTTGCGCGCGAGGCTCGCAGGAAGGCGCGGCGATTTCGGCCCGACGTCGTGTACGCCCACTTCCTCGTTCCCGCCGGATTGATCGGCGCACTTGCCTCCAGGGCGCCCCTCGTGGTCACTGCGCACGGGCAGGACGTCCGCAACATCGGCTCGGCGCCGGGAATGCGCGCCCTGACGCGCTGGACGCTGAAGCGCGCGAGTGCGGTAATCGCCGTCTCTCGCTTCCTCGCCCGCGAGCTCGAGACGAAACTGCCGCAGGCGCGCGGCAAGGTCAGCGTGATCGACTGCGGTGTCGATCTGGAGCGCTTCCAGCCGCGCGACCAGGCCGAGGCTCGAGCCCGGCTCGGCTGGGATGGGGACGACCCGCTTTTCCTCTGCGTCGGCTCGCTGAGCGAGCGAAAGAACGTGCTGCGCCTGGCTCGAGCCTTTTCCCGTCTAGAGAAAGGCTCGCTCGTTTACCTCGGCGATGGGCCCTTGCGAGGCGAGTTGGAGGGTCGTGCAGGCGTGCGTGTGCTCGGTCGCGTTCCGCACGAGCTCGTACCGACCTGGCTCGCGGCCTGCGATGTGCTCTGTCAGCCGAGCCTGGTCGAGCCTTTCGGGCAGGCGCCGCTCGAGGCAATGGCCTGCGCCCGCCCGGTCGTGGCGACGCGCCTCGGAGGTCCGCCCGAGTTCGTGCCGGCCGAAGCCGGCGTGCTCGTCGATCCGATGGACGAGGACGCGCTCGTGCGGGCGTTGGGTAGCGCGGCCGACCTTCCCTGTCCGAACGAGGCGGGGCGCGAGGCCGCAGCCGAGCACAGCATCTCTGCGCAAGCCGAGAAGATCGAGCGCGTGCTGGAAAAGGCGGTCGCCCGCCGCGCCGGAGGTTAGGCCGGCGCTGCTATCCTCGGCCACGCTCATGCTCTTCATACTGGTCGCATTTCACATCCTTGTCTCGATTGGACTCATCGTCCTCATCCTCATGCACTCCGGGCGCGAGGGTGGTCTTGGCGGCCTCGGGTTCACCCCGACCTCGCACGGCGGCACTCACATAGTCGAGCGGATGCTGACTCGGTACACGGTCGCTCTCGCGGTGATCTGGTTCGTGGACACCGTCGCGCTCTTCCGCCTCCTCAAGTAGGCGGATCCATTCCCGCAAAGCCGGTACAATCCCGGCGCCACGCGCTGGTGGCGGAATTGGTAGACGCGCAAGGTTGAGGGCCTTGTGGCCCGAATGGGCCGTGGAGGTTCAAGTCCTCTCCAGCGCACTTTTCCCGGCGAAAGTCAGCCCGCTTTGCGGGCTTCGACTTTCGCCGGCGGACCGATTGGGGCGAAGAACCGCGCCTTGCGGCGCGTGTTCGTCGCGAGGTCCTAGACGCGCGCTCGGCTGATCGTTGTTGTAGTCGGTGTTCGGGGTGGACGAGCCGGCGGATGGCGTTTTGTGAGCCGCAGCCGCGCATGTCGGCTGCGGCGGCCGATTTCGGGATGCCGCACTTGTCCGTACCGTAGTACTGTCCTGCGCTCCGCAGCCCACCACCTCCTTTGCCAGAACCGCCTCAGTACGTCGAGAAGGCATCGTGCTCAAGTGCGAGCGAATGGCAGAGCGGGGCGCGGCAGCTGATCTGAATCGGCCTGCGAGAGGTTGACGCTATCCGGAAGGAGCGCTAGCCTCCATGGCGAACAGATGTTCGATCGTATCGACTCGCTAAGGAGGATCGCTTGCTAACGCCGCGACAGAGAGAGATCTGGGACTTCCTTCTCACCTACGTCGAGAAGCACGGCTATCCGCCGACCGTGCGTGAGATCGGGCAGGCTGTCGGGCTTGCTTCGCCCTCCACTGTGCACGCTCACCTCGCCAACCTCGAGCGAGCGGGATTGCTCAAGCGTGATCCGACCAAGCCGCGAGCGCTCGAGCTGATCGCGCGCGAGCGCGAAGAGGAGCACAAGCTTCCCCTTCTCGGCCAGGTCGCGGCCGGCTCGCCGCTACTCGCCGAGGAGAACATCGATGAGTATCTGGCCGTGCCCGAGCCGCTCTCGCGCGGGGGCGAGGAGTTCCTGCTGCGCGTCAAGGGCGATTCGATGACCGGCGCCGGCATCCTCGATGGCGACATTCTGGTCGTTCGCCGGCAAGAGAGCGCCGAAAACGGCGAGATCGTCGTCGCGCTGGCCGGCGAGGACGAGTCGGCCGGCGAAGCCACGGTCAAGCGCTTCTTCCGGGAGAGCGGACGCGTACGGCTGCAGCCCGAGAACGACGCGTTCGAGCCGATCTACGCCGACTTCGTGCAAGTCCTCGGCAAGGTGACCGGTGTCTTCAGGATGTTGATCTGAGGAATCCGGGCATAGAGAGTTCATGACAGTCACCTCACTTCACCAGACGCTCGAGCAAGAGCTTTGCGCACTGGCGCGCGGCGCAAGCCTGGAGTGCCTGGTCTGCGGCGAGTTTGTCTTCTACCAGGGCACCGACATCGTCTGTTCGGAGTGCGGCTCGTCCTGGCCGGAGCTTCTGGCTGTGGGCACGGCGCTAAACTGCGAGTCGCAGGCCGGGTGACCGCGAGCCGCTTCGGCGGTTCGAGGAAAGTCCGGACACCATAGGGCAGAACGCTGGAGAAATTCCAGGCGGCGAAAGCCGACGGAAAGTGGCACAGAAAGGACACCGCCTCCGGGCAACCGGCGGTAAGGGTGAAAAGGTGGGGTAAGAGCTCACCAGCACCGTGGTGACGCGGTGGCTAGCCAAACCCCGTTCGGTGCAAGGCGAAGCAGGTCCCGCTCAGGCGGCCCGCCGAGGGACCGGGTGCGCCGCTCGAGCCGCCGGGCAACCGGCGGCCTAGATGGATGGTCACCCTCGACAGAATCCGGCTTACAGGCCTGCTACGGAGACCCCCGGAAACGGGGGTTCTCCATTTCCGGGATAGCCCGCGACCGCGTCAATTTCGAAGCGCCACTTCGAGCGTCGTTCCGGTTCCGGGCTTGCTCGAGACGGTGAAGTCGGCACCGATCGAGTCCGCCCGTCGGCGCATGTTCTTCAGACCTTGCCCGGCGCTGGGCTTGGAGGCGTCTTGCTCGAGACCGTCGCCGTCGTCGCGAACGGTGACCGTTCGTTTCCCGCCGCTCTCCCCGATTTTCACCTCGGCCCAGGTGGCATTGGCGTGCTTGCGCACGTTCGCCAGGCCCTCTTGGACGATGCGGAAGACCTCGATCTGCTCGTCGGGTGCGAGGCGGATGTCCGAATTGATCTCGACGTCCACTTCGAGCTTGCCGTCGGCGCAGAGGAACTCCACATAGCGGTGCAGCGCGGCGTCGAACGGTGCGCTTCCGCCTGCCGAGGAGAGCGCGAGCACCGCGAAACGCGCTTCCTGTTGCGCGAGCGCGGCAACCTCCTCGAGTCGCGGCAAGACTGTCTCCAGCTCGGCGCCGGTTCGCAGCATGTTCAGGTGTGTGGAGAGGGCGAACAAGTACTGAGCAAGCCCGTCGTGGATTTCGCCCGCGACTCGGGTTCTCTCCTCCGCGACCGCGCGGCCGAACTCCGCGGCGCGAATCCCCCGCCAGACACCGACGACGAGCAGAACGCAAGCGAGTAGCCACAGAAAGTCGCCTAGTGCCGCCTGCTCTCCCGGCAGGATCGGCCTGAAAATGAAGTTGAGGCTGGAAAAGAGCCACAACGTGGCAGCCAGCGCCAGCCAGCTGTCCAGATCCTCCAGCCAACGCCGGAAACGCAGCCCGAAGCCGACCATGGCTCCCAGATAAAGCAGCGCGAGCAGCGCGAAGGCGATGGTCATGGGCAGCTCCGCCCCGCTCGAGCTGTCGGAGTTGGCCACCGCTTGGACGAGCGTTCGTGTACCGCTCCAGCTGACGAACAGCACGAGCAGGCAGGCGCCCAGCATCGTTGGCAGAGCTCGGTCGGGCCTTCGCACCTGTCCGCGAACGAAGGCCGCCGCGGTAATCAGGATGGCCGAGAGGATGCGCGCGACCAAGCTGGCCCAGGCCTCGGGCTTGCCGATCTCGGATCCACCCAAAGTCGGCGCAATCTCGAAAGCGAATAGCGAGATCGCGGCCAGGCTGAAGCCCGCGCAGAGAAGTAGGTCCATGCGGCTCGAGTCGACCGAGAAGCGAACGCCTGTCAGCACCGCGACCAGCGCCGATGCCAGCGCAATCGCGGTATTTAGCGCGAGCAGAAGCCGCGGGAGATCGAAGCTGCTCGGAAGGCTCGGATAGGCGCCCCAGAGCGCGAGAGCTGCGCTGAGAAGGGCGATGAGCAAGAACTCTCCCGCCAGCCAGGAATGAAGAGCGCTCTCGTTTTGCTGCCGCTCGGCGTCCACGTATCCCCTTTTCGGCAACAATGGGGCTGCCGATAAGGGACGAGACCATGCCAGAGCGCGTACTGATCGTTGACGACCACCCCTTGACCCAAGAGGCGCTTGCCTCGCTTTTGACGCAGCACGGGTTCGAGATAGTCGCTCAAGCCTCCAGCGGCGAAGAGGCGATCAGGCAGGCGGCGAAGCAGCAACCAGATCTCGTTCTGCTCGATCTTTCGATGCCGGGGATGAGCGGGCTCGAGGCTCTACCGGAGATTCGGCGGGTCGCTCCAGGCTCCGAAGTCGTGGTTCTGACGGCTTCGGGCACCGAAGAGAATCTTCTTCGCGCGATCAAGGGCGGCGCCTCCGGCTATCTCCTCAAGACCGAGCCGCCGCCGCGCATCGTCGAGTTCCTACGCGGAGTGGTCAACGGCGAGGCCGCTCTCTCGGGCACGATCGCGCGTCGCCTGCTCGAGCAGGTACGCGACGGTCGCCACGATCACGCCGTGCCCGACGAGATTTCCTCGCTCCTGTCGGCCCGTGAGCTCGAAGTGCTCCTTCTCCTCGACGAGCACCTGAGCACGGAAGACATCGCCCGCCGGCTCTTCATCTCCGAGCACACCGTGCGCTCGCACGTCAAGAGCCTGCTGCACAAGCTCGGCGTGTCTTCGCGGCGCCAGGCGCTCGAGGCGCTTTCGCGCGCTCGAGGCTGACTCCGGCCGGAAATCCCTCGTATCGAGGGAGGCGAGGGGGATGCATTCACCCGCGCCGATGTCCGATCATGTGACTAACGGGATGGCTGCAATGATTGGCGAGCGCGACCGGCGAAAGCCGGTCGCCGCTTATCTAGAGCTATACGGAGAATCGGCGCCTTGGGCGCCGCGTCTCAGGACGGGTTGTTGAAGCCCTCGACGGTTATCTCGACGAGGCGCGGAAGAGAGTGGAGGTTGTAGCCACCTTCGAGCACGGCGGCGACCCTCGGGGCGAGGCTCGCTGTTCGGCTTGCGAGCTGGTAGAAGGCACGGTCGGTGAGGATGGTCGGCGATAGCGGGTCGTCGCGGTGAGCGTCGAAGCCGACCGATACCAGCACGAGATCGGGTGAGAAGGCCTCGACTGCCGGATAGGCGATCTGCTCGTAAGCCTGCAGGTAGGAGCGGTCGCCGGTGCCTCCCGGAAGGGGAATGTTCAGCGTCGTCGCGCTCTCTCCGCCGGGCACGTCTTCCCCGCTTGGCGTCTTCGGGCTTGGCCCGCCCGTGCCCGGGTAGTAGGGCCAGGCATGAAGTGACACGTAGAGAACACTCGGATCGTCCCAGAAGATCGCCTCGGTGCCGTTTCCGTGGTGAATGTCCCAATCGAGGATCGCGATCTTCTCGAGCCCCAGCTCGGCCTGCGCGTAGCGCGCGGCGACGGCGATGTTGTTGATCAGGCAAAAGCCCATCGCCTTCTCGCGAGAAGCGTGGTGACCGGGAGGCCGAACAAGAGCGAAACCGCCGCGACGCACGGCCTCGAGAGTCATTCCGGCCGCGAGCTTGGCGGCCTTTGCGGTGGTGGGAGTGACGAAGGTGTCGAAATCGATCCACCTCGTCTCGAGGGTCTCCTCGAACAGGCTGTCGAGGTATGCAGGCGAGTGAACGCGCTCGAGGTCTTCGCGTGTGGCGGGCTCGGTCGTGATGTGCTCGGCGACGGGGAGAAGAACCTCCAGCCGCATCTGCGACTCTGGGTGATACTCCGGCGCGATGTGAAGGCGAACGTCCTCTTCGTTGATCAAGGCTTCGATGGCGCTGCCCTCCAGATTCCGCTCATGCCGTTGACTTCTCTTCGAGCACGAGCGGATTGCTCGAGCGAGAAGCCGATTCTATCCCCCTGGCCGGTTTCGGTCTTTCTGAAGGGAGGCAGACAGAGAGCGGCGACTCGCTACCCGCCGCCGAGTCGCTTCTCAGTGACCTCGGGCTGCTCCGATAAGGTGTCGAGCGGGAATGAGCACCAAGACACTCATAATCGCCGAGAAACCATCCGTCGGTCGCGACCTGGCCGGCGCGCTTCCGGGTACCTTCGCCAAGTCGGAGGGCTATCTCGAGTCCGATACCCACGTCATCACCTGGGCGGTCGGGCACCTTGTGGAGCTGGCCGAGCCCGAGGACTACGACGAGCGCTTCAAGCGCTGGCGCATGGCCGATCTTCCGATCGCGCCCGACGCCTTCAAGCTGAAGCCGCGCGACAGCAAGTCCCGTAAGCAGCTGAACGTCGTCCTCAAGCTGCTCAAGCGCGACGACGTCGACAACGTGATCAACGCCTGCGACGCCGGGCGCGAGGGCGAGCTGATCTTCGCCTACCTCTACGAGGTCTATCTGGAGTCGCGCGGCGCGAAGCCGAAGCCGGTGGAGCGTCTCTGGATCTCGAGCATGACCAGGCAAGCAATCCGCGAAGGGTTCGAGCACCTGCGCCCGGGCGAGCAGATGAGCTCGCTCGAGGCCGCCGCGCGCTCGCGCTCCGAGGCCGACTGGATGGTCGGCATGAACGCCACGCGCGCCGCCACCATTCGCGGACGCGCCTGGGTTGGCGGCGTTGTCTCACTCGGCCGTGTTCAGACGCCGACGCTGGCGATGATCGTGACCCGCGAGCGCGAGATACAAGCTTTCGTCCCCGAGCCCTACTGGCTGGTGCACGCAAGTTTCGACCTCGGATACGAAGGACTCTGGTTCGAGGGCGACGAGACGAGGATCCTGAACGGGGAGCGCGCCGAATCCATCGCCGGCAAAGTGTCCGGCGCGGAAGGCGTGGTCGCCTCGGTCGAGCGCAAGGAGGCAAGCGAGCGCTCGCCGCTCCTCTACGACCTCACCTCGCTGCAGCGCGACGCCAACCGTCGCTTCAGCTTCTCGGCCCAGAGGACGCTCAGGACGGCCCAGTCGCTCTACGAGAGCAAGAAGGCGATCACCTACCCGCGCACCAGCTCGCGCTACCTCTCGGGCGACATGGTGTCGCTGCTCAAGCCCACCGCCGCGACGCTGGAACCGATCCACGAGTACGCGGAAGCGGCCCGATTCGTACTCCGGCTCGAGAATCTGCCGCTGACGCGAGTCGTCAACGACGCCAAGATCGGCGATCACCACGCCATCATCCCGACCAACGTCGAGCACGACGTCGAGGCCTTTTCAGACGACGAGCGGCGCATCTTCGATCTCATCGCACGCCGCTTTCTGGCTGTCTTTCATCCGCCGGCGCGGTACGCGAACACGACCATCGTCACCGAGGTCGAGGACGAGAGGTTCCGCACGCGCGGAAAGGTCACGCTCGAGCCGGGTTGGCGCTCCGTCTACGGTCAGGGCGCGAGCGGTAGCGGTCGCGAGGGCGAGGACGAAGATGGCGAGGGCGGCGAGCTTCCCGCGCTGACCGAGGGCCAGAAGGTGCTCTGCTCCAGCGCCGAGAGCGAGGGCAAGGAGACGAGGCCGCCGCCGCGCTACAACGAAGCGACCCTGCTCATGGCGATGGAGACGGCGGGGAAGCTGATCGACGACGAGGAGCTGCGCGAGGCGATGAAGGAAGGCGGCCTGGGCACGCCGGCGACCCGCGCCGAGACGATCGAGACGCTGATCCGGCGCGAGTACATCGAGCGCGCCGGTAAGGAGTTGCAGCCCACGCCGAAAGGCCTGCAGGTGATAACGATGCTCGAGGCGCACCCGCTCACCTCGGCCGAGCTGACCGGCGCCTGGGAAAAGCGCCTCGGCGACATCGAGCGCGGTTCGGGTGACCGAGCGGCTTTCATGAAAGAGATCGAGCGTTTCACGCGCGAGACCGTCGAGAAGATCGCCGCGCTGGACCGCGAAAAGCTGCGTCCCGAAAGGGTCGAGCTTGGCCCCTGCCCGCGCTGCGGCGCCGAAACTGGCGAGATCATCCGCGAGAACTCGCGCGCTTATGGCTGCACGAGCTGGAAGAGCAGGGAGGAGACCGGGTGCGGCTTCGTAATCTGGAAAAAGGTGGCCGGGCGCTCAATTACACCCGAGCTCGCCCGACAACTACTTGCACAGGGACGTACAAATGACGTAATATCCGGATTCCGAAGCCGAGGTGGCAAACATTTTCGCGCGCGCCTCGTCTTGAATGCCGAAGGACAAATCGAGTTCGAGTTTCCCACGCGCTCGCAAACTGCCCAACCGGCTGCTGCGGAATAAAGAAGAGACGGAGTCCGTTTTGTTGTGTGCGAGCCTCGAAAGGGGCCGCGAGCCGCGAGAAGAGACCGAACGAAATGGTTCGCCGCGGAGCCAGATGGATAGAAAGGACGTCGAGGGTAAGTTGACGCAAAATCATGTTCAGGAAGTTTTCGAAGGCAGCGAGAGCGTTCGCGCATTCGTGGACGCCGCTGAAGAGCGCGGCACGATCGAGTCGGCCGAGATCGAGGCGCTCGTGGTTGAGCACGACCTCACCGAGATCGAGGTCGAAGATCTCGTGCGCGAGCTCGAGAAGATTGGTGTCGAGATCGCTCGCCCGGCAGCGCTCGCCAGCGAGCATGTCGCGCCGGTAGAGCCCGTTCCCGTCGAGGTACCGGAGCTTTCCGGCGCCGCCGACAGCCTGCAGCTCTTCCTCGCAGACGTGGGCAAGCACAGGCTGCTGACCGCGGCCGATGAGGTGTCACTCGCAAAGCGCATCGAGCGCGGCGACCCGGTTGCCAAGCGGTGCATGATCGAGTCGAACCTGCGTCTTGTCGTCTCTATCGCCAAGGGCTATCGCGGCCTCGGCGTTCCCTTCCTCGACCTGATCCAGGAGGGCACGCTAGGTCTCAACCGCGCGGTCGAGAAGTTCGACTGGCGC
>Ga0209638_1001104_pt1 | contig 17446 bp, 3 predicted proteins | sample BarGraNGADG00211_FD_184490 | JGI IMG/M metagenome (GOLD analysis project Ga0209638, IMG submission 184490) | Arctic peat soil microbial communities from Barrow, Alaska - Barrow Graham LP Ref core NGADG0002-211 (SPAdes) (version 2) | ecosystem: Environmental > Terrestrial > Soil > Wetlands > Peat...
AGGTCGGCGGGTCTTTGATCAGGCCACTGCCTCTGGCGGATGCATATCTGGTAAAGATGGGCAAGGTAGGTGCGGTTAGCAGGACTCTCCTCAAACGCTCTGGCTTTGGTTATTCGCCATGGCCTATCCAAGGTTTCTACCCGAACTACATCAGGCACCTCGCTGCGAACGCAGTCGTGCCGAACGATCCCTGGTTCGATGCCCAATGGGGCATGGGACTGATCAATATGCCAAAGGCGTGGACTATCCAAAAGGGCAGCGCCTCGGTGACGGTAGCCGTGAACGACTCGGGCGTGGCAGATCACCCTGATCTTATCGACAGAGTTCTGCTGACCGGCTACGATTTCGTCGACAATGACGCAGACCCCAGCAACGATACTTTCGGGCATGGCACGTTCGTGTCGGGCATTATTGCGGCTCAGGGAGACAACAGCCTGGATGTGTGCGGTGTCTGCTGGAATGGTGTGAACGTCTTGCCCATTCGAGTTGGAGATGGAACCGGCGTCACAACCGCCAATATCCTGCTCGGGCTCGACTGGGCGCTGCAGGCGCACGCTGATGTCGTCAATATGAGCTACGGCGGTCAGTTTGTCGACAACCTTGAGCATGCCAAGATCCAGGAACTGGACGCTGCCGGAATAATACTGGTTGCTGCCGCGGGTAACGACGGTGAAACTGGCTTCCCTGACGTATCGACCCCGGCTGCTTTCCCTGAGGTCATCGCGGTTGCTGCGGTCGGACCCAACGACGAGATTGCCTCCTACTCGAGTTACGGTCCGGGCAACGAAGTCGATATTGCCGCGCCGGGCGGAGACTATCTGCTTGGTCCACAGGCAGAAATCTATAGCACATCTGTTACCTGGGAAAACGGGATTCCGACTTTTGGCGTTGATTACGGACACGGCACCTCATTTGCATGCCCGCACGTGGTCGGCGCGGTCGCTCTGCTGTTGAGTGCGGGCGTTCCATCAGGTGAGGTCAGAGATCGTCTTGAGAGCACCGCGCGCAGGCCGAGGGTCGGGAGTATGGATGCCAGGAAGTACGGCACAGGCATACTCGACGTTGCTGCGGCGCTATCGAACGGATCGGTATTGATCGCCAAACCGGTGAAGGGTTCCACTGTCACCGACAATCCCGACTTCAAGATCACGGTGCAAGGAATCGATCCGAATAGCCTGTTGGTCTACCTTGACTACGCTGATGGCAACCAGGATGGTCTGCCTGACGACTTGCCAAGCGAGGTTCCGGTGCTTGCTGGACGAGCGGCCATTGATTACCTCAACGCTGCTCATACGGCATACCTGTTCAACTGGTCCCAAATCTCCGGCACACCTCTGATTCCTGGTCTGCACTTCGTGTATGTGACTGCGACGACTACGGCAGGCGATACCGTGTCGGATTGGGGCACATTCTCAGTTGCATCGAACGTGCTCGCGCGTGGCACGTATCTCATAGCCCTGCCTTACGCGTCAGAGTTGAGTCTCAACGATGGGTTGAGGCATCCGCTGCCGCAGGAACTGCTCTGGGATGCCGGCACGTCGCAGGGGCTGGACTTCCGATCCGATTCGCCCACGCGGTCAAAGCTGGTCCGATGGTCTACGCTGGACTCGACCTATCGGTACTACCTGCCGGGGGCCAACAATATTCCGGCTACTAACGATCTGTCGTGGATGAACCTGATCAGTCCCTTCTTCAATGCCCCCACTGGTGGTGGATTCCTGCCGTCGGATCCGAACACCCTGCAATTCCCCGCAGGCTCGGGGTTCTGGCTCATCCTGCAGCAGGATGCAGTGTTCAGTAACGCATTCCCGACCATTGCGGCCCCCGCGGGTCTCGGCATTCCGCTGTATAGGGGATGGAATCTGATTGGCAACCCATTTACTCGTCAGGTGGCTTTGGTGGAGATAAAGCTTTGGTATCGCGGCGTGACAAGAACCCTCGACGAGGACAAGAACCAGCCAAACCCCTGGGTGCAGCGACCTGCTGGCGAGTCTAATCCAAAGAGCCAGTTCTTCGGGTATTCATCCGACGGGATTCCCGGATATGTTGCCGTGCCGTGGAGAGGCATCCTGGAGCCATATCGCGGTTACTGGATAAGAGCGTTGGTCGGCGGTAGTCAGCCTCAAGATAGGCTGTTGATAACCCTCCAATAGGATTGTGTGGCGTACAGACAGGAGAGAGTTGAAGATGAAAAACAGACTTTGCTTTGCCGGACTCATTTGTGTTGGCATATTGCTGGCTTTGGCGGTCGCCACATTTGCGCAGACGGTTTATATACCGCCGACGTATCCGGTCTTCGGACCCGATCCAGCTAATGCTCCGTTCTGGGTTACGCTGGAGAACGCCTATGTACGCTGTAACGTGGGCATACAGGGCAACATCAAGGCCTATGCGTTCTTTGACGATAACGTGTCCAGCGGTAGCTCGTCTGGCAGGGGAGACAAGGTCTTTGCCGCTGAGGAACACGACTGGGGGGTGTCCGGGCGATACGGCGTGGTGTCGGTGAGCGGGGACCCGGACGTTCCTGAGGATGGCAACCGGCCTCTTACATTCATGGGCATGTATCCGTGCCACTACTTCGCCTACTGGAAGCTTAGGATCGGCACGGACATGCGCATGATCGGCGATAGCACGGGCAGTTGGTTTAAGGAAAATCTGTGGTCGCCTCCTATGACGCCGACCAAGTACGATGCCCCGCCGCCGGACTTGGCTGCTAAGGAACCGGCGCTTGGCCGAATGGGTCCGTTTATCAGAGGCATCTGGACCACCAAGGGCGGCAATGGATCGGAGATCCGGACCGAGATTCGAATCCACCTCGTGCGCGACCTCGTAAGATACGAATACAGGATAACCAACAAGGGAACGGCCACCGAGAAAGTCGGTTTCCAGCAGGTGGGCGACGTGGAGACTGGGGATCCCGCATTCCGCACAGTCGACGAGGGCGGATACTACGGCCCCTACGACAACTCCTGCTTCGCTTTCGTCCCGGCGATCGGCGCATCGAAGTCCGATACCACTCAGCGAGCGAGGATATTCGGAGTAGGATCCGATATCATCAGCGGTAAGCCGGTTCCACGGCTTCCCGTGCCCGCTTGGATCGACTATTACGACAACGTAACATCGCCTCTCAACGCGACCCGCAACGTCCTCAATCAGGAGGACGCAACCAAGCCCGACTACGTAGCGATTGGCGAATACAACGACCTTTACCACAAAGATTTGTGGATTCCTACCGATTACAAGCCGGACTTCTTGCACGCTATTCTCGATATGGCTTGGGTGCTCTGCTGGGACCAGAAGGATCTCAAGCCCGGCGCGACTCGCACGATTGTCACTTACTACGGCGTAGGCTCTGCTACCAGCCGCTGGACCTACAGTGTTGGCAAGAATGTTGTTCCGGACAGCGCCGTGGCGGCCGTTGAGGCCCCGCGCAGTCTGAGGTACAACAGCACCTCGATATTGCCGGGCGAGCCGGAGTTATCACCCTCGCAGTTCAGCGTCAAGGCCTGGGTTTATAACCTTGCTACCGATCCGGGGCCGTTCGATCTTACGGACACTACCGCCACTATTTCCCTGCCTCCGGGCCTCGAGCTTGTTCCCGATATTCCCGGCAATACGGAACGCAAGGAGATCGGACTTGTAATCGGCAACAGCGAATCGCTGCCGGTGGAATGGCAGGTCCGGCCGACAGGCGAGTACTCGGGAGAGCTTTCGATCTACGTATCGATCGTTGACAACAGCACTGCTCCGGGCTCGACCCATTGGCAGCAGACCGTCGTCAGAAAGATATACGTGCCAGCGGTCAAGAGGGGAGTGTTCCACTTCGGCTGGCAGCTTATGCACGTGCCGTTCAACTTCAATGATTTCCGCATTCAGAAAGTCTTCAACCTAGTTGGCGCCTATGGCGCTAAGTACTGGGATCCCAAGAGAAACAACTACTTCCAGGTTGACCAGGTGAAGCCCGGACAGGGCTTCTGGATCAACGTCGGTATCCTTAACTGGGGCGAAACGCAGCCATTCTTCCTGGACGCGGCAACGGCTTCGATTGTGGGTGAGGCTCCAGGGACCGGTACACAAACGGTGACTCAGAGCATACCCTTGTCCAAGGGCTGGAACATGATAGGGAATCCGTTCGTCTACCCTATGTACTGGGGACAGGCGCTGGTCTACTCTTCAACTTCTGGGGGGCAGACTGTCACATTGGATGAGGCCCTTAGGAACAGGTGGCTTAGCACGACTCTGTTCTCCTATAATCCGGACAAGGCGGGCTATGACACAACAAGCTCAAAAGAAGCGTTGCTCGATCCGTGGAAGGGTTACTGGGTCTACGCATATCAGCCGATCACTCTTATCCTTCGCGCACCGGCTTTCCCGGGCGGTGATGTGACGGCAAATCCCGGCGGTCAATGATCGCTCGGGCTGTTCAGAGGTAGTCAGATAAGGTCACTCCAGGCTGTGGAGTGTGGAAGGAAACGCAGATGAGCAAAATACACAGGCGCTTATTGCGGATTGTTATCATTGGGTCGTGCCTGCTTGGTCTCGCGGGCACGGGCGCATTGGCCGGCGGCTTGACCATGGGGAGTAATCCCTCTTCCGCCACGACCAACTCTATATGGAACATCCATGCCACTTGGCAGAGGGAGCTCGATGCTGCCGGTCGGCCCTGTTGGCCAGTGTTGGGCAAGACCACCATAACGGAGCCCCTCATGGACAGGGGGTGGTCAACCAAATATGGTTGGGGACCCACTCTCGGCACTCCGCGTGCCGCCGTGCCCGCTGTGTGGAATGACACGCTGCAGTGGTTTCCGTCTGTACCCGCCCCGGATGGCTTCATTGGGTTCCCCTTGCCGCAAGACGCGAGCGTCAACTTCTTTAACCTCACCGGGGAGGACTATCAGCAGCCCGGTTACGCCTCAATCCAGCCTGATCCGGAGTATGTGCCGCTTGAAACCAGCGGCGATCCCGGGTTCGACCACGCCGTCGATTTCGTTTCCGAGGAGAGCATCCCTCGTTCCGGGAAGGCCCTTGAAGTTGGGTTGCCCTACCTCAATGATCCCGACCCAGCTCTCCACCCGGACTACAGCCTGCCGCAGATGGCTTGTGTTGCCGCTCCCGAGAGACCACTGGTTCCAGGCGCCCCGGTAGCGTGTTCATTCGTGGACGCTGGCGACACGATCACGGCTGCGGCGCATGGGCTCGTGACCGGGAACCTGGTCACATTTCTCACATTCAGTAGTGTGGTTGTACCAGGCACTCCCGACGTTACGGGCATCGTGGCAAACATGCCTTACTATGTTATCAAGACAAGCGCGGATACGTTCAAGGTGGCAAGCACTGCTGCGTTGGCGGCGGCTGGAACTGCTATTGACCTGATAGGCAACGGCACGGGGACGTATCAGGGCAAGGACATCCCGCGCAGGCAGGCGACGCCTGCTGTCATTGTCACCTCCAGGGTTCCTCTCTTGCTGGCCGGGGTCTGGTCCTATCCAGGCAAGATACGGCGCCATGCTCGCATCATCAGTGCGGCGGAGGTCTTTCCGCCGGACCCAATCACCGGCAATGGCGGTTGGCCGCAGTACAATATTATCGAGGTCCTGGAGACCCCAGCAACTCTCGCTAGTGTTACCAGCTTCTCCGTGAGCTACTACACTCCGGGTCAAGATTATGCGGTTACCCAACAGGGGCCGCTTCCGATGCCCTACACCGTCTATCAGATCCCGGTGACCAAGGGGGCTGATGGCGTTCCATATCTTCCGATCAACGATGGTATCCTTAAGCTGGATCCCTATTTTATGGATCCGAACAACCCCGGTCACCTCACGGTTAATCTCGACGCCGCCACCCGTCAGGCCCAGAGTCCGGTTTTGGGCGTCTACCGTACTGAGGATCTGGATGGCCGACCGGTGTTCAATCCCGACGGGACCGATGGCGGTGGCGGGAATTATTTCGATGCGACGTATGTGAACGTTCCGCTGCCCGCTCTGCCTCTTCGCTATGAGGCGCCGGATGCGCCGGGCTCCATGCATCCTACGTTCGGCAAGCTGTTCCTTTCCTATTCGCCTGATCCCCTAGTTCTGCCCACGCCGGATACTACGCCGGGGACGGTCTATTATGTGAAAGTTTCCACGAATGCCGTGGATCATGTTTGGAAGGACCCAGCAGGGGGCGACGGGAACGAACTCTATAAGGATGATGGCACCCTGGGCCTTGTGAACGGCAAAGTGATCGGTTACTGCGCCAAATCCGGCGTCATCCGGCTGGCAAAGCCCGCGGACAAACCGGACCTAGTGGTCATCGGCAAGGATGCTGACGGGGTTGACAGAAGCACCTATGTAACGGGCCAGCAGCTTTGGATCCAGTACAGAAAACTGAGCAATACGACCTTCACGGTCGGACGGACTGGCAAAGTTGGTCTTGTTGATCATCTTACCGGTATTGCGCCGGCGAACGCGCCATTTGTGGATACATTCACGTCCGTGGATGCGCAGCCAGAGGTCCCGACGGGCAAGTTCGTGATCGATACCAAGACGCTGCCGGTCGGAACCTACGCGGCTGGTGTCACGTATTGGCCGATATTCCCGATGGTCAACAGCGGTGGCGGGCTTGATACCAACGGGGTCGTCTGGTACAAAGACACAATCCCGATGCATGCCATCGGCGGGAGCCCCGACGTAACGTATGGGGTATCGGTCAGCGCCGGTCTGAAGATGTATAACCCGCAGCAGTGGCCGGACGCTGATGTCACTCTCAACCAACCAAGGCTCAATAACAAGCTGATCTACGACGAGCGCGCATGGCCCATGTACTACGATTCCGCCCTGACCGGCTCGGAGGCGCCGCCTGCGACTCGTCGGCTCTTTTCCGTTGGCTACGGCGTCAAGGACCGTAAGCTTTTGACCTACCCCCCGCCGCCAACCGACAACGCGATCAACGTGACTGTGCACAGCGGTTCTACCGCCCTGCACGTTTACTCTGACAGCTCATACATGCCGGCGGATCCGGACGTGGACCCGCTCGCCATCGAGCCGCTGGAGGAAGCCAACCCATCGTTCCCGGACGATGGTTCCGGCTCTACCCAGTTTGTTTTCCGGGTCCAGTACGTTAGAAATGACTCCGTCGGTGTATTACCGCCGAAGGCATGGATGAGGCCCCAGGCGGATGCTTGGGGCGTTGGATACTCATCGGGCGTAGTGCTATACCTCGATGAAAACGGCACTGGTGACTACAAGCCACTCTTCATGCAGCCCGACTATGAGAGCAATGGTATGGGTGCGAACGTTTTTACCTACCGGGTGATACCGCACCACGACATCCGGCTCGTGGGCGGTGCTAGCACATGGCCCCCCTGGGCTTTCCAGAAAGGCAGTCAAGCAGGCCAGACCGTCGATAATGATCTCTACCAGTCGCTCAAGATGGGTGTATATCACTACTTCTTTGGGACCTCCAGCGACTCGCTGAGGTTCACCGACATTAATGGGGCGCTTAATACATTCGCGTTCGAGAACCAGTACGCGGGGAGGATGAATCCGCTCAGTTCCACCAGCCAGACAGGCCTTGCGGAGTGGGGGCAGATTCCTGTGCCTCCGTCCTACCTCAATGGCACGCCGTACTACAGCACCGGCCTCGACCCTTCCGCTCCAAGAGCGGTCACGGGATATCCGCTCGTAGACCGCGCGGCTGGACGGCGCTACAGCACAACCGGACAGACCATCGGTGATACAAGCCTATACGTGAACCGGACTTGTCGCGCTCCTGGTTTGTTTGAGGGCACTTACAAGTATCCGTATGCGTGCGAGGTACATCCCAGGGTAAGCTGCGAACTGCACATGCCGGCCTACGACGACTTCCAGAAGAGCTATGACCACGTGGACTATGGCGAGGGACGGTTCTTCGGCTCCCTGTTCCCGTTCAGGAGCGCCATGAACCCTACGCACCCCGGTGTGCGTGGAGGTGGGGGCAACCACTTCTTGGCCGAGACCTCGGGTTCATACAGCACTGACACAAACTTATTCCGCATCCTGTATAAGCAGCTCGACAACAAGGCTCCCATTGAGATCAAGCTCTGGGTCAACAACGCGAGTGAGAAATCACCCGCCGATGCCGCACACGCGTATACGTCATACACCATGACGCGGCGGCCGGATCAGACCAATCCGAACTACTACGACGGAGTATGGTACGAGTATAAGCTCCAAAGCGTCAGCGCCCAGCTTCCATACGGGCCGCACACCTACTATTTCACGGCCAACGACGGCGAGCATACAGCGCGGTGGCCTGTCAGACCTGATCACTATCAGTACACCACGCCGCAGGATGAGTACACCGGGCTTCCGAACCCGTATACCTGGAACCCGGTCGACTCCTGGGTTCCCACGGATAGCTTCGCCTACGAGCGCCGGAACACCGATCCCTTGCGCCCCTACTACGACAACGACTACGTGCCTGGCCCGTTTGTGAATCACGCTCCTCAGATAACCAATGTGAGTGTGACTCCGAGCGCGGGCAAGCAGGGCACGCCTTTCGTTTTCAAGGCTACCTACACTGACGCGGATGGCCAGCGGCCATACAGCACGAATATCATCATTCAGGTGAGCGATGGTGCCCCGCCGCGCACGTTCGCAATGAAGCCCGATCCCAAATACAACATCGATCCTATAGCCGATAATTCCGCGCTATACAAGGCTGGTGTTGACTATATTCTCGACTCTGCGACAATAGCCGATTTCGCGCTGGATAAGGGTGTAAGGAAGTTCTACATCGAGTTCACCGACGATTGGGGTCGGCAGGACGATGTCAACGACAGGCGCATCGGCGAGCTCGCCCGCTACCCATCCGGTGAGGGCAATTGGGTTCAGGGTCCGGTTATCTCCGGCAACACCCCGCCGACGCTCAGCAGCGGTCACGTCGATGCTATGGACAACACCTCCAACTCGGCGACAGTGTGGTCGTTCAAGGTCATATACAGGGATATTGACCGCGATGCGCCCGCGTTGATCAAGGTCTTCATTGGCCGCCTGCAGCCGCAGGACATTACTACGCCCACGCCCGCGCCCAGTAATAAGGTCCACAACACCGTTATCTGGGATGCCGGCCACACCATGCTGCCCACTAACCCGTCGGATACGGTCTACAGTCACGGCGTCGAGTACGCCTACCAGAGCAGGCTCGCGGGGCCGGATACTGCCGCGCCGCAGATGGTCACCAGGCAGTTGGCCATCGCGAGTCCTGCCAGCCAGATCGACCCCGATCCGGGCAGAACGGGCGATATCATCCGCGTCTGGAAGGTCTACACTTCGGCTAATCCTAACACCAACTACTACAGTTACACTGGGTCAACACCGCCGGACTACGTCGGCGGGATGATAACTCTCAACGGGACTATCCCGGCCGGGCAAATCTGGATCAAGTACGAGAGACGGCCTGCCGTGCAGTACTACTATGCATACGAGGCCTATGACGGGGTGGACTACGCCACATATAAGAGTTCGTCGGATGCCAACTTGCGGTCAGATTCCGCGGGCTGCTTCATCCTTCAGGATGCTCAGTTGCAGGATCCTCCGACCGACCCCAAACTGCACTACAAGATCAGGCCCAAGATCGTCAAGCCGCTCACCATGGCCGTGGCCACGAGCGCCCTTGATCCTGATCCGCAGAGGATGGGTGACATCGTTCGAATCTGGGGGGTCTACACTAACGAAGACCTTACCGGAATCAACTACTACCCTGTTCCTTCCGGTCAGACAGTTCCGGCTGACTACGACAACGCGACTCATCCGACGATTATGCTCACCGGGTCCATTCCCGCCGGCAAGATATGGTTGCTTACGGAGGCTGATACGCCTCTCGTTGGCCCCATGCCCATCCAGCAGCCGGCTCCTGCCGGGGTCATACCGGACCCGGAAGTGTTCGTCAACTTCACACAGAATGGCATGCAGCAGCTCATCACGGACCAGAAGAACGGCTACATAGACGAGTTCACTGGGCTCGTGGACAGAGCTATCGTCTTCATGGGTGGCCAGGCTGCCCTCGATGGCAGGCCGAGCAAGGAATATGTCGCGCCGGACGTGCCGGGCGACATTGCTTCCGTGGAAGGCGTCTACTGGCTGTCGAATCCTGATCTCAGCCATCAGTACGATAACTACTACGATCCCGCGAAGCTTGTCCCGCCGGTTGTGCGGGTGGGCACTGTTGACAACGATATTCCGATCTACCTGCATCTCGTCGATCCGGAAGAGGTTCACAAGGTACTGGGTGTCTACGCCAACGAAGGCCTCACTGGGACCAACTACTACGGGGGCGACAGGACCATTCTGAAGTGGCAGCCTGCATCGATAATCGGCGACAACGTCATCTGGCCGTCGCGGCCCAACGACATCGCCTCGATCCAGGGCGTGTTCATGAGCATGAACGTCAACGATGCGGCAGGCAACTTCTGGACACCTGATACAAACACCGCAAACGCCATACATGTCGTGCCTGCGACCGTTGACTTGGCGACGGGTGTTCTCACGATCGTTCCCGCTTACAACTACGGCGGCGCGATTAAGGCCATTCTCAGGGTCAACCAGAGTGCGGACATGTCCGGCGAGAACTTCTATCGCGCGGATCCTCCGGCTCCCTACGACCCGACGGTGCCCCTGGTGCTGAACCCGATCCCGTTGTCGGCCACCGTGTATGTCCGCTACGTGCCGGCCGAGGGATTTGGGCCTGATCACGAGTTCATGGCCCTAAGGAAGACGCTGCCGACTCCAAGGACGGCGACCAGCGTCTACATTGCGTACTATCCGCCCGGGAACCTGAATGCACTGGGCCTCGTCGATCTGACGATGTTGCCGCCACAGGCGAACATGTTCGTGAAGATATGGGCCAAGGGCTTCAATCCCGGCGACCAGTATATCAAGCTGACCACGGTGCTGCCGGATGTTCCGGCAACGGGTACGGTCGACAACTCAGGTCTGGTCAGACCTGATCCGAACAAGCTTGCTGACATCGGAACGGTCACGGGTGTGTTCGTTGGCGGCGATACGACCAACTACTACGAGGGTACCGCGAACCCGTTCAAGATTGGGGACACGGATATTCACCTCGCAAGGGCTATTCCGGACCCATTGCCGGCCACGGTTACGGTCAACTACCTGCCGCGTGAGAGAGATATAACCGTCAAGTACTCCGACATGCGCTTCACCCACGCGTTCAGTGGAAATGCCAGGCAGATATCGAGTTTCCGTTACGATCCTATTATGAACCGGATGTCATCGGTCAGCATGGTTACCGGCACCACGCACTTCGTGCCCGATGGAATCAGTGCGAACAACATCAACATCACAGGCAATGCTCCGATAGTGTCTCTGGATCCTCAAGTGCCCGATATCATACGCGATATTGATGCGGGTATCGTGGGAATCTGGCAGTATCCGGAGTTCACAGGTCTGAACTTCTTTAACCCGAGACGGACCAGCCTGTATGCGGACAACGCTCACCAGATGAGGCTGTCCACTGAGACGCCTGTCGGGACCGGTCGCCTGTATGCGCGGGCATACCAGAAGGGCGTTTACTTCCTTGACAGATGGAATCGGGACCTGCGCTTTGACTCCTCCAAGGTCTTGACCGATCTTGATAGAGTCCAGGTCAGCTACTTCTTTGGGACCAGGATGGCGCAGGTGCTTGTGCCGAACACTCTGCCGGCGCTGTCTAACGGCATGGTGACTCCGATCTCAGGGTCGCGCAACGCCCAGTATGTTTACTCGGTGAAGTATAGGGATGGTGACGGTCCGACCGGGCAGATGCCCACATACGTCAGGGTCTATATAGATGGGGTCGCTCATGATATGGCCCCAGCCAACCAGGGGACACCTGACTACAAGGCCGGCGCGATATTTACGTTCACACCGACCGGCGGACTCTCAGGCAAACCGCACACATTCTATTTCGAGGCCTCCGATGGCGCTGCGGTTGCATGGTTCGACAAGACTGGGGCGCACAACTCCGACAGAACCATCTCAGTTGAGGACATCGTAGAGATCGATGGTCCGTGGGTCAACGACCCGCCGGCCTTGCTGAATGGACTCGTTTCGCCGAATCCGACCGGCCCGGGCGCGGGCATTGGGACAACAGACAGCGTGGACTACAGAGTTACGCTGGTTGACATGGACAACGACCCGCCTTACGACTGGGATCCTCTCAGGGACATCATCGGTCAGGACGTTGCGGGTTCACCGCGAGTCTGGGTCGATGCCGGCCTTAGCGATGACACGAACCCGCCGGTTGTCTATACGATAGTGGGACTCGAATCCGATCCGTCGGAGATCATCAAGATGAGGGTGATCAAAGCGGCGATCGATGATGGCGCAGGCCATTTCATCGATCCCAACTGGACATCGGATCAGTTTGCGGGAAAACTGTTGCAGATCAGCAATGGCAAGACGTGGAGCGATATTTCGCCTTCGCCTTACACATCGGTCTATCTGATCCAGAGCAATACTTCCAACAAGCTGCTCATAGCCATCGATGATCTTGTCAATGACAAGCTCTATCCGGTACCGCCTGATCCCACCACCGGCGCGGCAAGATATGCGCAGTTCCGGGTCAATGGACTGCTTATGTCAAAGACTGACCCGAACCAGGCCGACAACTGGGCAGTTGGCGTGGACTATAAGGTCACCGTTCCGAGACTTCAAGTTGGAACGCACAAGTTCCACTTCACTGCTCGAACGCGTGAAGACAAGCCGGACTGGCTGCTCAATACGCCGGGCTATACGAATACCGCGCCTTACTCGATAATGGTGAGGTTCCCGTCGCTGGGGGATGCGGACGGCCCGACCGTTATCAGTAAGCCGGACGATAATAACGTCGCCCCGGTCCTGACGCAACTTCCGACGGCCCCGTCTCGCACGCTCTACAGGGGACCGCAGGCACAGGCTGCCACGGTCACATCCCCGACCAGAGCGCTGCCGACCGACTACAACAAACTGTTCACCATTCTGGGGGTCTACCGGAATGCGAACTTCGATGCTCATCTGAGCTCTGGCGCCGTCCTGCCGGCTGATCAGCCCAAGGACTTCTTCGATCTGGGCAATATGCCGGCAAATCCTCCGGCTACAGGCGATCCGGTCAAGTTGACACCGAGTCTTTATCCGGTTCCGGATACTATGGTCCTGGTCCAGCGGAGCAGCAAAGTCGAAAACGCCAGAACTGTTTTGCCGGACGTGCCGTCCGCTATTGGGACAGTGCTCGCGGTCTATCTGACGAGCGATCCGACACTCCTGCATCCATATTCGGTTACATCGTCCGCGCTTGGCGTGGGCAACAAGATAACACTTAGTACGGCGCTGCCTGCAGGCACGACCGACGTGTTTATCACGTATAGGCCAAAGGCTGCTAGCATGACACTGACAGCCAACGGAACCGCCACCCTGGCGTTACCCTCGCCCAACGGCATTGCGTACGTAAAGGGCGTCTACTTGGCAAGTGATGCCGGGAAGACAACTAATCTGATCAATCCGGCATCGTGGGTGCCGGGCAATGCGAGTGTGGCGTATACGGGGACTGTGCCCACTGATGGCGCGTCCGTGGTTGTGGACTATGTGCCGTGGCCGCCGATCTACCTGAAGTACTACGCAGTGGAACCGGCCGGATCCCCTTCGGGGCATCCGGCGCTGCATGGAACGTTCATGGCAGGAGAGCCGCTCACGTTCGCGATCTTCTATAAGGATGCGAACGGCGACAGGCCGACCTACCACGACGGCGTGCAGGGCTATGTCAAGCTGTTCTTCAACGATCTGCCGGGCAGGACCGCTCAGCTCTCGGCGCTGGCCCCGCCTGTGGACTATAAGGTGGGCGTGCCCTATGGCGTGACGCTTACTGACGTGCCTCCGGGGAGGCACACATACCACTTCGAAGCATCCGATGGCTACGTGGTGACCAGGTATCCAATCGATCAGACGGGGACCGCTCCGCTGGACGAGAAGGTGCAGGTCAATAACAAGCCGGTCCTGTCCAATGGATCAGTGGATCACTCGTCGGGCGCTACCACATTCACGTTCTCTGTTGTCTATACGGACCTGGACAACGCAGCCCCTGCTGCGGGAGGATTTGTGAAGGTGGTCGTGACCAACCGCGCGGATTCGTCCAAGACTGCCACTATCGATATGATAGTTGACCCATCGCCGAACTACTTTGCGGGCGCCCGCTACACAGGTCTTCTCGACGTGATTGCGAGAAGTCTGCCCGTGGGCACCTACGATGCAGTGTTTAGTGCCAACGATGGGATACAGGATGCGGACCAGTTGGGCGGAACGTCAATAACCGTAAGGCCACCCGACTCGAACCACCATCCGTTCATCACCGACTATGCGGTCTACAAACTCCTGCCGGGCGGCGCTCTTGGAAGCGGCGCGGGCAAGACAACTGATACGTTCGTCTATCGGGCTCGCTACAAGGACAGCTACGATGATGCTCCTGTTGCCACGTTTGGCGGCGTGCGGCAGACGGCCTTGTCGCTGATTATCGATAGAGACACCGCTCATCCGCTGCCAATGACGATGGTGCCTATGACCGGGACTCCTGACTACACGGGTGTTGATACGGCGCGCTGGCCGTGGTGGGAAACAAGGGTTAGCGGCAAGACGCTCAAGGGCGGCAACCACAACTACACGGTTACTGCAAGCGATGGCACGGTAGCTGCGGTGTTCGATACCGGAGTTCCGTCTATCAAATACGGGCCGATCCTTATGATCCCGTACTTCGCGCTGCAGGTGGTTGGCAAGGATGGCTCGATAATTACGGGCCAGGCCATCGTCGGCCAGGAAGTACTGATCAGAGGCCAGATGTACTTCCCTTACACGCAGGCCGATCAGAAGCCGACCGACTTCACGAATATCGTCATTCAGGTCACCAAGCCTGACGGCACGGTGGTGTCGCTGGCTGGCAGCCTGATTGTTCGGGACTATGACGCCGTCAACTCTCCGGACAACTGGATTGGTGACATAACCGTGGAGTATAGCGGCTATGTCGACCCGGCTCTGGCCACGGGATCGAGCTTGACGCTCGTCGCCAGTGGACAGTGGATCATCGACGCTAGCTGGGTGGGAGATGCCACCTATGATGGAGCAAAGACCGATTTGGTCTTCGATAGTCGCAACGATCAGGTGCGAGTAACCGTAAGCGGTCCGAGCAGGACTGTTGCTACCGCGAACCCGCTGATGCCTGAGACCACGGCGCCGCTGGTTGACATGATCACGCCGCCGATGATGATTGGTTCCAGCTCTCCGAGTTCCATATTCGGACCGGACCGCGCACTGACGATGCAGATCGTCAAATGGTCGCCGGGTATTGGGCAATACTACCGGTATGACGTTGGCGGATACTTCCCGCCACTCAGGCCGGGAGATGCCGTCTGGATCAAACCGAAGCTCGGTACTGGTGCGCCCGGAACTGGCTATCCTGCGCCGGAGGCGATCACTCGGGCTTCAGTTGAGGAAGGCTGGACCACTCTGGACAACCCGCTTGTTCAGAAAGCGGATGTGGGAGGAAGCCCCAGGTATCTGTCCAACTCGTATCGTCTGATCAAGGTTCTTGCTCAGGCATACCCGCTGAAGACGGATGCGGCTGGAACGGTGCTTCTTGACAGCAGCACCGGGCTGCCTCTGTTCAAGCCGTGCACGATATCGATGAACACCGGCTGGAACCAGTTCGGCTGCATCTTCTTCAACTGGAAGAAGACCTGGCAGCTTGGCATCGTCGTGAACCCCGGCGAGCTTCCTCCGCCCTCGCCTCCTGGAGGAGTCCAGGAATACGGAGAGGTGACGCCGGCCGACCCGACGCACATCAGTCGAGTGCTTGGAGTATACACGTCGGCCACGCCGACTCTCGACGACCTTAACTACTTCGAGCCGGGGAACGCGACACAGCCTTATGCCAAGGGTGATGCCACGATCCACCTCACGCGACCACTTCCGGCCGATGTGACTACGGTGCACGTCAAGTATGAGGCGTATCCGAAAGAAGACGTTGGTATTCCGATCAGCGAACTCCACGTTACCCATCTCGGCGTTAGAAAGACGTTGGCGGACGCGAAGACGGCCGGATGGATTACCGACTACGCTTGGAGATACGATACCGTCATACACGACTACGTGGCCGTCTCGGATACCAGAGTCGGAGCCGAAAAAGTGCTCAAGGCTTGGTCCGGCTACTGGATCAGAGCATTCGTAGACTGCGATCTCGAGATCGATCCGAACACAACGTTCAACGGTGCGTCTACGACCACACTGGGGGCCAGAGGACTCACGTCCACGTCGGCTGCGGCGGAGGACATGATCGCGCCTCCGCCTGCGCCGAAGGACTAGCAATCAACGCGCGGCCCGGCGTAAACCGGGCCGCGCGTTATCTGAAAACTTACTACGGAGGTCTTCTTATGACAAATGTGAGGAAGCGAGGTCTGGTTGCAGGCGTAGCGATATGCGTGGTTCTGATGCTGGCATTGGCGGTTACGTGTGATGCCGCATTGTTTGGGCTGCTGAAGTCGAAAAAGGCCGCCAAGTCTGCACCGGTTGTTAAGCAATCGCTGATGATCTTTCCATTCGATAAGGATGCGGAATCGGCTATGGGCGTGGCGGACAACTTCGGCCAGGGCATAGCTGAGTATCTTCTCAGCACCCTCACGGTTAGTAAGGGTTACTCGGTCATCCTCTTCGATGAGCGACTCAGCCCTGTAAGAAGGGCCAGAGAAGACAATGTCATAAAGGACCAGGATATCAAGGGGCCTTTCCTTACTGACAAAGCCAAGGCCGACAAGCTCGCTGAACTGCTGGCGACGGACTGCTACATCATCGGTTCTGTCGAGAGCTACACCTACGACAAGGACAAGAAGACCGCTGAGTTGACCCTGAAGGCAGACTTGGTGATTGCCAAGACGGGCAAAGTGAGCCAGGAGTTCATGGTTGGTGGTTCAGCCGTCCAGGGCGCGCAGCCGATGGACGAGGAAGAACTGCAGTCGATCGCGGCAGGGAAAGCTGTGGAAGCGCTTACCCAGAAGATTCTTGAAACCTCGCCTGCAGACTCGAAACCAGCGCCACCGGCCAATGGCAAACCCAAGAAGTAGTGCTGCCTCATCGTCATAGTCTATTCTACAGCGTGCCGATGTCCGGCACGCTGTAGCTGTTTATACCCAGATCGCCCTGCAATTCCGTTGCAGGGCGGGGGTATGGCGCAATTCCATTGCGCGGCTCAGGCGTTGCACGTTAGATCAGCGGATCGGAAATCCGCCAGACATGCGTCCAGCAACGGAATTGCTGGACGATCATGCCTCCGTAGGCGCATAGTGCGTAAGCCCTGCCCGCCTATGCCCGACTGTTTGACCCCGAAAAGGCTGAGGTGTATCATACCCATGATGCGCGCGATTTCCATACTACTGGCCGCTGTTCTGCTGACCATTTCGGTCGGGCTT
>Ga0209638_1001106_pt1 | contig 17424 bp, 13 predicted proteins | sample BarGraNGADG00211_FD_184490 | JGI IMG/M metagenome (GOLD analysis project Ga0209638, IMG submission 184490) | Arctic peat soil microbial communities from Barrow, Alaska - Barrow Graham LP Ref core NGADG0002-211 (SPAdes) (version 2) | ecosystem: Environmental > Terrestrial > Soil > Wetlands > Peat...
GGCGTAGCCGTGCTTGGGGCCGCCGGCGAGGCTGGGTGACCCCCTCCAACAAGTAGAGTTGCCGCCGGAGATCTCCGGCGGCAACTGGTGTGTCCCTTCGAAGCATGATTGCTAGGCGGCCTTGTCGGCCCGTTCGATGGCGCGCATGACCTCAAACGGGACCACGACATCGGCACCGCGGCTCTTGGCCCCCGTCCTGCCGATATCTACGAAGACGAACTTGGCAAACATTAGACCGCCGGTCAGGCTCAGTCCGCCGATCAGTCCTAGTGCTGCGACTTCGGCGGTGGATGTGGCGGCGAGGGCCGCGGTTGTGGCCAGCATTGCCAGAGCAGTCGTCCAGGCGAGGGCTCCTATCGCTACCATCTTTAGGCTTGGGATTTTCTGACTGTTCATTTCTGTCCTCCAGGGTTCCTCTTCATTTCCTGGTGACACTATCGTCCTTTTCAGTCAGAAGGTCCAATGCCTGTTCGGCCTGTGATGTATTACATCAAGGTTATGTATCTCGCCTGCGCGGGCTCATCCCGCCCGGTATGTCGGGTACTCCACCCCGCCCTTCACCACCGCCACCGGCTCCAGCCTACGGCTCCACTTCCGCTCCTCACCCCGGCAGTCGCAGTACACGTACTCCCCCTCCTCCAGCTTCAGCACGGCCACGTCTCCCTCGGCACCCGGCCGTAGAGTTCCCACCTGCCCCGCCATTCCCAGCAGTCGGGCCGGCACCTCCGTCGTCTTCCGGATCACCTCGTACAGTGGCAGTCCCAGCATCAGGAACTTGGACATGGTGGTCACCAAGTCCCGGGCAGGGCTGGGCACCGAGTGAGCGTGAATATCGCTGCTGATAGTGGTGGGGAGCAAGCCCTGTTCCACAGCCTGCTGGGCCGTTTCGAAGACGAAGCTGCGGGTGCCGTGGCCAACGTCCAGGTTCACCCCTCGCTCCCTGGCCTCCCACACTGCCTGCCGCACCCGGCCCTCGTCGTCCACCACCCGATGGCGCTGCCCGTGGAGGAAGTGGGTCAGCGTGTCACCGGGCCTCATCAACGAGAGGATCTCGTCCACCGGTTCCGGGGTATCGCCGATGTGGACCATGATCGGGACCCCGGCCTCCTCTGCCGCCTTCAGCGCCAGCCGCAGTGGCTTCAGGTGGTTGCCTCCGACCACGTTTCGCGATTGCCGGACCTTGATCCCCAGTAGAAGGTCGCGGTTCTCGCCAACGATTCTGGCCGCGAAGCCGGGGTCCAGGTGGCGGAGGTCCTCGCACTCTCCCACCTGTTGAGCGATCATTCCCAGCAGGGAGATGTTCAGGTAGGCGAAGATCCGGCAGCGTGCCCGCTTGATGACGTGGTTTAGGAAGCCGGGCCAGGTCTGCGCTCCCGCGGAGCCCACGTCCAGCACCGTGGTGACTCCGCGGCCCAGGGCGTGGCTATCCAGGTCGATCCCGTAGTGCGAGACGCCCCAGTAGCCGTGGGTGTGGAAGTCGATCAGCCCCGGCGTCACGTAGCAGCCCGAGGCGTCGATCACCCGGTTGGCAACTGCCCGGTCCATGTTCGGTGCAATCTCCGCCACCCGACCCTGATGAATCGCCACGTCTCGCAAGGCATCGATCCCCTGGCAGGGATCCATCAGGTGACCTCCTGATATCAGCAGGTCGTACATGTCCTGTTCCTCCTCTCGAAGAGTGGGATGTAGTGGGCAGGGAAGCGCGGCTTCGGGGTCGCTTCCGTCGGGCGGCCGCCGGGCTCGCAAGCCCGGTACCACCACGAAATGCTGGGGGTTGAGGGTCAGTGGTGGCCCCGGCGGAGGATCTTCAGCGCCAGCCACAGCCCCAGGCCGGCCACCAAAACCAGCCCCACCACCAGCAACAAGCCGATCAGCCAGCGGAAGCCTACGGTGTAGTAGGTCTGTATCAGCATCGCGATGGCCACCGCGAAGCTGCCGGCCAGCATGGCGAGGATCAGCCGGTTCACCAAGCCGGTCAATACGTCCAGCACGTGCTCCGTATCCTGAATGTGCATGTTGATCGATATGCTGCCGTTCTCCATACCGGTCAGCAGCCGGTCGGCCCGACGAGGGAGGTCGACCATCAGTTGACTCGCATCCAGAAACGAGGGGCCCAGCCGCTTAAGCCAGTTCTGTGGTAGGTAGCGCTCCCAGGCCAGCCGCAAAATGTAGGGCTTAATCACCTCGGCGGCACTGAACTCGGGGTCCAGGGACCGGGCCAGCCCCTCGTCCATCGCCGAGGTCTTGATCAACATTGCCAGGTTGGTGGGTACCTGAAGCTGGTGGCGGCGGACGATGGTCATAAGTTCCTCAAGGATCCGGGCCACGTCGACGTCCTTGAGGGGTAGGCCCCAGTAGAGGGAGAGGAGGCGGCCCATGTCGCGCCGCAGCCTCTCCCTCTGGAGAGAATTCACCGTGATCCCCAGCACGGCCAGCTGATCCACCACCCGGTCCAGGTCCTTGCTGGCCGCGCCGATCAGGAGGTGGAGCAGCCCCAGGCGGGTCTTCTCGTCGATCTGCCCCACGATGCCATAATCCAGCAACCCTATGGATCCATCCTCCAGCACCAGGAAGTTGCCGGGGTGGGGATCGGCGTGGAAGAAGCCGTCTTCAAGGATCATCTTCAGCACCAGGGTGGCCGACCGCTCGGCCAGTTCGCTTCGGTCGATCCCCGCTGCCTCCAGCCCGGGGAGGTCGCTGATCTTGATCCCGTCCAGCCGCTCCATCGTAAGGACACGCCGGGTCGTGTGCTGCCAGAAGATGGCAGGCACGCGCAGGTTGGGGTTTCCGCGGAAGTTGCGGCGGAAGTGGTCAGCGTTCTGCCCCTCCCGGACGTAGTCCATCTCCCCCCTGAGGGTTGTGGCGTACTCCTCGACCAGGGCCGGGAGGTCGTATACACTGCCCCAGATTGTCCGGCCGGCAGCAAGCCGGGCTAGGTCCATGAGGATGGCAAGATCCTCCTCCACCAGGACATCCACCCCCGGGCGCTGTACCTTTACCACGACCTCCTCGCCGCTCCTCAGACGAGCGGAGTGGACCTGCCCTATGGAGGCCGAGCCGATAGGTTCGGGGTCGAATCGCGCAAAGACCTCCTCGGGGGGGGCTCCGAACTCCCGCTCCACCTGCTGTTGGATCACCTCCAGCGGCTCCGGTGGCACGGAATCCTGGAGGCGGGAAAGCTCCGCCACATACTCGGTAGGGAGAAGGTCCGAGCGGGTGGAGAGGATCTGTCCCATCTTGATGTACGTGACCCCGAGCTCCTCAATGGCGAGCCGAAGCTGCTCCGCCTGGGCTGGCAGGGGTGGAGTTTGGAACCGGCCGAGCACTCCCCACGGAAGTGGCGCCAACCGATTCAAGCCGAGCTGAGCCAGCAGCCAGCCGAAGCCGTGGCGAGCCAGGATCTGAACTACCTGGCGGTAGCGGCCGATGGGTCCATGGTTATAGCGTTGGGGTTCCATGAGCTACTACCTTTGCTGGAGGAGGCGCAGCCTTCTGCGGGTGCGAATGGTGTGGGAGCCGGTGGGCACGATGCTGATGGTGCCGTCGAGCTCAAGCACCGCCAGCTTCGTATCATTCACACTGTCCAGGCCGTGCTCCCGCAGCGCCATCTCCGCCTCATCCTCCTCCAGTCCTTCCTTCCTCAGGGCGTCCGGAAGCCAGTGACCATCTTGCGCTATCACCGTGGGATGGCTCTCCAGGATTCGACGGAAGAAGGGGCTGCGTAGCCTCACCCACCCTACCCCGCGGTTCAGGATAAGAAGGGTGGCGATGATGATGAGGCCGCCCGTCACGGAGGTGTCCGGTCCGGTCATGGCGGGCTGGACGGCGTTTGCCACCAGTAGCACCATCACCAGGTCGAAGAGGGTGAACTGCCCAACCTCCCGCTTTCCAAACAGTCGCAGGCCAATAAGCAGCGCCAGGTAGATCACCGCGGAGCGCAGAGCCAGCTCCCACGCGGGCACGGCGAGTTGCGCGAGACTCCAGACCAAGGGGCACCCCTTCCGAGATCCTCTTTATCATTGACCATGCACGGCCCGTTCCAGCATCCGATGATGCATCAAACCTGCGAGAGCAGTCAAGTTCTATGTTGACTCCTGTAGAAATCTTGTGGGAAGTGATTCGGGGATGTAAACTAATTCACGCGGAGATGCGTGCGTTGGCAGGCCTCCTCGCCGCCCACCCTGGGCGGAAGCCAGAGCGGAATACAGACAGATTCCCAACCTCACTGCCTTTCAGCGCAGATCAAGCTAGCCGAGTTGACTGGCCGTCCGTAGCCGTTCCCATTGCCTAGCAATGGAACCGGTAAGCAGAAACGCCCGCTTCCAAGGAAGTTGCTCACGTCTCCGCGTCGCTTCTCCGCGAAATGCCGCGGCGCTCAGTGAGGACAATGGCCTGGACGGGACAGGAGTTCACGGAAGAGCGGCCCGAAATGCTCTGTTGGCGGCACCGCAGGTGTCTTCATGCTGGAGGTGTGTCTGACATAACTTGAGCCCTGTGTCATGGATAGCGCGCGCGAGGTTGGGCTTGGGTCGGCGGTGCGTCCGCTGGCGTGCCGTCCTTTCGACCTGCCCGTCCCATTTATCTTTACTCCAAAGCGCAACTGCGCCTAAGAAAGGGAAGGGGAGGCTGTGGCAAACAAATCCGCTGTGGCAAGCAATCCGGGCAAGGGTGCCGGGAAACAGGGTATTCTCGACAGATTCTTCAAGATCACCGAGAACGGTAGCACTGTAAACACCGAGATCGTGGCCGGCGTCACCACCTTCATGGTGATGGCGTACATCATCTTCGTAAACCCCGCAATCCTATCCTTCGCCGGCATGAAGGATCTTCAGGGCCTCGGGCCCGCATTCCCCGCGGTTCTGGCAGCCACCTGCCTGGTGGCCGGCCTGATGACCATCTTCATGGGGGTCTACGCCAACTACCCATTCGCCCTGGCACCCGGCATGGGGCTCAACGCCGTGGTCGCCTTCCAGCTTATCGTCGGAATGAAGCTCCCGTGGCAGGCCGCTATGGGCGTCATATTCCTCGAGGGCGTCGCCATCACCATCCTGGTGATCACCGGCCTCCGCGAGGCGATGTTTAAGGCGATCCCGCTTACCTTGAAGAACGCCATTGGCGTCGGCATCGGCCTATTCATCTTGTTCATCGGCCTCACCGATGGTGAGCTGATCAAGTGGGGCTCCAAGGACATCGGTACTCCGGTCGCACTCGGCAACCTCACTACCGGGCCGGTCGTAGTTGCACTCTTCGGCCTCTTCCTCACCATGTGGCTGATGGCCAGACATGTGAAGGGGGCTTTGTTGATCGGAATCGTTCTCAGCACCATCCTTGCCATCGCCGTCAACTACGCCAGCGGGATGAAGGCCTTCACCACCCCTGGTGTGGCCGTCATGCCAAGCGCCATCGTCAGCCTGCCCGATCTGTCCATCCTGGGCCAGGGAATCAACTTCGGCATCTTTGCCAAGTTTGGTTTCTTGACGGCCATCCTCACCATCTTCTCCCTGATGCTCTCCGACTTCTTCGACACCATGGGCACGGTCATCGGCATCGGCGGCAGGGCGGGATGGCTGGATAAGAGCGGCGGCCTGCCCCGCCTCGACAGGGTCCTGATGGTCGACTCTCTTGCTGCCGTGGTCGGCGGCGCCGCCGGCACCAGCTCCGCCACCACCTACGTAGAGAGCGCCGCGGGCGTCGGCGAGGGCGGTCGCACCGGCCTCACCTCCGTGGTCGTGGGCGTGCTGTTCTTGCTGGCCATGTTCTTCTCCCCCATCGCGGGTGTCGTTCCGGCTCACGCCACCGCGCCTGCCCTGATCATCGTGGGCTTCCTGATGGCCTCCGTGGCCAAAGAGATCCCCTTCTCCGATATCGAGGAGGGACTCCCCGCCCTGCTGACCATCGCGATCATGCCCTTCACCTACAGCATTACCAACGGCATCGGCGTGGGCTTCATCTCCTACACCTTCATCAAGGTGGTCATGGGCAAGGGAGCCCAGCTCCACTGGGCCATGTGGGTCACCACTATCGCCTTCCTAATCTACTTCGCGCTGCCTTGGCTGAATGTCGCCTTTGGCATTTAGATGATTGTGTGGGCAGGGATCCCCTGCCCACACCCCAGTTCGGAATGCAGGGGCGGGTCTTAATGGCTCGTCCCTTGTGGGCGACGGGCACTCGTGGGCCAGGGCACGACGTCGGGCGTGGCGCCCGCTCGCCTCACGAGCCCCGACGCTACATCATCATCAAGGAGCGGGCGAAATCCACCACCGCGCCGGTGAAGGCGTGGGGGTTCTGCAGGCTGCACAGCTGCCCCGACCGCGGCACTATCAGCACCTTCCCCCGGGCGCAGCTCGCCAGTTGCTCCCTCTCAGCCCGCCGGGTCGGCTGGTCCAGCTCCCCGTTCAGGATCAACACCGGCCCCGGGTAGCTCCGCAGCCTGGCGTTGAACCCCCTCTCGTAGATCTCCAGCATCGCGTCTCCGTAGCTCCGGAAGTAGAAGCCGGCGGCGATTTGCCGCTCCGCCTCGTCCGGCGCCAGCATCTGGCGCACGTTCCGCTCGTGGGTCTTCGGCAGCCACTCTTTCCCCCAGAGCTTGAGGAACTGGCGGTGCAATTTTCCCAGTAGTAAGGGGAAATACCCGTCCGCGTCCACGCTGCAGCCGGAGAGAACCATCCCGAAAACCATCTCCGGGTGTTGTTGCGCGAAGGAGATCGCCACGTAGCCGCCCAGCGACAGCCCCACCAGCAACGCCCTGCCGCCCGCGACCTCTCGCACGACCCGCTCGACCCCCTGCTGGGCAGCCTCCAGGGTGAAGGGGGTGGCCGCCATGGAGCCGTGGCCGGGGAGGTCCATGGCGATCGTGCGGAACTCGCCGCGCATCGCCTCGGTTTGGAGGAGCCACATCTTCCTGGTCCAGGCCGCGGCGTGGAGAAACAGGACGGGGCGGCCATCCTCCGGGCCGTCCAGATCCAATTGCGATAGATGGGCAGACGGATCCATCGGGGAGCACCTCACGCTAGCTGTGGTATTGTGAAGGGACCCCGAGAGGATACCATACCGCGACTTGCCAACGGCTCTCATCCGGGCGATGATATAGCCATTCTCCAGGCGATCCGTTCGCGGAGCAGTTACAGACCAACCGTTTGGGGGGAGAGATGAACGCTTCAGAGTTTCAGGATCGCGCCGTCGTGATCACCGGCGGTGGCGGGGTCCTTTGCAGCGCCATGGCGAGGGCGCTGGCCCAACGTGGGGCCAAGGTGGCGATACTTCAGCGGAGGCTGGAGGTGGCCGAGGCGCTGGCCTCGGAGCTACGGACAGGCGGCGCGAAGGCCATCGCGGTGAGCGTGGACGTCCTGGACCGGGCGGCCGTCGAGGCCGCGGCCGAGAAAGTGATGGCCGAGTTTGGCCGGGTGGACGCCCTGATCAACGGCGCCGGCGGCAGCCTCCCTCAGGCGGCGACCTCTCCGGACCGCCCCTTCTTCGACATGCCGGCCGATGCCATCCGCCACGTCGTCGACCTGAACCTGATGGGCACCGTGATCCCGAGCCAGGTCTTCGCAAAGCAGATGGTGGCTCAGGACCGAGGTGTGATCCTGAACATCGCCTCCATGAGCTCGGTGCGACCCCTCACCAGGACCATCGCCTACTCCGCTGCCAAGGCCGCAGTCTTCAACTTCACGCAGTGGCTGGCGGTGCACCTCTCTCAGGAGTACTCGCTCAACATCAGGGTCAACGCCATAGCCCCCGGCTTCTTCATCACGGAGCAGAACCGCTACCTGCTGCTGGATCAGGAGACGGGCGACCTGACCCCGCGCGGCAAGACGATCCTGGCCCATACGCCGCAGGGGCGCTTCGGGGTTCCGGAGGACCTGGTAGGCGCGGTGCTGTGGCTGCTGTCCGATTCGGCCAGCTTCGTCCACGGCGCGATGATCCCCATAGACGGCGGCTTCAGCGCCTTCGGCGGCGTGTAGAGGCGGTTCGCGAATAGGGTCTCCGGCGGATGGCAGCCGATCGCGGCGCCGCCACGCCGGACGAGTGGCGAAGAAGGAGAGAGTCATGGATGTAGTGCGTCTGGGCAAGTCTGGACTTAAGGTATCGCGCGTCTGCCTGGGAACGATGACCTTCGGACGCGAGGCCGACGAAGAGACATCCTTCGGGATCATGGACCGATACCTGGAACTCGGCGGCAACTTCGTCGACTCTGCAGATCAGTACTCCAATGGCGCAGCCGAGGAGGTGGTTGGCCGCTGGGTGAAGCAGCGAGGCACGAGGGAGCGGGTCGTGCTGGCGACCAAGGGTTACGCCACCCTAGGCTCCGGCCCAAATGATGGCGGTCTTTCCCGTATTCACCTTCAGCGGGCGCTGGAGGAAAGCCTCAAGCGGCTGCAGACAGACGTGATCGATCTGTACCAGATCCATCGCTGGGACCCCAACTGCCCCATCGAGGAGACACTGGAAGCGCTGACCGACATGGTGCGCCAGGGCAAAGTCCGCTACATCGGCGCCTCCAACCTGACGGCCTGGCAGTTGGGCAAGTGCCTCCACATCGCCGACCGGCATCTCTGGTCGAAATTCATCTGCTACCAACCGTGTTACAACGCCCTCTCGCGCGGCATTGAGAGCGAGATGCTCCCGCTGTGCCATGAGGAAGGCATCGGGGTGATAGTCTACAACCCGCTGGCCGGCGGCATGCTGACCGGTAAGTACAGGCGCGGCAAGCCGCTGCCGGGCGACGCGCGGCTAGCAGAAAACCAGGCATACTACGATCGCTACTTCACGGAGGAGGCCGTGGACATAGTGGAGCGCTTCCTCGAAGCGGCGCACGAACGTGGCGTCACCCCCGCCCGGTTAGCTCTCGCCTGGGTGCTGGGCGAGCCCAGGGTCACCTGCCCCATCGTCGGCGCCCGCAATCTGGAGCAGTTCAACGACACCCTGGGCGGTCTGCAGATCGGCCTCACGCCGGCCGAGCGCGAGGGCATCCCTGCCATCCGCTCCGGTCGCTGGGTCGGACTGGACCAGGTGTACGATCGCAAGTTGTAGCGGTGGGCTCTATTGCCGCGATTGCCGATTGCGAAACGGCGACCAGGCCAGCACCTTTCGGGGGGAGACCACCAGCCGGCCGTCGAGGTGGAGATCGGGATTCAGGATGATCCCATCGATGTGCACGCCGGCTCTGGTATTGCCCCCGAAAGTGGATGGGGTATCACTACGGTCGTTGGCCTCGTTGAAGTAGCCGCCCTCCTTCGGATGGGGTTGGAGCCTGAGAGCGACGATGATCCCCTGCGCATCCACTGGCACACCTCCGAATCTGTTCTGGCGACTTTCCGGAGCCAATTGTAGCGCGGATCGAGATCTCTTTCCCCTCCGTCGTTGCCGTCGGAGCAGTTCAGCCGGACATTTTCCCGAAACAGTGGCACGTTGCCCCCGGGCAGTTGACATCTACATTCTCCAGCGTTATTGTGCAACAAGTCACAATCTGGCTGATCCCTGTCGAGGGTTGCGGCGATGAGGGGGTTCCTGAGGTGAGCTTACAGGTTACGGCCCGCTACTGCGGACGAGACGAGACTATTGATCTGCCCGAGGGCTGGCGACTCCTGGGCGTGGGCAATCCTGCTACCACGACGCTGCTCAGCGACGTCGACGCGGCGGTTGCCCGAGCGCTGGCGCGTCCCGTTGGCATGGGCAGCCTCCGAGAGGCCTGCGCCGGGGTTCGCCGGGTTACGATCGCGATTGACGACCAGACCCGCCCGACCCCCGCCGGCCAGATTTTACCGGCGCTGCTGCTGGAGCTGCGTTCCGCCGGTATCGAGGACGAGGACGTCACGATCCTTGTCGCGAAGGGGACACATCGCTGGCCATCCGAAGAGGAAGTCCGGGCGAAGGCTGGACCGTCGGTAGCGGCCTGCCGGGTCCTCGTGCACGATCCGGACGACGAGTCCGGGCTCGCATTCGTGGGCACGACCCAGCGAGGAACGCCCGTCTGGGTGAATCGAGCGGTGGTCGAGGCCGACCTCTTCCTCGCAGTCGGCGGGGTGGTGACCCACTACATGGCCGGCTACGGCGGTGGCCCGAAGATCGTCCTGCCCGGCGTCTCCGGTCGCAAGACGATCGTCACTAACCACCTCCTGGCGGCGGGTCCGGACGCGCTTCAGGCCCGAACCACGGGCAACCCGATGTACGAGGACATGCTGGAGGCCGCCGGGCTCGCCCGTCTTGCCATGAAGATCGATGCCATCCTGGACATGAATAACCAACTCGTCGAGGTCGTCGCAGGGAGCGTTGGTCTCGGCCATCAGGCGGCGATCGCGGCCTACAACCGGATCTATGGGTACCCCGTTGTCGAGCAGGCCGACGTGACGATCACTTCCGGCTTCCCGCTGGAGAGCGAGCTGCTCCAGTCGTGCAAGGCGGTCCTCTCCGCGGATCTCTCGACGAAGGACGGCGGCGCAATCGTGCTCCTCTCGGCCTGCACGAACGGGATCGGCCCCGGCTTCGGCGAGGCGATATCGCAACAGCCACCCATTTCCGAGGTCTGGAGGTGGGTGCGGACCGGCGAGACGACGCCAACCGGCGGCCCAATGGTTGCCCGAGTGCTGGGCGTGCAACAGCGGAAGCGGGTGGTCCTGGTGACGCCCAATCTGTCCGAGGCCGAGGTACGGCGAATGGGCTTCGACTACGCGCCGACGCCCAAGGCGGCACTCGCAGCGCTGCGGGCGGAGCGCCCGGGGGCCAGCGTAATCGTATTCCCGGCCGGCTCGGCCACCAATCCGATGCCGGCGCAGGTCACAGCTTAGGACCGCCAATAACCACGCACCGTGCCCGGGCGGGCAAGACCCAACCGGCCAAGAAGTCCTGGGCCGTATAGCCACTTTGCCCGTTTGACTCGACTCCAAGTGGGGATCGCCGCGCTTCGGCGTTGGGGACCGTGCCAGCTCTACTTCCGCAGGGCTGCCATGAGCGTTCGCGCCTCCTCCACGGACAAGGTCGCGATATTGAGCAGCAGCCCTCGCGGCGACAGCTCACGCTTGATCCAGGCGATCTCCTCCACGGTCAGTTCTCCACGGATGACCAGCGGTTTCACCCCCTGGATGCTCTTCAGGAGAGGCAGCAGCGCGGGGAGTCGGGGTCCGTTGTTGTCGTAGTTGATCTCAATGCAAGAAAGCGAGTCGAGCGTCAGCCACTGCTCCACCGGCCAGGTGGTGGGTGAGTGGACGTGCATGATGCTGTACGGGAACGCGGAGGAGATGCGACGGTCCTGGGGCAGCAGGAAGCGGCGGAAGAGGGGCGGCGAAAAGGAGGCCGAGGCGTCCTCCTGGGTGAAGACGATCCGATCTGGCGCCCAAACCCGGTAGAAGTTGGAGACGTAGCCGCCGGCAATAGGCTGGATCACATCGAGCTGGCGGCGGGCGACGTCGATCCAGACGTCCGCGGCCATCCCCAGCATCCTCTGAAGTTCCGCCGGATGGTCGTACAGATCGTAGATCATCGCCTCGTGACCCCTGACGGCGGCGGCCAGGTCTGAGGGCCCACGCATCAGTGTCGTGGCGACGGCGTAGCGCCCTTCGGCGCGGCTGACAAGAGCCCGCGTAAACTCGATCAGCTTCTCCATCCACTCACGGCCTTTCGGAAGAGGCAGGCTGATCTCCGCGGGCCACTCTGGCCAGATCGGCTCAACCCAGAAGGTGTCGCCGGAGTAGTAGACAGGGCAGCCAAGGATCGCCTCTACCCAGGGGATGCCGAAGAAGGGCGAGGCCGCCCAGAAGGCGTCGTCAGCTACGCTCTCGTGCAGCTCGTGCAGCCGGTCGTAGTCGGCCAGGAAGTCTTCCACGTGGATATCCGAGGGCATTACTCTGCCCACAGGGATCGCACGGGCGGCGGTATAAAGCTCGTCGGGCAGACGGCTGCCGATCCAGAAGGAGCCGATTGGCCGCTCGGCCGGGCCACGTTGCCAGAAAGCCTGATGGCGTTGGACAATTTCCTCTTGAATCCCCATCGAACCTACCTTATGACCAGGATTGTGAGAAGGGTAGCACCACCGCTCGACGACGGGCAACCAGAGGGTTGCCTAGAATCGTCGGGGTAGGGGCCGGGCTTGGATACAGGAGGATCGGGCTAGCTACGCCAGCGTCTTGCGCACCCTGCGGGGAGCCACCAGCCACAGGCAGGCGGAGGAGACGATGCTGCAGCTTCCGCCGATCAGGAATGCGGCGATGTAGGAGCCGGTGACGTCGAAGACGTAGCCCGCCATCCATGCACCCAGGGCGGTGCCGATGCCGATCCCAATGGCGAGGGCTCCGTAGATGGAGCCGAAGTTGGCGCCGTAGAACAGGTCGGCCGATGATGTGGAGTTGACCGGCGGCGCAACGCCGTAGCCGATGGCGAAGGCAATTCCGAACAGCACAACTATCAATACAGAGTGCACCGAGCCGGCTAGAATCAGGAGGGCGATGGCCAGCAGCACGGAGACCGTACCCAGGGTGAGGGACAGTTCCCTGCCCAGCCTGTCGCACAGCTCACCCCACATCACCTTGGCCGGCATGCTCAGGAATCCCGCCAGCCCAACCACCCAGGCCGCCGCCATCGTGTCGTAGCCGCTGTCCACCAGGTATGCGACCTGGTGCACCCACAGCATCTGGTTGATGATCACCAAGGTGGTCATGAACAACCCCAGCATCCAGAACCGGGAGGTGCGCGCCGCGCTGGCCACCGTCCACGGTCTGGATGCCCAGTCGGGATCCACAATCTGCACCCGCCGGCCGGTCTTCGTTGGGGTGGCGGATCCCCTCCCTGCTGCCCCGTCCGGCTTCAACCCCAGCAGCTCCGGCCCTGCCACCTGGAAGAGTGCTGCCTGGGGGGCGATCCCCACCAGCGCCACCGCCGCCAGGAAGAGGTAGGCGGACTGCCAGCCGGAAGTCGAGATGATGTACTGGCACATGGGCACCATGACCACCGTACCCAGGCCGATGCCGGCTCCGGTGAACCCCATGGCCAGACCCTGCTTCCGGCTGAACCAGCGGCTGACCAAGGCGACGCAGGGGACCCAGCCCGCCAGCGACAGGGCGAGGCCGCAGATGAGCCCGAAGTAGAGGTAGAACTCCCAGAGCTGCGTCATTCGGCTGGTGCCGAATAGACCGATAGCCAGCAGGATGCCGCCGGCCGGCATCACCCTGGCCGGGCCCAATCGGTCCATCAGCGCCCCACCGCCGACGCTGCCAAAGGCCGTGGACATGGCGAAGAGGGAGAAGACCCCGGAGGCCGCTGCGCGACTCCATCCGAACTGATCCAGCAACGCCACCAGGAAGACGGAGAAGGAGTAGTACACCCCGTAGCTGATGGCGAGGACGGCGGAGCAGGAGGCAACGATCACCCACCCGTAGAAGAAGGGGAGTTTGGCGCGCCAGCTCGGGGTTGGGGCGGTGAGATCTGGTGAGAGATGTAGCAACTCTGCCTACCATCCAGCGTAATGTGGATCGCCACGAATACCCCCACTCACTCGCCATGTCGAGCCGGCGGCTGGGGGCTAGCCGCGTGCAGTTTTGAAAGCCACGTGGAACGAGCTACCTGTCCCGAACGAGCTCTCGGCCCAGACCCGGCCCCCGTGGAGTTCCACCAAGCTCTTGACTATGGACAGGCCCAGTCCGGTGCCCCGTATCTTCCGGGTCAGATCCCCCGCGACTCGATGGAAAGGCTGGAACACCGCTCCCATCTCGTCCGCGGGGATGCCGTAGCCCTGGTCCTCCACTGTTATGACGACCCACTCCTCGGGGCCTTTCACGCCGCGACTCGTCCCCCTCACGCCCGGGTCGCTGCTCAACTCAACTCGCACCCGGATCGCGGTCCCATCTTCCGAATACTTCACCGCGTTGGAGAGCAGGTTCTCCAGGATCTGAGCCAGACGCGCGGGGTCGGCTTCCATCGGCGGCAACCCCTCCCGCACCTCCGCCGACAGATTGCGATGCCCGACCCGGCCCCTTACCGCGTCGATCGCAGCGGCGACAACCGCCCTCACCTCCAATAATTGAGGGTGGAGAGCGACCTTTCCGCTCCCCAGCCGAGACGCGTCCAAGAAGTCGCTGACCAGGGCCTCCAGCTTCAGCCCCTCCGTTAGGATCGCCTGGAGGCAGTCGTGCCTTTTGCCCTCTGGCATGTCTTGCCTCAGCAGCATCAAGTCCGAGAAGCCGATGATGCTGGTGAGAGGGGTCCGGAACTCGTGGGAAACCACGGACACGATGTTGGACTTCAGCTTGTCCACTTGCCACTCACGGGAGATATCCCGAGACACGGAGACCGCCCCGGTGATCCGCCCGGTCTCGTCCCGAAGGGGGGCGGCGCTCACGACGGTGGGGATCCTCTCGCCCCACGCCGTCTGGGTGAAGAGTATCCTGGGCTCTGTCGAACTTCCATCCTGAAGGGCCACATGGAGAGGACAGCCTGACGCGCACTTGGAGGTCCCGTCCTCATCGGAATGGTGCAACACCTCGGAGCACTGCTTTCCCAGCATCTCGTCGGCGCGCAGCCCCACCATCCGCTCCAGCCAGGGGTTCACGGCCGTGATCCTGCCCTGCAGGTCGGTCGCGTAAACCCCCTCGCTCATGGAGGTTAGCAGCGTCTCCGTCTGAGCCTTCTGGGACTTGATCTCCTGGAAAAGGCGGGCATTCTCCATGGCCACCGCAACCTGAGAAGCCACGGCCTTGGCCAGCGCCACATCGCCGTCGAAGAAGTCGGGCATGCCCTCCTTCCTGCCGAGAAAGATGAGGCCGGTAGCCCTATCTGAGACGATCAAGGGAACGAGTAGGCAGTGGGTGATACCCAGCCGCTGCAGCAGACGCCCTTGTCCCGACACTCGCAGGATCTCCTGAGTGGACACCCTCACCGGTTGTTTCAGCAACAGGGCCTGAGCATAATGGGGGTAACCCTCGATTTTGAGCTCCCTTCCCACCCCTGCATCAGCCTTATCCTCGCGATTGTAGGCCGATCTCGTCGTCATCAACCCGGTATCCCGATCGACCTCGATAATGGCACATCGCTCGGCGACGAGGGCAAACGCCCCTTCTTCGGCCGCCCTGTCCATAACCGCATCCAGGCTCAACTCTCCGCTCACGGCGCCGCTCAACCGCAGGAGGCTGCCCAACTCGCGCACTCGCTCCCTCAACTGCTCGTCGGTGGTCCCATAGAGGCGAGCGTTGCGAACAGCCACACCAAGTTGGGCCGCCACCGCTCCCAGGAGGTCTGAATCCCACTTGGTCCATCGACGGATCCGGTCGCACTGGTGGAGCACCACGACCCCAATGGGTGCCCCATCCTGAAGGAGCGGCATGGAGAGCATGGACCGAACGCCCAACTCACTCCGGAGGGGACGCATACTGTCTTGAGACGGATCGGCCTCCACGTCCTCCACGGGTAGGGCATCCCGACCGCGCATCGTCGCCTGGACGTAAGGGTTGTCCGCCCAGGGGAGGGGGCCCAGGAGAGACGGTAGCCCGTCGACGCGGGCCACCCAGCGAGCTTCCGCGAAGCTGGCTTCCGGCCTCCCCAGGCCCACCAGGCATCGTGATGCCTCGGTAGCCTTCCGTATCTCCACCACGGCGGTGTCCATCACCTGGTTCAGGTCCAGAGACGACCCGATGGCTGAGTCTATCCGATGGATGAGCGCCTCGTGGGAGGCACGGGAACGAGCCTCCTCCAGCAATCCGGCGTTGTCGATGGCCAGCGACATCCGCTCGGCGGCTACCTCCATCAAGGCAACCTGGCCCGCGCTGAAATGGCCGGGCCGCCGGCTCTCCAGACGGAAAACACCGATGATGCGCTCGCGAACCTTAAGCGGCAGCGCCATCACCGAACGGATGCCTCGCTCGCGGCTGAAGAGGAAGTCCGCAGCATCCTCCCTGTCCACATCGTCAACCAGTAGGGATTCGCCGGTGAGCATCACACTCGCGATCCTGCCCTGCCCCACCTTGATCCGGTAGTCTCGAGGCGTCTCACCGGCCATCCACAGGGCGCCACGTATGATCAACTCCGTGCCATCCTCGCTGAGCATTTGGACGGTGCCGCTGTCGGCGTCCAAAATCCCAATGCAGCGATCCAGCAGTATATTCAGGAGGTGATCCAGGTCCAGGGTGGAAAGGGCCGCGTCGGTCACCTGTTGCAGGGCGTTCAGCCGCTTGAGTAACTCGTCCTGCGCCTTCATCATCCTGACGCTGGCGACGACACCCCCAACCTGTCCCGCCACCTGCTCCAGCACCTCTGCCTCTCGTGGACCGTAGGCGCTTGGTGTAGATGAACCCAGGGTAATCATCCCCAGCAGCTCTCCGCGGTCGACCAGCGGGGCCCGAATCGCCGAGCGCATCCCATCTGCGAAGAAGGCATTGTCGCCTCCGAAGCGTGGCCCTCGATCCAGATCGCTCACCACGATGCCGCAGCCGTGCTCGAGCATCCACTCCAGGGCCGATCCCTGCAGGGATATCAGCTTGCCGGGCTCAAACTCGTCGTCGCCGGTCCCAGCGGACAGGAGGACTCGGTAGCCGGCCTTGCCTTCGAGGATGGTGATGGTCATCCGCTCGCAGGGGAGGAGCCCAGCTAGCTCATCGGCGAACGCTTTGTAGGTCTCAGACAGGTCGCGACCGGCGGAGACTATCCTGACCAGACGGCTCATAGCCGCCGCCTCACCTGCCCGTCGGGCGGTCTCTGCCACCAGTCGCGCGTTTGCCACAGCCACCGCGGCCATATTGGCGAATAGGCATGCAACCTCGATGTCGGAGGGACTGAAGTGGTCTGGGTCTGCCGTCTCTCGAAGAGTAAGCACACCAAGCACTTCCTCTCGATGGAGCATCGGCACACACAGGACCGCCGCCGCTGATGGGCGATGGACGCCTCGATCACCCCAATTCTCGACAATGGGCGTGCGCTTCCGTAGGGTAGGGACTTGCCGGCGGAAGCAGTCGCCGGAATAGGATACGGGGTCGTCCAGGGCGACTCGGAGGTCGCGGAGGATCGTTTCTAACTCCCCCGCGCTCTTCTTGACAACCAAGCAGTCGCCCTCTCGCTCCCAGATGATGGCGGAGTCGACGTTGAAGAGCGCGAGTGCTTCCCGGCAAATCGTCTCGAGCGACTTATCCGGGTCGTGCTCCGCGTTGAGGATCGTCGCCACACGAGCGAGTGACAACAGCGCCATATCTCTGCGCTGATCGATACTGGCTCCATTCGATGAGGGGCGGGCAGGCTTGCTTTCAGCCACTAGAGCATGCCTCCAGGGATATGAGATAGGAAATGCGGGACGAAGCTGAGGCAGGGCAAGAATACTACCTGGCCGTGGGCGGCGCAATTCTCCCGACAGGCGGCGTAACGATTTATGACCAGGTCTCATCTAGTTGGGCTGCTTCTGTCCAACTCTTCGCGCGCGGCGCGTGCCAGCTTCTCTATCGTTACCGGCTT